>OKVH01000024.1_pt1 | contig 77370 bp, 55 predicted proteins | sample 1604791 | NCBI WGS metagenome assembly OKVH01 (sample SAMN01760919, study PRJEB22395) | human gut metagenome | reverse complement strand
ATAACGGTCCTAAGGTAGCGAAATTCCTTGTCAGGTAAGTTCTGACCCGCACGAATGGCGTAATGATTTGGGCACTGTCTCGACAGCCCGCCCGGCGAAATTGTAGTACTGGTGAAGATGCCAGTTACCCGCAACTAGACGGAAAGACCCCATGGAGCTTTACTGCAGTTTAATACTGGGAATCGGTAATTCATGTACAGGATAGGTGGGAGACTGAGAAGCATGGCCGTCAGGTCGTGTGGAGTCACCGGTGGGATACCACTCTTGGATTGCTGGTTTCCTAACCTGCGGCCCTGAATCGGGTCGGGGGACACTGTTAGACGGGCAGTTTGACTGGGGCGGTCGCCTCCAAAAGAGTAACGGAGGCGCTCAAAGGTTCGCTCAGCATGGATGGAAACCATGCTATTGAGTGTAAACGCAAAAGCGAGCCTAACTGCGAGACTGACGGGTCGAGCAGTAACGAAAGTTGGAGTTAGTGATCCGGCGGTATGTGAGTGGAAATGCCGTCGCTCAACGGATAAAAGCTACCCTGGGGATAACAGGCTGATCTCCCCCAAGAGTCCACATCGACGGGGAGGTTTGGCACCTCGATGTCGGCTCATCACATCCTGGGGCTGTATTCGGTCCCAAGGGTTCGGCTGTTCGCCGATTAAAGTGGTACGCGAGCTGGGTTCAGAACGTCGCGAGACAGTTCGGTCCCTATCTGTCGTGGGCGCAGGATATTTGAGGAGCTCTGTCCTTAGTACGAGAGGACCGGGATGGACGTACCTCTGGTGCACCAGTTGTCATGCCAATGGCACGGCTGGGCAGCTATGTACGGAACGGATAAACGCTGAAAGCATCTAAGCGTGAAGCCGACTCCAAGATTAGATATCCCATCGTATAACGAGTAAGACCCCTTGAAGACTACGAGGTTGATAGGCTGCGTGTGTAAGTGCCGTGAGGCATTCAGCTTGGCAGTACTAATAGGTCGAGGGCTTGACCACAAGATTTCTTTGGTCAGCTGTGTAGTATATACTTTAACCCGATTGGTCATTCCAATATGAATTTAACTAATCTTTCTTCTTAATCTTCTTTCCTTTATTCAGTTTTCAGGGTGTTTACCCTTTTATATACACCGAGTAATCGGTGGTTCATTTGAACTTTCAGCACCACATAATGTGGTGCTTTTTTGTTGCCTTTTATCCATATATTTATTGTATATTAAAACAGCGAAAGCAGAGATTTTCTCTTTGCTTTCGCTGTTTTTGTTTTTCTGTTACTTTCAATTTACTTCCGAAAATCAATTAAGATGATTTTGTCATTTTTCTTGCCTTTAGTTTATTATTTGCTTTAGTAAATACTTTGCCTTGTTCAATGAACAATTGTTGCTGTTCATTTGTCATTGAGCGGAATACACGAAGTAACTCTACTTCCGCAAGACTATTTGTTTTGTTTTCCTGTATGCCCAAAAGATAGTCTGCCGACACATTAAAATATAAGGCTATTCTTTTTAAGGTTTCAAAATCAGGCTCGCTTACACCTTGTACATATCCACCTATTGTTGACGGGGCAATATTAAGGTCATTTGCAAATTGCTTTTGTGTAATGTCAAACTCATCTATAAGCAAGCGTAATTTTTCGCTGAATTTCATAGTAATCACCCATAATTATTTTAATGGAAGATACGCAATAATGGTTAAAAATACTAAATACTAGTTGACAAAACGAGAATACCGTCGTAAAATGAAGTAAAAACATTATTGTATTTTAATTGGGGGTAGAACTATGGAGCAAAATACTGTTAATACTCAAAAATCAGAGAAAAAAGACGGTAAATTTTACAAGATTTTATGTGTATGTCTAATCTTGTTACTGCTGCTCGGTATGATTGGAGTAACTATTTATAAAGGAAATCAAAAAGTTGAAAACGGACTTTCTGCTTACGAGCTTGCTGTGAAATACGGCTACGAAGGCACTGTGCAGGAATGGCTTGATTCTCTTTCAGGCAAATCTGCCTATGATATTGCGGTGGATAACGGCTATTCGGGTACTGAAAAAGAATGGGCATCTGCACTTGAGACTGCATCAAAACAGGATGGTGCAAGCATCAAGACAGCTTCTTTCTCATCAAACGGCGAATTACTTATAACCCTGTCCGACAATTCTGTTTTAAACCTCGGCAAAGCGGTAGGCTCTGACGGTAAAAACGGTTCTGACGGCAAAAATGGCTCAAACGGTGTCAACGGTGCAAACGGCATTAACGGTAAAAACGGAACCAACGGTGCAAACGGTAAGAATGGCATTGACGGCAAAAACGGTACTGACGGAACTAATGGTAAAGATGGTGCGAACGGAAAGAACGGTATAAACGGTCAAAACGGCAAAGACGGTGCAAACGGTAATGACGGTATAGGAATTTCTAATGCAAGTATCAATTCTGACGGTCAGCTTGTTCTTAACTTTTCAGACGGAAAAACCGTTAATCTTGACAAGGTTGTCGGAATGAACGGAGCTGACGGCGTCAGCATAACAAATTCTGAAATAAATTCTGACGGTGAATTGGTTTTAACATATTCAAACGGACAGAGTTCTAATCTTGGTGTGGTTGTCGGTGCAAACGGCAAAGACGGCACTAACGGGCTTGACGGTAAGAACGGAAAAGACGGTACAAACGGTGTTGACGGTAAAGACGGTGCTAATGGTATTGACGGTATCAGTATTGTAAAGTCAGAAATTAACTCTAAGGGCGAATTAGTTTTAACTTTCTCTGACAATGCAGTTGCTAACCTCGGTATTGTGGTAGGTGCAAACGGCAAAGACGGTTCTAACGGTACAAACGGCAAGGACGGTATTAGTGTATCTAATGCAGAAATCAATTCAAACGGCGAACTTGTGCTTTCCTACTCTAACGGACAGCGTTCAAATCTTGGAAATGTAATAGGAGCAAACGGACTTGACGGCAAGAACGGAAAGGACGGAATCAACGGTACTGACGGTAAAGACGGTGCTAACGGTATTGACGGTATCAGTGTTATTAAATCCGAAATTAACTCAAAGGGTGAACTTGTTTTGACCTATTCTGATAACACTGTTTCCAATCTCGGTGTTGTAGTGGGTGCAAACGGTAAAGACGGTAAAAACGGAGCTGACGGCAAGGACGGCACAAATGGTATAAACGGTCTTGACGGTAAGAACGGCAAAGACGGCATTAACGGTGCTGACGGTCAGGACGGAGTCGGTATTCAGAATATAATAATTAACTCAGATAACGAACTCGAAATCATGTTGACAAGCGGTGCAAAATTAAACCTCGGAAATATTAAGGGTGCCGATGGTACCAACGGTAAAGACGGTACTAATGGTTCTGACGGTAAGGACGGTATCGGAATTACCAAAACAACAATAAATTCCGTTGGGGAACTTGTTATTCAGTATTCAGATGGAACGTCTGCAAATCTCGGTACGGTAGTAGGTTCTGACGGTAAGAACGGTAAAGACGGTACAAACGGAACTGACGGTAAGAATGGTAAAGACGGTACTAACGGCAAGGACGGTATTGGTGTTGCAAAATCTGAAATCAATGCCGACGGAGAATTAGTAGTAACTTATTCAGACGGGACATCTACAAATCTCGGTGTTGTAATCGGTAAAGACGGTAAAAACGGTGCTGACGGTATAAACGGTAAAGATGGCAAGGACGGTGCCAATGGTGCCGACGGTCAGGACGGTAAAGACGGCATTGGCATTTCTGATGTAGTTATAAATTCAAACGGCGAACTGGAACTTACTTTCTCCGATTTATCAAATATCAATCTCGGCTGTATTGTCGGCAAGGACGGTCAGGACGGCAAAGACGGTACTAACGGCAAAAACGGTGTTGACGGCAAAGACGGTACAGGTATTGTAAATGTAACTGTATCTTCGGAGGGTGCATTAAGTGTTGAACTTACAAACGGAACTGTACTTAATCTCGGCAATATTAAGAGTGCAGACGGAATTGGCATAACAAAGTCAGAAATTAACTCAAACGGAGAGCTGATACTTACATACACAAACGGCAACAAAGAAAATCTCGGTGTAGTTGTAGGTTCTAACGGTAATAACGGAACAGACGGCAAGGACGGTATCGGGATTAAAACAGTTACCCTTTCGTCAGACGGAAATCTCAGTATTCTTCTGACTGATAACACCGTATGCAACCTTGGCAATATCAAAGGTGAAAAAGGCGACAAGGGCGAAAAAGGTGAAAAAGGCGATAAGGGTGCAGACGGTAAAGACGGAAAAGACGGCAGAGGTATTGCAAAAACAGAACTTGTCAACGGTGAACTTGTTATCACCTATACTGACGGTACAAGTGATAATTTAGGAAGTATTGGCGGAGATGTAACTGACTATACATCTATGCTTACATTCACTGCTCTTGATGACGGAACTTTAAGTGTATCTGTTAAATCCGATTATCAGAATCGTGTTGAAAAAATTGTTATTCCAAGTACATATGACGGCAGAAAGGTAACTGTTATAGCAGAAAAGGCATTTTACAAATGTAAATATTTAAAGTATGTCACAATTCCAAATACCGTAACCCAAATAGGAAGTCGTGCTTTTTTGGGAACTGATTTAACTTATCTTAATATGGGAGACGGTGTAACCAGCATAGGAGAAAATGCTTTTTGGGGATGTAGCTCTCTTAGAACTTTTGATTTATCAAAATCACTGAAAAGTATCGGTAACGGTGCATTCGAAGGATGTCATAGCATTGAAAGTATTGTTTTGCCCGATGGTTTTGAAAGTCTTGGAAGATTTGCGTTTTGTTCATGTGAATACATAAAAACAATTAACATCCCTAAAAGTGTAAAATATATAGGATGTGCATCGAATGGAAATTATGCAAATGTTGGTCATTGGGAGTATGTCTATTTTGAAGATCCGACAGGATGGAAAATAAACTATATAGGAAACGCAAGTTTTCCTGACAGCACCAAAGGATCAATGAATATAAGCAAAGACAAACTCAGTAATCCGAAAGAAGCAGCAAATGAATTAAATTATAAATATTCTTTTGCTACATGGGATTATGTAAAAGAATAAAAGGGTGAGAGTTATGAATTTCGATTCAAAAAATGTTATGAGTTTTGCCATAAATGCAATTGACAGCCTTACTCGTACGGCTATGAAAGAAAAGTACGGTGATGACTGCAAAATAATGTTTTGGGAAAATACATACATCAAACATCAGATTGTTAACAGAGAAAAGGGCAAACATTTTACTACCGAACAGCACATAAAGGCCATGGTTTACTCAATGCTCAGCAACGGCGGCAGATGGAGTAAATTCATGAAATATTTTAATATTGATACAGGCGAAATAACAGCAGTTGATAAAATTTTCCACGGCTACAATCCTGACTATATTCTTAGCTGTAATCCTGACGATTTGGCTAATAATATCATGGGTTTTACCCTTGGAAATAAATCTGTCGGAGCTCAGATGAATGCTTTGGTATTTGATAATATACCGAAATTGCTTAAGTTTGAAAAAGAGTACGGCAGTATTGATAATTACTACAATACATTTGTTGAAAAGGATACTTCCCTCAAAAGCCTTGTTAGTAATCTTGCTGACGGTAAAAGTGAAGATAAGATGACTCAAATGGCAGTTTCGCTTGTTGCCGAATATCTCAGAAATGTAGGCTATGATATAGCAAATCCTAATACCTATATGAAGAACGTTTTGGGTTGTAACGGATTGGGATTTTCCGAAAAAAAAGAAGTTCCCGATTACGAGGTGTTTGACATTATTTCAGAAACAGCAGAGCTTATCGGAAAACGCCCCGCTGAAGTTGATTATATTTTATGGTTAGCTTGTTCAGAAAATTTCATTTAGTAACTTTTTCGTAAAATTAAAGCAGAGTATATTTAACTTAATTCCCGTTTTTCGTTAATTCCGATTTATGGGATTGTAGGTCAATATACTCTGCTTTTTGTATTTTATAATCGGTTTCTTTTTTTGGTGTCGGCGTTAATTTTATTCGGATTATCTTGTAAAGTCGGCGACACAACGGTTATATATGGGTAGAGTTCTTCGTATGAATCTGCTTCGGCGGGATTTTTGACTGCGGTGGGGATAAGACCTGTACAATCCTGATTTGAACAGGTGTTAAGCTCTAAATCACTTGGTGTTAAAATCTTTTTGTAATCGGGTACTTTGCGTTTCATCTGCACACTTCCTTTGTTATAGTGTGCATAACTACAGATAAAATATACACTATTTATGCTAAAAACTGCACCCGTAAAATCAGGTGCAGTTGAATTCTTTTATTACTTCACAATAAGTTTCTTGATTTTAAACACATCGCCGTCCATAACCTTATATGTACTGCGGAGTTCGCCGTCGATGTCGGGGGAAATGCTCTGGTGAATGTACAGGCTGTCGATACCGAAATCAGCCGCACCGCCGATATCGCTGATATAGTCGTTGCCAATCATAATTGACTCGCTCTTTTCAAGTCCGTAACGGTCAAAAAGTGTTTTGAAATATTTTTCGTCAGGCTTAGAACATTCTTCGTCAGAGCTGATGCAAATGCCGTCAAAATATTTTGTCAGATCAAACATATTCAGCTCATTTTCCGTGAATGAACGCTGTGCGTTTGAGAGAAGATAAATCTTTTTGCCTTTTGCCTTGAGAGTGTCGAGAAGATCAAGTACACCGTCATAAAGCTTGATGTACTTTGTTGAGTAGCAACGGAATGCCTCGGCAATATAAAGTACCTCGGCTTTTGTAACCTTAACGCCTTTCTGTGAGAAAAGCTTACGGAAAACCTTTTCAATTTTAATGTCAACAACTTTTGTATCGGGAGACTTCTTGAGAACAGCCTTTTTTTCAGCCTGAACAAGTCTGTCATACTCCTCGTTAAGCTCGTCATAGGTGTAGTGTGCACCCTTGTAGGCATAGAGAATGGCAATTTTCTTCCACAAATCATCGTTCCATTCATCTGTATTAATGTCGATAAGAGTGCCGTATAAGTCAAAAATGTAATTATTGTACATTTTTTGTCCTCCGAAACAAATTTCTAACTTTTATGTGTCTATTGTATCAGTTTTTTATCCTGATTGCAATAGCAGAATTTTTGTGTTATACTGAAGAAAACAGTATTTAATCGCATTTTTTGCATTTTTTAAAATTACGGGGTGAATTTATGACTAAAAAAGAAATTGCCGTGAACGCTGTTCATGCCTTGAAAAAAGAATATCCCGACGCAATATGTTCGCTTGTCTACACAGATCCGTTGCAGCTGCTCATTGCAACAAGGCTTGCCGCTCAATGCACGGACGCAAGGGTTAATATGGTCACTCCTTCGTTGTTTGACAGGTTCAAAACGGCTCAGGATTTTGCCGACTCAACTCCCGAAGAAGTTGCTGAGTATATAAAAAGCTGCGGACTTTATAAGACTAAATCAAAAGATATTGTTGAAATGGCAAGAATGCTTTGTGACGATTTCGGCGGTGTCGTTCCCGATAATATTGACGATTTGACAAAACTCCCCGGAATCGGCAGAAAAACCGCAAATCTTGTGTGCGGTGACATTTTCGGTCAGCCTGCGGTTGTGGTTGATACACATTGCATACGCATTACAAGAAGGCTCGGACTTCACGATTTAAAGGATCAGAAAAAGATTGAATTTGCATTGCGTGAGCTTTTGCCGCCCGATGAAAGCAATGATTTTTGTCACCGACTTGTTCTGCACGGCAGAGCAGTCTGCACCGCAAGAAAGGCAAAATGTGAGGAATGCTGTATGAACGGATTTTGCCCGAAGAAAATCTGACAGAGGGATTTGTATGGATAAGATGAAAGATATAAAGCTGATTGCACTTGACCTTGACGGCACAACTCTTGCCGACAGTGACACCTTGAGCAAACGAACGCAAACTGCCATTGAAACGGCTATCAAAAGCGGAATAACCGTTGTTGCGGCAAGCGGCAGACCGTTTGTAATGATGCCCGACAGCGTGATGAACATTGTCGGTCTGGACTATGCGATTACCTCGAACGGCGCTGTAATAAGCAAGTGCGGTAAAACGGTTCACCGTTCGCTGATTTTACCCGATGATGTGTTGAAAATTCTCGGCGCTGTGCGTAATGACGATGTTATTCTTGAGGGATTTATTGACGGATTTACATATGCCGATGTCAGATATGTGCATAGACCGCTTGACTACGGCTGTGAGCCTGAATATTTTGAGTACACCCGTTCATGCCACGGCAAAATTGTCGATATGAGAAGCTTTTTGAGCAGGCACAGAAATGAGCTTGACCTAATCAGCATTATAAGTACGGACGAAAAACTTCGCAACAGGCTGTGGAGCAGTATCGAAAAGGCTTGCAACAGCGTTGAAATTACGACTTCAACCGACCATTTTGTCGAGATTATGTCGGCAGAGGCATCAAAGGCGAAGGCACTCCTGCGTTTGTGTGACTTTTTGAATATCGGCATGGAAAATGTCTGCGCCTGCGGAAATGCCGATAACGATGCCGATATGATTGCCGAGTCGGGACTCGGTGCGGCTGTTGAAAACGCAAGTCAAAAGTGCCTTGACCGTGCAGACATCGTGATTCCGTCAAATAATAACGACGGTGTTGCACAATTGATTGAGAAAATTCTTAAAAAGTGATTGTAATAATGCGGCGGTAATTTCATATATAAAAAACAGTCGGGAGGACAACGCTCTGCATTTTGCAGGCTGTCTTCCCGACTTAAATTTTACATTTTTAGTTATAGAGTTCTGCTCGGGCATTTTATTTTCGCCCTTATAAATACTATCTGCACGAACTGGGAACGGCGGCTCGCCGTTAGTGTCTGTATTCGTTGAGAATATCGTCAATTTCGCTCTCGCTTGAGTCCTGCTTTCTGTCAATGCCGGAAAGGTACTTATCGTAGTCAAAATCATCGTCAATGTCCTTGACTGTTTCCTGTTGTACAGGTGCGGCTCTGCGTGCAGGCTTTGACGGTCTGCGCTCCTGTCTGTGGGGATTTTTTTCGGTTTTTCTGCTTGATTTTGTCATAGTTTCAAGCTCTTGCTTCTCACGTCGTCTTGCTTTAAGAAGCATTTCTTCTGTTTCCTGTTGTTCAGCCTTTTCTTTCTGACGGCGTTTGTCGCCGAAGGCAAGATCACCGAGAAAAAGACCGAAGATACCTGAAACAAGGTAAACAACAAGAAGAATAAGATTAGTTGAAAGTGTGCCTGAAGAAAATCCGCCGTTGTAAATCAACATACTCGGCAGATAGATGATGGGCGCGATGAGCGCAAAGAGAAAGTCAAGGCCATGCTTTGAGCAATAATGGGCGGCACAGCCGATTGCTGTAAGCGGAAATATACAATCATAAGCAACAGGTGAGAATTTCTGCATTGCTGCAGGAATGAAAATAAGCGGCAAAAGCATATAAACAACGAAAACTATTACCACATAGGGAACATATTTTTTTATCATATCTGACATAATGGGCAAACTCCTATCATTTGTTTTTATTACAGTACCAATTATACATTGATAGCGCGCAAAATGCAAGGAATATTAAATAATGCGATTAAAAAGCTGATTGTAATGTGTCTGTAAAATATTTGAAAAGTGCATTTTTAATGTGTAAATCCGTTGACATAGCACACAAAAAAGAATAAAATAGATATATATGGGCTTTGCCCGAATTTTATGCAAATGAGGTGAAAACTTAATGGACGCAGACGGTAATAAAGGCGCTGTACCCGGGCGAAGTTGCAACAAGATGTGCGCTTGTGCGTTCATTTTGTTTTATTGATTTTGCTTTGTATTTTTATTTTGATTTGAATTGATTTAATTTAATACTTAGGGTGACACCGTCTTTACTTCCAATTGAATTAAAAAGGAGGAAAAGATGATGGAACAGGTTAATGTAACCCTTACCGAAACTATCAAGGTGCTGCTTGATGACAAAAAGTTCAGTACCTTGCGTGATATTCTGGTTACGATGAAACCGTATGATATTGCGGCGATTTTTGAAAACCTACAGGATGAAAAAATGCCGATTCTGTTTCGTATTCTGCCAAAAGAACTTGCGGCGGAAACCTTTGTCGAAATGGATGACGAAACTCAGGAATTTCTTATCCACGGCTTCAGCGACAGCGAACTGAAAGAGGTTGTCGATGAGTTATTTGTCGATGACGCCGTTGACCTTATTGAGGAAATGCCTGCCAATGTTGTAAAGCGTATTTTAAGACAGGCCGACAAGGATATGAGAAAGCAGATTAACGAGCTTTTGAAATATCCCGAGGACAGCGCAGGCTCGATTATGACAACCGAGTTTATTGTGCTTCGTCCCGATATGACGGCTGAAATGGCTATTAAAAGAATCAGAAGAACGGGTGTTGACAAGGAAACAATCTACACCTGCTATGTGACCGATGCCAACAACAAGCTTATCGGTATCACCACCGTAAAAGACCTTTTGCTTGCCGAAGATGACGAGCTTGTAAAGTCGATTATGGAGGAAAATGTTATTTCGGTAACTACTCTTGCCGATCAGGAGCAGGTTGCCCAGATGTTCTCAAACTATAACTTCCTTGCACTTCCCGTTGTTGACAACGAAAACCGACTTGTCGGTATCGTAACAATTGATGATGCTATTGATGTCATTCAGGAAGAGGCTACCGAGGATATCGAAAAGATGGCAGCCGTATTGCCGTCTGACAAACCGTATATGAAAACAAGCGTTTTCGGTCTGTACAAAAAGAGAGCGCCGTGGCTGCTCATACTTATGCTTTCGGCAACCTTTACAAGTGCGATTATCTCATCATTTGAGGCTGTGCTTGCAAATGTGCTGATTCTCTCATCATTTATCCCGATGATTACGGGTTCGGGCGGTAACGCAGGTTCTCAGTCGTCGGTTTCCGTAATCCGTGCGTTGTCGCTCGGCGAAATTCAGTTCAAAAGCATTTTTCTTGTGTTGTGGAAAGAATTCAGGGTGTCAATCCTCTGCGGTATTACGCTTGCGGCGGCAAACTTTGTAAAGCTGCTTTTGTTTGACCTCCACGGTCAGGAAAACGCGTTTATGATTGCCCTTGTAATTTCGCTTACGCTTGTCGGCACAATTATTATGGCAAAGCTTGTCGGCAGCAGCTTGCCTCTTTTGGCAAGCAAGGTCGGCTTTGACCCTGCCGTTATGGCGAATCCGCTTATTTCAACAGTCTGTGACTCGCTTTCGCTGCTTATCTATTTTGGCGTTGCAAAGCTGATTTTGCATCTGTGATTTTTTTAAATTGAAAGTTGAAAATGGAAAATTGAAAATTGTGGTCGGGAAGACAGTTTGCAAAATGCAAAACATTGTTTCCCGACCGTTTTTGTTTATATGAAATTAACTGTTTAATTTTCAATTAGCAAGAGGGCAGTCACATTGTCGTGACTGCCCTCTTGCTTTTGGTGATATTCTTATTAAAATTACTTATCTTCCTGAAGTGTGATTTCAACCTCACCGTTGCCCGATGATGAGCTGTAATATTTAACCTTGATTTTGTCCCCCGGCTTGTGGGTTTCAAGAATCGCGTAAACATCTGCAAAGCTTGTAATTGTTTCACCGTCAACCTCTGTGATGATATCGCCTTCTTCAAGGCTTGTGCCGTCACACGGACCGCCCGAAACAATGCTTTGAACATAAATGCACTGCGGAATGTTGTAATTTGATGCCTGCTCCGATGTTACCGCAATGCCCGAAATGCCGATTTTTACTCTGCCTTCGACATAGCCGTTCTTTACAAGTGTGTCAACAATGTTTTTTACTGTCTGTGACGGAATTGCAAAGCCCATACCTTCGTAAGTTTCGGAAACAATCTTTGAGGTTGTGATTCCGACAACCTGACCGTAGTAGTTTACAAGCGGACCGCCCGAGTTGCCGGGATTGATTGCGGCATCTGTCTGAATGTACTTTGTGAGGCTTGATGTTGAAAGTTTTCTGTCAAGCGCCGAAATAACACCCTTTGTTGTAGTGTTCTGATAGTCAAGACCGCCGGGATTGCCGACTACGATAATATCCTGACCAACCTCAAGCTGTGACGAATCACCGAATGTTGCAGGAGTAAGTCCCTTTGCATCGTCCATTTTGAGAACTGCAATGTCGGTTCTTGAATCGTAGCCAACAACACCTGCCTTGTATACCTTGCCGTCAGATGTTACAACTCTGATTGCATAGGCTGTTTTGCTGTTGCCGATTACATGGGCGTTTGTAATAACATAGCCGTCCTGTGAGAAGATGATTCCGCTTCCCTGTGAAGATGCGGTTGTTGTGTCAGCCTGATCGGGAACATCGTCCGAGTAACAAAGAATGCCGACCACCGAGTCCGAAACCTCTTCGGTGGCCTTTGCGGCTGTGTAACTGCCGTTTGTTTTTGCGTCCTTTGGATTGCTTTCAAGCTTCATACCCGAATAGCTTTTGTTAGTTTTGTCGCTGTAGTCCGATTCATCGTGAGTTTTGCCCTGTGATGAGGTGTCAGGAAGGGTTTCAAACGGTGTTGTGCTGTCTTCGTTCGGAAGTCTGAACGAATTGCCCGAATCATTTCGGTCGTTGTTTGAATCTTCTTTTATGCCAACCGAAAATCCGTATACCATCATACCGATAAAACCGATTGCAAGAAGCGAACAGAGAACGATAATCAATGCAACTATTCCGCCGTTTGTTTTCTTTTGTGGGTACTGTGCGTACATCTGCGGATTGTACTGCGAATTATATTGATTATATGTACCGTTGTTGCCGTAAGGCGGCTGTCCGTACATGTTTTGCTGATACGGCGGTACATTCTGATTGTATCCTGTGTTGTTTTGATACTGTCCGTACTGCTGACTGTTCTGATTATACTGCGGATTCTGTCCGCTGTAGGGATACTGACCGTAACCGTACTGCCACGGCTGAGTAGAGGGATTTTGATTCTGCGGCGGAACATTTTCGTTCTGATTTGCATTGCCGGACATATTCGGTGTGTTGTTGCCGAAAGCATTACTATTGTACTGTGTGCTGCTTTGAGGCGGAACATTTTGAACCTGTTCCGTATGTGTTTCGGGTTCGGAAACGGGACTTGTCTGTTCCGTGTTCATACTATTGTTTTGTACGGGCTTTTCGGTGAACGGCTTCTGCGGTTCAAACCCACCTATATTGTTGTTGTCAAAATTGTCCATAAAAGTTACTCCTACATTTATTTGTTGCCGTGGGGTACAAACTGCGTTTGTCCTTAAGTAATGAAACAAAATTTTTTGCAAGCAAATTGCCGAAATGAACAAATATTTCGTAGGGGCAGATATCATCCGCCAGTCACTATATCGGTTGTTTTGTTATATTTATAAAACTTTGTTTGCAATAAAATATCTGTCATTACTTTCGGTCGCAAGGCTACCACTACGGGATAGTTTACAAAAAATATTATCATACAACGCTTGACCAAAATCAAGTATTGTAATTTACATTTATATTATACCTTTTCATAAAATGAAAATCAACCTTGTTGTGTTACGGAAGTGTGAGTTTATTTTGAAAGTTTAGTGATAATTGACTAAAACAGGACAAAATGAAGAAATTTTCGACTAATTGTTAAAATTTTCACTAAATCTTCTTTTTAGGTCTTTATATTTTCAAAAATATATTGTATAATAAACTTAAATCGGCAGGTGGGGACGCTTGTCTGCTGAAATTTTTTACAAAAGGAAGATTAAAATGCCATTAGTAAACGCTAAAGAAATGCTTACAAAAGCAAAGGCAGGCCACTATGCAGTAGGTCAGTTCAACATCAACAACCTTGAATGGACAAAATCAATTCTTTTAACAGCACAGGAACTCAACTCACCTGTTATCCTCGGTGTATCTGAGGGTGCCGGTAAATATATGTGCGGCTACAAAACAGTCGTTGGTATGGTAAACGGTATGCTCGAGGAACTCAACATCACAGTTCCTGTTGCTCTCCACCTTGACCACGGTTCATACGAAGGCGCTAAGAAGTGCATCGAAGCCGGTTTCAGCTCAATCATGTTCGACGGTTCACACTATCCGATCGAAGAAAACATTGAAAAAACAAAGGAACTCGTTGCAACTTGTAACAAGCTCGGTCTTTCACTTGAGGCTGAGGTTGGTGCAATCGGCGGCGAGGAAGACGGCGTAATCGGCATGGGCGAATGCGCAGATCCTAAGGAATGCAAAATGGTTGCAGACCTCGGCGTAACAATGCTCGCAGCAGGTATCGGTAACATTCACGGTAAGTATCCTGCAAACTGGAAGGGCCTCAGCTTTGAAACTCTTGACGCTATCCAGCAGCTTACAGGCGAGATGCCGCTCGTTCTCCACGGCGGTACAGGTATCCCTGCCGACATGATCAAGAAGGCTATCTCACTCGGCGTTTCAAAGATCAATGTTAACACAGAGTGCCAGCTCGCATTTGCAGCAGCTACAAGAAAGTACATTGAAGAGGGCAAGGATCTCGAAGGCAAGGGCTTCGATCCAAGAAAGCTCCTCGCTCCCGGTGCAGAGGCTATTAAGGCTACTGTTAAGGAAAAGATGGAACTCTTCGGTTCGGTTAACAAGGCTTAATTGTAAGTACGCAAACTTAATCTTTACAAAAATTTCAGGGACAGCAAAACGCTGTCCCTGTTTTTATGTTATGTTCGGTTAACTCGGTTGCATTATAAGATGGTTGTAAAGTCAATTGTTACATCAAAACGGATTGTAATTGTCACTTTAAAATATAAATCGGGTTGACAAATGCGATAATCGGTACTATAATAATTGTCAACTGATAAAATAATTTGGTTGACAATCTGCAAAACAAAAGAAGCGGTTTTGCAAAGGAGAGGTAATTTTATGACAGAAGCAAAAACAAACAGTAAATCAAAAAGTAATGTATTAAGCCTTGTGTATATGGCGATGTTCGTCGCAATCATCACAGTGTGCGCACAGATTCAGATTCCGATGACAGTTCCGTTCACACTTCAGACTCTCGGCATCTTTATGGCGGCGGCTATGCTCGGCTGGAAAAGAGGACTCATCAGCGTTGCGGTTTATGTTCTCCTCGGTGCAATCGGTGTTCCGGTGTTTGCAGGATTCTCAGGCGGAATCGGCGTTCTCGGCGGTCCGACAGGCGGTTATATCATCGGTTTCCTCTTTACGGCGCTTATCGTTGGACTTATGACTGATTTTCTCGGCAGAAAGCTTTGGGTGCTTGCGGTTTCAATGGTTGCAGGCCTTGCAGTATGCTATCTTTTCGGTACAATCTGGTTTATGATTGCAATGCATACAGACTTTGTTGCCGCACTTCTCACCTGCGTTGTTCCGTTCCTTCTTGCAGATGCTGCAAAGATTGTTGTTGCAACAGTTTTGGTGAATCGTCTTGACAAAATCGTTAAGCTTTAAGTTCAGACCGCATCACAGCCTTTGTGTGCAGTTTTTTGAAGGCAAGGGCTACAGCGATGAATTTGTCTGCGGAATGGCAAAAATAGTGTCAGTTCTTGAAAATAACAACGCAAACCTTACACTTACAGGCGGTTGTGACGAAATTTGTTCATCGTGTCCGAACCGTGACAACGGCAACTGCGATGTTACTGGCAAGGCGTCATGCTATGACAAAAGGTGTCTTGATTTACTCGGAATGAAAATCGGCGATACTGCCGATTGGAAAGAGCTTTCGAGAATTGCAAGAGAAAATATAATTTTAAAAGACAGGCTTTCGCAGGTGTGCGGTGACTGCAAATGGTCGCATATATGCCGTGATAAAGCCGATAAAATGAAAAGTCTTCATTAATCCTCATAGATATATCATGATAAAAGACCTCACGAATTTCGTGAGGTCTTTTGTTTACGGCGAGCCGCCGTTCCCTGTTTTTGTATATTTTAAAACATATTTTGCCCGAGCAAATATTTGTAATTGTCTTTGCAATTTGTGTTGTAGGGGCGTTCATTGGACGCCCGCAAGCAATGGCAGAAATATTGTGATAGAAATAAATTATATGAATGAAACAGAGTTATCGAAATAACGCAGCGGCGAACCGTGTTCGCCGCTACATTAGAATACACGATTTCTATCACATCAAAACATATATGTTTAAACAAAACCATTCATCAAGCGGGCGTCCAATGAACGCCCCTACAGTTTGGTTTGTACAAACTGTCTTCACGAATTGACTGCCGAGGCACTCGGCTGAAAAAAACTATCTTAATATAGAAAGTCACGCTCGGGCATTAAAGTATTTGACTTAAAAAACTATCTTCACGAATGAAAATATTGACTTTTGGAGGAAATTGGATTATTATTTAAACTGTATAACTTTAAGTATGCTTATTTTTAGGACAGATGATTTGTGAAGGAGTTGAAAAAAGTGCCGGATCTTTCGATAATTTTCGATATGGGTGTTGTTGCACTGCGTTTTCTTATGCCTGTTTATGCAATAATAATTGTGTACCAGTGCTTTGCCGCAATGCGCCGCCGCCGCCGTCCCGAAACTCCTTTGATTTCACTTTTGAACCCTGCAACGGGCGAGATGCTCCCCGTGCTTTTCTGGGAAAATTCAATCGGCAGAAGTAAAAGCAGTGATGTAACCGTTGATGACCCGACAGTTTCAAGAAATCATTGTGTACTCCTTCGCCGTAAAGACGGTTGGTATGTAAATGATACCGATTCAAAGAGCGGCACAATGCTCAACGGCAAAAGAACAAGAGGCAGAGCAAAGGTGCTTATTGACGATACAATAACAATAGGCAGTACAAGCCTTATAGTAAAAAGAGGCGAGGAGTTCCAACAGCCGTTGCAGTCGAGCTGGTTTTTCTCAAAGGTCAGCGATAAGCCTGCAATGAAATCGTGGAAGCTTATGCTCCTTATTACATTTTTCCACTTCTTTATGTGCGTTCAGGCTATGTTCTGGAATGACGGCACAAATACAATGGCTCCGCTCGTGCTGTTCGGCGCTCTTGCGGCTGTTGAATGGGGATTCTTCTTTATCTCCTATTTTGTAATCCGCAGAGTAAATTTCGAGCTTGAATCGCTTGCCCTGTTTTTGACGGGCATAGGCGTAATGATGCTTATCAGACAGTCGGAACGCTCGGCTTATGTTCAGCTTGTTGCCGCCGCAATAGGTATGATTTTCTTCTGCATAATTATCAAGCTGATTGAAGATCCCGACAAGGTAAATAAACTCAGACTTCCGGCAATGATTTGTGCGGTCGGTCTTTTGGGCGTAACAATTGTATTCGGTAAGATTACAAACGGCGCCGCCAACTGGATTTATATCGGCTCGTTTTCATTTCAGCCGTCAGAGCTTGCAAAGATTATTTTCATCTTTATCGGTGCAAGTTCGCTTGATGTGTTGATGACAAAGAAGAACCTGCTTGAGTACATTATCTTCTCGGCAGTCTGCGTCGGTCTTTTGGCTCTTATGGGCGACTTCGGTACTGCGCTCATCTTCTTTGTAACATTTTTGCTCACAGCGTTTATGCGCTCGGGCGATTTCAAGACGATTATTCTTGCTGTTGCCGCCGCAATTTTCGGCGTAACCTTTGTCCTCAAGTTTAAACCGTATGTTGCCGACCGTTTTTCGGGCTGGCGTCATGTGTGGGAACATACTCAGGACAACCTCGGTTATCAGCAGGCAAGAGTTCTCACATATATGGCAAGCGGCGGACTTTTCGGCGTAGGTATCGGCAACGGTTTCTTAAAGCAGGTTGCCGCATCCGAAAGTGACCTTGTTTTCGGACTTGTTTCGGAAGAAATGGGAGTTATCGTTGCGTTCACACTTGCCGTGGCAGTAGGTGCAATGTTTATTTATGCAAGGGCAATTACAACCCGCAGCAGAAGTACCTTTTATTCAATTTCAGCGTGCTGTGCGGCAGGACTTTTCGTCGTTCAGCTTTCTCTCAATGTTTTCGGTGCAACCGATGTCCTTCCGCTTACAGGCGTAACATTTCCGTTTGTGTCTGCCGGCGGTTCAAGTATTATGTCTTGTTGGGGACTTGTTGCATTCATCAAAGCCGCAGACGAGAGAACTTATTCGGTAAAAAGATAAGTTTAGTAAATTGAAAACTTGTTTTTCATATATGTACTTTGGTATTAAATAAAATTAGTGCCTTTACTTGCGGGCGTCCAATGAACGCCCCTACTGATACACAGGGTGGTGTAAGGTTTGAAAAAAATACTTCGCAGAAGTACACTTATATATATAGTTGCGCTTGCGTTTATCGGCGGACTCGGCTATCTTGCCTTTGAGCTTGTAACAGGGGCAGACGATTGGGTCGATCAGGCATATAATGCGCATATAGCAGGTGACGGCGGCCTTGCACAGGCAGGAGCGATTTATGACCGCAACGGCACGGCTCTTGCACAGACGGTTGACGGTAAAAGAGTTTATAACGAAAGCGAGAGCGTAAGAAAATCTCTGCTTCATGTTGTCGGTGATGACAGCCTTAACATTTCAACGGCTGTTCAAAGTATGTATCGTTCTCAGCTGATAGGCTATAATCTTGTTTTCGGACTTAATATGCCCGAATCACTGCGTGCCTCTCACGATATAAAGCTGACAGTCGATTCCGCAACCTGTGCGGCGGCTTATGATGTTCTTGCATCTTATAACAAAAAAGGTGCCTGTGTAATATATAACTACAAAACAGGCGAGGTTATCTGTTCCATAAGCACCATGGCTTACGATCCGCAGGCTCCTCCCGAAATTACCGAGGACAACGAAAGTGAATACGAGGGCGTTTACCTTGATAATGTGCTTTCGTCAACCTTTACTCCGGGTTCAATCTTCAAAATCGTTACATCAGCGGCGGCAATTGAGAATATTCCCGACCTTTATGACCGCACTTGGGTTTGTAACGGAAGTGAGAACATAGGCGGAAGTGAAGTTACCTGTACGGAAACTCACGGAACGCTGACATATAAAGAGGCAATGGCACATTCCTGCAATATTGTTTTTGCAAAGCTTGCCGTTGAACTCGGAAGTGACACAATGACAAAAACTGCCGAGAAAATCGGCATTAACAGCTCCTTTGATGTTGACGGAATTAAAACCGCAAAAGGTTCATATGATGTCAGCGACGCCAATGAAAACCAGCTTGGCTGGTCGGGCGTAGGTCAGTATAATGACAAGGTAAACCCGATGCAGATGGCAATTATCTGCGGCGCAATCGCAAACGGCGGTAAGGTTACAAACCCTACCCTTATCAAAGATGAGTCCATACTCTCCGCACTCGGCATAAACTACAAGAGCAGCGGACAGGAGCTTTTTTCATCCGATACGGCGGCAAAGCTTGATGATGTTATGAGATACACCGTTTCGGATTACTACGGCGACAACCTTTTCGGCGGACTTACAGTCTGTGCCAAAACAGGTACGGGTGAAGTCGGCGATGATAAGAACCCTAACGGCTGGATGGTCGGCTACTCAAAAGATGAGGACTGCCCTCTTGCATTTGCCTGTGTTGTACAGGATTCGGGTTTCGGTTTCCAATATGCAGGTCCCGTAGTTGAGACCGCAATGATTCAGGCTGCAAAAAGCCTTGGAGCGTCTGCGGTGCAGTAAATTAAAATTATATTAAAAATTATATTATTGAAAATACAGTTTGACCGATTTTTTCGGTACATTGAAAGGAAGAACCCTGATGAATTTTTTAAAAGCTATGTTCGGCAACTACAGCAAGCGTGAAGTTAAGCGTGTGCAGCCAATCTGTGACAAGGTGCTTGCACTCGAAGATAAATATGCGGCTATGAGCGAAAGTGAACTCAAGAACCAGACAACAATTCTTAAAGAAAGACTTGCCAACGGCGAAACAACAGACGATATTCTCCCCGAAGCATTTGCAACCTGTCGTGAGGCAGGCTGGAGAGTGCTTGGCATGAAGCACTTCCCCGTTCAGATTATCGGCGGTATCGTTCTTCACCAGGGCAGAATCGCCGAGATGAAAACAGGTGAAGGTAAAACCTTGGTTGCTACCCTCCCTGCATACCTCAATGCTCTTACAGGCGAAGGTGTTCACATTGTAACAGTCAACGATTACCTTGCCCGCCGTGACTCAGAGTGGATGGGCAAGCTTTACAGATACCTCGGTCTTTCGGTCGGCCTTATCTGCCATGACCTTGACAATGACGGCAGAAAAAAGGCTTATGCCGCAGACATTACATACGGAACAAACAACGAACTCGGTTTTGACTACCTCCGTGACAACATGGTAGTTTACAAGGAAAACAAGGTTCAGCGTCCGCACGCATTTGCAATTGTCGATGAGGTTGACTCAATCCTCATTGATGAGGCGAGAACTCCTCTTATTATTTCGGGTAAGGGCGACAAGTCAACAGACCTTTACGCAAAGGCTGACGCTTTTGCAAAAACTCTTAAAGTTCAGCGTTTTGCAGAACTTGATGCAAAAGAGGATATGGAGGAATATTACAAGGAACACGACATTGACTATGTTGTTGATGAAAAGCAGAAAACAGCAACCCTCACACAGAGCGGTGTTAAGAAAGCCGAAGAATTTTTCGGTATCGAAAACCTTACAGACCCCGATAACCTTACAATTCAGCACCATGTAAATCAGGCTATCAAGGCTAACGGTGTAATGAAGCTCGATGTTGACTATGTTGTTAAGGACGGCGAAGTTATCATCGTTGACGAATTTACAGGTCGTCTTATGTACGGCCGTCGTTTTAACGAAGGTCTTCATCAGGCTATTGAGGCTAAAGAGGGCGTAAAGGTTCAGAGCGAAAGCAAGACTCTTGCTACAATCACATTCCAGAACTACTTCCGTCTTTACAAAAAGCTTTCGGGTATGACAGGTACTGCTCAGACAGAGTCGGAAGAATTCCAGGAAATCTACAAGCTTGATGTTGTTGAAATTCCTACAAACAAGCCTGTTTTAAGAAAAGACCTTCCCGATTCGGTTTATAAGACAGAAAACGGCAAGTTCCACGCTGTTATTGACGCAATTGTTGAGGCTCACGAAAAGGGACAGCCTGTCCTTGTCGGTACAATTTCAATTGAGAAGTCGGAGCTTCTTTCAAAAATGCTCAAAAAGAGAGGCATTAAGCACAATGTCCTCAATGCAAAACAGCATGAAAAAGAGGCTGAAATTGTTGCTCAGGCAGGTAAACTTGGTGCGGTAACAATCGCAACCAACATGGCAGGTCGTGGTACCGATATCATCCTCGGCGGTAACGCAGAGTATATGGCAAAAGCCGCAATGCGTAAGCAGGGCTTTACAGAGGAGCTTATTGAAGAAGCTACAGGTTATGCAGAAACCGATGATGAAGAAATCATCAATGCAAGAAATACATTCAGAGAACTGAATGACAAGTATAAGGAAGAAATTAAGGGCGAGGCTGAAAAGGTAAGAGAGGCCGGCGGTCTTTACATTATGGGTACGGAAAGACACGAGTCACGCCGTATTGATAACCAGCTCCGTGGCCGTGCAGGCCGTCAGGGCGATCCGGGCGTCAGCCGTTTCTTCCTCTCAACCGAGGATGACCTTATGCGTCTGTTCGGCGGCGACAGAATGAAAATGATGATGGAGCGTATGAATGTTGCCGAGGATATGCCCATTGAGAACAAGATGCTCACAAGTATTATCGAAGGCTCACAGGAAAAGGTTGAGCTTCGTAACTTCGGCATTCGTAAGGATGTCCTCCAGTACGACGATGTTATGAACAAACAGCGTGAAATCATCTATGGTCAGCGTGATCAGGTTCTTAACGGTGAGGATCTCCACGAAACAATCCTCAAAATGGTTGAGGATACAATCGCAACTTCAATTAAGCAGTACCTCCCCGAAGGTCCTGCAGAGCATTGGAACTTCCAGAGTCTTAAGGATTACTATGCAGGCTGGCTTATCAGAGATGATTCTAAGTACGATTTCAGTCTTGAGGATCTTGAAGATATGGAACCCGAAGAGATTCAGAAGATGCTCGTTGATGATGCTCTCGAAATCTACAAGGAAAATGAAGAGCTTCTTCCCGAGGAAACAATCCGTGAGATGGAGCGTGTTTACCTCCTCAAGAATGTTGATACACATTGGATGGATCACATCGACAATATGGATCAGCTCAAAAACGGTATCAGACTTCGTTCATACGGTCAGCATGACCCTGTTGTTGAGTACAGAGTTGAAGGCTTTGATATGTTTGATGAGATGATTGAAAGCATTCGTGAGGATACTGTCAAGATGATGCTCATTATGCCAAAGCGTATCTATGAGATTCAGAAAAGACAGGACGCAATTGCAGCGGCAAAGAGAGCAGCTCAGAGGGCTGCCGCAGCGGCACAGTCTGCAGCCGATGATGAAGGAACTGTTGAACAGTCAGACGCTGTAAAGCAGGCACTCCACCGTGAGCAGATTGCCCGTCCTACAGAAACCTCGGCTGACGGCACAGACACAGCCAACAAAACTATCCGTAAGGGCAAAAAAATAGGCAGAAACGATCCTTGTCCGTGCGGAAGCGGTAAGAAGTATAAGAAGTGCTGCGGCAGAGATCTTTAATATAGTGACACAGAGTAATTTTAACTGTAATTTTATATAAACAAAACAAGTCGGGAAGACAATGCTTTGCATTTTGCAAACTGTCTTCCCGACTTTAATTTTCCATTTTCAACTTTTCATTTTCAATTTTTTAAGCATTTCCTCATGGTCGGCTTTAAGTGCTTTGATAAGCGTCAGACTGTCCCAGTCTTTGCTTGTGGGAGTGATAACCGCCTTGAGCGGAACTCGTCCGACACCGCACTTATTCAGCTCTCTGATTAGCGAATCAATTGTTTTATTCGTAAAATTGTGCATGACAATCATTTCTTCGTCAAAGCCGTCACCGTCAAACTTTTCTGCCGCAGGCTCAACGCCTTTGATGCCTGCAAGGAAGCCGATAGGCTGATTGAAATCTTCTTTTTCAACCTTTTTAACCTGAATTTTCAACGGCATAAGTGCAAACTTTGCCTTGCGAAATCTTTCGTCCGAAAAGTTGTAAAACATAGCAAGTTCTTTCATATCTTCACCGTTAATCCGTATCAAGCTTGAGAACCGCCATAAATGCCTCCTGCGGAACTTCAACAGAACCGAGCTGGCGCATACGCTTTTTACCTTCTTTTTGCTTTTCAAGGAGTTTTTTCTTACGGGAAATATCACCGCCGTAGCACTTGGCAAGTACATCCTTACGCATAGCCTTTACGGTTTCTCTGGCAATAATTTTACCGCCGATGCAAGCCTGAATCGGAATTTCAAAGAGCTGTCTCGGAATCTTTTCCTTTAACTTCTCAGCCATCTTTCTTGCCCTTGAATATGCCTTGTCGGCGTGAATGATGAACGAAAGTGCATCGACAACCTCGCCGTTGAGCATAATATCAAGCTTAACAAGGTTGCTCTGAACATATTCTTTAAGCTCATAGTCGAATGATGCATAACCTCTTGTGCGTGATTTGAGCGTGTCGAAAAAGTCGTAGATTATTTCGGCAAGCGGAAGTACATAGTGTAAATCAACACGGTCGGCATCAATATACTGCATATCGACAAAAGTTCCTCGTCTGTCCTGACAAAGCTCCATAATATTGCCGACATATTCCTTAGGTGCATAGATGTGAGCGTCTGTTACAGGCTCTTCCGCCATTTGAATAAGTGACGGATCGGGGTAGTTTGTCGGGTTGTCAATCATCTCAACCGTTCCGTCTGTGCGTGTGATTCTGTAAATTACACTCGGTGCGGTTGTGATGAGGTCAAGCTGATATTCTCTTTCAAGTCGCTCCTGAATGATTTCCATGTGGAGCAGTCCCAAAAATCCGCAGCGGAAACCGAATCCGAGGGCAACCGATGTTTCGGGGTCAAACGAAAGAGCCGCATCGTTAAGCCGAAGCTTTTCAAGTGCATCTTTAAGGTCGCCGTATCTTGCACCGTCAACAGGGTAGATACCACAGAAAACCATAGGCTGTGCCTCACGGTAGCCGGGGAGAGGTTCTTCTGCGGGATTTGATGTGAGTGTAACCGTGTCGCCGACCTTTGCGTCTGCAAGAGTTTTGATTGAACCCGTGATGTAGCCAACCTCGCCTGCATAAAGACCGTCGGTCTTTTCGGGGGCGGTTGCGTGCATAAGTCCGCACTCAACAACATTGAACACACTGCCCGTTGCCATAAGTTTGAATTCATCGCCCGGGTGAATCTGCCCCTCTTTGAGTCTTACATATATAATTACGCCCTTGTAGCTGTCGTAGCAGCTGTCAAAAATCAATGCACGCAGAGGAGCGTTGATGTCGCCCGTCGGCGCAGGAATATCGTGAACAACCTTTTCAAGAACTGCGTGAATGTTGATTCCTGCCTTTGCGGAAATTTTCGGAGCATCCTCGGCAGGAATACCGATTACATCTTCGATTTCCTGAATAACCCTGTCGGGGTCGGCACTCGGCAAATCAATTTTGTTGACAACGGGAACAATTTCAAGTCCGCTGTCAACGGCAAGATATGTGTTTGCAAGAGTCTGAGCCTCAATGCCCTGTGATGCGTCAACAACAAGAATAGCGCCCTCACAAGCCGCCAGTGAACGGGAAACCTCGTAGTTAAAGTCAACATGACCGGGGGTGTCAATGAGGTTAAAAAGATATTCTTCGCCGTCATCGGCTTTGTAGATAACGCTTACCGCTCTCGCCTTGATTGTAATGCCGCGCTCACGCTCAAGGTCCATGTCATCAAGCAGCTGCGCCTCCATATCCCTTTCGGAAACGGAGTTGGTCTGCTCAAGAATTCTGTCCGCAAGCGTACTCTTGCCGTGGTCAATGTGAGCAATAATGCTGAAATTTCTTATTTTATCCTGTGGAAAAGACAATGCTAATCACCTTTTTCTTTAATGTCTTTTTGTACTTTATTTTAATCTGTATTTAGATTTAAATCCGAGCAACGCTCTGCTTTGCTTGCAAGGAGCAGAGCTTGCGACAGAAATATCTGTACTTAGATTATAACAATTTTAACGAATAAAGCAAGCAAATTTAAAGCGTACGCAATGTGTTTGTAAACGACACAATTTGCGAAATGCTGTTGTATGATAAATTATATCATACACTAACCTCTTCTACAAGCAAAAAATCGTTGCAGTATTTTGACCTTGGTGTTATACTTTGCTTATATGAAATAACCCTATAAAAGGAGAAATTGGTATGACAAAAGGTGAAATTGCAAAGAATAATTTTATGCAGGGCTACAACTGCGCTCAGGCTGTATTGCTTGCATTTTGTGACGATTTGGGATTTGATGAACAGACTGCTCTTATGCTGGCGTCACCGTTTGGCGGCGGAATAGGCAGAATGCGTGAGGTCTGCGGTACTGTTACGGGAATGTATATGGCTTTAGGTCTTGCAAGGGGTTACAGTGACAGCAAGGATAATGCCGACAAAAAGCGTGTCTACACCGAGGTTCAGCAGCTTGCCGAAAGGTTCAAAGAGGACAACGGTTCAATCATCTGCCGTGACCTTCTCGGTATGAGAGCAAAGGCAAAGGACAACCCGACTCCGTCTGAGAGAACAGAAAAATATTATGCCGCCCGTCCGTGTCCTGAGTTGTGCAGATATGCAGCGGATTTGCTTGATGAATACTTAAAGAATAAAAAAGGCTGAGGGGCGTTGCTTTGATTTGAAACTTATGCCTGCAAACAGTTGAATTTGGGAGTAAATTGTGATAAAATGTTTAAAATAGGGCATTAGTCTAATGCGGTTAATTTTGAAAATTACCTTGAAAGGGGAATTGTGATATGTGCGGCATAGCCGGCTTTATGGGACAGGTTGAAAACAGAGCCGATGTCATCAGAAATATGACAGAGGTTATTACTCACCGTGGTCCCGACTCGGACGGATTTTTTACGGACGACAATATTTCCATGGGATTTCGCAGACTTTCCATTATTGACCTCGGTGCAGGTCATCAGCCTATATACAATGAGGATAAAAGCCTTGTTCTCACATTCAACGGTGAAATTTATAACTACAAGGATTTGAGAAAAGAACTTATCTCAAAAGGTCATAAGTTCTATACGGACACAGACAGTGAAGTGCTTGTTCACGGCTTTGAAGAGTGGAAAGAAGATATGCTCCCAAAACTCCGCGGTATGTTCGGCTTTGCTATCTACAACACAAAGGATAACTCACTTTTTATTGCCCGTGATTTCTTCGGCATTAAGCCGATGCACTACACTCAGATAGGCAATGACTTTGTCTATGCAAGTGAAATCAAGAGTATTCTTGAATATCCTAAGTTTGAAAAGAAATTCAACAGAAAGGCACTTGATTCGTACCTTTCATTCCAGTATGCAGTTCCGCCCGAAACTTTCTTTGAGGGTGTTTACTGCCTTATGCCCGGTCACTACCTCTGGTACAAAGACGGCGAGGTTGAAACTACCCGTTATTTTGAGGCTCGTTTCAATCCTAACGAAGAAATGACAGAGGAAGAGGCTGTTGACAGAATCGAAAAGGTTTTTGAAAACTCCGTAAACGCTCACAAAATTGCCGATGTTGAGGTTGGCTGTTTCCTTTCAAGCGGTGTTGACTCAAGCTATGTTTCAACATATTTTGCCGACCAGAAAACATTTACAGTCGGCTTTGACTTTGGCGAAAAATATAATGAAATCAGCTGGGCAAAAAATCTCAGCGAAAAAATCGGTGTTGAACACCACACCCACCTTATTTCAAGTGAAGAATTCTGGGACGCTGTTCCGACTGTTCAGTACCATATGGATCAGCCGCTTGCGGATCCGTCATGTATCGCACTTTACTTTGTATCCCGTCTTGCAAGCCATTATGTAAAGGTTGTCCTTTCGGGTGAGGGTGCAGACGAATTGTTCGGCGGTTACACTTGCTACAACGATCCGAGAGTGTTCAAAATTTATCAGACAATTGTTCCCCATTGCATCAGAAAGGCGATAAGAGCAATTTGCAGAAAGCTCCCAGACATCAAGGGCAGAGATTATCTTATCCGTGCCTGTGACAAGCTTGAGGAGCGTTATATCGGTAACGCATTTATGTATGACTACAAGCAGAAGCAGGAGCTTTTGAAGGATCCGTCAATTGCAACACGCCCACAGGATCTTACAAGAAAATATTATTATCGTTGCCGTAAGTATGACGATGTTACAAAAATGCAGTATCTCGACATCAATATGTGGATGGTCGGCGACATCCTTCTTAAAGCCGACCGAATGAGTATGGCTAACTCGCTTGAACTTCGTGTTCCTTTCCTCGATAAGGAGGTTTTCAAGGTTGCGTCATCGCTCCCGACAAAACTGCGCTGCAACAAGCACAACACAAAGTATGCAATGCGTAAGGCTGCCGTTCGCCATATGCCTGAGGCTACTGCCGAAAAAGAGAAACTCGGTTTCCCTGTACCGACAAGAGTATGGCTTCGTGAAGAAAAGTATTATAATGTGGTAAAGACTAAGTTCAAGGGCAAAACTGCCGAGAAATTCTTCAATACAGATGTCCTTGTTTCATGGCTCGACAGTCATTTCAGCGGAAAAGAAGATAACAGCAGACGAGTTTGGACAATTTATGTGTTCCTCGTATGGTATGATATCTATTTTGATGAGGACAGCGAAAAGGTTGAAAAGCCTGTAAATCACCTTGACGAACTCAAGGCTGTTGCCGAAGCGAGAAGGGAAAAACAGATTGACGCTCCCGGTGAGGTAATTATGGCTGCCGCAGAGGAAATTGACGAAAATTACGATGCTCCGAACTTTGGCGTTGACAAGTCAAAAAAAAATGACGAATCTGCCGAAAATGCAGAAGAATCCGTAAAAGAGGAATCTGCGGAAGATGTGACAGAGAAAGTTGAAGTCCCCGATGACGGCAATGAGCCTGCAATCGTTGAGCCTGAGGAAGAACCCGAGGTTAAGGAAGAGCCTAAAAAAGAGGAGTATGTGAACATCTCAAATCCCGAGGATAACGAGATTTACGACGCTCCGAAAAAACCGTCAACTCCGCAGGAGCAGATGCAGATGGCTATTGACAGCATTGAAAAAAGATCAAAATATCTTGACGAGCCGAATGTAATTTCAGATGAAGCTGTTGACAATATCGTAAACTCAATCTCATTCTTTGATGACGAGGACGAAAAAAGTAATTAAAGAATTTGTCAAAATGACAAAATAAACAAGGGCAACCGAGGTTGCCCTTAAATTTTATAAATAAGATAAATAATCAAATAATACTATAATGACTGCTCTGCAAAGAAAAGGGGTGCTTTTTTGAATATTGATGATTTTGCAGAAATTCTGAAAATCGGTGAGTCGATTAATACAGAATTCAAATCGTGGAATAAAGTGTCTGATATGAAGAAACGAATTAATTTGGCGGTTGATGAACTTATAGCTTTTGCAAATAACAAAGGAGGCACTCTTTACTTTGGCGTTGAAGATAACGGTGAAGTTACGGGTTGTGACGGTAACTACGATTTGCAGAACATTATTGAATCAATTTACGAAAAAACAAGACCGTCTATTTTTGTTGATCCCGAAGAAATAGAATACAACGGTAAAAAGGTGATTGCACTTACCGTTGCATCAGACGGAATTACACATGCAACTACAGACGGCAGATGCTTAAAAAGACTTGGAAAAAATTCTAAACCGTTTTATCCCGATGAAATGAGCAACCGCTATTCCGAAATTCAAAGCTCCGATTTTTCGGGAAGGATTTTGTCAGACAGCACGGAAGATGATATAAACAAACTTGAAGTTTATAAGTTGAAAGAAAAATTAAAAGCGAGAAATCCCGAATCGACATTAGCTGATATGGATGATATCGCATTTTTGCGTGACCTTGCTTTGGTTAAGTCTGACAGCGGTAATATTAAATTGACTGTGGCTGGATTATTATTTGTAGGCAAAGAGCAGGCAATCAATAGATTACTTCCACAGGCAGAGGTAATTTACTTGCACTATTCCGAGTCGAATTTAGAAGAATATGATGCAAGACTTGATATGAAGGCTCCTATTATATCGGTAATTGACAGACTTTCAGAGAAAATACAAGACTCAAATCGTATTGTCAACGTTCAGGTTGGACTTTTCAGATTGGAAATTGTCGATTTTCCTGAAAAAGTTTTTCAAGAGGCATTACTCAATGCTTTGTCACACAGAGATTATCAAAGTCAAGGTGCGGTTTATGTAAAGCATTATCCTGATAAAATTGTAATAGAAAACCCCGGTGCATTTTTGGACGGTATCACAGAAAATAATATAATTACACATCCGTCTGTTCCGAGAAATAAATTAATTGCCGAAACTCTGCAACATCTAAAATACGTTCAGAGAACAGGACAAGGTGTTGACATTATTTTCAGAGAAATGATATCATCCGGCAAGCCGTTTCCCGAATACAAATCGTATAATGATGCGGTTTCGCTGACAATCTATAGTGCTATTGATGATATTGATTTTGTAAAATTCATTGCCAATGAAGAAAACGAACTGAACAGAAGTTTTTCACTTTCGGAACTTATGATTTTGCGCTACCTTAAAGATAACCGCAAAATCACAATGTCTGAGGCAGAGAGCTTAATTCAAGAAGCTCGTGATCAGGCTCAGAATGCCTGTAATAACCTTAAAAGATATGGTTTGATTGAGTTGTCGGGCAATGAATATATGTTGACGGCAAAGATATATGACGAGTTAAAAAATTCTGTTGATTACACTAAGGATAAAGCAATTCAATATATCAAAGCAAGAGAAATGATTTTGGAATATATCCGTGACAGAGGTTTTATTAATAACGAATTAGTAAGAGAATTGTGTGGCTTTTCACAAAAACAAGCCCGTATAATATTGCAACGAATGAGAAAAGAGAATTTGATTGAACTATCCGAAAAAGGAAGATACGCTAAATATATCATTAAGAAATAATTTAACGCGCCCTTAACGCGCCCAAATGTGTGTTTAACGCGCCCTTAACGCGCCCAAATGTGTGTTTAACGCGCCCTTTTAATTAAAAACAGCACCAAACAATATGTGTTCAGTGCTGTAAATACAATGAAATGAAATTTTTAAACCACCGCTCCGAGACAGAGGATGCTTTGCAGAATTTTGTATTCTTCTTCAAAGTCGGAGAGGGGGAGGGGATTTTTGCCGAGCCCCATTTCTATGGTGAGGGCAGGTCGGCGGAATTTTTCGATGAACCAATCCTTAAAGCCGCCGCCTGTGGCAATCTCCTCGGGAAAGGCTATGTTGTAGCCGCTTGCCTGTGAGAACATTGACGCAAGCCGAAAGCTCAGAACGGGTGTATGTCTGCCGAATGAGCAGTAAATTTCCCGTCCCTGACTGTGCAGAGCGATTGCCCGTTCAAAGTCAATATTACGGCAGAGTGTTGTCAGCGCCTTTGTTTCGGGTTCGCTCTCGGGATGATTGCCGCCGAATCTTGTCGGCGCCGGACACTTGATATTGTTCTTTAATTCAAGCTGTTTAAGCCTGCACCAACCCGCATTGAAGTTGTGATTGATGTCAACTCCACGGGCATTTGCCTGCCATTTATATGTATCGGTGCAGACCTTTTCGACAAGCGGTTTGTATTTGAATGCGGCGTCACTGCCATGCAAGGCAATTTCCGTGCCGTCGGGATTTACGCAAGGCACAATCGTAAGTCCGCGAATGCTTAAAAAATTTCCGATTTTGTATTCGCCGACAGGATTATCGTTTTGCATAGCCTGACAACATTCTTCAAAGAATTTCAGCAAGGCAAGCACAGTGAGGTACTCCGAACCGTGAAAACCGCCGCAGTATAGCACACGGTTTTTGGTGTTGCCGATGTGCAGAACATCAATACCTCTTCCGCACACGCTTTTTCCTGCAAAGCAGTGCTTGATAAATTTGTATTTCCCGCAAAGTCCGTTTATTATTTCCTTGCGCGTTTTGTAATCGGGAAAAACATTATAATCGGTCATAACAAAATCCTTTCCTTTCGATAATTCAATCTTAAAACGGAGGCATAATTATGGAGCTTTTTGAAAAAACTCTTGACAGCAAGAAAATTTTTGATGGCAGAGTCCTGCATATAGTCCTTGACGAAGTGGAGCTTCCTGACGGAAAAAGGTCAAAGAGGGAGGTTGTCAATCATCCGGGCGGAGTATGCGTTGCCGCTCTTGACGAGGACAATAACCTTTCTTTTGTAAAGCAGTTTCGCTATCCGTACAAGGAGGTTGTGCTTGAGCTTCCTGCCGGCAAGCTTGAAAAGGGTTCTACTCCGCTTGAAAACGGAAAGCGTGAGCTTCTTGAAGAAACTGGACTTGAGGGTTACTCCTACATTTCTCTCGGTCAGGTCTATCCGTCCCCCGGATACACCTCGGAAATTATCCATCTTTACGCCTGTCGGGTAAAGTCACAGGGTGAGCAAAGGCTTGACGATGGTGAGTTTTTGAATGTTGAAAAAATCTCCCTTGACAAAGCCGTTGAAATGGTGCTTAACAATATGATACCCGACTCCAAAACACAGATTGCCGTTTTAAAGACTGCCGCACTTTTGAAAAGCGGTAAAATTTAATTTAATCATAGGAAATATATATGCAGAATTTTACTGTTTCAGAACACGAAAAATTGAATACTGCCGTTGCTCTCGGATTTTTTGACGGACTTCACAAGGGACACCGAAGGGTTATTCTCTCGGCTGTTGAGCAGAAGAAAAACGGACTGTTGCCCGTGTGCTTTACATTTGCTCAAAGCCCAAAGGAGGTTCTCGGAAAATCTCCGAGCGGTGCGCTTATGACAACGGAAGATAAGCTGAAAACGCTTGAAAGCCTGGGTATTGAACATACCTTCAGTCCCGACTTTAAAAAGCTGATGAATATGTCTGCAAAGGACTTTGTCGAGAAAATTATTTTTGGCGACCTCAATGCAAAATTTGTTGTCTGCGGTTTTAACTATCGTTTCGGAAAAAACGGCGAGGGCGATACCGATTTGCTCAAAAAGCTTTGTGACGAGAACGGTACAAAGCTTAAAGTGATAGAGCCTGAGCGTGACGATGGCGATGTTGTTTCGTCAACACTTATCCGTTCGCTTGTGAGCGAGGGAAACATCCGCCGTGCAAACAAGCTTTTGTGTTCGCATTTTGGCTTTTCTGCCGTGATCACCCACGGAAAAAGACTTGGCAGAGAACTCGGCACTCCGACAATCAATCAGAAACTTCCCGAAAATCTTGCCGTGCCGAAATACGGCGTTTATGCGTCTGCCGTCACACTTGAAAACGGAAAGGTCTATTGCGGTGTGACTAATATCGGTGTAAAGCCGACGGTCGGCGGAACGAAGCTTTTGAGCGAAACTTGGATGCCTGACTTTCACGGCGGTGAAATATACGGTCAGACAGCCGATGTCCGTCTGCTTGATTTCATTCGTCCCGAAAAAAAGTTTGACAATATCACCGAATTAAAAAATGCCATAACCGACAATGCAGTTACGGCAAAAGAGATTTTTGGTGAGATGTATAGATACGGAGTCTGAAGTAAGCGTAGTATTTATCTGTGGTTGACATCGCAATTTCAGCTTGATACAATATGATACGAGAATACAAGGAAGTTTAAGGCGGTTAGTCACATCCGAACACAAACCGATGAAAGCATTGGCTAATATGTGCAAGGAGGTGACACAGGTGGAATACATAATTTGTTTTACCTTACTTGTTACAATAATAATTGTTGCAATAAAAAAATAACCGCCCTTACAGCCCGGAAAACTTAGGGACGGCTATTTTTGTCTTTTCTTTTTTCGGCTAACCGCTTTTAACGGTTTTCCTTGTGTTCTTATTATATATTATGCAAAAAGCAATGTCAATATTTCATTTGATTTTTATATAGCTGAAAATATTGAGCGGTGACGGAACTTTCCGACACCGCTTTTTTTATTTAAATTCATCGTTAAGAATTTCATCAAGGTTATTGACCATTGCTGTGACGATTTCGTATGAACCGCCGTCTGAGATTGACTTCATAAGAGCGTTTATGTTTTCTTCAAAATCCTTCGGCAAGAGGGTACAATACTTTTTGCAGAGCTGAACCTGTCTTTTCTCACCGGGGTGAGTTTGGCGGTTGAGTGCAAAGATAACATCAAAATAGCTTTCGAGGAATGCCGTGATTCTGTGATTGACGCTGACGATATCACCGCGCTCCTGCATTTTCTTAATCTGCCTGTCATATGACGGCAGATTTCCGCTCAAAAGGCTGCGGTTGTTTTTGATAATAGCTCTGCGGAGATTTTCGGGATAGTCAATCTGCGCCATATCTCTGAATTTTGTAAAAGTCCCTGTCTTGTCAAAGAGAACCTTGCTGTTCCTGATGTTGTGCCAAAATGCGGTTGTATAGCCGTTAAAAGCCTTGCCGCCCTTGATTACGGTATCAATATACCGACCGAACCTGTCAACTTCACGGTAGATTATGTCAACGGGAATACCGTTATTCATAACCGTGTTGTCTTCGCTCTCCCAGTAGTGATTGCCAAATTCGGCAACGGAGCAGTATTTTTCCAGAAGATTTTCTCTTGTTTTGCCGGTCGGTATTTCTGAGCAGTAAACATAAATATCATAGTCTGAATTTTCATCGGCTTCGCCTGTTGAACGGGAGCCTCCGAGTGCGACAGCCTCAACCGCATCAAGCGACTTGAGTGCAAGCAAAATTTCTTCGAGGTTTTTATCATTAACATTGTATTCCGTAAAGTTCATAGTTTATTCCCTTTCGTTATATGGTATCATATTTTTTGTCGGATTATGCCGTAGCCTTTGCCGTTCCGTTTGAGTTTGTTTTTTCTTCAAGCACCACTCGTTTGCCTCTCCAACCGCCTTTTATCCAGCGGATAAGCACGACAACACCTCTGAAAATCTCATCTGCCGCCATAGCAATCCAAATTCCCGTAAGTCCCATTCCAAAGAAAATGCCGAGCAGCCAACCGAGTCCGACACTCAAAATCCACATCGAAAAGATAGCAAGTGCAGTCGGAAACTTAACATCACCGGCGGCTTTCATACTGTTGATGATAACAAGGTTTGTTGTTCTGCCAAATTCTAAAATAATTGCAATGAACATAACCGTTGAACCGAGTGCGATAACTGCCTTGTCGCCTGTGAAAAGTCCGAGTGTAAACGGCGAAATCAACCAGTTTATAATTGCAACCGAGATTGAAATTATCATACCGAAACGCAAAGTTTTCAGCACCCTGCGGTATGCAAAATCGTAATCGTGAGCGCCTACGCTGTGACCCACAATAATCTGTGTTGCATTTGCAGCGGCAAGAGCAATCATATATGTGAACATTGAAAGCATATTTGCGTAGATTTTTGCGTTGATTGCAACAATGCCCATTGTGTTGATAAATGCCTGCAAAAACAGCTGTGAACAGTCGTAGGAAATGTTCTCGCCTGCTGTCGGAATGCCGAGTTTAAGAAGGCTTTTGAGAACATCATACGGAAACGGGCGAAGATATTTAAGGCTGAACTTGCCTTTGATAACCGTGTAGAAGTATATAACAGATGCAATTACCGCAATAACTCTGCTTCCGCATGTGGAAACAGCCGCACCTGATGCGCCGAGTCCGAGTACTTTAAGAGGTCCGTAGAGCAAAAGAGCGTTTCCGCAGATATTGATAATGTTCATTCCCAAGCCGATAATCATACCGAAAACAGTTTTGCCGTTGCTTGCAAAAACTGAGTTAAAAGCGTTGATAAGTGCCTGAGTAAAGATTGTACCGCCGACTATTCGCATATACATATCGGATTCGTCAAGCATTGCCGCAGGCACCTGCATTGCCTCAAGCAGATTTCGGCTGAATATGAAAACAACAAGGCTGATTACAATACTCAATACAAAGTTGAATGACAATGCAACCGTGTAAATCATATTCATCTTTTCTTTTTTGCCTGCACCAAGGTACTGGCTGACGATAATGCCGGTTGCACTTGATATAATGTTAAAGGCAAGGGTCAAAAAGCCGAGAACCTGATTTGCGTTGCCAATTGCCCCAACTGCGGTACTGTTGTAGTTTGAAAGCATAATCGTGTCAACATAGCCGAGTGAAACGCCAAGCAACAGCTGTAAGAATATCGGCCATGCAAGCTTTATTACTCTTTGATTCATAACAGAATCGTTCGGATTTTTGAGCTTTGAAGAAGTAGCAGACATAAATATACCCTCCGTTGAATAAAATGAATAATATATTATTTGTTAATAATGCTTGTGTTTACGATTGTTTTGATAAAATAAAATCTGTGTAAATTGTGTATTGCCGCCGTTCTGACTGCTTGACCGCTGTGTATTTGAGATGTATAATCTAATTGCGGATGACTGCGAACTGTCGCAATATCCAAGCTAAGTTCAGATAACTGACGGTTGTTTCAGACAAAATCAGAAAAATACAACGCAGCTGCGAATGCGAAAGGATAAAAAGTATGAATATATGTGTTTTTGGCTCATCAAGTGAGCAAATTGACAAAATCTATCTTGAATCTGCCGAGCATCTCGGCAAGAGAATTGCCGAAAAGGGCTACAACCTTGTTTTCGGTGCGGGAAAATACGGGATTATGGGCGCATCCGTCCGCGGCGCATACAACGCAGGCGGTTACACAATCGGAGTTACACCCGATTTTTTTATTGATGTGGGTGTTGTTTTTGACAAATGCTCCGAACTTATTGTAACAGATACAATGCGTGAACGCAAAGGTATTATGGAAGATAAAGCGGACGCTTTTGTAATCTGTGCCGGCGGTATGGGTACTTTTGAAGAATTTTTTGAGGTTCTCACACTAAAGCAGCTTAACAGACACACAAAGCCTATCATTATATACAATGTAAAAGGCTACTACAACTCAATGCTTGCAATGCTTGACAATGCCGTAAGTGAAAAGTTTATGACCAATGCCTGTAACAGACTCTACACGATTGCCGATACCGAAGATGAGGTTTTCAATCAGCTCGAGAATTATGTTCCGTTCACCTACAATAAATATGGGTTTCTCAAAAAGGACGGTGAGCAGAATGGCTGACAAATGCGAATTTTGTGCAAACTTTGTGAGCGACGATGAATTTGGCGATTATTGCAGCATCAACCTTGATGAGGATGAAATGGCAAGGTTTCTTTCACAGAACACAGATTCATGTCACTATTTCCAGCTTTATGATGAATACAAAATAGTCAAAAAGCAAAATTAAATAATGCAACACAATCTTACAGTAATTTACAACAAGACAGGTTACAAACTTGTAATAACTATTCAAAATTTAATAAATGTCATTTGTTATTATTGTAAACCTAAAGTCCCTTTAAATAAAGGGACTTTTTTGTCTTCTTATATCATTTTAAAGGGAACAATATGAATAAAGGACAAAAACTCAGAAATTTATAAAATATTGATTAAGTAATGAAAAATTAGAATATTGCACAAATGAAATGTGAAAATCTTGTGAATTCATCCAAAAATGGTGACAGTCGAAGAATTAATATTGCAAATTGTGCGTTTAGGGTATAAAATACTATTATATTTTGGCGCAGATGTGTGCTTATGAGGAGAGTGTTTGCATGGGCCTTTTTAACAGGATTATTGATAAAATGGTCAGTGATAAAGTTCCATTTAAAAAGAGAAAAAGGCTGATTGTATTTGTGGCAATCATAACCCTTCTTTCTATGACGACAGCTACGGTTGCGTGGTTCTCAGTAAACACTTTCGCGGGCGTTGACAAGCTTGACCTCAATATCAGCCTTGCCGCACAACTTAAAGTCAGTATGGAAAACCACGGCAAAGACCTTGAAAAATACGGCAAGGTAATCACAAATGAAATGATTGACGATTACCTTAAAAAGCACGGTTCAAGCCTTGAAGATACGGTGCTTGACCCTGTTACAACAAGAGAGGGTACAGAGTTCACCAATCAGCGCGGCACAGTCAGAGAGCCTAACAAGCACAGCTACCTTGAGTTTGAATGTTACTTCATCGCAACCGAGGAAATGTGGGTTCATCTCACAACCGAAAGCACAAAAGCAGGCGCTGATGACGGTACAAAGGTGTCAACAGAGTCAACCGGCGCAAAGGCTGATGTAGTAAATTGTGCAAGAGTTGATTTCACAGCTGAGGGAGCAGGCAACGGCACAACAATTTATGAGCCGAACAGAAGTAATCCCGTAAACGGACAGACAACCTTTGATTTGCCGTCAGGTTCAATGGTTTACTCAAACAACACAAGACTTTTCCATCTTAATCAGCTCGAACCGGTTAAGGTAACAGTTCGCCTTTGGATTGAGGGTAACGACCCCGAGTGTGATGACGATGTTCAGGATGCACAGCTTTCTGTACAGCTTGGCTTTGTCGGATGCGATAAGGACAATAGACCAATATCATAATTAAACAAGATCCCGTAGGGGCGGTCATCGGCCGCCCGCCCTGGAGGAACTGTCATTCAACGCAGATTTCAGACAGGAGAAAAATTATGGGTTAATGAAATACGCACAATCCGACAGTTAAACGGATACAACTTTGAGGGGAGAGAAAAACTTGTTCGGAAAAAAGAAACCAAAAATTGAACAACCGATTACTCCCGAGGAGTTAAGTCGCTTAAATGATAAGAAAATGGCAGATGCCGAGATTGAACATTTTCATGTAAAAAATGATTCAATCGAGATTGTAAAATACAAAAAGCGCAGACGGCTTTTGAGTATTATCCTTTCGGTCTGCATAATCATTCTTCTTATTCTGTTCATTGTTTCAACGCTTGTAACGCAATGGGGCGACTTGATTATCAGCATTGATTCTCCTGCCGTAAAAAAAGGTATCGTGCTTAGCGAAGACGCTGACTTCAAAACTCAGTGTGCTTCACTTACTGCGAAGCAGGTTAAGGATGTTACAAACATTACATATGCATGGCTTCCTGTTGACCTTGACACAAGCAAGGACGGTGCGCACAACGGCAAAAACTATGTTGCTTATACCTTCTATTGTAAAAATAACGGAGAGGTTGAGCTTGACTATGACGCAGTGCTTGAAATCACAGGTGCGGCTAAGTCGGCAGATGAAGCAACCCGAGTTATGATTTACAAAAACGGCAAGAGCTCAATTTACGGCAAAGGTCAGTACAAAGACAGAAGCAAAGCCGAAACCGATTGCACAAAGTTTGTAAGCGATAAGGAAGTTTATAAAACATCAACCGAAAAATTCAAGGTTGGCGATATTGATAAATACACAATCGTAATTTGGATTGAGGGTAACGACCCCGAATGTATCGACGATATCCGAAACGGTCATGTAAGAATGAGAATGCTGTTCTCGGTTCGTGACGATGAAGAATCCACAGCAAAACCGTAATTTTCGGTACATTATTACATCAACTTGGTATTATGTGCCTCGGCACTGATATAGCAAAAAATCCCTATGGTGTTTTAGGGACAAAAATTAATTTTATTTAGGAGGAATTTCTCTATGAAAACAACATCAAGAAAGAGATTATTAATCTCTTCCGTAGCAATGCTCCTCGTGGCAATGCTCGCACTTGGTACAGCAACATTCGCTTGGTTCACAACTGACACAACAACTCAGGCAACAGGTATCTCTGTTCAGACATCTAAGAAGTCATTGCTCTTAGTATCAAGCAGAACTTCTGAATGGACAGACAACCTCAACTATAACTTTGGTACAGATGCAGCTAAAAAGCTTCTCCAGCCGGCATCATCATATGACGGTGCAAACTGGTACAAAGCTCAGGCTGTAAATGGTATGTCAGGTGCTGCTACAAGCGGTGAGAAAATTACTGGTGTTGGTACAACTGCTGCTGAAGGCAATGTATTCTGCAATATGCTCAATGTTAAGAACACAGGTGCTGAGACTGCTACTAATGTTACGATTACAGCAAATATTTCTGAAACAGCTGTTACAAGTGGTAAAAACTACCTCCGTGTAGCTCTTGTTCCTTCTGATTGTACAGCAGACACCGGTCGTGGTACTGCAACGGTTGCAAGTGCTCAGGAATTTAGAGATAACATTTACAGTGCTGGTGCTGACGCTGCTAAGCCTGTTGAATATGTTGGTGCAGGCGTAGCAGACAGAGAAGGTGCAATCAAAGCAGCTGCTTCAGATGTTTCAACACAGGGTAGCTCAATCTCTGTTAATGCTGGTGATCTTAATCAGAATGATGCTAAGTACTATATGCTTATCGTATGGTTTGAAGGCCAGGATGTGGATTGCCAGGATGCATATGCTGGTAACGATATGCCAAACATCACTTTCACAATTACAGCTGACTAATTTATAAATTAACAGTTAGTAAAACATAATATTAAGCAAATTATTTGATCGGAGTCCCCTTGCATGAAAAAAGTGTTAAAAAAGATAATCAATGTTATTATAGATATTGTTGTTATACTGGTTTTGGTAGTATCAGTACTTATTGTTACATTATCATTAACATCTAAATCATCAGGGGTCCCCAATATTTTCGGCATTGCACCCCTCAGCGTTCAGACTGATTCAATGGAGGACACAATTAACGTTGGTGATTTAATTTTCAGTGATGTTACAAATGACCCTTCATATGAATATCAGAAAGGTGACATTGTTACATTCCCAATCACAGTCAACGGTGAGTCCGTTCTTAACACCCACCGAATTGTTGAGGTTGTTAAGGATGACAACATTACCTACTACAGAACACAGGGTGACAATAAGAAAACCAACCCCGAGCCCGATAAGGATCTTCAAACCTCTTCGACTATTGTTGCCAAGTACACAGGTACGAAGATTGGCGGCGTGGGTAACTTTTTAAGCTTTATCAGAACTCAGCTTGGATTTTTCCTCTGCGTTCTGCTTCCGATGATTATTTTCTTTGTTTATGAAGCGGTTCGTGTTGTTCTCAACCTGCTTGCCTACAATAAAGAAAAAACTCTCAAAGAGGCAAAGCTTGCGGTTGATTCCGCCGAGCTTACCGAAGAACAGAAAAAGAGAGCTATTGAGGAATATCTTGCCTCCGTCGGAGAAAATCAGGACAAGGCGGAAAATGAGCCTGAGGTACAAACACCTGCTGACGGCAATAATTCCGCTGATAATTCCGATTAAGTTATGACAAATTTGTCCCTAACGCATTCATAGCGTTTATCGTAACGGTATATTTCTTTCTCAGTTTCAAAGCTGAGAAAGAAATACAGTTACATACTGTAGGGGCGGTCATCGGCCGCCCGCCTTGAAGAATCTGTCCTTTAAGACAGATTTCAAATAGGAATTTAGAAATGTGTTCTTACACAAAAGATGAGAGTAGATTTTTTTAAGGAGACGAAGTACCGTGGATACAGTATTTAAATTTCTTTTTGAATTTCTCGGTCAGTTTTTTGGCTCATTATGGTCAATAATCACCGGGTTATTTGGCGGAGTAGGCAATGCCTTTGATTTTTCCGCTTATGTAAACATTATTAATGCCTATACCACGGAGCTTGGCGGCCTCGCATGGGTAATTGCGATTATTGCCATTGTGCTTCTGGTAGCTGTGCTAGCACTTTGCGTATGGCTTATTGTCGTCGCTGTAAAAAAGTTTATTCGTTCGCACAGAAGAAGAAAAGATACAGATTCTCTTGTTAAAGAGGTTCAGGCACTCAACAAAGAGGTTATGAGACTTAACCTTGAAAAGGATAAGATTCTCTCTATGAAGGTTTCACAGATTGGTCTTAACCCCAACGAGATTTCAGAGCTTACAGGCGAAGAAATCGAGTCGCTCAACAACGGCGAAGAAGAGGACACAGGCGAAAGCCGTTTCTACAAGCTTACGGAAATCGACCATCTTTGGGCAGATTATGTTCCGCCGGTTTATGACAACGATATCACACTTCCCGAGTTCTGTGAGCGTTTCAGACTCTTTGCTTGTTCACAGCTTGGTCTTTACTACGATATTAAGCTTATCAGACTTTTTGTTGCTGCGTTTGCGTCTACCAGACTTATTATCCTTCAGGGTATTTCAGGTACAGGTAAAACTTCACTTGCTTACGCCTTTGGTAAGTTTGTAAACAATCCTTCAATCGTTGCTTCCGTTCAGCCGTCATGGCGCGACAGAACAGAGCTTTTCGGTTACTTCAACGAATTTACAAAGAAGTTCAACGAAACTGAGCTTCTACGTGCAATGTATGAGGCATCGTATAACGAAAACATCTATGCGGTAATCCTCGATGAGATGAATATCGCTCGAGTTGAGTATTACTTTGCCGAGATGCTTTCAATTCTTGAAATGCCGTCAAGAGATGAATGGGTTGTTGATATCATCCCGAACTCTTGGCCGTCTGACCCGAAGCATATCGTGAACGGTCAGCTCAAAATTCCGCCGAATATGTGGTACATCGGTACTGCGAATAACGATGACTCGACATTTGCTATCACAGATAAGGTTTATGACCGTGCTATGCCGATTAACATCGACACAAAGGGTGTTCCTTTTGACGCACCTCTCACAGACTCTGTATACATTTCATACAAACATTTTGAGTACATCCTCAATGCCGCTAAGGTTCAATTTGTTGTTTCGGAAGAGAACCTCAAAAAGATTGCCCTTCTGGATGATTATGTTATTGAGCATTTCCGCATAGCTTTTGGTAACCGTATTGTAAAACAGCTTCGAGACTTTGTTCCTGCTTATGTCGGAACAGGCGGTACAGAGCTTGACGGTCTTGACTATGTTCTTGCCCGCAAGGTATTTAGAAAATTTGAGTCACTCAATCTTTCATACATTCGTGACGAAATAGATGGCCTTTGTGCGTATATTGACGAGCTTTTCGGCGAAGAAAATATGACTGAGAGCAAGGATTATCTCCGTATGCTCAAGAAGCTTGTATAATTTTAGCAATTCAGGGCGAACTCTGTTCGCCCTTTGCTTGGTGAAAGGACTTTGCGCCTTTTATAAACGGTAAAACTATCTGATTGGAGAAAAATCAATGGCTGATTTTGGTAAATATTTCAGAGCATATATGTATATGCAGGACATTCTGAAAAATGATTTTACTTACAATTACATAACAGAAGGCCTTAAGGACGGCGATAAGGGCGAGGATAAGCTCGACGGTAAGACCAACGAAAAGGTAATTGATATGGAATGGGTTGTTGCCATTGAGGAAACACTTCCGTACATTCAGAAAGCAATAGACGAACAGCGCCGTTTTATTAAGCAGGTTGACAATGTTGTTAGAGTTGAGCTTGCAAAAAAGATTGGCCCCGAGTCGGTTAAGCACCTTTCGCAGCACACTAACTTTATCGCCAAGGTTGAGGGTGATATGGTAACGCCTAACAAAATCCTCACAATTGAGCGCGAAGAAAGCTTTGCTATTTATGAAAACCGTGTGCTTATGACGCTGATTCGCAAAGCGCTTCATTTTGTTGACGATAAATATTCAAAAATGAAAGATGTGCCGAACGACAGCTATAATAAAATTTCTATGGTTCGCCACATTGATTTTAATGAGAAAAAAGTAGATTTTAATCTTAACTATATAAATGAATCTCACGAAACTCTTGCAGATGACCTTGATGTTCTTGATGTTTCTCAGCTTTCGGACTTTGACCGAATCAGAAGAATCAGAACAACCCTTAATGAGTTTTTAAACACTCAGTTGATTAAGGAAATCTCAAAAGAGCCTGAGGTTCATCCGCCGCTCATGCAGACCAACCTTCTCAAAAAGAACCCCAACTTTAAAAGAGTGGTTGAGCTGTGGAACTTTCTCGACAGCTACAAGCGTAAAGGCTTTGAGGTTGTAAGCGAGGAATACAATGGCAAAATGACAGATACTGTTCAGCAGGATGTTTACTTTGCGATGGGATTCCAGCATTTTATGATGTCTATTGCTACAAACCCGGCACTTCGTTCAATCCTTAAGGAACAGTACGACGCTGAAAATGCACGAATTGCCGAGGAAGAATCAAAGCCGCAGAAGGCCCGCGAGGCGGTTATGAAGGCACAGCTTGATGCTGTTCGTAAAGAGGAGATGGAAATCCGCCTTCGTGAAATTCGTGAACGCGAAAAGAAAATCCTTGACCTCACGAATGAAATCAAGAATTTAAAGGTTATAATTGATCAGAAAGAACAGCAGATTCTCACTCTTAGGGGCAGGGTTTCTGCTCTTGAAGACCAACTTGAAGAGGTTAAGAAAGAGCTCCAGCAGACAAAACTCAAGTTGATGGAGGCAGAAAAGAGAATTGCCGAGCTTGAGGAAGAAAATCAGCAGTTAAAAGATACTATTGAAGAGTTGAATAAAACGATTGATGAACTCAATCAGACTATTGACACACTCAATAAAAAAATAGTAGAATTAAATAACAGAATTCTCGTGCTTGTGCAGGAGAATGCTCGTTTGCAGACAAAGGTGAAAGAGCAGGAAGCTGTTATCGCCGAGCAGAAGGCTCATATTGCAGAGCTTGAAACTCAGGTTGCCGAGCAGCTTGCAAAGATTGCCGCTCTTACACAGAGCCTTGAAAAGTGCCATGCGCAGATTGAAGAGGATAACCGCAGGATTACCGACCTAACCGAGAAAAATGAAAATCTTACGGAAACACTTCAGAATGAGCGTGTTCAGCACAGGGACACTGTCAATAAAATGAATGCCGATTTTGCTGATGAAAAGCAGCAAATGACAGATGCTCACACAGCCGAGGTTGAATCGCTCAATCATAAGATTGCGGATGCTGAGGTCGAACATAATGATTATGTTGCCAAGCTTAATGCGGATTTTGCCGCAAGGGCAAATGAAACCGAGCAAAAGCATCTTAAAGAGCTTGCTGATAAAGAAGAAACTCACAAGAAGGAACTTGTTGAAATTAAGGAAGCTAACCTTAAATCATCAGCCGCAAGCAATGCCGCTCACGCTTCTGAGCTTAAAAAGGCTTATAAGTCGGTTGACAAAAAGGTTGAGCTTGCAGAAAAAGCTTGTGAAAAGCGTATGAAAGCCAAGGTTGCCGAGGTTAAAAAAGAGGCTCAGGCTGAAATTCGCAAAGCCGAAAAGAAAGCAAGCGAAAAAATCAGCCTTGCTAAGGATGAAATTAAATCTGTCAAGGATACAGGCGATTTGTTCGTTCGTGACTACGGCTTCGGCAGTGTTGCAGTTGTTTCAAAATATGCCGATGAGCTTGTTAAGTTCGGCAAAGCTACTGTTGCAGACGAGCTTATAAACGCACAGAAAAGCGTAAGATCTCTTTGCATATGCAGAAGTAAAAAGGGTGTTGTGCTTGCAGGCTTTTCACAGAGCGGCGCAAGCGTATATAATGTTTATAAAAAGCAGGCAGATCTTACTGTTGCATTTAACGATTTGTGTTCAATGCTGAAAGGTATGAGCAATCTGCCGATTGTAATTACATTCTCCGGTGTTGACAGACCGTTTGTGATGAATTTTGAAAACATTGTAAGAGATGCAACCAAAAGAAAAACAACTGTTTTCCATAACAAAACTCTGAAAGCAAACGGATTTGTTTCAGTTTATTTTGGTAAAGAATAAGGGGCAAAAATGAAAAACTCTACTGCGCCCAACAGAAAAACGGGCAGAATGATTGCTAAAAATTTAATAGTTCTGTTCACTGTTGCACTTGCCGGCTTTTGCGGCATTCAGGCGTGGTTTACGGATAAGAGTTCAGTTGATGCCAACGGTATAGAGGTTGAGTGTCAGGCACCTGAGGGTATTGAAATTGCTGTTGTTGGGCACGGTGCCCCTGCTCCTACCGTATATACACCGGGTAATATTACGCTTAATAAAGATAATTGCAATTTTCTTGAGAATCTTCAGTTGACCGAAATAACCGGTGATGGCACATATTTTAGAAAACCGGCTTTGATTCAATCAAGCGGTCAAGCACATGTTGATATAAATGGAGAGTGGAGTGAGCCTACTGCAAATGAGCATTATTTGTCATTTGACCTTTACATTCGTTCAAAATCGCAGTATAATATATCAATAGGCAAAAAATCAACAATAAAACCGGATGCTCCTCAACTCACAACTCAAGACGGTACGGACATTAAAAATAAAAGCAAGTACGGTAATTTTTCAAGAGATTCCGTAGTTGGTGCAGTAAGATTCTCGGTTGTTGACTATAAGCAGGATCCTCCTTCAAAAAAGCTCCTGTGGTTGCCGGCTCCGAATATCTTGTTGAAGCAGGAGACTGACGAGTACACTTTGTCAGACAATATGCCAAGCGGAGAATCGTACAGTCATGTATACTATGACACGAAAAAAGCACAACAAACAATCAGCGATTCTAAAACTGATAGTGCGTTTGTTGTGAATAAAGATGGTTTTGTTGACGGAAAATTTACCTATGAGCTTGGTAAAAACCAAACCATTGCACAACTTGAAAAGCCCTCAGGAACAGGTCAAGAAAATAATCAATTCTACAGTGCTATGGTAACCTGTAATATGTGGATCGAGGGCGAAGACGCAGAGGCAAGACTTGCCCTTGTAAACGGAAAATTTAATGTTAATCTTGTATTGACAAAAGAGACAAAAGAAAGTTGATTTTAAAGTAGGAAAGGGGAATTTTTGATGAAGTTGAAAGATAAGTTTTGTAACTTTCTCAACGGTTTAGTTGACTCAAGACTGAATAACACAAAAAAGGTCACAACTTCATATGTTGCTCTTTTTCTTGTTTTAAGTATTTTCGCAGTATCTACCTTTTCATGGTTCACAATAAGAGATACGGCAACTATTGATTCAGATCCCTTTTCTCTTGAATCTGCTGCCGGAATGAGAGTTAATAAGGGTGAAGAAATAAGAAATACAATCACCGTAAAACAGGCAAAGCTGAAAGAAGCATCAAGTGTTGACGGTCGTAATATGTTTTTTCCTGTAGATCGCGGATACGGCGATAAAGGACAAAGCGTTGACACAAACGAAATGAAATTTCGTGAAGGCACAGTAGGAGATAAAAATAACGGATACATATACAGCGATTTTACCCTTACCGGTCAAACAGGCGGTCAGGTTGAAGTATATGTAAAAAGTTACAAAGTTGAGGTAAAAAATAAAAATACAGGTAATACAGAAGTTTATGACGGTGCAACACATATTACTGTTGACAGCAACAATAAGCCATCGACATATCTGGCATATCAGAATCCTTGTCCAATAAGGATTGCATTCATCAGAAACAGTGCTGAGGCTTCGACCGTTATTGATCCCACTGCAATTATTGACAACTACGCTGACGAATGTCAGGCAGTAAGTTCTGTTAATTCGCTCGGCTCGGCAACAACCACTAAAGCAAAGGGCAGGTCATTTTCCGACTACTATTTCGGTACAGGTGCTCCTCTTTTTACTCTTGACGGTCTTAAATCTCAAAACATAACCATGGTTGCGTGGCTTGAGGCAACCGGAGAGAACTGTGACGCTTACGAGGGTCAGGATGTGTCAATTACAGTTGAACTTGAAAGTAACTGGAAAGATATGGAATATGTTACTTTCGTTGACAAAACAAAAGGTGATGCTGACAATGACCAAGATACGGAACTCAGGTGGGTTGGCAATGCCGGATGTTTCCTTGTTATGACCTATTATGACGAAAACTTTCAAAATCCAAAGTCAGTAGTAATGAGTGAGTCAAAGAGTGATGGAAAAAAACCTATTGAATGGATAGCTTATCTGCCAAAGGATAAAATAACAAACATATCTTTTATGCGATATAGTAAAGTAAAAGAGAAAATTAAGCTTGACGGAACTAATGATGTTGAGGTAGGCAGAATATATAATGTATGGCATACAACAGCTGAAGTAAATACATGGATTGCTGCAAATAAAAGTGGCAATGGTAAAAAAGCATATGATTGGTCACTTGACATAAATAAAAACGGTCTTCAGACATACCGCACAGATGACGGAACTGCAACCGGAAATAAAGAAAATACCTATTATGCCGTACACGGTAACGGTTACGGCGATACCCCTACTGTTGCTGAAAATGTTGCCCCGTGTATCGGATATTGGGGTACAAAGTATGCCAACAGTTCAGGCGGCAGTGTTGAACCGACTACAACCGAACAACTGCCGATAACCGGAGAGACCTACGCGAGAGCGGATATTCAAATTGATTACAATTTATGGTTAAATGAATATAATTCATATAACGGCGGCGGAGGTCTGAGAAATCTGCTTAGTCAGGATGTTTTGGTACTAAAAGCCGTTTTCGATTCAAACGGTACAGAAACCGCTTATGAAATGAAGCCGCAGGGTGGCGGAGATAAGTGCGTGCTGTCAAAGACAAGCGTCAAAAGCGGTTCTCGACTTGTAAGATTTGATTTGTATGATCCTGCAAAAGAAGATCCAATAATAAGGAATTATATAGTGCCTACAAACATTCAGCATACATTTACTGAGAGTGCGGGTTCTAACGAATATATCATATCTTATAGTTTGGTAAATCAAGGATCAGGTATAGTTGAAAAAGCAGGCAATTGGGAAAATTAATTGATTAACACATTAAGGAGGTGTCACGATGAGAGAAAGACTTGCTCTTTTAAGGGAGTATTTGAAAAACAGACTTGCATTTGGCAAGAATAAAAAAACAAGAAAAGGTTTTATACTCACTATGGTGGCACTTGTTGAAGTACTCGCCATATCGGTTGTGTCCGTTTCGGCTTGGGTTGAAACTATTTCAACAATCACAATTAAAGCTGAGGGCGCAAAAATTGACAACTATGTTTATACTAATGCCGATATTGGCAGTGGTGATGGTTATTCAAACAAAATCATTGACTTGACTAAATATTTCCGTGCTGCGGGTGGAGTGCATCTTGCTTCGGCTTCAAGTGCTGACGGTGAAAATATATTTTTTCCAATAAAGAAATCAGGTGCTTCTGAGTTTGGTGTTGGCTCTTACAGATGTGCGGATGTAAACGATAAGAATGTTAATTATATTGACTTTTCATTTAATGTAAAGGTTGATGAAACCTTTAAAGCGGATCATGCAGAATTTTACCTTGATCAAGTACCTAAGATAACTATAGGTGGTGAAAATGTTTCAGGAAACCTTGTAAGAATGGCAATTACAGATACCGATACTCAAAATACGGTTGTATGCGGTTCTAATGCCGGTGACGGAAATGTTGTAAATAAAGCAGATGGCACTAACGCTCCTGAGAATGTTCAAGCTTTTAGCGATTTTGTTGTTAGTTCTGAACCTAGACCAACGGAGTTGTTTCGGGTTGATAGAGGAAGCAGTAAAACAATAAATATTAAAGTGTGGCTTCAGGATGATAATGCGGCTACTGCATATGCCGGTAAAACTGTTTCAATAACTGATGTTAATATTGTAACTCAGAACAAAAAAGGCAATAAAGTGTATTTTGTTGACCGTACTGTAAATGATACCACAAAAAATTGGACAAAGAATGTAACATTTCAGCAGGGTAGCGGAACTTCTGTAGCGATGAAGTTTGATGCGAAGTCGCATACATATTACTGTGATTATACACCCGCCGCTGACGGTACAAAAGTTAAGTTCACCTCGGGAAGTGTTACTTGGACTACTGATATGAAGTCGCTCAATTCAGGCGACAGTATGTACTACACCGCCTATGGCGATCATAATAACAGTAATGCCGGATACGGTACATGGGGTGAAGTGATTGAAATCAGTGTTTCAAGCAAAACCGCCGATGTACTCCCTGATACAGGCAATGTTTCAAGTGTATATATGGTTCCGGATAAAAATGACTCTTACAGTAAAGTTAGAATGCCATTTACTGCTGACAAGAAAAACTGGGTCGGTTATATTGCAAAGGAAAAGGCAGACAACATGACTTTTTCTTTTACAAATAACGGTAATACATATAAAATTCCTGCTCCTAACAGAGGCAATTCAACGCTTTTTGTTGTTACTTCTGCTACAACAGGTTATTGGGATCCACCTGCTACTATTACTGTTACTGCAGGCAAGAATGATGCAGGAGATCCTAAAGTTAGTTATGATGGTTTGACAAGTGCTACAATTTCTGTAACCCCCGGTACAAAGGTTAAGCTAATAGCAAATCCTAAAAAAGGTTTCGTATTGAAAAACTGGGTAAACAGCGATACAAGTGCCGTGGCAGACGGCATTGACAGCAACGGTTATTTTACCCCGACAGCTTCAGGTAACTATAACTTTACAGCCGTTTATGTTGAGTCGTTGACATTTGAGGCTTATGTCAGAACATATGACGGTGCAAACCTTTCTGAAAGCACAAATGGCGGCTCAGTTGAAATTAAGTGTGGAAACCAAAACTCGACTGTAGATTCCAACGATGGAACACACATTACACTCAGTGCTGTTAAGGGCAGCACAGTTACATATTACGCAAAAGCTAAAGACGGATATGTTTTTGACGGCTGGTACACAGATGAAGCTTGTGAGAGTATTTCGGAGAGTTCGAGCGATAAATATGAATTGGCTAATGTTGAGGTTTCCAAGAAGTTGTATGCGAAATTCAAAGTTGATACTTATACTGTAGAAGCATACACTCAGCACGGTAATAACGCTCCCTTTGATAAAGCCGGTAAGGTGTCTTTTGACAATAATAAATATGCGTCGAAAGTAACAACAACGGTAAATCGTAACGGAGAAGTAACTTTTTATGCTAAGCCTGAAAGCGGCTATGCTTTTATCGGTTGGTATGAGAGTAAAGATGCAGCAGATCCGAAGGTAGCGGTTAAAGATTGTATCTTAGATAACGGCGTCTATTCTACAAAAATGACGATACAATATTCTGATGTAAAGACATATGCACTGTATGCAAGATTTAAGGCTTTGTATACGGTAGAAGCCAAAGCGATGTACAACAACGGAAATGTTGTTACAGCCGGTACTGTACAGGTTGGCAACGAAAAAGCCGATAAAATTTCGAAAGCTCCCGTTATGGAGGGCGAAAATGTAACAGTTAAGGCAAGTGCCAATAACGGTTACAAGTTTGCCGGTTGGTATAAGGACGAGGCTTGTAATGAACCGTATTTCGATGAAAACAACAATGTTTCACCTATAACCTTAAATAAAGTTAGCAAGGGAATCACTCTGTATGCTAAGTTTGAGTTGGAGACTACTGAGTCAACAACAACAATCTATTTTGAACCCAGAGATGGATTCAGCACTTATAATGCATATGTATACAGCGATTCAGGGACTGAATACAAAGGTGGATGGCCGGGTAAGGTTGCTGATTATGATGATATTACAGGCTATTATAAATTAGAATTTACAACTTCTGATAAAGGTAAATTCAGAGTTATTGTAAACAATGGTAGTGGCACTCAGTATCCAAGCAATAGTGGACTTGAGGGTACAATCGGCAAGACATACCTCTTTGAGAGTGGCTCACCTGAAGCACTTGTAGAATATGTTCCGAAACCTAAACCTATTACTTCGATTGATATAAATCTGGTCGACAGTACTAATAATAAATGGATATCAGACTCAACCCCAAAAATGAGACTTGTATTACCTGACGGAAGTTATCGTGATCTTAGTTCGATTAAAGGTCAAACCAATTGGACATGGAAGGATATACCTGCTAATGTAACTTCGTTTAAAATTCAGCGTATAAATCCTAATACTGATAATGAGGTTTGGAATAGTTGGAATACAGGTAACAGAGGCACAAAGACAACCTACACGGCAACCGGAGATGGGACGGGTAACTGGCAGTAAATCTGCAAAACAAGTAATTCAACGGAGGTGAAACCATGAAGAAATCTAAATTTACACTTGTTATTGTACTCGGACTTGTACTGTGCTTGTTGTGTGGAACAACTACGACTTTTTCGTGGTTTAATCGTCCTGAAGTGCAAAAGGGCGACTCCCTCTCTTGGAGCGGAGATTACAATGTGACCAACGGAAAAAATATTACTGCTGTTACTTATGCTGCTTCAAAACCTGACGGCAGTGAGTATAGTACTGATCCGTTTAATTTTAGTGGTTTGACAACTGTTTCCGCCCATGAAACAAAATATTTCTGTACAGAGGTAAAGAACACGGGAAATGCACCGCAGTCAATTTCTTTGTTCCTTAATAATTCGGAAACTAACAAACTTTCTGTCGGTGTGAACAGCCCCCTCAGAACCTACAAGAGATTTACCTCCGATTCACAAACATCCGATGTTGTCAGGACACCGTGTAATGTGAATAAGAAAAATTTGTATATAGCTACGAATGTGGATGACCCTACGAAGTACACTATGCACACTTGGAAGAATGTAGATACCGATCCTACTGATAAAGAACTTAGCGGATACATTAAAGATGAGTCTGTTAATTATGATAATGTAGATTATAATATATCATATGTTACAATTTCTATGGAACACGACCACGCGAGGCTCTGGCATTATAATGGTAATTCTAAAGAATGGTTCGGTTCTGATTTAGAAATTACAGATCAGAATAATACTTATGTTTTTAAAGCAGATACATCTACAACTATGAAACAGTCAGGTCCGTCTGCCGGAATTTCAAGTTTTTATTCTAATGCAGAAGCTGTAGTAGGTAAGACATTTGATTTAAGCGCAAAGGCACAGGGTACAGTGACTTACACATCGTCAAAAACTGATGTTGCAACAGTTGACGGTAAAGGTCAGGTTATTGCCAAAAAGGCAGGCAAGACTACTGTTACAGTTACATCTACGGGTGCGTACGGTGATAAAATAACTTCAAAATGTGAGCTTACCGTAAGCAAAGAACCGGCTAAAAGCTTGTATATTCCGATTGTTACTAATATGAAGATTGAAGGCAAAACCGACAGCGATCCTGTTGTTACAAAGGTGTATTGGTATATCAAAAACGATACAGCATCCGGCGCTGCATATTCACTTGGCGATGTGCAAATTTCACTTTAAAATTTTAAAATTTTAAATTTCCAAAAGGGTTGTTTTTACAGCCCTTTTTTATTATAATTTATAATCGGCGGCAGAGAATAAAATCCGCCCGTTTTGACGAATATATACGCATTTTCGTTATATAAAATATCTTCATTAACGGATAGCTTGTGTTTGTACGAACGATTGCAATGTTACATTCGGGGGAAATATGTTTTGAATTTGACAAACTGTCTTCACAAACTGAGAACGGTGGCACACCGCCACGAATAATTACGCAAACCACAAAACAACGCTCGGGCGAAATATGTTTTGAATTTAACAAACTGTCTTCACGAACTGAGAACGGCAACTTGCCGTGGAGGAATTTATGGATAAAAATAACGATTTAGAAAATGCGGTTGAAGTGACATCTGTAACAACCGAACACCCCAAATCAAAAAATAGAATAAAGAAAAGGCATGAATCAAAGCTTCGCAAAACCCTGCGGATAATTAAAAATATAATCTGCTGGGGAGTGCTTGCAATACTTGTGCTGACCGTAATTGTGTTTATGGGTTCAAAGGTGAACGGAAAAACACCTTCGCTTTTCGGATATTCCGTGCTACGAGTTTCGACGGGCAGTATGCAGCCCGAGCTTGTGATCGGCGATGTTATTCTCGGAAAGTGCGTTGACGATCCGACCGCCCTCAAGGTCGGCGATATTATCACCTATCGCGGCAGTGGGCAGACCGAGGGACTTCTCGTGACTCATAAGGTTGTAGTTGCACCGTATAAAACAGCTGACGGCACATATAAGCTACAGACAAAGGGCATTGCAAACGATACTCCCGACCCGGAAATTTCAACCGAAGATGTGCTTTATATTATGGTGTGTAAGCTTGGATTCATCGACACTCTGTATAACCTTTTCTTCTCACCGTGGGGACTGCTGATTTTTATTGCGGCGCTGCTGCTGATATTCATTGATGAGCTTGTCGTTATAATCCGCATACTTACGGGACATGACAAATCACCGAAGGACAGCGACATCAACGAAATTATAGACCGTTTGCAGAAGGAAAAATTACAGCAAAAGACTGAATCAGACAACGATACAAAATCGGAAGAATAAATAAAAGCTGAATATATTTAATTTCGGACGAAAGGTAAATTCTCTTTTCGTCCGTTTTTTGTTGGCAAAAAAGACAAAGCGGAAAAATGTTGAAAATAGCTTTTATATGGGCTAAAAGCGGCTTTTTAGTTGCATTTTTGGGCGATTTGTGGTATATTTTATACGGTCAAATTTGACCGTAACATACTGATTGTGTTTAGAAATTGATATGTTAAGGGTGGTTTCATGGATTACAAATTAATAGCGCTTGACATTGACGGTACGCTGACAAACTCCCAAAAGGAGATTACTCCCCGTACAAGATATGCTCTTATGGAGGCGCAGAAACAGGGCAAGAAAATTATTCTTGCGTCAGGCAGACATCCCATAGGAATAATGCCGATTGCAAAGGACCTTGCGCTTGACCGCTTTGGCGGTTTTATTATGGCATTTAACGGCGGCAGGATTATCAACTGCGAAACAGGCGAAACTATGGTCAGCAAGCAGTTTCCGCTTGAGTATCTTCCCGATATCGTAAATGTTCTTAAGGATTCAAACATTACAATCAACACCTATGATGACAGGAGAATTATCTCTGACAACAAGGTGAACGACTATACCTATGTTGAAAGGGACGTTATCAAGGCTGAAATGGTTGTTGTTGACGATTTTATATCATCGGTAAGATTTGCTATCAACAAGATTCTTCTTGCAGGCGAACCCGATGAGCTTGACAGATATCAAAAAATTCTTGCAGACCGTTACGACGGCTTGCTTGATGTGTATAAGAGCGCGCCGTATTTTCTTGAGATTATGCCCTTTGGCGTTACTAAAGGCTCAATGCTTCCGCTGCTGCTTGATAAACTCAAAATGAAAAGGGACGAGCTTGTTGCATTCGGCGACAACTATAACGATATGACTATGATCGGCTACGCAGGCTTTGGTGTTGCAATGGGCAATGCTGAGCCTGATATTAAGAAAATTGCCGATTATATCTGCGAGTCAAATGATGAGGACGGAATTGCGAACACACTTGAAAAATATATTTTGAAGTCGTAACCGCAAGGCTTTCTGCTTTAAAAATAACTGAAAATTGAAAAGGGAAGGCTATGGGAGTGTCGTTTTCGTCAGCAATTCCGTGTTGGAATGCGTGAAATGGAAATTGATGCTCCTTTTTGTATATAATAGCCAAATTAGGGGGCTAATCTTTGGCATATCAATTTTGTAATTATTCCGTAAAAGAAAAATGAAATTTACTCTCTAAATTATAATATGATTGTATGTTATGTTGTACGAAATATAACAAAAGGAGGAAAATCTATGGCAAAAATTAAAAAATTGCTAGCATTGATTTTGTCGATTTGCGTAATTTGTACGGTATCTGTTATGTCCGTTAGTGCGGCTAATACAGATGACGACAACGACACTTCGGCATCAAGCACAATCACAGTACATTACTACTGTGAGGAAGGCACGCCCACAATCTATTATTGGAACAGCCTTCCGAAAAACATCAGCACGGAGTACCCCGGCGTTAAGATGACTTCCGAGGGAAACAACTACTACAAGTACACTTTCAACGATGTAACAAAAATCAATATGATGTTTGTTACAAACGGAAAGCAGTCTGCCGAGCTCACAAGGAACACAGGCGAGTGGTGGTATAAAAATAAAAGATGGTCAAGCAAAAATCCTGAGGATATGCAGGATTTTGACCGTGTTGACATGCGTGAAGACACAATTTATTTTGTAATCACAACCCGTTTCTATGACGGTGACACAGGTAACGATGTTCATTGCTGGGACGACTCACAGGCAAACAACCCCGACAGCGATCCCGCATGGCGCGGTGACTTCAAGGGACTTATCGACAAGCTCGATTATATTAAGGCTCTTGGATTCAGTGCAATCTGGATTACTCCTGTTGTAACAAACGCATCGGGCTACGATTACCACGGCTACCATGCAATGGACTTCTCAACAGTTGATGTTCGTTATGAGAGCGACGGCGCTACATATCAGGATCTTATTGATGCCGCTCATGAAAAGGGCATCAAGATTGTTCAGGATATCGTAGTTAACCATTCAGGTAACTTCGGTGAGGCAACTCTTGCTCCTATGTTTACAAAGGAATACGACTCAATTCAGGATCTTGCTTCTGTAGATTGCATGAAGGTTATTGAGGGAAGCGACTTTGCTAAAACATTCCCGAACTACGATGACCTTGAGCCTAAGTATCAGTATGCCGCAAGACTTAATATCATGAAGGATACTAAGGAGCTTGACTCCGGTAATCACGACACGGAAAACAACTATCACCACTTCAAAGACCTCAGCTGGGAAAGCCCGACTGTACAGACAGGTCAGATTGCCGGTGACTGCGTTGATATCAACACAGAGAATCCTACAGTTGCAGAATACCTTAACAATGTTTATAACAACTATATCAACATGGGCGTTGACGCTTTCAGACTTGATACTGAAAAGCACGTTTCAAGACTTACACTTAACCAGTATTACTTCCCGTCATGGCTCAAGACAGGCGGTAAAAACTTCTTCATCTTTGGTGAGGTTTGTACTCGTGTAAGTGAGTTCTGGAACCACAACATTCCTGCAATTTCAGCTCCGTTCTACACATGGGCTGAATCAGACAGCCAGTACATCAATTCGTTTACAAATGATCAGGCTTCAAATATTGATCTTACACTTAAGCACTATGACAGCAACGCAAGTACAGCAAATCAGCCAACATCTGATAATGTTTATCTTGACGGTCTTAAGTATCACACACCTGATTACAGCAAGGCAAACGGCACAAGCGTAATCGACTTCCCGATGCATTGGAACTTCTCAAATGCAAGCAACGCATTTACCCGTGCTTGTGAGGAAGATCCGTACTACAATGACTCATCATGGAATGTAACATATGTTGATTCTCACGACTACGGTCCTGATATGGACAGCCGTTACGATGGCGGTACACAGTCATGGGCAGAGAACCTTGATGTACTCTTTACTTTCCGTGGTATTCCGTGTCTTTACTACGGTTCTGAGCTTGAGTTCCAGAAGGGTGTTCCTATGGATGTTGGTCCTAACGCACCTCTTGCAACAACAGGTCGTGCATACTTCGGTGACTACCTCGAGGGCGACGTAACAGCTACAGACTTTGGTACATATACTAATGCAAGCGGTGCTGTTGCAAGCACACTTGAAGCACCTCTCGCTGTTCATATTCAGCAGCTCAACCAAATCAGAAGAGCAGTTCCTGCACTTCAGAAGGGTCAGTATACAAGAAGCAAGACTTATGTTGACGGTAATATGGCATTCGTTCGCCGTTACACACAGGGCGCTACAGACAGCCTTGCTTGTGTAACTATCTCAGGCGGTGCTACATTCAAGAACCTTCCTAACGGTAAGTATATTGATGCAGTTACAGGCGATGTTAAGTATGTTACAGACGGCACACTTACAGTATCTTCTGTTGGTAGGGCTAATATGAGAGTTTATGTTTGCTGTGCAGACGGTTTCACCGGCATTGACGGTCAGATCGGTACTAACGGTACATATCTCAAGTAATAAAATAATGTTGTTTTTACGGAGCAGGTTTTCCTGCTCCGTTTTTTTTGTCAAAATGAAGGATTGTCATTTTTTATCCGTCAAAATTCGGGACAATTAAGGGCATATATTCGTAATACTGCGTTGCAATGAATAAGAAAACAGAAAATTATGCAAGTTCTACATATAAGAGTGAAAATAGATGTGACACTTCTGCAAGAATTGTACCTTTTCTTTTTTTTAAAAATGTGTTATAATACATAAAATATAGTTTCAATTTATTGTGAATTTTAAAAGGGAGTGTTTTTTATGACAAACAACGAGTATTCGGATGTTACACCGCAGATTCATGCTCTGGCTCAAAAAATGGCCCATAACTCCGTTATTGATACAGATTTATACAGTAAGTACAATGTAAAAAGAGGTCTGCGTGACATTGACGGTAAGGGTGTTCTCACCGGTCTTACAGATATTTCTACAATCACACAGAATAAGCTTGTTGACGGAAAGCTTGTTCCTTGCGAGGGTGAGCTTCGTTACAGGGGTTATAATGTAAAGGATATCGTTGACGGTATTCTTGAGGATGACCGTTTCGGTTTTGAAGAGGTTACATATCTTCTTCTCTTTGGCGATATGCCCAACGAAGAGCAGCTTAAAGACTTTAAGAAGCTTCTCGTTCAGTACAGAACCCTTCCTCAGCACTTTGTTCGTGATGTTATCCTCAAAGCCACAAGTAACGATATGATGAACTCAATAGCAAGAAGTGTTCTCACACTTTTCTGCTATGATAAGAACGCTAACGATACATCTATAGATAATGTTTTAAGACAGTGCATACAGCTTATCTCTGTATTTCCGCTTTTGTCGGTTTACGGCTATCACGCATATAATCACTATCAGCGTGATAACAGCCTTTATATCCACCGTGCAGAGCCGACGATGTCTACAGCCGAGGTTATTCTGTCGCTTCTTCGTCCCGACAGACACTACACTCCGCTTGAAGCAAAGGTTCTTGATATGGCGCTCATTCTCCATATGGAACACGGCGGCGGTAACAACTCAACATTTACAACACATGTTGTAACATCTTCGGGTACTGATACATACTCGGCAGTAGCTGCGTCACTTGCGTCACTCAAAGGTCCTAAGCACGGCGGTGCAAATGTAAAGGTTTACTATATGTTTGAGGATCTCAAAAAGCATGTTAAGGACTGGGAAGACGAGGACGCTCTTGAAGATTATCTTGAGAAGCTCCTTGACAAGCAGGTTTTTGATAAAAAAGGTCTTATCTACGGTATGGGACACGCAGTTTATACAATTTCCGACCCCCGTCAGCAGATTCTTCACGGTGCTGTTAAAAAGCTTGCGTTTGCCGAAGGTCACAACGACGAATTTGACCTTTATGAGAGAGTTGAAAGACTGGCTCCGAAGGTTATCGGCAGAAAGCGTAAAATCTACAAGGGAGTTGCCGCAAATGTCGATTTCTACAGCGGACTTCTTTACAGTCTTCTTGATATTCCGTGTGAGCTTTATACTCCGCTTTTTGCAACAGCCCGTATCACCGGTTGGAGCGCACACAGACTCGAGGAGCTTATCAACTGCGGCAAAATCATCCGTCCTGCATATATGAGTATTTCAGAAAACAAGGAATATGTTGATTTGAAAGACAGGTAATACGGCGAGCCGCCGTTCCCCGTTCGAGAAGTTAGTTTTAAAAGTGCGAGAGTTAAATTGCCCGAGCATATGGAAAATTGAAAGTTAAAAATTAAAGTCGGGCGACAGTTTGCAAAATGCAAATCATTGTCGCCCGACCGTTTTTTATATATGAAATTAACTGTTTAATCGAAGGGGTAGCCATGCGACCGCCATTTGTTTTGGTTGTAAAACCAAAACAAGCCGCAGGGGCGTTCATCGGACGCCCACAAGTAAAGACACAATATTTATGTTAAACCCAAATATATAAATGTCGCAAAATAATTGTCATACTGTAGCGGCGAACCTCGTTCGCCATTCGAATCAATTGCAAAATTGATTCGATTTAGTACAAACTATTTTTTATTAACATAGCATTTTATATAACAAAAGCTGTGTATGTTCGTTTTGGCTTTACAACCAAAACGATTGGTAGCCTTGCGACCGCCGCCTGTGGCGGATAAAGGGAGCAGAGCGCTGTTTGAAATAACGAGCAAAAGGAAGCACATTTATGTGCAACGCATTGCGACTATATTTCAGACGGGAGAACGAGGTTCGCCGCTACATCTACATTGGAATACACGATTTTCATCATATCAAAACATATGTGTTTAAACAAAGCCATTCATCAAGCGGGCGGATAATATCCGCCCCTACGGAATTGTGCGAACGGTTGCAATGTTACGCTCGGGCATAATATGTTTTTTGGCATTACAAACTGTCTTCCCGACATTAATTTTCCATTTTCAATTTTACATTTAATTAAAACTGTCTGCACGAATGGGGAACGGCGGCTCGCCCTTACAGAGTTGCAGAGGTAAATACTGTGTTACGCTCGGGAAACATATTTGTTTATATATCAAACTGTCTGCACGAATGGAGAACGGCGGCACGCCGTCACGCCGTCACGCCGTGCAACAGCAGGTTGCTTGTGAAAAATCACGCTCTGCATTATAATATAAGCAAGAGGTGACGGCTATGGATACAAAAGAAATTTTACTGAAATTAAGAACAAAATCGGGTTTTTCTCAGGATGAGCTGGCTGAAAAACTGTTTGTAACAAGACAGGCGGTTTCTCGTTGGGAAAACGGCGACACGGTTCCGAATACGGAAACATTAAAACTGCTCTCAAAGCTTTATAATGTGTCAATCAATACCCTGCTCGGTTCACCCCGAAAATTGATATGTCAATGCTGTGGTATGCCGTTGGAAGATGAGATTATCAGCAGAGAAAAAGACGGCTTTATGAACGAAGACTACTGCAAGTGGTGTTATGCCGACGGAAATTATATGTACAGCGATATGGACGATTTGATTGATGTCTGCGTCAAAAATATGGCAAACGAGGAACATTCCGAAAAAGAGGTGCGTGAGTATCTGTTGAGAACACTCCCGAAGCTCGACTATTGGAAAAGATATAAGGAACTCGGCGGAAACAAGGCTTTTGAGGAATTTAAAAATACTCTGATTGACGAGATAAATGCCTTGAATGTTGTGGGTATGCCAAAACTTACAAAGCTGAATGCGCTTGTCGGAAGTTATGTCAATCTTGGATACAGACTTCCGAATGGCAACAAGGTTAAGTTTTTGGATGACAACGCAACATATCTCGGAAATCAGCTTGAATGTGAGTTCGGCGGTGACAGATATTTCGGAATTGTCGCAAATACGGATTTCATCCTGATTCCAACTTATGAAGAAAATGTAAAAAATCCCGAACTTGTTTTGTACAAGAAAAGATAATAAAATAACAGACAAAGAGGTGTCGGCAATTTGCGGCACCTCTTTTTGCGGTTTAAATTATTGAAAAGTCAGAATAAGGTAATCCCGAACATATGCAGTATCCACAAAACAGCTCCGAAAACAGCCGATGCGGTAATTCCGTAAACTATGACAGGTCCTGCAATGATGAAAAGCTTTGCACCGAGTCCTGCGATATATCCCTCGGATTTAAACTCAATCGCAGGTGAAGAAACCGCATTTGCGAAGCCTGTAATCGGAACAAGCGTACCTGCGCCGCCGTGTTTTGCAATTTTGTCGTACACACCGATTGCCGTCAGCAAAATTCCTATGAAAATCAGCGTTACCGAAGTCAGCGTTTTTGCATCATCTTTGCCGATGTCAAGCAATGAATAGCTGTCGGTCAAAATCTGACCGATAAGGCAGATGAAACCGCCGATGAAAAATGCCTTAGTCCCGTTCACAAAACATTTACTTTTCGGTGAATTATTTTTCACAATCGTGCTATATTCTTTTTTTGAAATCATAAAATGCCGCCTTTGTACCAAAAATAAAGTTTGTATTTATTTTTACCGCATAAATTTCAATTATGTTTGAATTATCACTTTATTTTTTTTGACTGCTGTAGTATAATTATTAGTATGTACAGCTATGTAAAACGAAATGAGGGCAAAGTAATGGAGCATTATCTTGATAACAGCGCAACTACTAAGGTGTCGCAAGGTGCGGCAGAGAAAGCGTTTGAGATAATGACCGAAAATTACGGCAATCCCTCGTCACTTCATTTGCGTGGAATGTATGCCGAGCAGGAGCTTGTAAAGGCTCGAAAAGAGGTTGCCGGAAGGCTCGGTGCAACTGCCGATGAAATCTATTTCACAAGCGGCGGTACAGAGGCAAACAATCTTGCAGTTTTCGGCGTTGCCGAGGCTAAAAAACGCAGAGGCAGGCGGATTGTTGTGTCTGCCGTTGAACACAGCAGTATTATGGAATCCGCGAAAAAGCTTGAGGATAACGGCTTTGATGTTGTCCGTATTATGCCCCGTGAGGACGGCACAATTCACAAGGAAGATGTGCTTGAAAATGTTGACGAAAACACAATTCTTGTGTCTGTAATGTGCGTCAACAACGAAACGGGCGCAATTATGAATATTTCGGATATTTTTTCCGCCGTTAAGGCGAAGAACAGCGATGTAATCTGCCACACGGATGCCGTTCAGGCTTTCGGTAAAATCTCGCTTTCCGCATCAAAACTTCATGCGGATTTAATCAGCGTGAGCGGTCACAAAATCCATGCCCCGAAGGGTGTGGGCGCAATCTTTGTGAAAAAGGGTGTACGGCTTGTTCCGCTTCACTACGGCGGTGAACAGGAGAAAAAGCTCCGCCCCGGTACAGAGGCAATTCCGCTGATTGCCGCAATGGGTGTTGCGTGCAGTGAATTTAACATAGATAAAAATTACGGTTATGTTTCAAAGCTTAACAGCTACGCAAAGGAAAAGCTGCTTAAAATTGACGGAGTGGTTCTCAACTCTCCCGAAAATGCGCTTCCGTATGTGCTGAATATCTCAGCAGGAAAGGTCAGGAGCGAAACGATGCTGCATTTTCTCGAAAATCTCGAAGTTTATGTATCATCGGGAAGTGCCTGTGCAAAGGGCAAACCGAGTTATGTGCTTGAGTCAATGAATATCGGTCGTGACCGTGCCGACAGCGCACTGAGAATCAGCTTTTCAAAGCTGAATACGGAGGAAGATATTGACGCACTTTGTGAAGGTATTGAAAAGGGACTGAAAACCCTTGCCCACAAATAGGAATAGTATGAATACATATTTAAAATAAAGGAATACATTTTATGAAGGAAATTTTACTTTTGAAAGACGGCGAAATCGTTCTTAAGGGACTTAACCGCCGTTCGTTTGAGGATGTTCTCAAAAAGAACCTTAAACACGCGTTGAGGAGTGCCGGTCGTTTTGAGATTACATCGGCACAGTCCACAATTTATGTAAAACCGCTTGATGATGATGCAGACCTTGAAAAGGCTTGCGAAATCGTTTCGAGGGTGTTCGGAATCATCGCTTTTTCAAGAGCCGCCGTTTGTGAAAAAACAATCGAATCCGTTCTTGAAACCGCCCCGAAATATCTTGAAAATCAGCTTAACAATATTAAAACCTTCAAGGTTGAGGCAAAGAGAAGCGACAAGAAGTTTCCGCTTAAATCTCCCGAAATTTGCAGAGAGGTCGGCGGTGAAATTCTTTCAAAGTTTCCGCATCTCAAGGTTGATGTTCACAACCCCGACCTTGTTGTAAATGTTGAAATCCGTGACTTCGGCGCTTATGTTCACGGCGAACCGATAAGAGGAGCAGGCGGCATTCCTGTCGGCACAGGCGGCAGAGCCGCAATCCTCATCAGCGGAGGTCTTGACTCCCCCGTTGCCGCTTATATGATGGCAAAAAGAGGCATCAGGCTTACTGCAATTCACTTTGCAAGTCCGCCTTACACAAGCCCCAGAGCAGAAGACAAGGTTGTCAGACTTCTCCGCAGAGTCAGCAGATATGCAGGTGATATGGTTATGTACACCGTGCCGTTCACAAAGCTGCAGGAGAAAATCAAGGACGAATGTCCCGAAGAGCTTTTCACAATCATTATGCGCCGCCTGATGATGCAGATTTCCGAAAGAATTGCCGAAAAGTACGAATGTCAGGCACTTATCACAGGTGAAAGCCTCGGTCAGGTTGCAAGCCAGACAATCGGTGCGCTTTCTTGTACAGATGAGGCGACCGATATGCTCGTGTTCAGACCGCTTATTGGTATGGATAAGCAGGAAATTATCGACATTGCCTATAAGATTGACACCTACGATATATCAATTGAACCGTATGAGGACTGCTGTACCGTGTTCACACCGAAGCACCCCCGTACAAGACCTGTTCTCAAATATGTAAAAGAGGCTCAGGAAAAGCCGAATTTTGAACCTCTTGTTGAAGAGGCTCTTCAGAACCTAAAAGTTACAAGAATTTCGGCTGATGATGAATAAAACTGATTGAAAGGGGAATTGACATGGATGTTGAGATTTTTTCCTTAACGGGCAAAAATTCCGCTGACCTTTCTCAAACAAGCGGTGAAATTGCAAAAAAGCTTGAACAAAACGGCTTTTCCGTAACCAAAGTAAAAAGCGTTTCACCTTCATATTCTAAAATTATTTCTGCACTTAACGAGCTTGCGAAAAGCGAAAAAGCGCCTGATCAGGTTGTGATTGCTGAGGCTCTTACAACAAAGGACAGCACATCGTTCCGCAAAAAGTTTGCCGAGGTTGTTGCGGCATCCGAGAAGTATGAGAATACTCCCGTGCCGAAGGACTATTGGCGAAAGAGAAATCTTGATTTTCTCAATGCCAAAAAGCGTAAGGCAGACAAGGAAGAGATGGAACAGCTTGAGGACAAGTACAGAATGTTCCGCAAAAAGTCAAGAGTTTTCAGCCTTAAAGATATGGGCAGCGGCTATCGCGGCTACTGCTTTATGTACCGTGGTATTCAGGTTGCAGTTCTTCCGAAATCATCGCTTGCAGGCGAAAATCCCGAGGATATGGTGTGCCTTGCTTGTATCCGCACGAGGTCTAATTTTGAAAATTCGCAGGAGGATTATCCGAACGGCTTCAGTAATCAGGAATTTGTACCTGCAAAAACAGGCTTTGTCAACAACTATATTCCTTTGCGCGGTGACGGAGCAAAGGAGGTTACACGAAAATGTGTTGTAATGGTTTCGTTCCTTGTGTTCCTTACGGCACTTTCGCTGTTGTTCTACAATATGATTTACCTCAGCCTGAGAAATGCCGAGCTTAACGGTGAAATTCAGCGAATTGCGCACAGTGTCGATGACTCCGACACAACCCCTGCAAAGAAAAAGGACGATACAATCAACTGGGATAAGCTTTTGAAAATCAACGATGAAATTGTCGGCTGGATTCAGATGAAGGATACCCACATTGACTACCCCGTTCTTTGGCATAAGGCAGACAGCACACCGCAGCAATATTACCTCAACCACAACTACAAAAACGAATGGGACGGCTTCGGCAGCGTATTTGTTGACTACCGTTCAACAAAGGGTACAGACGGCAAGAACCTTGTTCTTCACTCTCACCACATTCAGGACGGTTCAATGTTCGGTGATCTTATGAAGTTCGGCGGAACAACAGGGGATCTCGATTTCTACAAAGAAGTTCCGACCTTCCGCTTTGACACCCCAAAGGGCAAGGGTACTTATAAGATTATCTCTGTGTTCAAGACAAACACTCTTACCGCACACGGCGAGTTCTTCAACTATATGATAAGCGACTTTGAAAATGACAAGGATTTTATGAACTATGTCTACAATGTTCGTATTCGTTCGCTGTTTAACTGTCCTGTTGATGTAAATGAGGATGATGAGCTTGTTACGCTTTCAACCTGTTCGTATGAGTTCACAAATTTCAGAACAGTAATTGTTGCAAGAAAGGTGAGAGCAGGTGAATCAACAAAGGTTGATGTAAAAAAGGCATCTCTCAACAAGAATGCTGTATGGCCGCAGGTTTATTATTCATCCTACGGCGGTACAAGACCGACTGTTACAGACTTTGACACAGCCTACAAAAAGGGTCAGATTACTTGGTATGACGGAGACTACGGCTTTAAAAATCAGAAAGTAACTCCGAAAACAACGGAGGCAACAACCGCAACCGACACAAAGGGTCAGACTGTAACAAAGAAGCCGCAGCCTACAACTCAGGCAAAGGTTTATTGCAATGTAACCTTCATTAACTATGACGGTTCTGTATTGTCAAAGCAAAAGGTTGAGTACGGAAAGTCGGCGGTTGTGCCTAAGACCATACCGAAAAAACCGAGTGATGAGTATTACGATTATACTTTTGAGGGTTGGGACACTACCTATGACTATACAAAGGTAACGGCTAATTTGAGAGTTGCACCGAAATTTAAGGCAACGCTGAAACCCGAATACGCAAACGCACAGTAGGAGGACGGAAAATGAATTGCAGGCTTGTTTTTTTCGCTGCTCGCAAAACCTCGTTTTGCGAAAGAGCTTTGCAAAAGTCCTTTTCGGAGCTTGATCTTGAGCTTGTCAAAACCTGTTTTGCAACCGATTCCGAACAACTCGGGGTCGAGCTTACAGACGCTTTTAAAAAGCTGAATGTCGTGTTTGTTGTCGGCGGACTCGGATTTGACGATGAAAAGGGGATAAAGAGCATAATCTCGCGTGCATTGTGCGAAACCCCTGTTAATGACTGCAAAAAGCTGAAAAATGAATACGGTGACGACGGTTATGTCATCAGAGCCGCAAACCAGCTGCTTGTTCTTCTGCCCGACGAACCCGCTCAGATTGAAGAGATTATGCACGGTCCGCTTAAGAAGTATATTATGGCAAACTCGGTAATGCAGCAGTATTAAAGCTGACAGTGAAAAGTGAACAGTTAAAAAGCTAAGTAAAACGATATAATCCCCTTAAAGCAGACGCTTGAAAAGATAAAATTTCAAGGACGCTTTAAGGGGATGTTTTTGTGTCAAAAAAGCTGTAAAATCTAAACTTGCGGCAGAAAAAAGCTCAGGTTCAAATCGGGAAAAGGAGAAATTCATAATGAAGAAAAGCCGTACAAGAGAAACGGGCAAAAGACGGTGCGTATGATTTCAAACCGGAGAAAACGCCATTTGCAGCATTTATAAATCAATTAAAAAACTCCGCCGTTTTTTGCAGGCATACATTGAATCTCCTTAACTTATGTTTATTACTCCTATTTCAACTTGATTATTGATTCTGGGGATGAATACGTGGTTGCTCAGACCTGCGCAGACAATCATTTTTGTGCCGTCAAGGTCAAATTCGCCTTTGTCATATTTCGGAAAAAGTCCCTGATTCGGAGCGATTACTCCGCCGATGAACGGCAATTGAATCTGTCCTCCGTGGGTGTGACCGCAGACAATCAAATCTATGTCGGTCTTCTTTGCGTCCTCGGCAATGTATTCGGGCTGGTGGTGCAGAAGAATTGTGAAATTGTTCTTTGCTTTTTCGGCAAATTCTTCCCAAAGCGTTCTTGACGGAACATCGTCATCGGGAGTGTAGAACTCATAATAAGGGTAATCGCTCATTCCGCCTATTAGCACGCTTTTGCCGTTTTTGGTGAATTTTATATATTCATCGTCAAGCAATACAGCGCCTGTTGAGTCAATCTCACTTTTAAAGTCTGTGCCAAATTCGGCGGCATTGTCACGCTCATGGTTGCCGAGACAGCAGTATGTGGGCGCAATATCCGCAAGCTTTTTCAGCACATCCTTCATCTTCGTTGTGTCGGGATCGCCACGGTTGACCATATCTCCGCAAACCGCGATAAAATCGGGATTCTGTTCCTTTACAAGCCCTGCAAGGTCTGCGTTCTTTTCACCGTACTCCTTGTTGTGCAAATCCGTGATGACAACGAATTTCAGCTTTGCGTCATTCTTTGTGTTGTTTACGCTGTAATTTGTGATTGCAATTGTGTTGTCACAGTAAACGCCCCATATTATGAGAGCCACAAACAGCACAAGTATTATTGCTCCGATAATTATAAAAAACTTTTTCATTTAATTCACCGTTCATATTTAGTATGGTATTATTTTAGGCTCGTTTTGTACGGTTGTCAACAAATGTGTGTCGAACAAGTCTGATTATTACTGTTCCTTGTGCTTCGGTTGTCGGATTTTAAATTGATTTAGGAATTGCTTTGTTTGACATTCCTTTTGCACTGTTGTATAATGAATCATAATTGTATTTATATGTTACTCGGGAAATTTACACAAAGTTAAACAGAAGAGGTATGGGTTATGAAGAAGATTAATTTGCGTAAGATGTTTCTGGCTCTCGCAGATGTGTTTATTATCGTTGTCAGCGGTATTCTTGCAAATTACATTCTCTCACTTGTCGGTTACATAGGCACTGCTGCAAGCAAAGGACTGTTGAGTTACATCGTTATCAACCTTGTAATGTGTCTGTTTACACTTTATATAAGCGGAACATATTCAAAATTGTGGCGATACTTTAACGCAAAGGACTATATGGTGTGCGGAATTGCCGTTTTTTCGGGGTTTACGCTCGGCTTTGTAATCTCGTTGTTTTTGCAGATTCCGCAGAGAAAGATTTTTTGTATAGTATATTTCGCAATAGCCCTTGTCGGAATTCTTGCATTCCGTTTTGTTTTCAGAAAGGCTTTTCTTGACCTTACCGAGGCAGGAAGGGCAGAGGGCGGAGAGCGTACACTTATCGTAGGTGCAGGCAATGCCGGCAGAATGATTATCCGTGAAATTCACAATGCGAATGAGCAGAATGATGTTAATAACCCGTCAAAAAATATTATTCCGGTATGCTTTGTCGATGATGATTTAAAAAAGCTGAATCAGAAAATCGAAGGAATCCCCGTTGTCGGAACCTGTCCCGAAATTGTTAAAATATGTGATGAATACCGCATAGACAATATTATAGTTGCAATTCCGTCATGTGAGGAAGAAGAGAAGAGGAAGATTCTTGACTACTGTTCCGCAACAGAGTGCAAAATCAAGATTATCCCTTATCTCGGTGAGCTTTTGTTTGATGACGGGCATACACAGCTTATTTCACAGGCAAAGGAAATCAAAATTGAGGATCTTCTCGGCAGAAAACCGATTGAGTTTGACCGCAAGGAGATTCATGACCTTATCAACGGAAAGGTTTGTCTTGTTACAGGCGGCGGCGGTTCAATCGGCAGTGAGCTTGTAAGACAGATTGCAAAGAATAATCCGAAACAAATTATCATTGTTGATATCTACGAAAACAACGCATATGATATTCAGCAGGAACTTGTGCTTGAATACGGCACAAAGCTCAACCTTGTAACGCTTATTTCATCGGTTCGTGATTACGACAAAATGGAGCTTATCTTCAAGACATATCGCCCCGAACTCGTATTCCACGCTGCCGCTCACAAGCATGTTCCGCTTATGGAAACCGTTCCCGAGGAGGCTGTAAAGAACAACATCTTCGGCACATTCAATGTTGCAACCCTTGCAGAAAAGTACAAGGCAAAGAAGTTTGTTATGATTTCAACCGACAAGGCTGTTAATCCGACAAATGTTATGGGCGCAACAAAGCGTGCGTGTGAGATGATTATTCAGTACAAGGCGCAGCACAGCACCGATACCGAATTTGTAACAACAAGATTCGGTAATGTTCTCGGCTCAAACGGCTCGGTTATTCCGCTGTTTCGCCGTCAGATTGAAAACGGTGCGCCCGTTACCGTAACACATCCCGATATTATCAGATATTTTATGACTATTCCCGAGGCTGTTTCGCTTGTTCTTGAGGCAGGTGCAATGGCAAAGGGCGGTGAGATTTTTGTTCTTGATATGGGTGCTCCCGTCAAGATTACAACCCTTGCCGAGAACCTTATCAGAATGTACGGTAAGGTTCCGTACAAAGATGTTCCGATTATTTTCACGGGACTTCGCCCCGGCGAAAAGCTTTTTGAGGAGCTTCTTATGGACGAAGAAGGTCTTAAGTCAACACAGAACAAGAAAATTTTCATAGGAAATCAAATTAAAATAGACGAAACAGATATGCTGTCAAAGCTTGAGGTTCTCAAAAAGACCGCAGAAAACAATGACAGTGAAAAGACAGTTGAACTTTTGGCAGAACTTGTACCTACTTTTTGCCACAAGGTCAATGATTAACCGAAAAGGAGAAATTTTATGTGCGGTATTGTAGGTTATGTAGGACCTAAGGATTGCAGTGAGGTGCTTGTTAATGCTCTCACAAAGCTTGAATACAGAGGCTATGACTCGGCAGGTATTGCGGTTTTTGATAACGGAGAAATCAAGACCGTAAAGACCAAGGGTAAGCTTCAGGACTTAAAGGATAAGCTTGCAGAGGTCGGCACTCCGAAAGGTCATGTCGGCATAGGTCACACCCGTTGGGCAACCCACGGCGAGCCTTCGGATGTAAACTCACATCCACACAGCGGTGCAAGGGTTACAATCGTTCACAACGGTATTATTGAAAACTATATGGAGCTTAAAGACTTCCTCATCTCAAAGGGAAGAACTTTTTTAAGCGACACAGATACAGAGGTTGTTGCTCAGCTCCTCGACTATAAATACAACGGAAATCCTCTTGAAACAATTGACAGTGTAATGGCTGAGCTTAAGGGTTCGTTTGCACTCGGAATTATGTTCAAGGATTTCCCCGACAGAATTTTTGCGGTTCGCCGTGAAAGTCCTCTTATCGTAGGCGTTGCAGAGGGCGAGTGCTTTATTGCGTCCGATGTTCCCGCAATTCTTCAGTACACAAGGGATTATTATCTTCTTGACCATGATGAAATCGTAACACTTTCACCTGACGGTGTTTCGTTCGTTGACGAACACCTTGATCCGATTGAAAAGGAACTTCAGACAGCCGACTGGGATATGGAGGCTGCCGAAAAGGGCGGTTATCCGCACTTTATGATTAAGGAAATCAACGAACAGCCCGAGGCCATCAGAACAACGATTATGCCGAGAATCAAAGAGGGACTTCCGTTTCTTGAGGAGTGCGGCATCACAACGGAAACAATCAAGGATTTCAAAAATATCACAATTGTTGCCTGCGGTACTGCCATGCATGCAGGTATGGTCGGCAAGTATGTTATTGAGGATCTCGCAAGAGTTTCCGTAAATGTTGACATTGCGTCCGAGTTCCGTTACAGAAATCCGATTGTAGGCGAGGGCGACCTTGTAATCATCATTTCACAGTCGGGCGAAACAGCCGACAGTCTTGCCGCAATGCGTCTTGCAAAGCAGAAGGGTGCAAAAACTCTTGCAATCGTAAACGCAAAGGGCAGTTCAATTGCCCGTGAGGCGGATATGCTCATCTACACACTCGCAGGCCCCGAAATTTCCGTTCCGTCAACAAAGGCATATATCACACAGCTTTCTGTTATGTATCTCTTTGCCTTTGAGCTTGCTCTTGCAAAGGAAACAATCAGCACAGCCGAGTGCAAGCGACTTGTTTCGGCTCTCACAAAAATGCCTGAGGCAGTTCAGTATGTAATCGACAACTGCGAGGATACCTGCAAGTTCGTTGCCACAAAGCTTGTTGCAACCGACAGCCTGCTTTACATAGGCAGAGGTCTTGACTATGCCCTTTCAATGGAGGGTTCGCTCAAGCTCAAAGAGGTTTCGTACATTCACTCGGAAAGCTACGCCGCAGGCGAGTTGAAGCACGGCACAATTTCGCTTATTGACGAGGATGTTCCGGTTATCGCCGTTGCAACTCAGACAGGTATTATCCCCAAGACAATCAGCAATGTTGTTGAGGTTAAGTCAAGAGGCGCAAAGGTTATTCTTGTTTGCACAGACGCCTGTGCAAGAGAACTCAAGGACGGTGTTGCGGATTATGTTATCGAAATTCCGCATACAGACGAGCTTCTTATGCCGATTACAGCGGTAGTTCCGCTCCAGATTCTTGCTTATTACACATCAATCAACAGAGGTATTGATCCCGATAAGCCAAAGAACCTTGCAAAATCCGTTACAGTAGAATAAAACGGTGCTTTATGTTCGGGAAGTTAGTCTGCAAAATGTGAGGGCTGAGTTGCCCGAGCGGCAGTCTTGTTTTTAATTGAAAATTGAAAATTGCGGTCGGCGGTGTGCCGCCGCAGTTCTTTTGAGATTATAGTCAGATAAAAAAATTGCATTGATGCCCGATACGGCATTGATGCAATTTTTGCTTTATATGAAAGTTAATTCCTGCCTGTAGGGCCTTTGCCGGATAACAGTATTTTATTTTTCAAACAACTCAGGGTGCATTCTGCTGTAGTGAAAAATATACTGTTGGGCGATGCCTGCGTACTGACCGAAATCGTCACCGCTCATATTCGGGAACAGCTTTTCCATTGCCCGCTTCATCCACACATCAATCGGGAAAGCCTCAATCCTGTGCATACCGAAAAGAAGCGTGCAGTCGGCTACCTTTTTGCCGACGCCCGTAATTTTCATAAGCTCTGTTCTTGCGTCTTCATAATCAAGTGTGAAACAGCTGTTAAGGTTCACCTCGCCGTTTGCAACCTTTTGTGACGCGTCAATAATGTAGCGGTTGCGAAATCCTGCCCTGAGCGGTGCAAGGTCATCGGGCGAGAGAGTGGCAAGTGTTTCCGCTGTCGGAAACGCATATTCCCCGTCGGCAAGCCGTGTACCGAAGTTTTCGCACAAACGCTCAACTATGCCCTTGATTCGCTTGATGTTGTTGTTCTGCGAAATAATGAATGTGCAGAGCGTTTCAAACGGTTCTTGCCTCAAAATTCTTATGCCTGGGGCATACTTTGCCGCCTCGTTCAGAACGGGGTGAATTGTGCTGATTTCTTCACGGATTTTTCTGTAATCAAGTGCAAAATCAAAGTAGCTGTACCAAATATTCTTGAAATCGTCAGCCGTTGCATTTTCAATGTACATATCGGTTTTGTCAAGTTTAACGCTCACGCTTTTGCCGTAAGCAACACCGTGGAATGAACCGTCAGCCTGCGGCTTCCAACGAAAGCTCTGACCGCAGTCGAGAGTCTGCGCAAGGTCAAGGTCATGCACATCGGTTACTTTGATTTTGTTGTTAAGTTCAATACATTCCATAATTTTCACCGCCGAAATTTTCTTAATAAAGTATATCACATTCGGTAGATTTATGATATACTAAATTTTAAATTACAGCCTCATTGGGAAGCCGATGCCGGACGGTTAAGGATAAAACATTGCATTTTGATATTGACATAAAATTGTATTTGCAAAATTTCCGATATAATGTGTTTATAAAAAATTTGCAGGGCATTAAGCTTTTGAGCTTCACGGTGCTGCAAAGCGAAGGAGTGACAATATGAAAACCGATAAAGTAATAACCGCAACGGTTGAATATTTTGGAAGTGACAGGAAAAGAATTCACCATTTTCTCAAGGTTTATTCATTCGCAAAGACAATCGGCGAAAGCGAAAATCTCTCCGCCGACGAACAGGAACTTCTTGAAATTGCCGCAATTGTTCATGACATCGGCATAAAGGTCAGCGAAGAAAAGTATAATTCTTCCGCAGGAAAATATCAGGAGCTTGAAGGACCCCGTGAGGCTGAAAAGTTGCTTGCTGCTCTCGGCTACGAAAAAACATTTATTGACAAAGTTTGTTACCTTGTGGGACACCACCACACCTATGAAAATATTGATACTTTGCCGTACCGAATTTTGGTAGAGGCAGACTTCCTTGTGAACCTTTACGAGGACGATTCAAGCCGCAGTGCAGCAGAGCAGGCATATGAGAAAATTTTCCGCACAAATACAGGAAAAAATCTGCTGAAAATAATGTTCCTCATACCCTAAAATTGTACTCATTTACCATAGTGTTTTGAGTGTGAAAAAGTGGTGTAAAAAGTATCTCAAAATGCTTGACAACGCCCTTAAAAAGTGTTATTTTAATGGTGTTGGTTATATGATTATAAAAGTGAATAAATGACAGTATACAAGGATGTATGACGATTTTTTCAAGGAGCTGACCTTACCGGGCGTCTGCTTGGAATTGAGTCGGCATTTTTTTGTGTCATATACAAAATTCAGTATTAATTATCATTATCGGAGGTTTTACAGTAATGAGAGAAGAATGGACAAATTTTGCAGGTGGCAAATGGGAGTCCGACATTGATGTCAGAGACTTCATTCAGAGAAACTACACACCTTATGACGGCGACCAGTCTTTCCTTGAAGGTCCTACAGAAGCAACAGACAAGCTTTGGGGCGAGCTTAAGGAACTCCAGAAGGAAGAAAGAGCCAAGGGCGGCGTTCTTGATATGGAAACTGAGGTTGTAAGCGGCATCACAGCTTACGGCGCTGCATATCTTGATAAAGACCTTGAAAAGGTTGTAGGTCTTCAGACAGACAAGCCTCTTAAGCGTGCATTTATGCCTTACGGCGGTATCAAAATGGCTGAGCAGTCATGCCAGATGTATGGCTACACTCCAAGCCCTAAACTCCACGAAATCTTTACAAAATATCACAAGACTCACAACCAGGGTGTATTCGATATCTACACTCCCGAGATGAAGCTTGCCCGTCACAACAAGATTCTTACAGGTCTTCCCGACACATACGGCAGAGGCAGAATCGTCGGTGACTACAGAAGAGTTGCTCTTTACGGTATTGACCGTCTTATCGAAGGCAAGAAAGAGGACTTTGCAGAAACAAACCGTCAGGGCATGAGAAGAGGCGACTTCCAGCTTCGTGAGGAAATCGCTGATCAGATTCGTGCTCTTAACGATATGAAGGAAATGGCACTTTCTTACGGCTTTGATATTTCACAGCCTGCTAAGAATGCCGCAGAAGCAGTTCAGTGGCTCTACTTCGGCTACCTTGCTGCCATCAAGACTCAGAACGGCGCTGCAATGAGCGTTGGCCGTGTATCAACATTCCTCGACATCTACATCGAGCGTGACCTTGAGAACGGTACACTTACAGAATCACAGGCTCAGGAACTTGTTGACCACTTTGTTATGAAGTGCCGTATGGTTAAGTTCGCAAGAATTGAGTCTTACAACCAGCTCTTCTCGGGCGACCCTGTATGGGCTACACTCGAAGTTGCAGGTCTTGGCATTGACGGCCGTTCAATGGTTACAAAGAACGACTACCGTTTCCTCCACACACTTGAGAATATGGGACCTTCACCTGAGCCAAACCTCACAGTTCTTTATTCTTCAAGACTTCCGGAGAACTTCAAGAAGTATGCTGCTCATATTTCAGTTACAACAAGCTCAATTCAGTACGAGAACGATGATGTAATGCGTCCTGTATGGGGCGATGATTACTCAATCTGCTGCTGCGTATCCGCAACACAGACAGGTAAGGAAATCCAGTTCTTCGGCGCAAGAGCTAACCTTGCTAAGTGCCTTCTCTACGCTATCAACGGCGGTGTTGACGCTAAGACATTTGACCAGGTTGGTCCTAAGTACAGACCTATTACATCAGAATACCTCGATTATGACGAAGTAATCGAAGCTTATGACAGAATGATGGATTGGCTTGCAGGTCTTTATGTTAATGTACTTAACCTCATTCAGTTTATGCATGATAAATACTATTATGAAGCTGCTGAAATGGCACTTATTGATACAGATGTAAGAAGAACATTTGCAACAGGTATTGCAGGTTTCTCTCATGTTGTTGACTCTCTTAGTGCTATTAAGTATGCTAAGGTTAAAACAATAAGAAACGAAGACGGTGTTGTTGTTGATTACGAAACTGAGGGTGACTTCCCACGTTACGGTAACGATGATGACAGAGCTGACGAAATCGCTGTATGGCTTCTCAAGACTTTCCTTGACAAGATTAAGAAGCATCACACATACCGTAATTCAGAGCCGACAACCTCTATCCTTACTATCACATCAAACGTTGTATACGGTAAGGCAACAGGTACAATGCCGGATGGCCGTAAGGCTGGCGCTCCTCTTTCACCGGGTGCTAACCCATCATACGGTGCAGAACAGAGCGGTCTTCTTGCTTCTCTTAACTCTGTAGCTAAGCTTCCATACGAATGGGCTCTTGACGGTATTTCAAATACTCAGACAATCAACCCGGGTGCTCTCGGTCATTCAGAAGAAGAAAAGATTAACAATCTTGTTCAGGTTATGGACGGTTATTTTGACCAGGGTGCTCATCACCTTAACGTAAACGTATTCGGTACTGAAAAGCTTATCGATGCTATGGAACATCCTGAAAAAGAAGAATATCAGAACTTTACAATTCGTGTATCAGGTTATGCTGTTAAGTTCATTGACCTTACTAAGGAACAGCAGATGGACGTTATTTCAAGAACCTGCCACGACAGAATGTAATTATTAACTTAAAAGGATTTGTTGAAATTGGACGGTAAAATTCACAGCATTGAAACTTTTGGTCTTGTTGACGGACCGGGCGTAAGATACGTACTCTTTTTGCAAGGTTGCAATATGCGTTGCAAATATTGCCATAATCCCGAAACCTGGAGCTTTGATGATGCGAAATTTACCGTTTCGGCAAAGGATGCATTCAACAAGGCATATAAGTATAAGAATTATTGGAGAAAAAACGGAAAGCCAAACGGCGGTATTACAGTAAGCGGTGGTGAACCGCTCCTTCAAATTGATTTTGTAACTGAATTTTTCAAGCTTGCAAAGGAAAAAGGAGTACACACCACGCTTGACTCCTCAGGCTCTGCTTTTACAAGAGAAGAGCCTTTCATCTCCAAATTCAATGAGCTTATGAAGTATACTGACCTTGTTATGCTTGATTTAAAGCAAACAGATACTGAAAAGCATAAAGAACTTACGGGCAGAACAAATGAAAATATACTTGATATGGCAAAATATTTGTCAGATATCGGCAAGGATATGTGGATAAGAAGAGTTCTCGTTCCTAATTTAACCAATGATGATAACGAGCTTAATAATCTTTATAGCTTTATTTCGTCACTTAAAACGGTTAAAAAGGTTGAAATACTCCCCTACCACACCTTAGGTATTTTTAAATGGGAAAACCTCGGTATCAAATATCCTCTCGAAGGCTATAAGCCGCCTACAAAAGAAGAGGTTGAAAAGGCAGAAAAAATACTTCATATTGAAAAATAAAACTAACCCTCCTGATTAATTCAGGAGGGTTTTGTTATGCCTATTTTTAATTTGAAATTTTATTAAGTAATGCATAGTCCTTTGCATTTATATATCCGTCATTATTCAAATCAAGATACATATTGTCATTACCTCTTGCTGCCTTAGTATTTACATAATCAATAAATATAGGCAATTCGCTTTTCGTTTTAGTTACAGTAGAATCGCAATCGGAGCATTTATAAGTAAGTTTGGAATTATCTGCACTTACAAATTTATAATTATGACCTAATGCGTCGGTATAATTTTCAGTATAGCTTTCATTGCATTTTGCACATTTATACAGTGTATAGCCCTTTTCTTCACATTTAGGAGCGATTACAGACTTTACAAACGAATGCTCATGAACAAATACTATATCATTATCAGCTTCCTCAATTCCAACATAATCATCGGCGTTTGAGGCACTGCTGTAGCTTCGTGTAATGACAGGCGAATAAAAATACATTCCGTCAATATTTACATAAGCTCTTGCAGATATTTTGTCATTGATATATTCTGTAGGAATACCTGTAAATACTGCATTATATGTTGAAACCGTACCGTCAACAGAGCGTTTTGCAGCTTTTGAGGTTATTGTATCATCATTATCTGCACGAATTTGAGTGTTGACATTTTCATTTTGTTCGTCAATACTTTGGTCAAAGGAGTACGCAAAGCCGTATTCTTTATTTATTCTTTTATAAAGATTTTCGTATTGGCTCAAATCAACCCCAAGCACACTTTCATCAAGCACAAATCCAAAACGCAAGCCATTATCTCTTGTTCTGATTTGAGCACCCTTTGCTTCAATAATTGAATCCGAATCGATATATTTTATCGGGTCTTCATCAGAATATTGCCATTGTGACCAAGCGGCGGAGCCTTTAGGTGCAATTATCGTTGGATAAACATTATCTAAATAGCTCTGCCTTGTAACCCCAACTGCAACATCTGTAGCTTTTTCTGATATAACTATTATCGAAGAATATGAATCGATATGCAAATATCTTGTATTTGGTGCAAAAAATAATTTCAGTTGGTCGGTTACATGTGTTGAATCCGGGTTTATATATTGTGTTTTCACTTGCGCTTTTGGAAGCCACACTATTTCAAGCGGCGGAAGAAAAGGATATGTTTCTACCGTCGGATAGTATAATTCTTCTGCATTAGGCAGATAAAGTACTTTCAGACATGGCAGATTTTTAAAAACATTAGACGGATTTTTAAAAGATGTGATACTGTCTAAATATATTTCTTCGACATACATATTGTAAAATACATTGTTTGATGTTATTTCTGTCAATTTAGGTAAATCTATGACTCTGATATAACTTCTTTGTCCGATTCCGACCGATGACCCCATTCCGGAGAGAGTAACACATTTAGGAGCATACAAAGTATCAATATAACAATAGTCAAATGCTCCGTCATTTATCCAAGTAACGTTTGGAAAATCAACATTTTCAAGAGAATAGCAATATTCAAATACACTTGTTCCTATATCATTTGCATTTGGAACATTCACTTTGTAAAGATTATTGCAACAAGAAAACATATAATTTGATAAAACTTCAATATTAGGCATATTGCAGGTCATTAATGAGCTTCCATAAAACAAATATTCCGAATCAAAATCCTCAACATTGCTAAAATCAGCGTTAAGTAATCCTGAATTTTCAAAAGCATGCCAACCTAAAAATGTTACCGAATCGGAAAAGTCTATTTCATGCAGCATTGAGCAGCCTCTAAATACTGACGAGTCAAGTTCAGTGCAATTCGGCATTATTTCATCACGCAAATCAGAGCAGGCATAAAATGCAGCCTCCCGAATATCATTTA
>OKVH01000022.1_pt1 | contig 77894 bp, 67 predicted proteins | sample 1604791 | NCBI WGS metagenome assembly OKVH01 (sample SAMN01760919, study PRJEB22395) | human gut metagenome | reverse complement strand
GGCGGCGGGGAGGTTGCGGGCCGGGCATGCCCGGCCCCTACGGGGGTGGTGGAAGGGTAAGCAGGTGCTGGCCGGGAACGGGCAGGCGGAGGGGTCAAGACCCCTCCCTACGATGCGGAAGATTAGAGGGTGGTTATGGAAAAGCGTGCGGGCCGGGCATGCCCGGCCCCTACGGAGTGGTGGAAGGGTGCGCGGGTGCTGACCGGGAGGGGGCAGTCGGAGAGCTGACGGGACATTGCTGCGTTTATTGCCGCATACGCAGTAAAATCTCCTTGCGTATCCTCTGCAAAAGCCGTATACTACTATTATAATAGTATATTAGGTGGAATAGCCATGATGAAGATTTACCGCACACAGGATAAGCAGCTGACGCGCGTTGACGATATGAACGAAGGGGCCTGGATCTGCCTGACCAACCCCACCGACGACGAGGTCCGCCGGGTAGCGGCAACACTGGACATCGAGCCCGCGGACATCGTGGCCGCGACGGACCCCGAGGAATCGGCGCGTATCAGCCTGGAGGACGGCTACACGGTCATCATCGTGGACATCCCCGTCAAGGTGGACGGTGCCGGCGAGGGCATCTATACGACTATCCCCCTGGGCATCCTGCTGACGCAGGAGCTGATCGTCACGGTCTGCTCCACCGATACCGCCGTTATCGGGGATTTTGCCGCCTGCCGGGTCAAGGGGTTCTCGACCCGCAAGAAAATGCGGTTCGTCTACCAGCTGCTCTACCGCGCGGCCACGATGTACCAGCAGGAGCTGCGCCTGATTGACCGCCGCCGCCAGGCCATTGAGAAAAATCTGGCCGGCGAGCTGAAGGACAGCGACCTGATGGAGCTGCACGGCCTGGAATCAACGCTGGTCTACTTTGCTACGAGTCTGCGCGCCAACGCTACGGTGCTGGACCGCCTGACCCGCTATAAGCGGCTGGAGCAGTACCCCGATGACCGCGAGCTGCTCGACGACGTCATCGTTGAGATCCGTCAGGCCATCGAGATGACCAGCATCTACCGCGACGATATAAAGGGCACGCGGGAGCTGTTCAGCTCGATTTTGGACAACCGCCTGAACAACGCCATGAAGTACCTGACCAGCATCACTCTGCTGATGGCCGTGCCCACCGTCATCAGCGGTCTGTATGGCATGAACGTGCAGTCCGACGGCATGCCCTTTGCCAACACCACCGCCGGGTTCGCCATTGTGCTGGGCCTGACGCTGGCGCTCTGTGTGTTTTCGGCGTGGGTATTGCACAAGAAGCACATGTTGTGAGCTATACCGGGCGGACAATGCCCGCCCCTACATGAAGTCTGCCCCGTCGGCAGACTTTTTCTGTAACATCCGCAAAAAAAATTCCTACCTTATATAATAAAGGAGGCTGAAATCATGGAGGACGCCGCAATCGTGGCCCTGTACTGGGCGCGGGACGAGCAGGCGCTGGCCGAGACGGCGGCGAAGTTCGGCGCGTACTGCCGCAAGATCGCTGAGAACATTCTGCACAGCGCCCACGACGCCGAGGAATGCGAGAACGACACCTGGCTGGCCGCCTGGAACAGCATGCCCACCAACCGGCCTGCGCGGCTGGCTCCGTATCTGGGGCGCATCACGCGGAATCTCGCGCTGGACCGCTTTGACCGGGCGGCGGCGCAGAAGCGCGGCAGCGGGCAAACCTGTGCGCCGCTGGACGAGCTGGCCGAATGCGTCGCCGCGCCGGGCAGCGTGGAGGACAGCTTTGACGCTGCCGAGACCGGGCGGCTCATCAGCGCGTTTCTGCGCACGCTGCCGGAGGAAACGCGCAGCATATTTTTGCGCCGGTACTGGTACTGCGACGCGACGGCGGACATTGCCGCGCGGTACGGCCTGACCGAGAGCAAGGTGCGGGTGACGCTGCACCGCACGCGCGGCAAGCTGGCCGCCTACTTACAGGAAAGGGGTGCTGCACTGTGACAGAACGCGAATTATTTGAGGCCATCGGCCATGTGGACGACGACCTGATCCTGGCCGCCGACGCCCCGGTGAAAAAACGCCGCCGGGTGGTGCATCTGCACTGGCAGCAGGTCGTGTCTGTGGCCGCGTGCGCCTGTATAGTTTTGGGCGGCGCAGCCGTGTGGCGGAGCGGCGCGCTGCGCAAGAGCAGCATAGCCAGTGAAGCCGCCATGGCCGCCGACGTCCCGGAGGCCGCTGCCGAGACCGCCCCCGCGCCGGACATGCCGATGCTGGATGCCGCCGCGCCCCAGGCAGCGGACGCCGACGAGGGAGCTGCTGTCGAAAAGGACAGCGCCGCTTCCGGCATCGCTCTGGGCCTGGCGCAGTGCGTACAGATCGACGGCGTACTGTATTTTGATACGGGCAGCGCAGTGGACAGCCCCCCGGACCGCGGGGCTGACGGGGTCATTGAGACAAGCGTTGACCGGGACGCCTTCCCGGAGACGGACGGGTGCTCGAACTTTGGCACCGGGTATTCCTACTGGGTGACCGGGGACGGCGTTGTCATCGTGGAGATCGACGGGGAATATTGCGAGTTTGAGGCGAATTGAGGGTTCTACTCGCCTTCCCCTTTGGGGGAAGGTGGCCCCGCAGGGCCGGATGAGGGGCGCGTGTACCGTGGCGCCCCGATAGCGGACGGCAACGGCAAGGCAGCCCCTCATCAGTCAGCGGTCGGGGCCGCTGACAGCTTCCCCCTCGGGGGAAGCCATGCTCATACAAAGTACAAATGACCCATGAGTGGCAGCCACCGTCTCCATGGGTCATTTTTTGTCTTTTTCCCGTTCCTTCGCAGCGCTCAACGCCTCGGGCTTGCGGGTGTCGGGGCTTAACAGCGTTGCCCGTGTCACCGCCGCGCCGCCGAATTTACGGCGCAGGGCATCGGCGGCGCGGTCCAGCTTCTCCTGCTTGTCGATGCGGGCGGCATCGGTGAACAGGTCCATCTGCTCAAAGTTGTCCTCTCCGGTCTTTTCGGCGCTGACACCCACCAGCCGCACGGGGCGCTGCGGCCACATCTGGCGCATCAGCTCGATTGCCACATGGTAGAGGCGGTCCGTGGAGTTCGTCGGGTTGGGCAGCGTCGTCTGGTGGCTCGTGCGGCGGAAGGCGTTGTCCACCAGCTGTACCGTGACGACACGGGCCGTCTTGCCGTCGGCGCGCAGACGCCGCCCGACGGAATCGCAGAGTGCCAGCATCGTGGCGTCGGCATCCTCGGGGCGGGCCAGGTCCCTGGGCATCGTTACGCTGTTGCCGTAGCTGTTGTCGCGGGTGCGCTGCTTGGTCACGGAGTCGGCCTCGCGGCCATTGGCGTAGTTCCACAGCGTATCGCCGCGGCTGCCGAACAGCTTGACCGCCGTATCCCGCTCAAGCCGGGCCAAATCCCCTATGGTGTAGATGCCGCAGCTGTTCAGGCGCTTGGCCGCGCTGGGGCCGACGCCGAACAGGTCGCCCACCGGCAGCGGCCACATCTTAGTCTCGACCTCGTATTTATATAAGGTATGCACCCTGTCGGGCTTTTCAAAGTCGGAGGCCATCTTGGCCAGCAGGCGGTTGGGCGCAATGCCGACGTTGACCGTGAAGCCCAGCTCCCGGCGCACGCGGCGGCGGATCGTGTGGGCGGCGGTCAGCGGCGGGCCGAACAGTGCCTCGGTGCCGGTCATGTCGAGAAACGCCTCGTCGATGCTGTATTGTTCAACATCCGGGGTATAATCGTTCAAAATTTGAATCAGTGCCTTGCTGTTTTTTACATAAAAATCAAAGTCCGGCGGCACGACGGTCAGCCCCGGGCACTTGACGCGGGCGGCAAAGAGGCTCTCCCCCGTCTGGATGCCGAATTTTTTCGCCGGGGTGCTTTTTGCCAGCACAACGCCGTGGCGCTTGGCCTCATCGCCGCCGACGACGGCGGGGATCGTGCGCAGATCGACAGTGCTGCCGCCTTGCAGCGCCTTGAGCGCCGACCAGGACAAAAACGCCGAGTTGACGTCCACATGGAAGTAGATTTTGGGCATGGGGACCTCCTTTCCGCCCTTGTCTTCCCCCTCGGGGAAGGTGGCCCCGCAGGGCCGGATGAGGGCAAAGCCCGCCATAGATGCCCGGCCGGGGATTTCCGCCCTGTAGGGGCCGGACATGTCCGGCCCGCGGCTTTTCCATGGACTACCGCCCGCCCTGCACCTCCGGGCCGGGCATGCCCGGCCCCTACAAAGCCGTTCAACGGCAAATGGGCAATCGCGGCAAGCCCCCGTTTTTTTAATTATACCACAAAAACCCGCACTTGCATATCATCCCCAAACATGCTATAATGTATGTATATTTATACAAATAAATCGTATATTTAAAAAGGAGCTTTACTATGGACCTCGTAGGGCATGATTTTTTGACGCTGTTGGACTTTACCCCCGCGGAAATCGGTTATCTGCTGGATCTGGCAGCCGAGCTGAAGGCCAAGAAAAGGGCGGGCATCCCGCACGACACGCTGCGCGGCAAGAATGTGGCGCTGATCTTTGAGAAAACCTCCACCCGCACCCGCTGCTCGTTCGAGGTCGCCGCGCACGACCTTGGCATGGGCACGACCTATCTGGACCCCACGGGCAGCCAGATCGGCAAGAAAGAGTCCATCGCGGACACCGCGCAGGTGCTGTCCGGCATGTTTGAGGGCATCGAGTATCGCGGCTACGGCCAGGCCATCGTTGAGGAGCTGGCCAAATACGCCAGCGTGCCCGTCTGGAACGGCCTGACGAACGAGTACCATCCCACCCAGATCCTGGCCGATTTTTTAACGCTGCGTGAGCATTTCGGCAAGCTGCAGGGGCTGAAATTCGCCTACATGGGCGACGCCCGCTACAACATGGGCAACAGCCTGATGATCGGCTGCGCCAAGATGGGCCTGCATTTTGTGGCCTGTGCCCCCAAAGCCTACTGGCCGGACCCCGCGCTGGTGGAAAAGTGCAAAGAGTTCGCCCGCGTCAGCGGCGGCAGCATCACGCTGAGCGAGGACACCGACGCTGTGGTCGGTGCGGATGTCGTCTACACCGACGTCTGGGTCAGCATGGGTGAGCCTGTCGAGGTCTGGGAGGAGCGCATCAACGCCCTGTCCCCCTATCAGGTCAACGCCGAGCTGATGGCGAAGGCCAAGGGCACCGCCGTGTTCATGCACTGCCTGCCCGCCTACCACGACCACAAGACCGCCGTCGGCAGGGAGATGGGCGAAAAGTTTGACCGCGACGCCATGGAAGTGACCGACGAGGTCTTTAACGGTCCGCAGTCCATCGTGTTCCAGGAGGCCGAGAACCGCATGCACACGATCAAGGCGGTCATGGCGGCAACGCTGGGGGCGTGAGTCCCAAGCCTTCCCCTGTGGGGGAAGGTGGCCCCGCAGGGCCGGATGAGGGGCAAAGTTTGCCGTGGCAACCCGCTTGCGGGCGACAATGGTAAGCTTTTCCCTCATCAGTCAGCGGGCGGGGCCGCTGACAGCTTCCCCAAGGGGGAAGCCAGACACAGAAAAAGGCACGTCCAACGCAGGACGTGCCTTTTCATTTATAAAGGAAATTACTCCTCAATATACCCGTACTGCAGGTACCAGTAGCCGTAGGGGCTGTGCCAGGTGCCCTTCAGAGAGGGGCTCTGCAGCCAGAAGTCGGTGTAGTAAGCAACGGGGATCGCAGCGGCATCCTTCATCAGGATGTCCTCGGCCTCGTGCAGCTTCTGGAAGTGGACGCTCTTATCGGCGACCTTGGAGGCGTCGATGGCGGCATCGAACTCGGGGTTGGCGTACTTGCCGTCGTTGTTGCCGTTGTTGGTGGTGAACAGCTCCAGCATGTTGGAGGGGTCGTTGTAGTCCATGACCCAGCCGTTACGGCTGACATCGTAGTCACCGGCGCGGCGCATCGGCAGGAAGCTGGCCCACTCGACCTTGTTGATGTTGACGGTGATGCCCAGCTCGCCCCAGGCCTGCTGGACGTACTCAGCAACGGGGATGTGGTAGCCGGCGTCGTTGGCGCTGTACTCGATGGTGGGGAAGCCCTCGCCGTTCGGGTAACCGGCCTCGGCCATCAGCTGCTTGGCCTCCTCGAGGTTGGCGTCGTAGTCGTCGCTGATGTAGCGCTCGCCGCCGTTGGCGTTGTCGTAGAACATGCCGTTCTCATCGACGATGCCGGGGCCGACGAAGTTGTAAGCGGGCTCGTAGGTGCCCTGCATGATGGTGTTGGCAACGTAGTCACGGTCAATGGCCAGGCTCAGAGCCTTGCGGACCTTGGCATCCGTGAACGGCTCCTTCTGGTCGTTCAGGGAGATGTAGTAGGTGCCCAGGATGGTGTCAACGTAGAAGTCGCCGCCGTCCTCAGCCTTGGTCAGGCTGGGGATCTCATCGGTGGGGACGTCCTTGATGAGCTGTGCCTCACCGCTGTTGTAGGCGGCGTAAGCAGCGCTGGAGTCCTCGAGCAGGAGCAGGGTGATGGTGTCGGAAACGATCTTGGAGGAATCCCAGCCGCCTTTATAGTTCGGGTTCTTGGACAGAACAATACGCTCGGAGGGGACCCAATCGGTGATCATGTAGGGGCCGTTGCAGACGAAGGTGTCAGGCTGCGTGCACCAGGCATCGCCGTTGGCCTCAACAGTAGCCTGCTGCACGGGGCTCATAGCCGCGAAGGCGCAGAGCTTATCGAAGTAGGAGCAGGGATAGGCCAGCTGGACGGTCAGGGTCTTGCCATCCTCGCTGGCGTGAACGTTCAGGGTGTCCCAGTCGGGATCAGTGGTGGTGTTGCCGTCCGCATCGGGGTTGCCGATGGCATCCTCGTAGCCGTCGATCATGCCGACAACCGTCTCGGCGTAGGGGGCGGCGGTGTCGGGGCAGGCCAGACGCTTGAAGGAGTACTCAAAGTCCTTCGCAGTCAGGTCGGAGCCGTCGCTCCACTTCAGGCCGTCCTTCATGGTGAAGGTCCAGGTCAGGCCGTCCTCGGAGACCTCGGGCAGATCTGCCTGGCCGGGAACAACCTCGTTGTTCTCGTCGATGAGCAGCAGCGGCTCAAAGGTGGTGATGATGGTGTTGGCACCGTCGATAGCGCTGTTCAGCGCGGGGTCCAGGGTCTCGGGGTTAGGTCCGAGCTGGACGGTGAAACCGTTGGCGGAAGTGCCGGTAGCCTCGGCGGCTTCGCTGGTCGCAGCCTCAGTGGATGCAGCGCTGCTGGCAGCGGAGCTTGCAGAGCCGCCGCACGCAGCCAGAGAAGCAGCCATGCAGCCGGCCATAGCCACGGCAGCAATGTTCTTCATCTTCATGAATATTCCCTCCAAATGTAATATACTTTATACCCAATCCCCCCGGGAGACAAGCCCCCAACGGAATGAATATTTATACTTTACCACTCTGAATCCGAAATTTCAAGTGGTCTGTAACTTTTGTAACTGTTTTGATAGAAAGTCCTTTTGTATTTCTACCGCGTACAATTCTATGTTCTGTGGATGAATGTTTGCCTTGCACGCACATTTCGGGGTCAAGCACAAGGCGGCTGCGGTGAGCCGCCCTGTATAAGTATGAGTTTATATGTCGGGTGGAGTCGAGGGGCGGACAAACAGCGTCCGCCGCGCCCGGCAGCGCCCCCCTACATTACTTTACTTTGTCCAGATGGTGGCACGCTGCCCAGTGGCCGCTGCTCACCTCCTTGAACTCCGGCACCTCGGCGGCGCAGCGCTCGTCGGCATAGGGGCAGCGGGTGCGGAAACGGCAGCCGCTCGGCGGATTCAGCGGGCTGGGCACATCGCCCTGCAGCACGATACGGTGGCTCTGGCGGGCCGTGACGGGGTCCGCCACGGGAATGGCCGAGATCAGGCTGCGGGTGTAGGGGTGGACGCTGTGGGCGATCAGCTCAAAGCTGTCGGCCAGCTCCACCAGCTTGCCCAGATACATAACGCCGATGCGGTTGGAAATGTGCTTGACAACGCTCAGGTCGTGGGCGATGAACAGGTAGGTCAGCCCCATCTCCTGCTGCAGGTCCTCAAACATGTTGACGACCTGCGCCTGGATCGAAACATCCAGCGCAGAGACCGGCTCGTCACAGACGATGAACTCGGGGTCCACAGCCAGGGCGCGGGCGATGCCGACGCGCTGGCGCTGACCGCCGGAGAACTCGTGCGGGTAGCGGTTGGCGTGCTCACTGTTCAGGCCGACGCGCTCGAGCAGGGAGATGATCTTGTCATGGCGCTCCTTAGCGTTGGCGCACAGGTGGTGGATATCGATGCCCTCGCCGACGATGTCGCCGATGGTCATGCGGGGATCCAGGCTCGCGTAGGGGTCCTGGAACACGATCTGCATACGGCGGCGGTAGGGCAGCATATCAACGGCGATCTTTTCCTTTTTGTCAAACAGGACCTTGCCGTCGTAGATGATGGTGCCGTCGGTAGGCTCATACAGGCGCAGCAGGGTGCGGCCCGTCGTGGTCTTGCCGCAGCCGGACTCACCGACCAGGCCCAGCGTCTCGCCCTTGCGGATGGCAAAGCTCACGTCGTCCACGGCCTGAACGTACTGCTTGTTCTTGCCCATGCCGCCGGCGGGGAAATACTGCTGCAGATGCTTTACTTCAACGAGATTCTCGCTCATCAGGCTTTGCCCCCCTTCTCAAATTCTTCCTTCTGGCGCAGCCAGCAATAGGTGTAGTGGGTGTCGCTCAATTCGGTTCTGGGCGGCATCTTGTTCAGGCAGACCTTCATGCAGCTCTTGCAGCGCGGCGCAAACGGGCAGCCTGCGGGCGGGTTCAGCAGGTCAACGGGCTGACCCTCGATGGGCACCAGACGCTCCTTCTCCTCGGCGTTCAGCTTCGGGATGGAGTTGATAAGGCCCTTCGTGTACTCATGCTGGGGGTTGTAGAAAATTTCGTCCGTCGTGCCGTACTCGACGATGTGACCGGCGTACATGACGGCGATCTTCTCGCACATCTGGGCCACAACGCCCAGGTCATGGGTGATCATGATGATGGACATGCCCAGCTTGTGGCGCAGGTCGTTCATCAGCTCCAGGATCTGTGCCTGGATCGTCACGTCCAGCGCGGTGGTCGGCTCGTCGGCGATCAGCAGCTTCGGCTCACAGGCCAGCGCAATGGCGATCATAACGCGCTGGCGCATACCGCCGGACAGCTCGTGCGGGTACTGCTTCAGGCGGCGGTCCGGCTCGTTGATGCCGACCAGCTCCAGCAGCTCCTTAGCGCGGGCCCAGGCTTCCTGCTTGGTCTTTTTGGTGTGCAGCAGGATGACCTCGACGATCTGGTTGCCGATGGTGTACACCGGGTTCAGGCTCGTCATGGGGTCCTGGAAGATGATGGAGACCTCGTTGCCGCGAATTTTGCGGAACTCCTTCTCGGTCATTTTGTCGATCTGGTGGCCGTTGAACCACACCGTGCCGCCGACCAGACGTCCGGGGTAGGCGGTCAGGCCCATGATGGAGTAGGCCGTGACAGACTTGCCGGAGCCGGACTCGCCGACGATGCCCAGCACGTCGCCCTGGTTCATGCTGAAGGACACGCCGTTCAGTGCCTTGACCTCGCCCGCGGGGGTGAAGAAGGACAGGCGTTCGTCCTTGATTTCAAGAATTTTTTCGCTCATGTTGCTCCTCCTTCCCTCTTTAGCTCTTGAGCTTCGGGTCAAACGCATCGCGCAGACCGTCGCCGAACAGGTTGAAAACCAGGATCATGATGCTGATCATCAGCGCGGGGGCGATCAGCAGCACCGGGTAGGTGTTCATGCCCTTGACGGCGTCAGTCGCCAGCGAGCCGAGGGACGGCATGGGGGCTGCAACGCCGAGGCCGAGGAAGCTCAGGTAGCTCTCGGTGAAGATGGAGGACGGGATCTGCAGGGTGGTGGTGACGATCAGGGTGCCCATGCAGTTGGTCAGCAGGTGCTTCTTGATGATGCGCCCGCCGGAGGCACCCAGCGCGCGGGCAGCGGTGACGTACTCGCTCTCCTTCAGCGTCAGGACCTGGGAGCGGACGATACGCGCCATGCCGACCCAGTACAGCAGGGCGAAGATGATGAAGATGGACACCATGTTGGGGCCGAGCTTCTGCATCCAGCCGAAGCCGGGCTTGGTGGCCAGGCCCTCCAGCGGTTCCTTGATGGCCATGGCCAGCAGGATGATGAGCAGGATGTCGGGGATGGTGTAGAGAATATCGGTAATACGCATCATGATGTTATCGATCCAGCCGCCCGCAAATGCGGAGATGGCGCCGTAGGTCGCGCCGATGAGCAGGACCAGCACAGAGGCCAGCAGGCCGACGGACAGGGAGACGCGGGTGCCCATCATGACACGCACGGCAAAGTCACGGCCCATACGGTCGGTGCCCAGAATGTGCGGGAATACGTTCTCGCCCTGGTCGATGAGCTTCTGCTCGGCGGCAGAATACTCAAATGGGGCCAGGTTGTTGCTGCCCTTGATCTGCTGCTCATAGCTGTAGGGCCAGAAGCTGGGCAGAACATAGGCCATGAAGGCGATCAGCAGGATGACGACCAGGCTGACCATGGCGATCTTGTTTTTGCGCAGACGGCGCATGCCGTCCTTCCAGAAGTTGACGCTCTCGCGCATGACGACAAGGCTTTTCTTCTCGTCGTTGGACGCGGGGGCAAAGTCCTCAACGTTGAGTTGCAGGCTCAACGGATTCTTTTTCAGATTTTCCATGTGTCTGCTCCTCCTTACTTCAGCTTGATGCGCGGGTCGATGATCTTATACAGGATGTCAACAACGACGTTCGCAACGATGACGAGGGTCGCCAGCAGGATCGTAGTGCCCATGATCATCATGTAGTCACGGTTCGTGATGGCGGACACGAAGTCGCGGCCCAGACCCGGGATGGAGAAGATCTTCTCCACGACGAAAGAACCGGTCATCAGGCCTGCCAGCATGGGGCCGACATAAGTGATGACAGGCAGGATCGCGTTGCGCAGCGCGTGCTTGAAGAGGATCTTCACACTGGAAACACCCTTGGCGCGGGCGGTGCGCATGTAGTCCTGACCCATGACGTCCAGCAGGCTGGAGCGCATCAGGCGGGTGATGTAGGCGGTGGGATAAATCGCCAGCGCCGTCACGGGCATGATGTAGGCCGCCGGTTCATTCAGGCCGACGGTGGGCAGGAGCTTCAGGTTCATGCCGAAGGTGTACAAAAGCACAACGCTTGAGATAAAGCTCGGGATGGCGATGCCGCAGGTGGCAAACACGATGATCAGATTATCGGCCCACTTCCCTCGGTTATACGCGGACAGACAGCCCAGCGGAATGCCGACGCAGAGCGCGACGAGCACAGCCAGACCGGCGGTGCGGGCCGAGACCGGCAGCTTGGAGAAGATGATCTGGTTGACGGTACGGCCGCGCTGTTTCAGGCTCAGGCCCATATCGCCATGGATCAGGCTGTTCATATAATTAAGGTACTGCACGCCGAGGGGCTTATCGAGGCCGTATTTTTCGGCCAGGGCCTGCTGGGCTGCTTTGCTGATGGACTTTTCCGCCACGAACGGGCCGCCGGGGACCAGGTTCATGATGAAAAAGGTAAGGGTCGCGACGATGAACACGCTGAAAATGCCCATTGCCACGCGCTTGACGATGTACTTCGCCATGGTTTTGTGCCACTCCGTTTCTTAATGGAATACAAATTGGGGGCGATTTCGGTTTATTCGTTTAACGCTCTGTACCGTTCGTACACGCTTGTGCGCAGCAGGCGGACAGACCGGAGAATAAAAAAGCCGATGGCGGCTGCGGTTGCAAACACCATCGTTCGTAATCCGAAATCTACTTTATATTATAAAATGTTGCGAAGTATTTGTCAATTCGATGTTCGTTTTCAGACAACGGCAAAGAGCCGAAAACCTGCCCCGCAGGCTGCGGATTTTCGTGAAAGATGCTCATTTGCAGAATTTTTTGAGTTTTTTGAAAAAAACGCTTGACTTTCCAGGCGGTGGGCGCTATAATAAAACACGTTCTCCGGCGAGAACGCTAAGAGAATATGCGCCGGTAGCTCAGCTGGATAGAGTGTCTGACTACGAATCAGAAGGTCGGGGGTTCGAGTCCCTTCCGGCGCACCATGCACCGCACCGGGGCAGAGATGCCTCGGTGCATTTTTTGTTTGTATCGCTTTTTTCAAAGCGCACAAACAGCGGCAACCCATACAGTCACCGCTGTTAATCCGATTTGAAAATCAGAAAAAAGCGTGTTTCTATAGTGTTCCTGGCAGCGGGCGTTCTCCCGCTTTCCCCCGACCCAGCATCCCGGCTGGGAGGTTTCTGCCTATGAGGGTTGTACTTGATGGCGGGGTCTGTTGCATCCCAGCGGCTTCTGAGGCCGACCACAGTACAAAAGAAGTAAATACTTCTTACAGGAACAACATATTCGATTTTCAAGGTACAACGATAAAAACCCCCAACCATTTCACAACGGTGGGGGTTTGGTGTACCTTGACAAAGGTCAAACTGTATTGTAAACTGTCTAGGCGATAAACCAAACGGAAATTGGTTTATAACCATACAGATATGCAACACAGATTGTATTGCTTAGTACCACGTTACCCCACAACGCTGCTGGATTTTTAGCCTTGTGGTTACTGGTTGCCAGATTTGAATGGTGGCTTCCAGGGTGGAGTTCTTATCGGGACTATTATAAGCAGATTCGAAAGGGAAGTCAAGCGACGAAAGCCGCTTGGCTTTCTTTTTTTCTGCATAATAGGGCTTAGAAAAGGTCGCTGTGTGAGCCGGTTCTGGTGAGGTACAAAATCAATTCCTCATCGGCCACTTCGTAGATCAGCAACCAATCCGGGGTGATGTGACACTCGCGGCATCCCGCATAGTCCCCGGAAAGTTGGTGATCCCGGTTCTTCTCTGGCAGCGGTTTCTGGTTGGCCAGCAGCTCGATCACCTTTTCCAGCAGGCGCATATCATAGCCGCGCTTTACAATTCTTTTGTAGTCTTTCTTGAAGGCGGCCTGATACTTAATCGTCAGCATTCAAATCCTCCATGAGTTCTTCTACGGAAGAAAAAGCCTTACTCATTCCAATACCTTTTCTGGCGTCTTCAATTGCCTTTTTCGTTTCGGCGTTCGGAACTTCCGCTCCAATCTCAAAGGGGATTCGATATTCCCGGACAGCCTTTTTCGCAAAAACGGTAAATGCCGTTGTCATCGTCATGCCAACATCATTGCAAAAAGCCTCAAACTGCTGCTTCAAGTCGGAATCCATGCGGATATTGATGTTGATGTTCGCCATACAGTGCAATCTCCTTTCCTTGATTCTGTAATCATTATAGCAGATTGCGCGCGCTATGTCAATATATTTATTTACAATGCTTGCGCGTTTTTCCGCTTCTTGCTCACTCCACTATATTCGCGAGTGTGATTGTTTCGACACACAGCTCTGCAAATTTTAATGGGAAAAATAACGACAGGACAATCAAAACGGTTTGTGCCTAATAGGCACAAAGCGTTCTGCAGCGCCAGCCCGGGCTGTATCATTGGCCGCCGTCTGTTTCTTTTTCTGCTAGGAATGCGGCGCGCACCTCTTGCAGCTTTTTGACCCCCAGCGCCCAATAGGGGCGGATTTCTTTGCCGGTCATACCGGCTTCGCGGCACAGGCGCATTTCCCGCAAAACACGAGGACCGCACTTGTGCAGCTTGATGAGCTTCAGGCCGTAGGTGTCCGGCATAATGCCGTTGGCAATGCCGATCAGCAGTTCCCGCAGCTGTTCTTTGTCGATACCGTGGACGGGGTCCTCGTAGTACATGGGCGGCAACAAGCCCTGCTCTCTGGCCCAATCCCGCAGCTGATGTACACGGCGCTTCCTGATGATGTGCAGCGGCAAGGTCGGGTCATCGTAGCTGCTCTCATCAAAGCCCATGCGCATCCCCAGGCGCAGCTCGGTGAGCTTGGGCAGGCCCTCGTCGGTGTTATACCCCTTGGCCAGATACGGCTCGATGTCCAGATCGTCCTCGATCCAGGCCGCTTTTTCCGCCTCCCAGGCCAGGTCTATCGGCCTGCCGCCAAGCATGGCCCGCTTTTCGGCTTTGGCCTTTTTTGCCAGGTAGATGATGCCGCCCTGGTGTGCGGCGCGGCGGGCTTTTTTGTTTGCGGTCTGCGCAATCTGCCGCCCGGAGTAGCCAATCATTTTCAAGCCTTCCGGCGGCGTTGCGGTCTCGGCAACGCGCACCACCACCCGCAGCATCTTTTTGCGGCAGCCCGGTACAGGCACCCGTACCCAGCTGCCAGACTTCAGCCCGGCGCTGCCTTTGTAGTCCTCTGGCACGCCGAACCCGTATTCTTTGCCGTCCGGCTTGAATTTGATGAACACCATCTTCATGTAAAAGTCACTCCCTGTTGCTTAAATTATACCTGCTGCCTACGTCGGTGGCAACGACTGTACAAAGAAAAAAATAGTCTGGCGCAGCAATCGGGCAGGCTGTGGGTACGAAACCTGGGGGGGCATGCGGAATCCTTCAGTTTGGGCAAGAGGGGCTTTGCCGTTTATTCCTGCATCCGGCTCCAAAAGTCGCGCTTCTCCCCCTATTGCTAATTTGGAGAGGGAGAAATATCTTTCTTTTGTACTGTAAGTGGGATTAGTCTTATTACTGTTCCGCAAATTTTGACATACCCTTGAAACAGTAAAAGAAAGAATGCCTTGACAGACGCCAATAAGCTGTAGTATGTTTAATTTGTAGAGAATATGTGCAATGGTCTTTTCTGCAATATCTCTAACTTGCCGCCGTGTTCCAGCACGGCGGTTTTCTTTTTGTGCGCCAGGATTGGCCCCTGGGAGCGCCCGTGCCACCGTTTCGACGAGTATGTACAGGTTGTGCTTCCCGGCACGGAAAGCGGCTTTGAGGAGCCTGCCAGCGGCCACCAGAGACTTGATAGCCGTTTGCACTGTGCCGATGGCCATGTGCAGCACGGTGGCCATGTGTGAAAACGAGGGAAACGCCTTGCGCTGCCCATTGGAGCAACGGCAGAGGTAGGTATACACGGCAAAGTCCCGTTTATCCAGGTTGAATGCTTCTACCGGCAGCTTGCCCCATGCGCCGGACAGCTGCAGGAGCTTGTACTGATTGGAGATCCTGCGGCCGTCCCGATCTTGCCGGGCAGACACTACCAGCAGGCCCTTTTGTTCCAGACCGGCCACGGCGGAGCGGATTGTGTTCTCGCTCAAACCGCACCGCTGCTGTATGGTGGCGTTGCGGACGGTTGCTGTGCCCAGGCAGTTCTGGCAGTACGATAAAAACAAAAATACCATCAATTCTTTGGGCTTCAGACCATAATCAAATAAGCTGTTATATATTTTTACAAACATGGTGTTCTCCCTTCCAAAAAAGCAGCCCCAGGCAAGCCGTTTGCCTGGGGCATTGTTGTTTAGGGGTTGAATTTTCCGGGGTACAGTGCTGCCGCTTCGCGCCGGGAAGCTCCCAGCTTGCGGCGCGGCTCTCTGGTTGCTGCCGGGGGCGTGTGAGGGCGCGTCGAGGCACTTCCTAGAGCCTGTCGCAGAGATTCCGTGCTGAGTAGTTTGATTTCCAGGTAGTCGTTCTCGCCGGCGGCATCCTGCTCCTGGGGAGCAAGGGACAAGTATTTCCAGTAACCCTCGAGATGGGTTTTCATGGGGGCATACCCGGCTTTCTCGACGATCCAGGTGTCACGCTGGATGCGCACCATTTGAGCCGGGGAAAGCAGCGGGCGGCCCATCAGCTGGTGGCTGCTGGTGGTCTTGCCATCAGACTTGGAGGTGGAGCCGGTCAATATGGTCTCATCGCCCAGCATTTTGGATATGCTGGTAGCTGTATCCTGGGCCGATGGCGATACAAATGTGTTGAGCAAAATCTGGCAGTTGTCTTTGATGATCTCGGTGACGTTTTTATCGTATTTGAGCAAAAACTGGCTGTAGCTTTGCACCGCGACAAGGATTCGCCCGCCTCGGCTGCGGATAGCGGAGAACAGGCTGGTGACGCCGGGAATTGCCGGGAAGTTGCCGAACTCGTCCAAAAAATAGTAGAAGGGACGGGGACAATGCCCGCCCTGTCGCTCGGCCAGGGCAATCAGATCGTCGGTCAGGAAGCGGACGAACAATGATGCCAGGAAGTGCCTGGTTTCGTTTTCATCCGGCGCGATCAGGAAGATCGCTGTGGGCCGTTCGATGAATCGTTCAGCGTCCAGATCATTGTCGTGTGTGCAGATCAGCTGTTCCAGCTCCGCATCGACGAATTTCAGCAGCTTGGACAGCGCCGAAGAAACGATATTGAGGGTGGTTCGAATGTCCGCGCTTGTGGTAGTGCTGATATAGCCTTTGATTCGCCGGTCGGTAACCCCCTCCAGCATGGCAGCCAGACGGCTTTTCTGGACGGTGTTACCTTTCTCCGGGTTATCCGCCCCTGCCAGCTCGACAATCAGATTAAAAACGCTGACGATGTGGCGCTCACCGTCCTGGCCATACTGAGACACCAACAGGACCAGACCAGTAATCAGGCCACGGGCAGTTTCATTAAAGTACTCGCTACTGTCACCACTGTTCACAGAGCCGGTATTACCGATGATTGCACTGGCAATGACCTTGGCGTAGCGTTCTGCCGTGGCATAATGCACGGCCTTCTGCTTGGCGTCGCTCTCCTTGCGCCAGGCGTCGATCTCGATGTTGACGCGGTACAAAAGATTAAAATGGCAGGAGCAAAACACGTTTCGCAGATCGAGCTTCAGCACGCGGTAGCCGCACTTTTTCAGTTCGGCGCTGGTAATAGTATACAGGTCATCCTTGACAGATACCAGAACCATGCTGGCCCCCTGGCCGATACCCTGGGCATCTTGCGTGTGCAGATTGACCCTGGCATTATAGGTGATTGTGGGGATATACAGACTGGTGGATTTACCGGCACCGGGCGGGGCGACCATTAGCACAGACTGGTCGCTGGTGTCGAGCAGCCAGATACTGCGGGTGGCTCCCACCAGCATCCCCGGCGTATTCTCGCTGCCATGAGGGACCTCAACGTACACTTTCTTCTTTTCTTCATCATCCATAAAGTGCGCGTCGCCGTGCTGGCCGTGCCCGGCCTGCACATCCTTTACCGCCAGCGGCGCGCGGTTGTACATCTCTACCAGCGCTGCGGCCAGCAGAGCCGCCAGCAGCTTTGCCAGGACGAGCAGCCCATCGCCCGGTGCATACCCGGCCCCCATCTGCAGGGCCGTTGCCAGGGCGTATACGATCACGATCGTCAGCAGCGGCCGCAAACCTCTTTTCAAAAAATCATCTCCTCCTTACAGGTCCATCATGAACGCCTGGCTTTGGGGCGACAGTTCCGTCACCTGTTCCGGCTCCGGCTCATTCTCCGCTTCCTGCTCCAGCGCTCTTTCCTGCTCATGGGCCAGGAAGTGGTCACAGTAATCCAGGGCTTTGTCCAGACGCTGCAATGTGACCGGCAAGTCGAACGTCGGGCATTTGACGGCCTCCGCATGGGCGGACGCCAGCTGCTGCGACAGCCGGTCACTTACCCCAACGTCATACCGTGCCGCCAGCATCACCGCCAGGGACGCGCTCTCCAGGTCGCGGACCGGCTGCTCCACCGTCGCTGTGCGCTGGATAACGGCGTCCGCGTAGCCCTTCAGTTCACTGAGCCGCACATCTTCCTCGGAACCGGCGTCCGATACATGGATCACGTTCTGGTCTGCGTCGAAGTAGGCTGCGCCCGGCTTGTCCTGGTCACGCTGCACCGTCAGCCCGGCCTGCCGGGCTGCGTCCTCCATATCCAATGGGTTCTTTTCAATTTCATCATCCTGATGACTTTGATGCTCCAAAAACTCCTGATATTGCAGCGGTTCCTTCTTCAATTCCTGCAGGAGTTGCTGCTCAGCCCATTCGCGAAATCTGTCCAGAGAGCCTTCCGGGAAAACATCCCATGAACTGTTGTTGCTTTTGCGATATTCGATTTCCCCTGCACTGGCGTAAGTCATGCGATCATACGAATACAGACTCTGTTTATCCGGGCCTTCCAATCTGCCGCTTCCATCACTGTACATCGTCCATTTCCATCCTGCGGGCAGCTTTGCGGCTGGCTCGACTGTAGAAGCTTCCCAATCTTCATTTTCTTCTGCATGAAGATTCACATTTTCTTTCTGCATACGATTCTCCTTTTCATTCTGTACGAGTTCCTGCTTTTCCTGGTCCAGCAGTATATTCAGTTCATTCAGCCGGGCCAGCTTGGTCTGAAATTCTTCTTCATAGGCGAATGGCTGTTTGGCCGCCTCTTTGGCAGATTCAATGTTTTTCTCTATCTCTTCGCGCGCGGCGATTTTTACCGGGATCTGAGCGGATATGTTTTCCAGCACCGCGCGGAAAGAGGAAAAGTTCTGCTTCGGGTTCAATTCGATCCTGTAGCGCTGTTCGCCCTGCAGATACCCCGCAAATCCAATGATCTTCGGGTCGTAGCCCACACAGATGTCAAACCCGCAATACCGGCCGATCTTCTTCTCGCCTGCACCGGCTGCGGCCGCCTTACAGGCTTCCAGCAGCGCGGCGTCGGCATCGGCGCGTTTGGTATAGGTCACTCCCTGGATAACGGCGGAGAACATCTCGTTCCCCTTATCGTCTTTGCGCAGGCTGCTTTGAAACAATGCGGCGTCCTGCCGCAGGGCGTCCAATTCCTGGCCGATGCGCCGGATTGCTGCCGGATACCCGATAGAGACAAGGTCCTGCAATTCATAGATCTGCGCATTGTGGGCGCTGCGCAGCGTGCTGAGCCGCGCCACTTCGTTGTCCAGGTCCATTTTTTCCTTGATGAGAGGGTTTCCCGCACAGAGCGCCTTGACTTCAGCGTAAGTAAGCGTTGCCTCGTCCAGGTCCTCACAGGAGCGGGCGGGGGTCTTGCTGGTCATGATCTGGCTGATATAGCGCTGCTTGTTCTCAATGAGCTGCCAGCTGTAGGCGTCGAAGCTGCCCTCCGTGGCGTAGCGGAATATCTGCACGCGTTTGTTTTCGTTGCCCTGGCGCAGAATCCGACCTTCGCGCTGCTCAATATCCGAGGGCCGCCAGGGCACATCCAGATGGTGGAGTGCAATCAATTTGGTTTGCACGTTGGTTCCGGCTCCCATTTTTTGTGTACTGCCCAGCAGCACGCGCACTTTGCCAGCGCGCACACGGGCGAACAGCGCCGCCTTTTTCGCGTCGGTGTTCGCGTCGTGGATATAGGCGATCTCCTCTTTCGGGACGCCTCTTGCGATCAGCTTATCCCGGATGTCGTCGTACACATTCCACGCGCCGGTCCCCGGCGTGGCCAGGTCGGAAAATATCAGCTGTGTAGACCGCTGTTCCCGCGTCTGCGCCCAAATCTCGTAGACCTTGTCCGCACAGGCGTTGGCCTTGCTGCCGGGATCGTCCGGCAGGGCCGGGTTGAGCAGCCGCTGGTCAAGTGCCAGCTTCCTGCCGTCCGTCGTGATCTTGAGCATATTGTCCATATGAGGGTCCACGCTGCCCGCGCGCACCGCCTCGGCCCGTTCGCCCAGTGCCTGGATGGTATGCTTCTGCAGCTCCGTGGGCGGGCACATGATGACCGTCGGTTTGCCGCCTTCCAGTTCCGGCACCTCCAGCTTCAGCATGTCGGCTGTCTGTACATCCGCAGCCAGCTTCCACATGCTGATGAGTTCCGGCAGATTGTTGAACCTGGCAAACCGCGTTTTCATGCGGTAGCCGGTCCCTTCGGGGGCCAGCTCCATAGCGCTGACCGTTTCGCCAAAGTTGGCCGCCCATGCGTCGAAGGCGTACAGGCCATGCTCACGCAGGGTATCCGCCTGTATATAGCGCATCATGGTGTAGAGTTCCGCAGCCGAGTTGCTGATGGGCGTGCCGGTGCAGAACACAACGCCTTTGCCGTCCGTGATCTCGTCCAGGTATTGGCACTTCATGAGCAGGTCTGTGGCTTTCCGGCTCTCAGCGGTTGTAATCCCCGACACATTTTGCATTTTCGTCTGCACGGCCAGATTTTTGAACTGATGCGCTTCGTCCACCATGAGTGAATCGACGCCCAGTTCTTCAAAGGTCACTGCGTCGTCTTTGGGGGCGTCCATCAACTTTTCCAGCCGCGATTCCAGAGATTTTTTGGCCCGCTCCAGCTGCTTTACAGACAATTCCTGCCCGGTGCGCTCTTTTTTTGCCGCATTGATGACCTCCGTGAACTGCTCGATCTCATCGCGCAGGAACTGCTGCTGCCGTTCATCGGACAGCGGCAGCCGGGTGAACTGGCTGTGCCCCAAAATCACAATATCATAATTGCCGGTGGCAATGCGCGAACAGAACAGCTTACGGCGGTCCTTTTCAAAATCCCGCTTTGCCGCCACAAGGATATTGGCGTTCGGATACAGCGTCAGCAGTTCGGACCCGATCTGTTCGGTCAGGTGATTGGGCACGACGATCATGGTCTTGCTGCACAGGCCCAGGCGTTTCTTCTCCATAGCCGCCGCGCCCATGACGATGGTCTTGCCAGCGCCTACCGCATGGGCTACCAGCGTATTGCCTCCGAACAGGATGCGAGCCACCGCGTTGCGCTGATGGGGCCGCAGCGTGATCTCCGGGTTCATACCGGGGAAAGTTAGGAAACTGCCGTCATATTCACGTGGGCGTAGGTTATTGTAGTGTTCATTGTAGTAGGCGGCCAGCCGACGCCGCCGGTCCGGGTCCTTAAATATCCAATCCCGGAACGCGGCCTCAATCTGCTTTTGTTTATCCTGCGCCAGACGTGTTTCCTTCACGTTGGGCACAGCCCGCTTTTTGCCGTCTGGTTCTTCCACATAGTCGTCTACCCTCGCGGGCTGCATATTCAGGCTGCTCTGTAACAGATCGTAAAAGGACCGGCGTTTTGTGCCGTAGGTGGCCGTGGCGCGGACGTTCACACTGTCCATCCTGCCGCCGGTCACGCTCCAGCTGGCCGTGACCGGCTCGTAATGCACCTGGATGTGCTGCGCCACCCAGGCATTGGGCTGCATCAGCTCCAGGACAAACTGCCGCACATCGTCGGCAGGTATCCAGGTGGTGCCCAGATGCACGTTGATCTCCGACGCCGTCAGTTCTTTGGGCTGCACAGCGGCCAGGGCGTCCGCGTTGGCCCGGTACACCGGGTCCAGCGCGGCAGCCTGGCGGGCCTGTTCCAGCTTTTGCCGGACGTTGCCCGACAGGTATTCTTCAGCGGTCTGGTAGACCGGATCTTCTTCCGTTCCCATGCCGGGCACACGGAACATCAGGCCGGACAGGTCCTTCACCAGTTCTTCCTGCGTTTTGCCGGAAAGCTGCTGCATATACGCCAGGTCGATGCCGCCGTGTTCGGCAAGCGACACCACCAGCGCCTCAGCGGCGGTATCCACATGATCGATCACGCGCGTCGGGCGGATGGTGCGCTTTGTAAACATATCCGCCTTGCCTGCAAAATTTCCTTCTTCGTCCACTCTTTCCAAAGAGCGCAGCAGGCTGTACCCGCTGTCCTCGTGGAACGCGGCGTTGTTGGCGCGGCTGTACAGGCGGCCATATTTGCTTACATAATCGTCATATTGCCGGGAAAGCTGTCGCTGCAAACGTGCGATCTCCTCCTCCGGCAAGTCGTTCACCTGCGCCTGGATCAGTTCCCGTGTGGCAGAGAGCAGTCCCACCATACCCTCAATTCGCTGCCGGGTCATGGCGTTGGGGGTCTGTTCCCACATGAGAGAGTCACGCCGGAAATAGATTTTTCCGTCCCGCACACAATAGCTGTAATTGCGCACAGCCGGATCGGCAGGAATAGCCTTCGAGCTGGCCGCGTTTTCTTCATCACCAATGGCCAGCGGCGCAAGTTCCGGCAGGACGGCCTGTAGGCGGCCCATGGCTGTGCGCAGCTGCTCTTCCAGGCTGGTATCTGTATCAGGCTGGCAGGTGGGGCGCGGCCCGTAGGGGCCGCTGACCATTTCCATTTTTCCGCAGATCATTTCCGGGTGGTCGATAAAATACTGGTTCATCGGTATGCCGTCTGCGGTCTGGCCCACATGGAGCCAGTCGGCTTCCGGGTTTGACAGTACGCCGTCCCGCTTCTGCAGAAACAGAATGTCGGCGGTCACTTCGGTGCCTGCCGCCGCTTTGAATGCGGTATTCGGCAGCCGCACCGCGCCGATCAGGTCGCAGCGGGCGGCCAGGTACCTGCGCACATCCTCGCTTTTCTTGTCCATCGTCCCGCTTGTGGTGATGATGGCCTGGATACCGCCCACGCGCAGCTTGTCGATATTCTTTGCCGCAAAGTAATCGTGGATCAGGAAATTGTAGCGGTTGAAGGCAGGGTCGTTTACTTTGTACTGCCCAAAAGGCACATTGCCCACCACCGCGTCAAAAAAGCTGTCCGGCAGCGACGCCTTTTCATAGCCCGTGATCTGGATGTTTGCTTTAGGAAAAAGCTGCTGGGCGATGCGCCCCGTGACCGGGTCCAGTTCCACGCCGTACAGCATCGTGCCGTTCGTATCGAAGGACGCCGGGCGGTTGGCGAAGAATGCGCCCACGCCCATGCTCGGTTCCAGGATGTTGCCGCCCTTCAGGCCGAAGCGCTCCAGCGTTTCATACATGGTGCGGATGATCTCCGGCGGCGTATAGAACGAGGTCAGGGTAGAGGCGCGGGCGGCTTCATATTCCTGTGCGGGCAGCAGTTCCTTCAGCGTTTTATATTCCCCTGCCCACTCGGCTTTTTTGCCGTCGAAGGCGTCGGACAGGCCGCCCCAGCCCACATAACGGGCCAGCACCTGCTGCTGTTCCGGGCTGGCCTGCTGGCCGTCGGCATCCAGATACTGCAGCAGCCGCAAAGCAGCGATATTGTCCTGGAACCGGGCCTTGGGGCCGCCCGACGGCTCACGGTCACCGGTGGTGCTGTAATTGACCGCATTCTTGCGGCCTTCTTTGATCCATTCCTGATATGCGGCGTGTTCCGCTTCCTGCACGGTTTGGAACTTCGTCCATTCGCCATCCACCGGGATTTCCACGGCATAGTCCGCCGCGTCTTTCTGGGGCGCCGCTGCGGCCTCCGCCTCCTGTACGATTTTTTGCGCCGTTTTATCCTGTTGCAGTTCCTTTTCCAGACGCCCCTGTATATCTTCCAGATCGTCCATATCTGCGGCCTCTGCCGGGGACAGGATACCGCCGTTCTCCATGCGCTGCACATATCCATCATGCAGGCGGGCGACGTCCTCCAGATCGGCACGCACATTTCGGGACAGCGTCGCGGCCAATGAAAGCTGCTCATACCCGGCGTCCGGCTTGCCCTGGGCCGTGTGGTGTTTCACAGGCTGCTTTGCTTGGTTAGGCAGATGTGCCGCAATAGCGGCGTGGTCCTCGTCCGAAACGGTGACGTCGATCTCATGCGCAGTTTCACCTCTGCCGATGGTGATAGTATCCCCCTTGCGGCGTACCGGCACTTTTGCAAGATCCGGCAGCGCCGGGGCGGCAGAAGGTTCCGGCTGTTTTGCCTGCGCGGCGATTTCCTCCGGCGCGGGCATGGTCATGTTCATGGAGTAGGCCACATCACGGACCGGTTCCAGGCATGCCCGCAGCGTGTGGTTGAGGAGTGTTCCAATTCTCTGTATCACCTTCCCGTTGTCTCGATACCTCGTCGGGAAGGAAAAGGCACCTGTATCTAATCTTTCTGTCGGTAAGCCCAGCCGTACACATGTGACATACATCGCGCTCTGCTCCAGACAACGCTGAAGCGCGGCCCGCACGGCAGGTTCCGCGCCGGGATCAACTTCAGAATCCACTATCATCCGTACCCGATTTTGAACATAATTGTCCAGGTTCTTTTCCCCGGTCCGCTTCAGCAGATTATGCAGTGCAATTCCGGTTTTGTTTTTGTGTACCGTCCAGGGACGGGGGCCAGGGGGCGGTGAGCCGGGAACCGTGTCGGCATAATCGAACACATAGGAGATATGGTTGGGACTCTTGTCATCAAAAATCCGTACTCCGGTTGTGCCGCTTTTTACAGCCCGGTTCATATCTTCCCATCGCTTTTCTGTGAGAACCGCTTTCATTCCTGGCTTCTGCGTATACATTGCAACCTGATTTTTGAACGACTGGCGGTAGGTGTATCCGGCTGAATCCAGAAACCTTTTCCATGAATCGCTGTCACTGGCAATTTCCCGCAGCGTTTTCCCGTATGCTTTTTCCAGTTGTTCATACTGTGTTATGTTGAGCATAAACGTCACTCCTCCTGCTTTTATTTCAGACAATAAAAAAAGCAGACCGAAGTCCGCTCTTTTGAATCGTCTATATATTTGTAAATGCGCATACGGCAAAACTGCTCAAAACGGGATTATTGCGTCAGGTTTTCCACAGTCTTCCCAGTCCTCCTGCGTCCCATTGAAAAACATGTTCTTTCCCCGGCCACGGGTCGCAACCGGCCGCTCCAGCTTGGGAATCCCCAGTTCGCCCCGCTGGCAGCCGCCGAACATCAGCGGCTCGGCCATTTCCTCTGCCTGCGCCTTCAAGGCGTTCATGTGGCCTACATGCTCCAGAAAGTGCGTGTTCTGGTCCGGGGCGGGGTTCTTCACGAGCAGCGCCTTTACCGTGTCGTCAATGAAGTTTGCCACTTCCTCGTTTTTGGCCCTGCAGACTGCGCCCAGTTCTTTTTTGAATACCAGTTCCCAGAACTCCTCCGGGCAGTAAGCTTCCAGCCAGTCCTTATACTTCTGGCCGTATCTGCCGCTGAACCCGCCAAAGTCCTCCAGTTTCGGCCAGAGCTTATCAAAGCGTTCGCTTACTTCCAAAAAGGCATTCTGCTGATCCGAAGGATAGCCCATATTGCAGCGGACCTCTTCGGGAATCAGCGCAAGCAGAGCCACCCGTTCATCTTCCGGCAGGCTTTCAATGTGCGCTTTCAGATCTTCTTCGGGAATATCCTCAAATAAATACAGGCGGTCCAGTTCGTCCATATCTTCCAACTGCTGCATAGTAAAGTCCATAGTGTACCTCCATCTGTGTCTTTGTTGTGTTTCTGCATACAATTTCGCTTAATCTCATGATTTTGTCAAGGGGTAATTTGAATAAATACCGATTTTCGACGGTGAAATGCGCGTATTTTTTTGCAAATAAGCATCAAAAATCAAACGAATCAACGTCAGAAAGCGGTTGTGCCCGTCGGGCACAAAATTCCCGTCAACGCTCCAGCGAGGACAGGTTGCGCTCGTCTGCAAGGCCGGTTTTCAGCCTGCGCACATTCTGCTTCTCGCCCGTCAGTCCGTTGGCGGCCTGGTGCGCCCGGTTTCTGATCTGCGCCTGCTGCTGGTCAAAACGCAGCGTTTTTGCCAGGCGGTACAGCATATTCTGTGCTGCATAGCCGGGGCTTTTCTCACGGTAGTCGGAACCGTCCACTTTTTCATCCGAATCGGCTGGCTGCGTATTCATTGCCAGATCCTGTTCCGGGGTTGACTTTTCCTGCGCGCCGTGCGAAGCTGGTTTTTCCTGTACTGCTGGCCCGCTGTGCGGCGGGGCCGGGTTTGCCGCCGCGTGAGCGGAAACCGTACCATTCCTATTTGCTGGTTGCGCCGACGTTGACTTTTGGCGTGCACTGTGCGAAGCTGGTTTTTTCCGTACTGTTGGCCCGGCGTACCGCTCGGCAGCCTGTATGATGATATTGTGCCGTGTGACCTCGGCGCGCCCTGCGCGCTGGTCCTCGAAGCCGCAGTATGGATGAAAGAAACTGTTTTCGATCTCCGCGAATTTTTTGTCCAGCGTTTCCTCGTTGGAAGCGTAGGTCAGCACCAACTCCTTTTGGCTGTCCAGATATTCCTCATACATAGACCTGAGTACGGGGTCCCTCTGTGTGACCCGTTCCAGCACGTTGTCCACCTGCACCTTGAGGGGAGGCGGCAGGAATTTGTAGGTGTGTTTTCCTTTTGTGGCCCGCAGCTCCCTCCCCAGCGCTTTCAGCGCGTCGGTGATCTCCCGGTCCACCAGATATTCGCTGGACACCAGTCTGCGCAGCTGTTCATTGAGTTTATCCCGCTGTGCGCTTTTTTCTTCTTTCAGATATGCCAGGTCGCCGCGAAATATCTCATTGGTGAAGCTGCTCTTGACCGCGAGGGTCGCCGCGTTCAGTGCGGCGTTTTTGTCCGTTTCTTTTTCCCGGTGCGGAATGAACGCTTCCCGGCTGTCGGTGGACCACACCAGAAAATGCAGGTGTGGGTGGAAGTCCTTGTTGTGCCAGGAACATACCATGCGCAAATTGTTTGGAGAAATGTTATACGCCTTTGCCAGTTCGTCGGCTTTCAGCGCAATCAGGTTTTTCATGTAATTGCGGTCTACCCCCAGCCGTTCGCAGTCGCTGGCGTTGAGCGAATACACATGATACCAGACCGTGCTGTTGCCGGGAGCCTCGACGTCTGCCTGTGCCGACAGCACCCTTTTCTCTGTACCGTTCTGGTCGAAGATGGGGCTTTGCCGGTCGATATAGGCAATGTAGTTGGCCGCATGACGCGCATTGGCGAAATAGCCGGAGTTGAGTATCGCTTTGACCTTCACTTTTTCACCTCACTTTCCGCTGCGCCAAACGGGCGTTGTGCCCGATCTTGACAGCGTTTTGTGCCCGACGGGCACAACCGTTTTCTGACGCTATTTCGTTTTATTTTTGACGCTTATTTGCAAAGAAACCGGGCACAAAACGCCCGTTTTCTTTGCTGGCCGCAGCGTCATTCTTCTACAATGTCCTCCAATCGGAATACCCGGTCGTTCATCTTGAGGTATTCGACGGCGGCGCGGCGGTAGTTGTCCAGCGCGCGGGGGTTGACCTCCAGTTCATGCGCAATGACCTGGCACAATATGGCCTGCTGGATTGCCAGCTCCGACAGCACCTTGTTGGTACGGTTGTTCAGCCGCGATTCCATCAGGTTGACACTGGCCAGCACCGTGCGCTTTACGCTTTCGGTAATAAAAGCCCCGTCGTTCTGCACATACAGATAATCCCGATAGTAGCGGATGGCGTTCTCGATAACAGCCGTTTCTGTGCAGTTCTCTTTGTCAGCTATGGCCTTCAGTGTTTCTACCGTCTCATCACTGATCCTATACGCTCTGGCCACACGACCCTTTGACTTATTTTCCATTGAGTGGCTCCTTTCCGGGGACACGATTTTCCCCATTTTTATGAAAATTGGAAAGCGGTTGGGAAAATGCAGGATAAAGCTGTATTGCACAAGTGCAATACAGCAACACACCGCGCCGCAGCGCAGCGCGGTTTTTCTTCCTGATTTTGTATTGCTGTTTGTATTGCTGTCGCAGTCTTTTCAAACCTCAAAAAACAAATCGTCAAAATATTTCGCTTGTCATCGTTTGTTTTTTCTTCATGCCTGCTTGCAGTGCGTATTGCAGTACAGAAAAAAGAATCGTTTCGGCGTAATATTGTGTATTGCTCCCTGTATTGCAGACTTTACAACCAGTTTTCCGGGTCAACGCGGGTATTGTTGACATACACCTCGAAGTGCAGATGGTTGCCGGTGCTGTCGCCGGTGCTGCCCACATAGGCGATTGTCTGCCCCTGCGTGACCGTCTGCCCGGCTGTGGCCGCCAGAGAAGAGGCATGGGCGTACAGCGTATAGATCTTGTTGCCCTGTGCGTCCGTGCCGTGGTAGATCTTCACGTAGTTGCCCCAGCTGTTGTGCCATCCGGCTTTCACAACGACGCCGTCCGCAGCGGCATAGATGGGGGTGCCGTAACCGGCAGCAAAGTCCATACCGCCGTGAGGGGCACCCGTCCACCCATCTGCTTCTCCAAAATGGCAGGAGATGTAGCTGTAGCTTGCCAGCGGCAGAATGAAGGTGCCGTTGCCGCTGCCAGGCAGATTGCCGGTGAAGCTATCATCGGGCGTATAACTGCCCGAATCGGTAATGCCCACCTGCGTGACCGTTACGCCGTACAGTTCCTCCCAATCCGTTTGGAACAGCACTTTGCTCCATTCTATATTGAGTTCCGTCCAGCCTTCCCAGTCCTCATTGAGCGTGGCCATCCTGACAGCCTGTTGATACTGCTGCATGACGGCGCTGCTCCCGGTGTAGGAAAGGTCCACCAAATCGTCCCACCGGGCTATGGTCTGCTCGGTGGCTCCGGCTTCGTCGTTCCAGGTCTGGCAGCCGGGCAGAGTGGCCGTCACATACAGGTCATAGTGGTCGCCAGGGCAATAAGTAACGGTGTGGTAGTTGTCACAATCGGCGGCGTCATCACTGTGGTGATACGTTCCCCCGTTGCCATCAGGGTGGCCGTCGCACACTTTCCGGCTCCGGCACCCGCCGCAGGAGTACGGCCCCCGTTCACGGGTCGAAAAACTGATACTTTTGAGAACAGCCCAGCTTGCCAGGTCGGCCATGTCGATCTCCCAGTCCTGCTCATAGTAGCAGGACACAATGGTCAGGATCTCTTTATCATTGTTGGAGAAACCGTTTTCCCATTGCAGGACAACATTACGGTAAGGTTTGCCGTTTCGATCGACACGCTGGCGGTACAGGTCCATCTGTTCCTCCACGTAAGCCTCCCTGGCCTTGTCCATGACCGCCACGGTCTCGCCCACCAGGGACGTGTCCTCGGTCAAAAACGTCCCCAGCGTCACAGTGAAAAAGGAGAACGCCCCCACCACAAGAAGGACGATGACTGCGATCAGGAACAATGGAGCCAGCAAAATACCAATGACTAGCGGGCGGTGCTTTTCGTCCGCCAGTTCCCGTGTGACAAGCAGGATGAGCTTCTCCACCATGAGTCATACACCGCCCTTGCTGCCGAACAGTTCCGCTTCGAAAGGCAGGGTCCCGATCTCCATGTAGTATTTTCCGTTACCGGCCTTGAGCAGACAATGGCGCTTGTTGGAAACACTGATACAGGCGGCCTCGCCGTCGGTGAGTTTCAGCGCCTCCTGCATCACCTGCAGATCGACTTGTCCACTATAAAACAGGAACTTAAAGCTGCTCATATTGATAATGGGCGAACTGTACTTGCGCACAGATTCGTCCAGGCAGTCACCGAGCTGCTGCGTGGCCACGCCGATACAGGCGTTGTACTTGCGGCTGCGGCGGGCAAAGTAGCTGATGTACTTTGCCATCAGAGGCTGCTCCAGATACAGGTACAGCTCGTCGAACGAGAGCAGGACCTGGAACTTCCGCTGCAGTACGATGGACCAGATGTAAGTGTTCAGGTTATTCTCCACGGCCTGCAGGCGCTGTTCGCTGCCTTCGAGCAGCGCGCCCATGCTGAAGCAGATCAACGGATTGCCCGTCACGTCGATGGTGGTCGTACCGTTGAAGATGCTGGACAACTCGCCAAAAGTCGGGTCGTTGATATACAGCAGCACTTCCACGATCATCTCTTTGGTGAGCATAGGATAATCGCTCTTTTTCATCTGCTTTTCCACATAGGCGTACAGCGTGCTGAAGGTCGGATAATCCTCGTGCCGAAGCTGGGAAAAATCCGTCTGCTGGTCGATGTCTACCGATGCATACATCCCCTGCACCAGGATCATCAGTGCCCGCAGCGTGGTGTCGGGAATTTCCGGCATCATGATACGGAACTCATCTTTGAGCCAGGACAGATGCTGCAAAAACATCGGGCTGTCGCTGGCAATCTCCGGCAGGTCAGTGTCCTCATCGTCGTCCTCCAGCTTAATACGCCGGACCTCAAAAATATTGATCTTGTGGTGGCCGGAAGCGCAGTCGATAACGACGCCGCCCAAGCCGCGCGTAACGTCGCTGTACTCGTTCTCAGGGTCCATGATGTAGCAATGCACACCGCGCACCACCTGGAACGTAAGGATTTTCTTTTGAAGGTAACTTTTGCCCTGCCCGGCAGAGCCAGAGATGAAGAAAACGCCGTTGGTGATCTGGTCGTCCCGCTGGAAGATATCCACGTACACCGGGCCGCCCCGGTCGGTGCGCCCGATGGGCATCCCGTGGGGATGGACAAGGCTCGAATAGCTGAACGGATACAGCGCCGCCGCTGTCTTGCTGGGCAGATTGTTGGAACACAGCAGGAAACGGTCGCTGCCCAGCGGCTGTACAGAAGAAAAAGCGTCCCGCTGCTCGTAGGCTAACTGATCGTAGGTGATGCCTGCCCCGGCCAGCTCGATCTTCACCTGCTGTTCCAGGTCGTTCAGCTCGTCCAGGGTCTTGCCGTAGATCTCGATATAGATGTTGATGCTGTAGACGGTGTTTTGATTTCGCGTGATCTCCGAATAAAAGTTTTGGATGTCGTTGGCCTCCTGCATGGCGTCTATCTGCTCGGTGGCCTGATGCTTGCCCGCCATGACCGCCTTGTTGCGCAGCTGTTCGTTGATAAGTTTGCGGGCGCTGTCTTTCTGCAGCGGCGTCAGCCGCATGGTGAAGGAGGTGTTCCGCATACTGGCTACCATGTACAGCGCGCGCGGCGGGATCTGCGACGGGAAGTTTTTGATCATCAGGGTGCGGCGCAGCACGCCGGACTGCTCGGCGTGGTCTTTGGTGAAGTCGATACGGTTCGGACACAGGCGGCGCATGATCTCTTTGTTGTAGACGGCGGGTTTGGCCCTGACCATATCCGGGTAGTTTTTCACTTCTTCCGCAATCGTGTACAGGTCCACATTGGTGAACTCCCGCACCAGATAATTGCGCAGCAGGACAGCCAGCTCCTCATTTTTAACCCGGTCTACTTTGTAACCCTTGCCCGCAATAAGAGTGTAGATGTCATCATCTTCGTTCTGTGCCTTGTAAATAAAATAGTAGGCACGCTGCACGGCACTGGACCGGGCCTCGGTACTCTCGATTTCGTTGATAACGTCCGCGATAATATGGTCATACTGGCGCGGCTGGCTGCGATAATAGGCTTTCAGCGCGCTCATGTCCTCGACCTTGTCTGTACCGAACATAACGAAGGGGCAACGTAGTGAATCGAACAGGCGGCAGAGCTGTTCGATTTCCTCCGCGATCTCGCCATCGGTCATGACGTCAGTGTTGGGCGGGTAATAACGGTAGAAACGGAATAACTCCTTGCCGTCTTTACCACCATAGATACCGTTTTCCCCGAAGCGGAACTGAAGCAGTTCCTGCATGGGAAGTTTGGACTTCATAAGCCTGCGCAGCTTCTTTTTGCGGCGCTTTTCGTCTTTGCCGGAAGCCGCATTCTGGGAAAAGGTCTTGGTAAAGAACTGATATGCGGTACGCATCTTCAGCGCGCCGAACAAGTTGTTTTCAAAGTCGAAGCGCGCCGTACCAAGCGCCAGAAAACAGGTGAGCGTGAATATCTGCGGCGACCGCAGATAAAAAACAAGCACCGCGCCCAGCGCGATGCCAATGAGTTCCGGCACTGTCCACCACCACAGCAAAAATTTCTTTTGCAGGCGTGGCGGGCAAAGGTATTTTTGTGTTGTCATGAGGTCTCCTTTCCGGGCGCTGGGCCCGATCTCAACGGCGTTTTGTGCCCGACGGGCACAACTGCTTTACGACGTTACTGCGCCTTATTTTCGATGCTTATTTGCAAAAGACTGTAGTTCTCTCAAGGAGCTTTTTCTGCTTCGCACACTTTTTCCGGCGCATGGATTTTCAGATAAACGTATATGCTTTTCCCCAGCCGCGCTGCATATCCGGCGGCCAGAAGCGGAAGTACAACACCATAAAGGAATGTCATAGCCTGATGGCTTTCCTGTCCCCGCATCATCGGGGCCAGGGCAATTCCAGCAAGAGCTGTCAGTGTCATAATGGTATTTGTACACAAAAGTGTGAGCTGGGCCGGAGCCTCGTCTGCCGCCAAAATGGCGGTACTCCACTTTGAGAACTTATTTCATCATACCTTTGACAGCGCCCACAAAATAGGCCGCGCCGGTCGGGTTGATATGCGGTCCGGCACTGGACATCCCATACTTGTCCAGGGTACGGCTGACGCTACCCATACCCACAAGGCACCCAACGCCCAGCAGCGGTGTGCCAAGCCCGTTGCTGGCCATCATGGCTATGCCGAGAGAATACAAAAAGTATTCAAAGAAATAGGTCAGACCGACCGAAATTGCCTGGCGGAACCAGGACGAAAACGCCGTCTGGTCGCCCCGCAGGATGCTGGTCTCGTACAACGGCACCATCAAAATCAGCGTAAGGAACTGTACAAAACGCATGGCCGCCTTATACACAAAGACGCCGCTGCCGATGAGCACCACCAGAATGATGATGACCGCGCCGAGCACATCGCCCAAACTGACATTCATCGCATCCTGGATTACGCTGGCCGACTGCTGCATGAAGTCACTGTTTTCAAAGTCCCGAACTGAATCGCTGATCTTCAGCAATGCGCACAGATTGAGGATCGCCTGGTTCATCACGGCGATAAACTGCGATCCGAACATGGCAAAGGCCGCGCCAGCCACAAAATTTTTGGTTACGGCGGACATATAAACGGTCTTTTCCTCCGACCTGGCTTCCATGATGTCATACAGCATCAGCAGCACACCCACAGCAAATACACCCATCGAGATACCGCTGGTACAGTTCACCAGGGCCTTTATCACGTCTATATTCCACATATTGGCGATCATATCGCTGACAAACCCCATGACTGCCGTGATAAATCCCAGAAACAGGTCCTGAAGCCACTTTGCGATGCTGTTGTTGAGCAGATTTACAATATATTCTCCTAAAGCCTCCATATTTCAGCCCTTTCCCGCAAAAAGAATATACCGCGCAGGAAATTCCTGCACGGCACACATGATTTATGCGGCGGTCCCGAAAACGCCCGCCGCCAGCAGCGCCCAAATCACGCTGGTACCACAGAGGACAATAAGACCGATGATTTCTTTCCAAAGGAAGTCCCAAAACACGTCGTTCATGCCATCGCGGTGCGCCTTGAACAGCTGCGGCAGCTGAAAGATACAGTAGATCGCCGCCGCTGCGGCAATGACCGGACAGACCAGATTGGTGCCAATGGACGACAGCCAGCCCAGGATCTGGTTTTTAACGTTCGTTGTAAAGCTGTTGATGTCAAGCATAATGATCTCCTTTATTTTTCTGTATTGTGTATATACGGTTTCACGGTGTCAGTTCCAGGCCGGGGGCCGGTTCCATGATCGGCTCCCGGCTCGGCTCTGACTGCTCCCGGATACGCTGCTGCTCCAGATAGTATTTGAGAGCATCGTTCCAGTCTTTGCAGCCCGGCGCCCTGGCATCGGGCAGCTTGTCAATGACCTTCCCGGAGTATTGTCGTTCCTTCAGCAAATCACGGCATCTATCCCGGCTTTTCAGTCCGGCCTCATCTGCGTCCTGCCCTAAGTAAATGGTTTTGACCTGCGGGTTTTCCTCCAGAAATTTCCCCAGAGGGCCTTCATAGGTGCATTCTAACGACAAATAGGTGTAGTCCCGGAAATCCAAGCCATGCAATTCCAGCATGGAAGCGAAGCTCCAGGCGTCCACCGCCGCTTCGGTCACGATCAGTTTGGTGTGCTGCGGACTGGCGTTCATTACACATCGGTGCTCGTAGTCGCTGCCCTCCACCACATTGCGAAAGCCTTTCTGCCCGTCTTTGGGCGTAAGCGTACCTTTGCGGGCACAGTAATTCACGGTGCCCTGGGCGTCGCGCCCTACATAACAGAGGTTCCCACGTTCATCCGGGTAGATGGTCTTTTGCTGTACCAGCCACTTGACCACCGTCGGCGTGATTTTCCGGGCAGCCATCAGATAAGCATATACCCGGCTCCACTTGCTGTTGTCCTTTTTTGGCAGCACCAGCGGTTTCTTTTCTTCGCGCTTCGGCGGCTCACGCTGCCGGGGTTCAGGCCCCGCCGCGTGTTGCCGTGAATATTCCGGCAGCCGCTTGCGCAGCGCCGTCATTGCCGTGCGGGCATCACAGCCATGCAGCCCCATATACAGGTCGATGACCGAGCCTGCGAATCCCCGGCTGTTCCATGTAAATACGCCCTTATCTGGCGTGATGACAAGGCTGTCGTGCCCTTTCACGGTAAGCTTTCGCCCGCGCGGGATTACTTCGAATCCTTCCTCGCGGAGCAATTCTTCGATGGATATATTTTCGAGAATCGCTTTTCTTAAATCGCTGGACATAGTGTACCTCACAATCATGGAGGCCCACTATTCATTTTTAATGAACCTCCGTTCTTTTGTTAGTTTCTTTCCTTCGGCGGGACAAAATGAAAAGTAACGCAACCAGCGCAGCAATGAGTAGGGCCACGCCCAGCACGGCGGCGGCCGCCTGCAGAGCTGACAGCATGGGATGATAGTGCGCCGTTACCGTCCAGTGATACAGGCCGTCGGTGTTTTCATCCCCGCCCAGGCGATAGGTGGCAAGGGCGACGCCGGATTGATTTTCGACATCATCCTCATACACACCCACCCAGCCGGTTGCATAGACCTGCAGATCAAATACTGCGGGGCGTATCATCATATCTTCGCCCGGCTGCCCCTGCCAGGAGCCGGTCCAGGCCGCACCGGTGATATGGTGCGTGGATGGGTCCAGCCCCAGGTAGTCCAAAATATCGTTTTCATACCCTTCGTAGACAGGCTCCAGGTCATTGTGCGGCAGGACCAGATTTCCAAGATAGATTCCCTTAACGTCAGGCCATCCGTGATAGGTGGCCGGGATCTCCGTGCTGATCCACTGGTAATCGCCGGTCTGTTCGACCTCCACCAGGTGGCCGACAAATTCTGTGCCGTCCTCCGCTGTAAAGGTCGAAGTTTCTTCAAATTTGGGCTGTGTGGGCGAGTACCCCATATCTACATACCCGGTGTGCTTTTCCTGCGGCTGCTGTATCCAGGCGGCAGACGCCAGCTGGAGCTGGACCGGCTGACCGCCAACATCATACTCTACCGTAGCAGGGACGGCCTCAAGCGATCTGATGTCAGCCGTTTCGACCTGACACTCGACCGGCCCGCTGATAAGGGTGGCGGTGTAGTCGCTCAGACGGTACAGCATACCATTTTGCCAGAGCAGTTGATTCGGGGCGGTCAGGTGCTCTTTCTCCGGCTCCTCCGTTGTGGCGTCGTAGGCGACCGTATATGGCTCGTCGCCTGTCTGCGCCCATTCTTTTCTGTACTGGCTGCGATCAAATTCTACATATCCGTACTTTGCCTTGTTCGTGAATGCGGTTTCCGGGCGGTTATACTCTGGCTGCTTATCCTCGTTGATGATCACGCTTGTGGGGCGGCCATCGGCCAGCACCAGTGTTGCGTTGCCCAGTTGGTCATCCACATCGTATAGGATTTTGGCATTGTAGTCTGCGTTGGTCAGCCAGAGTGTGCCATTGTCCTCGGTCAGCGTGAAGGCATAGCCGCGTTTGCCGAGATCGGAGCCGTTGTCCGTGGAATGGGTGCCAGGCTCATCGTTGCGCCAGTAATCGCCGTAGTACCCGGCAGGAGCCTGGCTCTCCACAATGAGGAATTTCCCTTCATTGGAGAACCAGCGCCCGCTATCCGGGTAATCTGTCTGTGTGTCCTCGAAATAAAGGTATCCTTCTTCGTAGTGTGTCCAGTCGCTGTGCAGTGTAGTTACAGTGTAGTAACCATCCTCGCGGCGCACGATTTTGTAGTTGGTGCTGACCTCATACTGGTTATTCCGCTCGTTCCATTCGTACAATGTCCAGGTCGTGTCCGGCAGGATAAACTCGCCGGTGGCATCATCGACTTTCTTGATGAGGACTTTTGTTTTGTAGGGCATGTTGCGAGAAGCGGTTTCGCCCAGGAACTCATAGGAGGGATAGTCTGGGTGAACAACAATTTCTTCGCTCCAACCGATGACCCAGTTGTTATGCTCCCAGGCTTTCAGATTGTAGGAGGCCGGGGCTTTCAGCTCGACGATCCGATACTTGCCCTGGTTGGCCTGATGGTAGTAGAGCACGCCTTGCTTGCCCTCCCATCCTTCAAAAAAGGCGTCGCCAATCAGGTGCACAGTGTATTTCCCATCGTCACGGCGGACCACCTGGTAGTACGTACTCTTTTCATACTGGCCCTTTTCGGGGTTCCACTCCTGGATTTCAAACTCGGTGTCGGCATCTACCAGGCCGCCGGTAAGCGCATCACGCTTTTCCCACACGACCGTGCTGTACCAGGGGTAGTTGCGGAACAGATTGTTTTCGTCGTACTCCTCCGGCGCCGGGCTGAAAACATCGAGCGTTACCACGCTGCCGTCGCTCAGTTCGATCAGGGTCCCACCCTTATTTTCTGTCAGGACGTGTGCATTGTACGCGCCGTCCGTGAGCGTGATCGTGGAGCCGTCATCGTTCAAACGGATATAATAGGCATGTTTTCCGGCGTCCTCAATCTCAAAGTTGGGCGTTTCGCGGGAACCGGTCCAGTCGCCGTAGTACCCATACGGGCTTCGAGATTCGACCACAACAAATTGCCCGTCGTTGGTGACAGCGCGATCTTCAATGGGGAAATTGACCGGCTCGTGGTCTGTATAGTATATGGGGTGTTCGCTGATCGTGCCGTCGCTGTTGACGGTATCCTCACGGACATCACACAGCGTGTCCTCATAGTACAGATTGCCTTCTACATAGTTCGTCCAGTCATCGTGCAGACTGGTGATGGTGTACAGGCCCTCGGCATCCCTGGTAAAGGCATAGTCTTTGCTCACTTCATACAACCCGCGCGCCTGGTTCCACTGGTAGAGCGTGAATACCGCGTCATCCTCAATGATCTCGCCGGTATGGGCCTCGATTTTTTTGATGACGAGCCTGTTTCCTTTGGGCTGGTTGTAGTCGGCATCTTTCCCGGTATAGCTGAAGGTCAAATGCCCGTCGTTGACTTCAAATTCCTGGCTCCAATGCTCGCCCCAGTTTCCATCCTGCAACGCGGCATCCGTGTACCCTGCCGGGCTGGTAAGTTCCACAAGACGGTATTTGCCCTCGTTTGCCTGATGGTAATATACATACCCCTGTTTGCCTTCCCAGCCGGGGAAGAACGCACCATCAATAAGGTTTACGGTGTACAGGCCATCGTCGCGCCGGACTACGCGGTAATGGGTGCTCTTTTCGTACTGGCCCTTTTCGGTGTTCCATTCCTGGATTTCATACTCGGCATCTTCTGTGATACGTCCGCCCGTGAGTGCGTCGCGCTTTTCCCAGGTCAGGGAGCTGTACCAGGGGTTGTTTTTGTACAGAGCATCTTCGGGATACTCTGTCGCAGCTTCCCCGAAAACTTCAAGCGACACGACCTTATCACCCAGGTCGATCAGCGTGCCGCCCTGGTTCTCGGTCAGTACATTGGCATTATAGTTTCCGTTCCCGATGGTGATCGTGGAGCCATCGTCAGTAAGGCGGATATAATAAGCCCGTTTGCCGGCATCTTCCGCCTCATAGTTCGTCCGATCTTCATCGCCGGTCCAGTCGCCGTAGTATCCATACGGGGACTTGGATTCCACCACGACAAACTGGCCGTCATTGGTGACTGCACGCTCGTCGATGGAGAAGTCAATCGGCTCATAGTCGGTATAATACTGCGGGTGTTCGGTTGTGGTGCCGTCGCTGTTCACAGTATCTTCTCGGACATCGCACAGGGTATCCTCGTAGTACAGGTTGCCTTCTTCATACTGTGACCAGTCATCATGCAGGCAGGTGATGGTGTACAGGCCCTCGGCGTCCCGAACAAAGGCATAGTCTTTGCTTTTTTCGTACAGGCCGCGTTCCTCGTTCCACTGGTAGAGCGTGAATACAGCATCGTCCACGATGATCTCGCCGGTGTGGGCTTCGATCTTTTTGATGATGACTTTGTTACCCTGCGGGCGGTTGTAGTCCGCATCGTTGCCGGTATAGCTGTAAGTCTGATCGCTGGCAGTGATTTCAAATTCCTGGCTCCAGTGTTCGACCCAATCGGTCCCCTGCAGGGCGGCATCGGTATACCCTGCGGGTGCGGCGACTTCTTCGATACGGAATTTGCCCAGGTTGTCCTGAGTGTAATACACATAACCCTCGGTCCAATCGGTATAGACCGGGTTGGTCACGGTCACCGTGTACAGGCCGTTTTCCAGGCGAGTGACGCGGTAGTTACTGCTGATCTCGTATTCGTTGGCGTCCACATTCCATTCATAGAAAACATACTCCGCATCTTCTGTGATGCGTCCGCCGGTGAGGGCGTCGCGCTTTTCCCAGGTCACATGCGCCTGCCAGGGCTGATTTTCCACAACAGCAGTAGCGGAGCCGTTGGACGGTACAGAAACAGAACCAGAACTGCTGTCCGTGGGGTCGAAACCGTGCGGGACAGTGGTTTCCTTGTAGTCAATCGTGATTGTTGCCAGCTGCGCTTTTGCTTCAGCAATGGCTGCATCAACCATGGCTTGGGCTTCATTTTGCAGCTGTGCAATCGCGTTGTTCTTGGCGGCCTCGGCGGCAGCGTTGGCCTCCTCCTGTGTGTTGTACGGTCCTTCCTTGCCGCTCAATGTGGTGGTGCTGGTTTTGGTCACTTCATAGTGCAGTGTCCAGGTGGCAGAGGCCGCGCCGTCCACTGTGGTCACAATCTGCGGGTCGCCAATGGTCCAGGTGCCGCCGCTGATCGTGCCGCTGGAAGGATTGGGGGTCAGCTTGAAGATGGCATCATCCAACTTCTCATGGGTGATGTTGGCAGACTTGTCAATGTGTACGGTATAGGTCAGATCGAAGCTGCCGCTGGCAGACTGTGGCGGGGCCGTCCAGTCTGCGGAATAGTATTGCATTTCCGGCGTTTCGGGTAATTCGCTTGTATCGTCATCTTCGTCGATCTCCGGGCCGATAACGACAATGCGTTGCCAGTTATAACCGACAGGGGGAAAATACGCGAAAGTGTAATATCCACCATTTCCTAAATAGGGGCGAACATCCAGACCATTGTTTTCCAGAGCAGCAGCGGCCTTCATGTAGGTTTGTGCCGCCACACTGTTCGGATAGTGTTCGATAATCCAAAGCTGAGTGTCATCGTAGTATTGGTAGGCTTTTCCCAGCGTATCAGTTCCGGCAGCAGAATAAAGGCTTGGGAGGTTTGCCGCAAACTCACTGCCGGAAAACGTGGTAGAATCATGCTTTTCGGTCAACACGCCGAGGGACAGCTGATTCAGGCCGCCCCAAATGTTTACCTGGTTGGCATAATGGTTTCCAGGCGTATATTGGCCGGGTTCCAGTTTGGAAACATAGGCAAAGTTGTAGGTCGGGCAGCCACCGGGAGCTGCATACAGACCATTGTCGCAGCAATAGGCTTCCAAGCCATTAAACCAGACCAGCCAGGTACTAACGACGTATTCAATTTTTGTGATTTTTCCTGTCGTAAACGGTGGCTGCGGAGTGTTGGCGTAGGTGCTGACACCATTACTGTTAGACGCGGGGAGGACGGCGGCTTCCGCACTGCCGTTGATGGAGACATCGAGCTTTTTGCTGATGGTAGTTCCATCTGGGGCCGAATAGGTGAACGTTACAGAGAAATCTTCGGTTGCCTTCACATAAAAGCCAGAGGCAGAAGCCGACGAATCCTTGTAACTGGCATTCAAAATTTGTGCCCGTTCTTCTTCGCTTGCCGTCACAAGATGATCCTCAGTAGAAGCGTAACTCAGCAAGTCGACGTCATCCGGCAGCGTGACGGTAGTGGCCGATCCGTTGGCTGGATACTCCACTTGCATAACGATGGGCACGATGGCATAGTCCTGCCCGGGCTGCTTCGCAACCGCCATGGCTGAGGTATCTGTATTGAGTGCGTCCGCATCCAGGCGGCCCTGGCTGCTTTCGTCAAGCAGTTCATCCTGCCATGCAGATAGGCTGATTTTGGTCTGGCCGGTGCCGACCGGCAAGCCGTACTCGCCTACGTAGTAGCCTGTCGGCGCATCGGGCAGATCGCTGTACAGCATAGTGGTGATTTCATCCAGCGACGGGGCCGCAGGCGCGGCGGTTTCCGAGGTGGCCGCCGGTTCGGAAGTTTCCGGCGTGGACGGTGCCTCGCTGGGAGCTGGTTCCGGGGTCGGCGTATCGGTTGGGGTGGGGGTAGGTGTGTTGTCTTTTTCTGTATCGGATTCAAGTGCTGTTTCGGGGGTGCCTATCTGTGCCGAGGGCAAGACCTCGGCACAGACTGGTACGGCTATACTGCATACCATGCAGACGGCCACCAGCAGTACCAGCAGGCACCGCAGATGCTTTTTCTTCATAACGACATCCTTTCTTGTTTTTTGCTTTGATCGTGTGATGGATTTTAACTGCTGTCGATGCGGATTTTATTTCTCATAGACGTTACCTTTTTCATAGAAGCTGGGCAATCTGGATTGCCACATTTACAATATTTCTACACATCAAGATCAAAATTACCGCAGCATCGACGATCATAAACATGAGAATACACAAATGAGTACTTCTCAAAGGTATGCTTGTCGGTGCATCATTCAATTTCCCTCTTATGACGTGAGCAATGACATCCAAAACATTGAAACCTGCGAACAGGATTAGAATTGGTAACATGTCAGTAATCATAAAGTCAGTAATCATAAGTGCCTCCTACAAAACATAAAAGGTGCGACGATTCGTCGCACCTAAAATAGAGATTTGTTGACTGTATATGACAAAGTAAGTAATATGGTTTTAGAATTTTAGTACCAGATAATGGAGTGAAAAAGCAGAATGGTATATAAAAAAATTGAATATAGGGAATTTAATAGTCTTGAAGAGATAGTAAGATGGGAAGAATTGAACTTGGATAAGAAATATAAAGCTATCAGGGGAGATCTTATATATTCTCATGACCCTACAGCGCAAGCAATATTGCAGTATTCAGGGTTTTTATATAGACCGCTCAACTATTATGGTAGAATTTCATCTAATGCAATTATACGATGTGGAAACAAAAAATATATAAAGTATATCACAGACCTTGTCGAGTTCATGTATGACTTTCCTATACCAGAAAATATTGTGACCTATCGTTTTATTCATCGGAAGGACTTTTCTCAGCTTCGAATCGCTGCACGGCAAGAGTACGGTTTAGTTAAGGGCTGGACAAGTCTCTTGGAAAAAGGATTTACAAGCACTACACTTTTACCTTCAAAGTATCTTGAATCCTATGACTGTACATATAACACGGAAAACTCAGTGTGTATCAAAATTCTGGTTCCAAAGGGGAGTTTTGGAATATTTGTCAGTCCTATTGCGGGGAGAATACACGAGTCAGAATTATTACTTGCTCCATACGCAACCCTTAAACCGAGAAAATGCAGAAAGAATGAAATTCTATGTGATTTGTCCGCTCAGGATCATATATCTGTTATATACGATTGTTCTGTGAAATCGTACTTTAGCCACATGTTCCCTTGTGCTGCAAATCTTGATGAGATTACATAGAGATTGATTCATCGAAGAAAAGTGCAAACAGCGGGAAATAGTCCCAGACGCCTTGGGTTTCTTTTATCGAAATCAAAACGCCATCTTCGTTCATATTGGCAAAAGCATGAATTAGAGCCTGCGCTTGCCGTTCTTCCAGAACGGGAAAACTGAAATCTATCTGTGTGAAATTTTTGCTCTTCTTGCCCAGTCGCCAAAAGCTTTTTTGCTTCTGCCACACGCTATGATAGATTACAAACCGTTTGGATATATGTGGAATTTTTCCTTCTCCACAGCGGCAGATTAAATGCTTATAGTATTCCTTCTCCGGGGCAACCCGTACATACTCGGTAAAATAAGCGGGAAGCCCCCATTCACGCCACTGCCTCAGGAACAGGGTGTTTGTCAGGCTTTTCTCTTGCAGTAACACAAATATTTCGACAGAGCGATTGTTGATGCGACGCAAAGACAGTTCGTTCAGAAAAGAGTCGCAGTTCCAGTTTCCCGGATTAATATCCATCGTATGCGCCCGCGGATAGACCGCTTCTATGTCGTGTAGTACCTGAATCCGATGCGTTTCCGATGAGTAAAGAACCAAACAGGTAGTGCCGGTTCCGACAAAGAGTTCTTTCTCTGTACTGCTAATGTACCTACATCTTTTCATTGCCATCATATCATCACCCATAAAAGACCGATGCGACGAATTCTTGTGCCCCAAATTCATTGATATATCCCTTGCACATTTGCTGAATTTCTTCATCAGTCAGGTACTGTGCAATGGTATCCCATTCCTTAGAAGGGGCCATTATGTACTTCCCGTTGCCTGAATAAAGGCTACAATCAACATTTTTCATTTTAATCCCTCCCAAAAAGAAAAGGTGCGACGCGCCGTCGCACCTATTTGATTTCCAACACCAAAACCCCATTATCTACAGACCAGTGCTTGACTTGGGCGTTTTCGAGTTCTTCTATTGTACCGTTTTCATAGCGAACTTCTCCTTCATAGTAAACTTGGTCATTTTTTATAATCCGTATCTTTTGGTAATCGTCCCCACGGAGATGTATAATATGGTTGACTTTTACAGGTGTAGGCATGGCGTGAACCTCCTTTGTTCAACTCTCATGAAGTAGCTTCCAGCGCTCATCCTCAGTTAATTCTGAGTCCAACACAAAGATATGTAATGTATTATTTTCGACTTCCCAACAGTCCACTTTACGGTTTAGAAGCGTTTGGGGGATTGCCTGTACCTCTCCCTGATATACGGTAAAAGCATCCGGCTCGTCTTGAAGATCAAACATGACGCACAGGATTTCTATATCCGCAGTTCGAGTGGCCGCTGTTTCTACAAAGTGCCGTATTAGAACCTGCTTCCGCCTCATATGGTGATACCTCCCAAAAAGAAAAGGGGCGACGAACCGTTGCACCCGAATTGTTAATTCAGATATGTTCTACGGCAAACGCGATACACTCAAATGTAACAAACGATACGTTATTGTTTCTGGCAGAACAACGCTGAAATAAAACTTCTAAAAAATCGGATTGATTGACTTCTTCTAAATATTCTGGCAAAATCATGGTACGAGATGAATGCTTTGATTCATCGTATATTGTAAAGTTTCTGAACGAAATACTGGAGATTTCGCTATTTGAAGCCATCTGGCTCACCAGTCTTTTTGCGTTCACATTAAAACCGATAGAAATTTCTTTGCCGGTCTCCCAATGCTCAATAATTTGTTCTGCCTGCTTCATAGCAGCTCTTTCGTCTGGTGCTTCAAAGACGAAATCTGGTACGGCATCCATAAAGCACATTGCCTCGTGCATTTGCATGATGACTTGATACTTTTCCATACATGTCTCCCTTCACGAAAGGTTGGTTTCATATGTATTTTTTGAAAGATAAAGGCTGCTATTACTTCCCAGAAATTGCACCTTTATATCGAACTATGCGGGCGAGTGATGTAGATATAGATCGGTTTAGTTTTGCGTTTGCTGGTGCAAAATTCGATGTTGTATTTGCCATTAACAGAAAGCCTTTTGAACTCATGTTCGGATGTGTGGGACATGGAAAGTGTAATTTCATTCTTACCATGGAAAAGGGATATATGCTTTCTCCTATATCCGATGAAGTGTTCGAAACATTATGTCGCGTGTTACATCTCAGTTACCGGGGGGATAGATTTACTTCATACAAATTTCTTCAACACGTTGCCAGCAAGGTCCCTCAAAAATATAGTGGTCATAAAATACAACCACATGAAGTGGCGCAAGTTCGTAACGATATTCCTGACAAAGAAAAGATTTATTTTGTGCGCTGGTATCCGCACATTCGAGATAATAAAAATGCTAAGAATATCGAAAAAACTCGGAAATTGTGCGGTGAAAAAGCTGCCGATTTTTGCGAGCGAAATAATATTAGCTCGTGTTGGTCAGCAGAAATTGCGGACGCGCATGATTATTACGATCCATGGGATACTAAGCTGTAATTTTTTGCCTTGTGTATTTTCATCCCAAAAAAGAAAAGGTGCGACGATTCGACGCACCTAAAGAATAACCTGAATGACGTTTCAGTTGCCTACAAAATAGGATCCTTAATCGGTGCCCAACTTTTCACCACATTCAGTAACGGCCTGCATAGGGCCTGCTTGACGAACATCATAAGCGTACTTGCTTCCACAATTAGGGCACAGCAGAAAGGAACTGGTTTTGATTTCAGCTTTGAGAAGCGGTTCCTGAAGCAGGGCCTCACTAAGTGGAAGTTTTTTATAAAGCGAACTTCCATCGTCAGAGAAAAGCCACATGTCGTATGTTGTGGCTTTTGTTTCTTGCACAAAGTACATTCGTGCCCCACATGATGGACAGGCAAACGGTATACATTCCATTATTGGTTACCTCCTTCTCACAATCTTGAAAATTCATGCCAAATCCAATGAACGCTTGTGCTGTGCAAGAAGATCTGTCAACTCCGAAAGTTGATCGCCATCCATATCTTCTTGCTTTATAATCTCGGCCCAATATTCAACTCGTGAAAATGTGGGCTGAAATGTGCGAGCATAGGTCTTTCCACGCCGCACGCATCCAACCTCTGCTAAAGCGCCTTTTTCGATAAGTTTCTTCACCAGAGGAAAAACAGATCGCGCTTTCCAGGTTCGTCCAACACATGCAGAAAGCAAGTCACTAGCTGGTAAGGGTTGAGGGCTATTCCAAAAGGTGTCCATAATTTGCTTTTCGCTCTTTGATAATTGCTCCAATTCAATCCTCCTTCCAATACAGAAAGAAAAAAGAGGTACGATATTGTCGTACCTCTTTGTAATTATATTTACTTATCAACCAAACGTGGCGCACCAATAATGACAACCATCGCCATCGTAGCAGTGGGCGACTGCGCAACGGGTGTAGCCCTCATAGACCATTTGCGCATAATGGGCGCTGCTTGCCTGCCAGGAGGAGACTACAGAGGAAGCATCGGGCGCACCCATAGCGCAAATCTCCGGGGCAGTCATTCCGTTGTGGCTAAAATCGTCCATCAGCTGGCGGCACCGGGCGGCGGCAATATCGCCCAAACCATCGTCCCAGGTCAGTGCACCTAAACCTACGGAGGCACGAATGCCATTGATCAAATCCAGTGCACCGCCGTCACCGTACACGGTCCAATAGCCATGTCCGGCACCGGCTGCGGGAGCAGAACTGCCACCGGCTCCAGAGCTGCCGGAACTGGCAGCACCAGAGGTGGCCCCAGCGTTTGCTGCCGGTCGCGCAGCGGGCGCGACGCCAGTCAGCTCCACGGAGGAAGAAACACCATATTCGGTACTGGCCGTGATCTTCACCGCGCCGGTGCCGGTCACGTCTACCCAGCCACCCGATACCTGAGCGACGGTTTCGTCGCTGGAGGCCCAGGTCAGGCTTTCGGCTTCCACATCGTTGCCCTGTTCATCAGTGACGCCGATCTGTGTGCCGCTTCCCTTTGTCACTTCGGTCTTTGCCGGGGCAAGATTCAGTTCTTTCGGGCCGTCCCATACGCGAATCTGAGCGGTGGCCGTCATGCCGTTGGGGGCTGTAACGGTTACGTTGGTATCGCCAACAGCCACCGGCGTAATCTGCCCATTGGCATCCACGGTGACAATGGCATTGTTGGAGCTGGCAAAGGTCAGCTCACCGGTGAAGTTCTCCGGCACCACGGTGTAGGCGAGTGCGGCGGGGCCGTCGGCAAGGTGCAGCGCCATGGATTCGGCCTCCAGACGTTCCACCGGGATGATGACCGATACCGTGCGGCTGGCGCTCAGTTCGCCTACGGTGGCCGTGATGGTGGTTTCGCCCTCGGCCACGCCAGTGATAACACCGTTCTCGTCCACCGTGGCGATAGTCGCATCGCCGCTGGTATAGACCACTTCCGGCTGGGCGTTCTCCGGCGTTTCGCCGTCATAGGTATACGAGGTTTCTGCCGTAGCCGTTTCGCCGGTGGCCACCACCAGCGGCGTTTCCGGCAGCTCGACACCAATCAGCTTCGGCCCGCCGCAAGCGGTCAGCATAAAGGCGGCGGCCAGTACAGTACAGAATAATTTCAAGCGGTTTTTCATGATACGTCCTCCTTGCTGATTCCTATTTTATCATAATTTCGTTTTGCGACAACCACCAGTCGGATGTTTTCCTCTTCCGTACAGGTGGCCAGTGTCAAAATGCTGTCGGTGGCGCTGAGTTTCTGCAGCCCAGGCACCTCGTTTCGATTGTTGGCGTCCTCTATTAAATAGCGATATGCTTCGTCATCCAGATTGCAGTAAATAGGCAGACTGGTTTCTTCTGTATCGCAATAGCCCACGCTGCACACTTCGTAAGTCAGCACCGTGCCGCCGATCTCCACCTGGATGTCGGTATGCTCCAGCGCCCAGTCAGCGTCAAGATACCTGTCGAGCTGCGCGAAGCCGCCGTCCCAGCCATCAGTAAAGGTATGGCCGTAGATGACCAAATTGCGGCTTAAATTTGCCAAAGAAACGATGGCATCGGCGTCGGCAAAGTAACAGCCACGGTAATCTTCGTTGCCGTCGCTGTCCCGGCGCAGATAGTAGTCGTTATCCGGCCCCTGCTGCACCGGCCCGTCGATGTTGGTGCCGGGCACCGTGAGCCAGGCCACCGTATCGGGATTGCTGAAGGTATGGAGTGCGGATTCCGCCGTTGCGATCTCGCCCTGTGCGGGCGGCGGCCCGGCGACCGGCTCACTGGGGGCCGCGGAGCTGCGTGAACAAGCCGACAGTGCCAGTACCATCATCAGAGTGCCGGACAGGATCGCGGGTATCCGCCAGTGGGCGCGCGAACCGGCCAGGAAGATAGCCCCCGCCAGGGCGCTCATGTATGCCTTGGTTTGCATGTTGACCTCCCGGTATCTTTATTGTATCACATGGGGTGTCCCAAAAGGCGGACTGCTTCCGCTACGATCTCGGCTTTTATTTCCGGGGACAGCACCCGCGCCACTTCATCGAATTGCGGCCCCCTCTTGTAAGCGGGCCAGCCGATGAAATAGCTTTCGGTGCGTTGCCCGTACCGCAGGGTACAGTGGCGGATCTCCACGATCTCGACGCCATCGGCCTCCAGTACAAGAGAAAATCTGGCGACATAATTGGTGTTGCGCTGCGTACTGGCCGGGGAAAAATCAATAATTCTGCATTGGATCATGCTAACCCTCCTGATTCTGGTGTTCCTGGTAGAACATCAGCGCTTCTTCGATATAGTCCAGTTTTTCCGCGTCTGTTTGCATCCCTTCAAAGTAAGCGCCGAATCGTTTCGGTTCCAGCTTTAGCTTGCCCGGACGGCTGCTCCTGGGCGGTGTCCTTTTTTCCCGTACCGGGAACAGGCAGCGTTCGATGGTTTCTTCGTCGTGGCGGGGCAAAGCGACAATTTCCTGGGCTTGCTTTTCGGTAACACCTTCCTGGTTATGTGCGCTCAGCACCGCTAATAGATTTGTCTGTGCAAGCATAGAGAGCGCCGCCAATTCAGCTCCGGCGCGAACTGATATTTTTTTCTGGTCTACTTTCTTCAGTAATTGTTTTTCCAGATCGGCAAGCCGCATATACCGATATACCGTGCGCCTGCCCTCTGAACCGGCCTGCGCGACCGCATCCACCGCCCCGCTGCCTTCCAGGCGCAGCGCCCCGGCCAGCGCCTTGTAACCAGCCGCCCGTTCGCTGGGCAGCAGTTCGCTGCGCTGTCCCATGTTGGTGGCATAAAAGACGGTTTTGGCTTCGGCGTCGGTCATTCCCATGTACACCTGGCAGGGTACGGTTTCCATCCCGGCCCGGCGCGCGGCTTCTCTGCGGCGATGTCCGGCAATGATCTGGAAGTCGCCGGGGATCTGCGGATGGACCCGCACAATGAGCGGCTGAAGGATGCCTGACGCCCGCACATTTTCGGTCAGCTGCTCCAGCTCATCCTCGTTCATGCTGAATACCGATTGCTCCGGGTACTCGTGCAGCTTGGAGAGGGGAATATCCACCACCTGGAACCGGGCTGCCCACCCCGAAGCGCGGCCTTCGCGCCCCGCCAGTGTATTGACCACAGCGGCAGCCTGTTCGCTGCGCTGCATTCCCCCGCCGTTCAAACGGCCTTTGAAATCAAAATTTTTTGCCATTCCTTACCCCTCCATTGCCGTCAGTTCGTCCGCCAGCGCCGCGTATTCCCGTCCAACGTCTCCCGTGGCGGGCTTTCCCATCATCGTCGAGTTGATTGCCTCCTGGCGGCGGGAAATTTCCGTCTGGAATACCGCGCCCGCGTACTGTTCCCGAAGGCTTTCCGTCACGGCCTCCGATACCGAAGTACGGTCCCGGAACGTAAAGAGCACCCCGGCGATCTCCAATCCCGGATTCAGCGTCATGCGCACATTGCGGATGACGCTTTCCAGCGCAGACAAGCCCTGTGTGGCGAAGAACTGCGTCTGCACCGGGATGATGACCTTATCGCTGGCTACCAGCACATTGGTCAGCAGCAGCCCCAGGCTGGGGTTGCAGTCGATCAGGATATAGTCATACGCCTGGCGCAGCGGTTCCAGCATACGGCGCAGCACCGTTTCCCGGCTCATGGCCGTGGCAAGGTAGATGTCCGCCTCGCTGAGCCGCAGGTCTGCCGGGAGGAAATCAAAGCCGAATTTATCGGAGTGGCAGACCGCCGCGCCAATGTCTGCGGGCTGGAACAGCGCCGCTGCCCTCATGACGGTGGCGACCGTTTCTTCGCCCGGCTCACAGGCTACATAGCTCGTCAGGTTCGCCTGGGGGTCAAAGTCAATGCACAGCACCGTCTTGCCTTTGCGGGCCAGCGCGGTGCCGAGGTTGACAACGGTCGTGGTCTTGCCCACGCCGCCTTTCTGGTTTGCTACTGCAATAATGCTCATAGTGGAAACTCCTTCCTGAATCTTTTTGTATTTTGTATCTTTCATTCCTGTACTTCCGCGTCAGCAGCGTTGCCCTGGAGCAGCAGCGCGTTACAGACCAGCGGCAGCCAGAAAGGTCCGCTTTGGGCCATCTCGTGAGGATTCACCTTGCAATCCCGCCAGGTAAACAGGCTGTATCCCACTTCAATCGCGGTATACTCGTTGTAAGTACCAAAGCGCTTTTTTACGCGCATGCGGATGGCCGCAAAGTTGATACCATCAAACGACACATACGGTTTAGCGATATCGAAGATATCTTCGTCAGCGGACAAAAGGTAGCACGCAGCCAGATAGCTTCGATCAGACTGCTGGCGTTCGTTTAATGCGCTGGTAAGTTCTTTATACCGGCAGCCGTGATCGGGGTTCATCTTGATAGTGGTACGTTCGATTTTGTACATAGGGATAGTCATGGTTTTTTACCTCACTTTTCTTGTCTTATTCTGAAGTTGTGCCCGACGGGCACAGCCACTTTACAACGATATTCCGCTTGTTTTTTGATGCTTATTTGCAAAGGAAATCAGCAAGCTGTATCACGATCTCCTGCCATGTTTCCAGCGCCGCCGCCCTCATGTTGGGATAGATCAGCGTTGCCAGCCCGATGATGGCAAGCCCGGCGATTGCAATCAGCGCAGCGCACCGAACAACTACAAACACGGCGTTGATCAGTACGCGGAGCATTTGCGCGGTCCGGGATTTTTTCTCGACTACCTTGACCTTTTCCGTAATGCCATAGGTTTCCCGCAACTGTGCCTGATGCCGCTCTTCTTTGAGGGCCGCCATAAGCATGGGCTTCTTCTTTGCTTCTGTTTTCATTTCTTCCTCCAAGGCCACTTGTGGGATTTTTTCTGTACCGCTTTGCTTTTTGGCTTTATCTGCCCGGTGATTTTTCCATACAGCTCATCATTGCCGGAATAGAGGAAGTAGTCCGGCGTCCATCCTGCGAAATAGGTGCGTTCGCCGTACTGTTCCATGGACGCCAGCACATCGGGACGGTCCCTTTGCGGTACAAAGGAAAAAATATAGTGGATGGTGCCGTTATCCACCCGCAGCACATCTGCTGCCAGTTCTACTTCCGAGGGCTTGGCCCCGCAGACGGCAACAAGGATGTCGTTGCGCAGGTAGTCGGCTGGCTCGGTTAGCTCCGCAAAGCATCCATAGTCCAGTATCAGGTAGTCGTACTGGCTCTTGGCGTCCAGGATGCAGGTGCGGTCGTTGTAGACGTCCGTACCCTCGACGCGGAAATGATGCTCGTCAAAGAGCACTGCATCGTCGCTGATCTGCGTGTAGCCGGTCAGCGCACTGGCTGCCATCTCAATGATCGCCGCCTTATAGCCCAGCGCCTTGACGTACAGGCATATCTGCATGGCCTGGGTGGTCGTGCCGATCCGATGCCCGGCTCCGGCCACCGCGATGCAGGTGGCGCTGCGCTCGATCTTGGGTTTAGGCAGTACCAACTGGGCCTGGGCGGCCTCCCGTCCTACTTGGGACGGCGGCGTCACCTCGACTGGGATGGGCGGAGACGGCGGCGGCTCCTGCGGGTCCGGCACAGGGTCCGCCGCAGTCACTTTCTGGGGTTCCGGCTCTGTCCGAATAATGCCATCTGCGCAAAGCATGGCGTTGAGTACCCGTTTCAGTTCTGCGCCGTGGCTCTGGACGATCTGCTCTTTCGGGTACATTTCACATACGTCGCGCATAAAAGAACTGCTCCCTGCTATGCCCTCAGTTACAACAATGGTTTTCCCGGTGATACCAGGAATCGTTGTGCAGATACGGCCCAGCAGCGCCAGCGAAGCATCTACATTGCCGATTGCCCGAATATCGTACACCAGATGGGTGATGTGTTCGGCATCCTGCTCCAACTGATGCTGGATCGTGGAGACGCTGCGTTCGTGTATTTCTCCGATCTCAAATTCGTGCCGGAAGTTCAGCTCCCGGACGCTCTCGGCAGTCTCTGCCGGACCTACGACGATTACCATGACAGACCATCCTTTCCGTTTCCTTTTGTAATCAATTCATTCTGCACAAGCTGATCGATCTTTTGGACTTCTGCGGCCAGCTGGGGCAGTTTTTCGTGGATATATACACGCTTTGTGAATTTATAGCTTGTGTGGCCTACAATTTTGATGATGGTGTCTTTATCGACCCCCGCTCGGTCGGCCAGGGAGGCGTATGTGTGGCGACAACAGTACGGGACGATTCGACGGGGATCGTCTGCATGGTTAATCCCCAGTTCTTGCATCAAAGGGTAGAATCGACGCTTTCGCCAGTTATCGATGTGAACCCGATACCCGCGCGGACTGGTGATTAGATAGTTCTCTTGGCTTCGCGAAAAGTAGAATGAAAACACATACGGCATTATCTGGGAAATAAGCGGAATGATTCGCTCTTTACCGGCGTCGGTTTTGCTACCCCAGGTAAAAAGGAAATGGTACTGCAAGCTGACATCGTTTTTCTCTACGCCAAAAAGTTCTTCTGGCCGTAAGCCGGTGAATATGAGAATGAGAACTTCTCTTGCAGTACAAGAAAAACGCTCGTTGGATTGGGCATACAAAAAAAGCCGTGAGATTTCTTCGTCAGAAAAAATTTCACGGCTTTTAGATTGTACGCCATCAAGTATGAGATAGGGCGAAGGATTGATCACGTCTAGACGATGGACAGTCACGGCGTATTTGCAAAGCTGTCCGATCAGCAGCAGTAACTTGTTTTGGAGAGATCTGCTTTTGTTTTGCAGAGTATCCATAGCCAGTTGATAGTCGCTGATCTTGATATCCGACATCGCGGATTGCCCCAAAAAGCGGAGCGTCCGCCAGGCGTTTTCATATCCTTCGCGTGATTTTCTTCCCACTTTTCGGAAGTACAGCATGCTCCATTCGGTATAAATTTGTTCCAGCGTCAGAAGATTGCTCTTTTGAGAGGCTCCGCAGTAGGGGCAGAACGGATATTCTCCAATCTCTCTAAAACACTTCTTGCAGATTCGCATTTTTCCATCTCCTTATAAAATTTAATATCGACAAACGGGTGTCAACATTAAATTTTATAGGGCAAAGTGTTCAAATGCAAAGGTTCTGTCTGACTACGAATCAGAAGGTCGGGGGTTCGAGTCCCTTCCGGCGCACCAAGAAAAGCAGCGATTAAACGTCAAGTTTATCGCTGCTTTTCTTTTTGTATTTGAAGTTTTTCTCGTTTTAGGCGCTTATTTGGCGCTTACAGAATTTCTTGACACGCTATTGTCTATGTCAACCACGCGAAAAAAGGACTATCTTCAGCCAAAACTCCACCATAGACGCAACGATTGTCTATGGTGGAGTTTTCCATTACCTCTTATTTATTTAATCGGGAGTATAATTTCTTCCGTATTGTCATGATTGGATATATATATATCTTGTACTGTTGGGTGGGATAATTGCATTTTTTTCGGTAGTAACAGTATATCTTCTGGGGCTGCATAGTAATAAGGCTGTTCCGCTGCTACCATTTCGTGGACCAAATGCTGCTGCAAAACCTCGAACTGGCCTCTATCCGTACTATGCTGCTCAGAGTAGTTTTTCCACCCTCGGCTTTTTTGGTTTAATAGCGTGATGTTGTTTGTTTTCAGGCAATTACTGATATCTGCTTTATACCTCTCAATATTTTTTTGCGGGAAACACTTGTGGTATTCGTTCCCTTTGACCGCAAATTGCAATCCAAGAAACTCAAAGGGTTTTTGTTTAATGTTTACAAGATAGGTTTTTTCTGGTGCCAGATCCAAGCGTAGGCGGTATTTGATAAACCATGTCATCTGTGCCTGTACAGCCATTGCCTGCTTCCGATCAGTGCAGAAAATAACAAAATCATCTGCATAGCGGACCATGTGAGGCAACTTTTGATCACCATACAACGCATCAAAATACCTGTCCATATAAGCCAGTATAATGTTTGCAAGTAGTGGAGATATCGGTGCCCCTTGGGGCAACCCCTGTTCTGGTCTAACCTTTGGCTGTTTCGGGTATTTATATGGGGTTTTGAGTGTTACGTTAATCGTATGTAACAGCTGACTGTCGCGGATTCCAGCAGACCACAGACAAGCTCTTACAAGGCTGTGGCTCACCGAATCGAAAAACGAATGGATATCACCGCAGATTACATAGCCTGCCTCTCCAGCCGGAGGAAATGCGTCAAATGCGGTTTTACAGGATTTCCCTTTCAGAAAAGCGTGATTGATTGGGCTTAATAGTGGTCCGCAAGCCTTTCTCAGAGGTTCCATTATGCACCACTGAGCAACACGATCAAGAAGCGGGTAGATGCTTATTGGACGAGTTTTTCCGTTGCTTTTAGGGATGTCAAAGCGTTTTACACAGCCTGATGGTCCATGTAGGATATGGTAGCGTATAAGCGCCAATGCGTGTTCCTGCTCCATTCCATCAATTAGAATAGTCCGTGTCATTCCATCCCATGCGGGGGAATCACAACTCTTCTTGTACTTTGCCATATAATAGGCCGATTTTACGTTTTTATCCGTGAGAATCTTCTCACCCATCAGATTATAATACAGTTGCTGTGGCTCGTAGAGACTTGTCTCCCAGGATTTTGTCGTGCACTTGTCAATCATCGACATCATCCGCAAATCTATGTCGGACAACGGTATAGCCCAGTACAGTGGGAATTACCGGGTCACGCAGCAACTCGATTTGATCTCTGGACAATCCCGTGAAGGCACCGAGCATCTCAAGATATGCCAGCATTGTAACGGTTACAGTCTTTTTCCCTTTTGCTTTTGCCATAAAAACGCCGAAGTCCTCATATATATTAGCGGCATCACTGTTGTAGTGCCAGATCACATGCCCGCCGAGTGCATCCAAGATGTCCTCATCGTACCCCATAGGGGAGAAAACGGCAAAGTCATGCGAAGGCCCTACATCTACTTTTTCCTTACTTAATGACACTTCAAACTGTGTGCAACGAAAAACCTTCCCCAGTTCAAAGGGCTTTTGCGGGAGATCCCAGATCTTGTAGCCAGATGCCCAGACATCGCAGCGCCCAACAAAACAGTCTGCGTGCAGGAGCGAGTCGAGCCAGCTGCAATGATTTGCAGCCACTGCGCAATCATCCCAGGTCTTGATCTCTTCGTAATGATCGGTAAAAAGCGTGTGCAGTTTTTTGTAAAGAAGCGCCGGATCATCGGACAGATCCTTGCTTACGTATGTACACTCGCCGTTATTATATACGGCAAGAAAGACCTTCGGGGCATGCTTTTCGCGGGTCAGGTAGATGGTAAAATCAATCATATTATTTGTCCTCCGATTACATTTCTTTAATCTTGTAGATTTTGATCAGTTGGCTTAAAATCTGTTTCCGATGATTTTGGTAGGTTGATGTTGAGATGTTGAGACGCAAACAGATGGCGTTGCGCCCTAAATTTTCGATATATCGCAGCTCTGCCTGCTTGCGAAGGTCTCCTGACAATGATCCCAGTGCAGCCTCAAAATATCGCTTTTCTTCGTGTACTTTTTGATAATCTGCCTCCCTTTTGCTAAATTTGGCATTTGCCTCTTTGTTGCCTGAGGCATCATCCGGGCGCACCAGGAATGCCAGTGCACTATCGGTTTGCTTCATTGTCATGTACGTCTCAGCAATGTCACTGTCCTTTTTGCCGCACAAGGCAGTATAGATATCCATACTCTTATCACGTCCTTTCAAATGTTATCTGTGGCCCATAGCAGCCACGGTTAGTTTTGCCCGTTTTGCTGTTCACGCGGTGCCACCCCAATTTAGTTAATATCGTAATCAATTCTGCGGAGTCGTTTTTCTTGATATCGCTGCGCGGTTTTCCCAAGCACTCCACCCAGATTTCCAGGCAAGAAACTCGGTCACGCTGTACCGTCCCTTTTTCCTGCATCACACCATTGATATTTTGGTAGTACATGAGCCGCTTTTCTGCACTGCGTTTATCCCAATCGGCAGGAAGCAATGTTGACAGATAATTATCTACGAGTCCTTCTCGTGCATCTTCCTCCATCGCAACCGTCTGCAATTCACGTGCCACTTGGCTGGCGGTCTCGGTCAAGATAGTGCTGTCTCCACGATTGTAGCGCACTACAGCCTCTGCCCATATCTGGTCAACATCATTCTGTGTCAGATCCCATGGATGCTTTTGCGTTCCACCGTACACAGGAACGACTAAGAATCTACGATTGCCCGTTGAATCACGGAGAAAATTAGCATTGTTTGTTGTTGCCACAATAACACAGCTACGCGGATGGCTCTCCACGACCGTTCCGTAGGCTCTCCGGTACTGGTCATCTGAACGGCTGACAAAACTTTTTATTGTTTCCACGTCCATTTTCCGCAATCCGCTCAACTCGGACAGTTCAATTCCCCACAGGCCAGATAATTTTTCCGGTCCAGTTTTATCTCGTAGATCGAAAAGCGAAAGCGAATCGCTATAGTACGGTGAAAAAAGTTTTGCAAAGAAGGTACTTTTACCGATGCCTTGTGGTCCGGACAAAACGAGGACCGTTTGAAAGAGATATCCGGGCTTGTAGATGCGTGCAACCGCCGCAATAAGTGTGATTGCGATTGTCTGCTGCGTATACTCCGAGTTTTCTGCTCCTAAATAGTTTTCCAGAAGCGAATCTATCCGGGCAGTGCCATCCCATGACAGCGACTCTAGGTAATCCCTAATCGGATGATAAGCACGCTCCGAACTATATGTGCCCAACACCGCATCGCGGATCATCTGAACTGCCGTTATTTCGTACTTTTTGGCAAAATAATTGCGCAGATTAGCCCAATCAGCATCGCCGAATCCTTTTTTGACCTGTTTCCAGGGGAGGGGGCCAGTGACATCGAGAGAATCGCGGAATGTGTTGTAACAGATGCTCTTCAATTCCGGATCATGCAGTAAAATTGTGCATACATTCGCTGTATTCTGGACGATGTGTCCTGCCTTGTCAACTTCCAGCAGACTTGTCCAATCAGTAGCGCTGGCTTTTCCTTTCGTTTGAGCACTACTTTGACCACCAGCTTGATTGTTTTGTGGTGCACTTTTCAGATTTTGAGCAAGCAGGATTTGCTTTGTTGATGGATCTTTTACTGCAAATTCCAGCATCGCCTTGCATGATGGTCTTTTTGCCGTAGGAGTTCCCTCTGTGCAGGCCACATCAAGTGCGCCGAATTTATGTACACGCACAAGATCAAAAGCATTAAGTAAGCTACCGCAGCAGGCGGGATCGCTTGCATGATGACTATAGGCGTACTTGCCATCATAGACGATCAGCCCTGCATGGGATTCCGCTCTCGTGTAATCATACCGTCCCGGAATAGTGCTGGGACGGTAAATGTCCGGAATAAACTGCAGAATGGCATCATCAATGCTGTGTGCCGCGCAAAATGCACCAATTACGCCGCCCTTGCTGCAAGGATCTTGTGCCTGCTTTCCCTTGGGGGCGGGCATTTGCACAGGCAGCAGTTGCGACCATTCGGCTGTATTGTGCCAGTCCGTATAGCATGCCAAAAGTTTGTCAGCATCAACGACAGCACCGTCTACCTCCTCATAGATATATTCGCCGTCACGCGATGCGGATGGAAAATACATAAATTGAGCCGGACGCAAGGACACTGAATCAATAAGATCCAAAATGCTCAACTGCTGCGCCAGTTTGATTGCTGCCGGAACATACGCTTCCGCGCTCACCCCCTTAATAAGAGGATACAGCAACCGGAAACGAGGATGGTCAGGCGTATGTTTATGGGTTGTGTACAGGAAGCGCTTATACTGTTTTTGCTTGCGGATTTCCGCAAATTTTTCCGGTGTGCACTTGTCAATGTCGTACACAATCATACAACGGCTAACCATCTGGTCTGCCTTTCTGGACCCATCAGCGGATACTCCGGCCACAAAACCACCCACATCCTTGATGTCGGCCTGCTTTTGACGAGGCATTTGCAGATATTCGGCCTGGGATTCTGCTGTACGGATGGGGTTTGCAAGGCGTTTTCTCACCTCCTCTTCGTCCATAGTGATTTTATGCAGCCGGTTTTCCAGCCGCGAATTTGCAATCATAATATTGTATTTCATACGTTCTCCTGTCATTTTGTAAGTGCACTGACAAAATCATGCCTTGCAATAATACTGTGATGCAAAACCGTCCGCACTCAGGGGCAGCCCCTCTGCCCAAAGTGGACCCTGTGCCATTAGGTCGCACAGTGATTCGGCGGTAATGCCTAATGGTGCCTCTACGATGACCTCATCGTGCGTGTGCATAACAACTTGATAGTTGCTTTCGTGGTCTAATCTTACAAGGGTATCTGCAAGCAGGTCCCGCGCAGTCCCCTGCACAATGTTTTCAACAAGTTTCGGTCCATACGTTGATAACGTCTTTAGCTCGCCCTTATCTGCTGCTTTGTAGGAAATTTCCGTAAAACCGGATGGCGATACCGTGATTGCGGGTTGCAAATAGATCAGGTTTCGGCCGCTGGGCAATCTGATTTTTAGCAGGCCACCGTCGTAAGAAAACACAAGCGGACCTACCGTTCTTACTGTTCCGTATCGGATAGCGTTCAAAGCCTCTCTATGCACTCGCCACCAAAAATCCTTGATTCTTGGGCAAGCTGCACGCCACTGGGAGACAAGTTCTGGCAGTTCTTCTTCTTTAAGACCGCTTTCCAGAGCCCCCATTGCCAAAAGTGCACCCGCGCCTCCACCATAGCCAAGGGCCAATTCTGCAACCTTCGCCTTGGATCGCTGCTCTTTTGTCACTGCCTCGGTCGAAATACCAAACAGCTTAGAGGCAGTGTGCACATAGATATCCTCGCCTTTTCGCAGGACTTCGAGCTTCCAATCTTCGCCAGCCAACCAAGAAAGAACGCAAGCCTCGATTGAGTGATAGTCCGCCACAAGCAAATGCTTATTTTCGGAGGCAACAAAAACCGTCCGCAGCAACTGTGAGAGGACCTCCGGGATCGACTCGAATTCTTGCTTCAGTGCATCGTAGTCTCTTTTCTTGACGAGCTTACGTGCATAATCCAGTCTTTCAAGCGGGTATTTTGGCTTTGCCAGGTTTTGCAGATTAACTGTATGGCTTGTCCAGCGCCCTGTATGAGCACCGTTCATCAGGTACAATCCGCGCAGTCTGCCATCGTCAGACACGCAATTCAAAATCGTGCTGTATTTAGACAGTGAGCTCTTTGCCAGTTGCTGGCGGCATCGTAACGCCTCCAACACCTCCGGATCCTGTACCGTTGCTAGCAGCTTAACGACATCCGATTTAGTGAGGCTTTTTGTCTCATATCCCTTTTGTAGCAGCCACGCCCGGAATTGCTGCACAGAACGCGGATTTTCCAGCCCCGTAATCTGCTTTGCACGTTCCAGCACCTCTTCTTGGTTCTTTTGGGCGATTTCGAGGGCGGCATGTACAAGATCAAGATCTACCAGCACACCTCTGTCGTTGATATGCTGATCCGCAATGTACACAAGATGCTCCGTTCCCATGTCAATTTCTGACTCAAGCCGTTTGTAGAGTTCCCAAGTCGTGTCCACATCACGTGCGTTGTAGGTTGCAAAGCGCTGGGCCTCATCCGGATAGTCCGAGAGATCTCGGAAGTTTCCTTCCTTATCGGGCACACAGAAAAACGGAATCAAATCATCACCTTCGTTTGCCAACTTTTGATAGTGTAGATTCAAAGACTTGGCGGCTCCATCAAGGCTGCGGGGCAACGTTACCTTAGCGGATCCCTCTGCCGCTGTGCAACACCAATCCTCTACGGGTAAATCATGCTGTAGCACCTTTGAAAGCGCTACTCGTTCAAAATTTGCGTTGTGTGCCACTTTCAATGTAAGTGGATCTAGCAGGCGCTGGACTACCCACGGTGGAAGATTTTCTTCCTGGTTGTTGACGTATACCTGGGTAGGCTGGTCATTCAGCTTAGCAGCATTGATCAGGATTTTAAAACTGGGGTCGCTTACGTAACGGTAAATGCCATGCTTAATGTCCACCTTTGATCGTGCCTCCAGGTCGATAACGAGCGTATCTTTGGGCATTACAGACCACCTCCCATCACACGATTAACGGTCATGACAATTTCATCGGACGAGAGCGGGGCAAAAAGCTCTGCTACCTCTCTGCGGCGAGGTGCTCCACCATGGCTGACAAGCTGTACGCCCTCCACGGCGAACGCCACTCCGTTACACACGCGGGTTGCGTAGGCAAACGCCTCCATCGTAATCTTGATGATGTCACCCTTTTCTAGGGCTCTCGGCTGCAACGGGCAAGCTGCACTGTCAACCATCACCGCATCCGGCTTGATCCGGATGTTCATATAATAGCGACCCCTAAAAAGATCGCTTTCCGGCTTATCAACATCGCCGTCATGGAGCGGGTAAAACAGCTTTGCGGGCATTTCTTTTCCCCATTTGTGTTCCAGCCCATAGTTTTTTGCGCTCTCAATAGCATTTTGGAGCGCTGCAATCTGATGGTAATCGGTCGCCTTATTAAACAGCAGCAGCCCGGTAATCGTGCCGTCCTCCTTGGTTTTGGGATTCAGAATCTTCGTAGTCAAAGTAATTTCACGCACATTTGCGTTGGCGGTTGTATTAACCGCTGTTGTCATGGTGGGATTGTTAAAAATCATAATATGTATCTCCTTGTTTAATATAATTATTGATGTCTTTATCTGATGCCGAGGTTTGCGGGAATGCTCGCGCATTGATATTGCCCTAAGGTGGGTGCCCGGAAAGGTAATACATTGACTTCTCCTTTCGTATAAGAGCTAACGTGACGGATCTATATGTAAACAGGCAAATGCCTGGAAGGGTATCAGTGGAGATAAATCTCCGGTGAGCCACCGGATACGTGCTATCACTACAGGTCAGCAGGTATCCGGTGGCTCTTTACAAAGGAAGAAACTCATTAGGAGGTTAGCTTTAATTTATATAACTATGTGTGTATGTCCGTTAATTATTTGCTAGCATCGCACGCCTGCTCCTGGCGATAGCGATGGTCATAAGTCTCGTTGACTATGTTGATATCACCCCAGTTGGTCTGCCATTGATGGAAAAAGGCGAAACTCAGCAGCCCAATATCGAGTCGGTGCAATAAAGCAGAAATCTACGACCCATGTAAAACAAATCCTGAGGTACGAAATTTAATGATGATGCCGTGTCAAAAATGATCAGCTACAGCGGTTCTCCGATTTACTCCTTTTTACTTCTGGACGCAGGATAATATGGAGACAATAGAATCTAAAGCGAAGAAATGTGACTAACTGCGAATCAATACCTTTAATCTTGGCCGCTCAAACAAATGATCAAACCAAAATGTGATAATATTCGCTTTTACAACCGCTCAACGCGGTAGACTTTTTTGCGGGATACAGCTTGGAACAATCAATAGGACCACCCCCTTTTCTGGATTTTTGTTCATTGTCGGTCCAAATTAGTCAAGCAAGGTGACCACCCCCTTTCCGTATTGTTTTTAATTATTCTTCGACTTCGCCGAAGATTTCCTCGTAGAGGTCGACGCTACTGTGTTCTTCCATCCATTCACGGGCTTCCTGCTCGGTCAGAGGGACAATTTCATCTCCATAAAACTCCCTCCACAGGTATTGGAAAAACTCACCCGTCTTTTTCCGGTAAAGCTCATCAAAAACCGGGCAGCCGATGGAGGCATTTTCATTCATGATCCTGCCAAGGAGCCTAGCGGTTTCAGTGTCATACTTGCGGCCGTTGATAATTACTTTCATATTCAATCTCTCTTTCTGTGTGTGCACGACAAAACAACGTGCGTTTGTAATATTACGCGAGGATCAGCGTCCTGTAGAGTTGTCTATGTGATGGACTTCTTCTGTTCAGTCGCTGTCCTCTTGCGATATTTATATTATACCAGATATAGCGGCGTTTTCAGATATTTTGCACGATGTATCGTTATACAAAGAATTAGTATGCAAATTTAAGCAAACTTTTTTGTTTTTGCTTTTTTAGTAATCATTGTTTTACTGTACTTTTTGCGTTTTTTGTTATTTTTGTTGCGTAAATGCAACGACTTATGTTATACTCAGAAAAAAGTTTTGTTTTCTATGGCCTGTAAGAAAAATTGCGAAAGATATTTTTTGTGTTTTTTGAGAAGGAGGACAAAATATGCGTGCTCCCAAGAGCGGCAGCAAAGACATTTCAGAAAAAAGCAGCGTTCGTTCGTCAATCACGATGAATGAAGCCGCCACATTGCGACTTGTAATGGAGCAAAACCTTGCTGAAACTGACGAGCGCTGCGATGTCACCCCTCAAGGCGAAACAGGTATCCTCATCAATCCTACCTCAGCCAGGATACACCTACAGGTCACCGACAAGGGCTTAATCAGCATAACGTATTCCGGTCAGCAAATTCCGAAAGCGAAAAAGAACGTCATTGCGGAATTTTTAAACATAGCTGACATTGCAGATATCATTCCGGGCGATGAAATCACTTCCGATCCACGTGAAACCATGCCATCACGTGCATTGTCCATGCCTGTATTTGCTTTGCAGTTGGATTCCTCAACCGATTTGTCCACCCCTTCTTATCAAAAAGCAAATAAGGCACTGGCGGAACGTGTACGGCATTTTGTTGCCACATTTGGATCATTGCCGTTGGAGAATCTTCAGCGTGATCTTTCTCCAAAATCAACCGAGAATGACAATCCATACTTTCCTGATCCTTTTTCGACCTGGGAGGATCAACCTCCGCAGCCTGCCGAATGGAGCCTGACTAAGCACAGCTTAATCGAGTATGAGCGTTGTTCCACCCGCTTCCGTGCTGCAAAAGAATTGATGGATGCGCTGGATCAGATTGCAAAAGTCCGAGCAAATTCAAAAGGCACGCTGAAAGATCAGCGCGAGGCAGCGTACTATCCTAGCCTCCTACGCTGGATTATCCTCTATGGACTGACCAATATGCCAAAAGAGACCCATCTTGATCTTGTATATCAGCAAAATCAAATGAAAAGCCTGTCAACTGCTGCAAAGAGCAGTTGGCAGGCATTAGTAGAGCGTTTCACGAGCGAAAGTGGTCTAAAGCCCAGACAAACGATTGAGGGCGGACCTGAGAGCTACTATGAGGCTTATAATTATTGGGCAAAATATAATGCCGACACAGATCCGCGTGAGTATAGCATCCCACAGTCCATGATTGGCCCCTTACGAGCAAAACAACAGCTGGAATCAGGTAAATTTAACGCGCCGTCTCCGGTGTTGGATCTTATCGTTGATGAAATTGTTACCAATTTGCGCATCTTCTTTTCAGCCTTTGATCCGGACAGCCAGCACCGCTGGAGCACTTACAATTTTGCACCGCTTTTTTCTGATGATTGTGATCGGTGGGTTCGTGCCCTCTTTGCTGGTCTGCCAACAGACAAAAAATCTATAAATGCAGACCCCATCACAACCGCACATGCGCTATATCTGCGTAGTCTGATGTACGATGCCGCATGGCGTATTGTGGACCGTGAGTATAATCAGCGCTACCATGATATTGATGTCCGGGTAGCTTTCCGCAAAAACAGCAGCGCCATGCCCCAGAATAAGGACTATCCTATCCGCCCTTATTCCGGCGTACGATATTGGATGTATCGGACAGATAATTTACTGTCTTTTATTTCTTACGCCGACTTGACCGCTGAAAACGTCTGGCGCTGCCTAGGCTGTCATCGCTGGATTGAGGCTAACCGTATGGGACAGCCCCGCAAGTGGTGCCCTGTGTGCCGAGAAAAGGTAAGATCCATCCCCAGACGAAAAAAAGCAGAGGACTAACCCCTGCCTTGTGTGCCGTGCCGGATGCACTTGCATCTTTTTATCCTATACGCATTTAGCGCATCTTGTGTGTTATTTTCCTTATTATATAGGTAAGCTCACGGCACATTATTGCATAGCCCTGCATCTGCAATCCGCATCACTACAGCCTATCCCGTGTCTGTGCCGCGCCGTTCCGTGTGCCGTGCCCATATGCCTTTGCAGACAAACCCACTTCCCCTAATCTGTGCCGTGCCCTTATCTGGAGGTCATCTCATGCCTCAAAAGAGAAGAAAATCTGCCTATGCCTGGCTATGGGTCCTTGCCTTGGCTGCGCTTTCAGCGGCAATCTCCATCACCCACTATAAGATAGGCGACAGCGACTACTATTGGCATTGTATGTACGGGCAAATTTTGGCTACTACCCATAAAATGCCCGCAACCGATCCCGTTTCATGGCTTGCCGCCGAAAGCGGCCTACATTATATAGATTATTCCTGGTTTTGTGATCTGCTCCTGTACAAGCTATCACTGCTGGGGCCTATAGAGACCTATGGCGGGTTGCTGTTTTTCCTGCTTTTCTCCATCCCTGTGACAATTCTAATTTTCGGTCTATGGGGACAAGGTGTGATCCAACGTCTACAGCAAGGTTGGCAGACCGCATTGTTGTCCCTTGCTATTCTTGTAGGATGTCTTGTCTTGCAGCTTCCTGCTGATCCTTGCAGCAGGCCCAAATTGGTATCCCTGCTGCTCTTTATTCTTTCGGTCTACTGGATTCAAAAGCCCGGCTTCAAATGTTTCCCAACTATTTTTATTGCCATCCTGTGGGCAAATCTACATGGCACCGCCCTGCCCGCTTTGTTTATTTTGCAAGCAGGAGCGTTGTTTTTAGATGCCTTACCCACCTTCAATGCAAACTGCCTGCAATTTACTCACGACAAAAATTGGTTTCCTCGTCTGCTGATATTACTCCTAAGCCTCCTTGCGGGAGGCATCAATCCTTATGGATTTCGCCTGTACTCTCAACTCGCAGAAATCCAACGAGCCAGCAAAATTATTCATATCACAGAGCTTTCTCCGCCCACGCTAAATCTATCTGCATCCACTTTTGCCGCACAGCAAAGCAGTGCTGCCATGATTTTACTGCTCCTACTGCTGGTATATTTAATTCTTTGTCCGCACAAAATTCCCACAAAAAATCTGCTGCCTGTTGCAATGACAGGCTGCATGATGCTGCTACACGTCCGCTTTATTGGCTGGTTTTTTGCTGCTTTGACGATTTTTATATTGCAGGAAGCTGACAGATTGCTGCCCATCTGCGAAGTCTCCAACAAGCACGCTCGTCCACAGTGCGCAATTCTCGCTGCACCAATCCTCGGATCCGTTTTGTGGTGCACTTTTCAATTTGCACCCACCGCAGAAAACGCCCGTCCGATCCGCTACCCATCTGAAACACTGCTGGAAGTCATTGCCACACAAAATCCACAGCATCTATACAGTTCGGCCATTGGTACTGGTACCTTTTTTGCGTACAATGGTACTCCTTGTTTTGTTGATTCGCGCATCGAATTGTACCCATCGGAGGTCCTGCATGATTTCCAAGTCCTCGAAGGGAGTGTGCCCTATACCGACACCACCATTGACTATTTTGGTCCCATCATCGACAAATACCAGTTTGACATGATGGTTCTGTGCCAGCACGACAATGTAGGTCTGACCGCCTATATGAGCCAGCGCAGCGATTGGCAGCTTATTTACACGAGCTCTGTCTACGCTGTATTTGTTCCCAAAACATAAAAAAGAGGCTGAAAGCATCATTTGCTCTCGGCCTCTTGCTGTTTTGTCGTTATTTCATCAAAAATCGGGCTATCCCAAAATTCCTTGAATGGGATTTCCAACCCCACGCACAAACGGGCTATGGTCTCCACGCTTGTGCGCTGCACTGTTGCGTAGGACTTGACCGTGCGCTTAAGGACACTGGGCGCAATGCCGGAGCGTTCCGCCAGCTTATTGACGCTCCACTTGCGCTGTGCTGCAAGCTCTAATATACGGCATCGGATTGCCTCTTGGATTTCCACGCCCGCCACTCCATTTCCGTCCATATAGGTACGGAAATATTTTAGCCTACAGCGGTCCTTTAAATCGTACCTGTAGGCGCGATATTATTTACTTTTACGATCCGATGTATTATAATATAAGAAAAAGACGGGAAACACGCCAAATCCCGGAAAGGATGACAATGTATGAGATCCACCACTAAAGCTATCGGTTGCTTACTCGCCGCTTCGCTCGCCCTTGTTCTGACGGCTTGCGGGGTGACAATTACGGCGGTACATCTGCCCGATGAGATACAAGTCAATGTGGGCGCAACCGCCGAAACCGCTGCGACCTATGAAAGCAAGCAGGAAGCCGATTCTGCCGCGCAACAGGCAGCAGCAGACAAAATCGACTGGACTTGGGAGATCGGGGACGATAGCATTGCCTCGGTCGATGCAAACGGTGTAATTACCGGTATCAAAGGCGGCAATACGATTGTAACCCTCACCTCTGCTGACGGTAAATTTTCGGCCAAATGCCCCGTTACCGTCAACCAGCCTCTCAAAGCGATCAAAATGGATGATATTGCCCTGGAAACCAATGGTCACACCAGCGAGACTGTTGCATACACGCTGGAGCCCGCAGATACCACAGAAGATGACGTTATTCTGTCGGTCGCGGACGAATCTGTTGCCAAGTTGGAGGGGAACAAGCTGGTCGCCGTTAGCGATGGCACCACAAAAATCACCGCAACATCCGGTATCGTCAAGACGAGCGCCAAGGTCACTGTTACTACTAAGGTCGAGCAGATTGCTTTGAGCAAGACCGAAGGCGTTCTGACCGTTGGCAACACGCACACCATCAAAGCAACCGTGTTCCCGGAGGATGCTACGGACAAGGCCGTTACTTGGAAGAGCAGCGATGAGTCCATTGCTACTGTAGATGCGGAAGGCAATGTGACCGCCAAGGACACTGGGAATGTGACCATTATGGCAGTCAATTCTGATGGGGATGTAAGCTCCACTTACGAGCTTACGGTAAAGGCAGTCACCTGCAGCTACTGTGGCCAGACCGGTCACACCAGCAGCAACTGCTCGGTAAAGGCGGCTGACCAGAAGGCCGCTGCTCAGCAGCAGGCACAGCAGCAGGCCGCCGCACAGGCCGCTGCCCAGCAGGCTCAGCAGCAGGCTCAGCAACAGGCACAGCAACAGGCACAGCAGCAGCAGCCGAGCGGTGGGGATAGTGGTAGTTCGAACGACCCGCTTGGCGGGCTGAACCCCAATGACTATTGGGTAAGTCCTGACCAGACTGACTGGACACAGGACAATTCTTGCGGTACAGATGATGTTGCTGGAGAGTGGTGATTGACTACATCGTCAAGGCGTGGTGAATAGGGGACGGGTCACTGTTCCACTCTGTTCCACTATCTTTGCTTAATTTATATTATTCTATATGGGTGCTGTTCTTTGCAGCACCCATTTTATTTTCGTGGCACATTGACAAATAGCTCCAAGTATCGTATTTTATTAGTAGAATCACCTCTACCTCAAACATCGAAAGGAGCCTAAAAATGACCAACATCGAAAAAATCAAACAGCTTGCAGGCGCGGTTGACGCGGATCTTCAAGAAGATGTCGAAAGCGTCATTCTCAACGCCGGGATATATGTAGCCGCTGTCACCACAATGGAGTGTGCAGCAATGAATCTGCAAAACCGCAAAGGCGAAGATTACCGCAGCGAAGTCAGCCGCACGGATGCTGCCAGATCACGGGCACATAATGCGTTTATAGACTCGGTCAATTTTGCCAACAAGTTGGCTGACTCCTTCGGTGTCGAAAAAATCTACACCGGCGGTCCCGAACGCCGCAACTACGGCGATTTCGCCTTTGCCATCGTGAAAGAAATCTACGATAGCCGCCAGTAATCTATTGTAAGTGCACTTACAATATAAGCATAGCAGGAGTTTTAGACGTATGGGGCATGTTACTCGCAAAAAAGTCATTCTGTACGTAGCAGGGCTCCTGCTTTTTACTGCCGTCATGGGCTTTGCAACCTCGGACAGTTGTACTTTTGCCCGGATGTATATGTCGGTCAATAATCAGACTGACGGAGACCACACCTACCAAGCAATCCATGTCAGCCCCTTCAGTCCCATGGAAATTTGTACAGACACCGAGCTTGTTACCAGCATCCAAAACGGTTATACGGGATATATCTACCTGGGATCCCCTCGCTGCCCCTATTGCCGGAATACAGTGCCCCTTTTGCTGGAGCAGGCTCAGGCTTCCGGTATCAGCAGGATTTTGTCGTGCACTTTGCAAAATTACAATTATCGTTTTGAATATACAGATGTCGGCCTTATCGAGACCCAGCATGGCACCCCTGCCTACGATACCCTGTTGCAGCTGTTGGATGCCTATACTGCACCTAAGCGCGTAACAGCCCCAGACGGACAGGCTGTCGATACAGGTGTACGCACTATCTATATGCCCGCCGTCCTGCATTGCACAAATGGCATCCCTGACCGCTGCTGGCAGTACAGTTCCACCGGGATCACACTGGATGCAGGCCAGAGCGCCTATGACCCATGGACCCCTGCACAGCAGCAGCTTGCCAAAGAGAGCTTGCAGGAGTTTTTTGCGGAACAATAACTCTATGATACAGAAAAAGCCGGGAGCTTGCGGGCTCTCGGCTTTTTGTTGTTTCCTGCGTGTTGCGTTATTATCAGCCCCACTTGACGGAAACGTCCTTATTCTGCTGTGCGCAATCTGCCAGATACAGGTTGATTAAGGTCTGGTAGGGGATTCCGGATGTCTCCGCCTTGCCCTTGAAATAATCAATCGTAGATACATCCAGATTGATTGTAATCTGCCTTTTTAGTTTCTTCGCATACGGATTCTTTTTTGCATTGGAAAAATCATATTCTGCTCTCATAACTGCATCCCCCTTTACGTAAAATCTGTATATTGTTCTGCCTCGGTCGTGGTTGCCTTTCTTGCGGATATAATGCGTATCACGGTGTCCGACTCCCTGTAACAGTGGCACACAACCAACAAATTTGCCTTTTGGCTCAGACCCAGGATAATAAACCTTTCTTCCTCCTGGGAGTGGTCAGGGTCATCTATTACAAGGGCTTCCGGATCCTGGAATACGCTTTGAGCCTCCTTGAATGTGACCCCGTGCTTTTTTACATTGATTTTCGCTTTGTTCGGGTCCCATTCAAACCTTATTGTTTCCATACCTATATTATAATTATAGTATATGTTTTTGTCAATATGGGCATTAACTCTTTTTTCCTGGGGATGACCTAACAAAACGTTATGTCACCCCCGTTTTTCATCATATTTACGTTACTAATTTTTTGAAAAAGTTTGTATTTTGGGGGGTGCTCTGGCATATAAAGCACTCTATTTTATGGGTTCTGTCGTATTCGGCAGAGCCCCTTTTTATTCCACAAAATTCATTCGTTTTTTTCTGCACTTCCGCTGCACCATCACTGCACTCGACCCCTGTATAATCAAAAATAACAAAAGACACAGCGCTTTTGAAAAAATAGAGAAAGTAGGTATACCCTATGACCGCCAAAGAATACGCCTCTACCCTCAAGGGTAAGAGCATCACCGCCGCATATATCGGCCCTCTCCGCCTCCTGCAAAACGCTGAAATGGACTCCACCTATCTGCCGGAGGTTATCGAGGATCCGGAGCGTGACCAGGTCTACTACACGGGGAACCTCGTCAAGCCCGATGCCGCGAGCGGCCTCCGTCCCTATGTGCTGATACAGCCCTATACCATTGTCGCCAGCAGAGATGACCTGTGCAAGCACGGCCTTGACTACATCATGTGCGCCCCGGAAGAGTATTCAACCTGGGATTCTTTCTGCATCGCCAATGATCTCAGGCTCTTCTGCGCGACACAAAATGATATCCGAGAGTACCAAGCCAAGCAGACTGACCTCGATCTCGGCCTTGAAGATGATGACGATGATGCTCACTGGGTAGACAATTCTTTCCCAGACCTTGCCGATCTCATGAATATGGATCTCCCGGATCCTGAGCTTCCGGAGGGCGACCCTGATGATGATTGGCTCTACACAGACTAACTTTGCTCCCCGCCCTTACCAGAACGAATGTGTGCAGGCAATGCTCCACTACACCGGACATGCTGCAATCACTTCGTTGGCGGTAGGGCTGGGGAAAACCAAAATCACAACCGATTTTGCACGCGAAATCGTCAAGCGCGGCGGACGGGTGCTGCTTCTGGCGCACCGGGAGGAACTTGTCCGCAACCCTGTAGACAACTACCTCAGCGATGATATCCGCTGCGGCATCGAACGGGGCACAGAACACGCCAGACGAGACGAACCCATTATCAGTGCATCTGTCCAGAGCTTGTCAGGTGCACGTCTAAAACAATACCCACACGATTATTTTACTCACATCTGCATTGACGAGGCCCACCATGCCGTATGCAACAGTTACCGCAAGATCCTTGATTACTTTTCGGGTTATCAGCTGTTCGGGACGACCGCCACGTGCCACCGTTACGATGGACAGGCGCTGGGGCAGATTTTTGACGATGTACTGTTTGTCCGGGATCTCCGTTTCGGAATTGAGAACGGCTATCTCTGCGACATTGACTGCCGGCGGGTACAGCTGCAATACGATCTCGGACAGGTACACATCCGCAAAGGAGATTTTGTCCAAGCGGAACTTGAGCAGACGCTTTCCGGCACCGCAGAAAGTGTTGCCGAGGTCTACGAGCGTTACGCTGTGGGGCCTACCATTATTTTCTGCGTGTCTGCCACGGAAGCACAAGCTGCCGCAGACTGCATTAACCGCCGGAATGGGCCCATTGCAAGCGCCATTCTCGGCACCACGAAAAACCGTGCAGCGCTTTTGCAAGATTTTGCTGCCGGAAAGATCAAAGTGCTTACCTCTTATCAGGTCCTGACCGAAGGAGTAGACACCAAAAACGCCCAGACCGCCATCATTGCCCGTCCTGTAGCAAGGACCAATCCCGGACTGTACCAACAGATGGTAGGACGCGTACTGCGCACTGCCCCCGGAAAGAGCCGTGCCCTCATCATTGACTGCACAGGCATTTCCGAAAGCTGCGAAATCTGTACGGCTCCTACCTTACTGGGGCTGGAATATTACGTCCCGCCGCCTGCATCACGGAACAGCAAGACTCGTTTACTGGATATCCCGCTTGACACCCTGACAATGGACCAGATTCCTTCCTCTTGGATCCGTAGCCAGCACACGGTTGATATCTGGAGCCATGCAATGGGTGTCTTTACGCACGGGATCGCATGGGAAAAGCTGCCCGATGGCTGTGCTTTTCTGGATGCCGGGAGCAGCTGTTTTCTGGTTTCCCAGGCAGACCCACTGGGTTACGTAACTCTCTACGAAAACAAAACCAATCACGGCAAGATGCCATTGCAAACTGCCTTGGACACTGTTTGCAGTATCTGCCGTACAAAACTTGCAGACGAGCGCCAGTTTTGGAGCTTGCGCCGTAAAAAGCGCTGGGCTTATGATCCTGCCACGCCTGCACAAATCGCATTGCTATGCAGCTATATGCCGGGGATTGCTGAGGATTCTCTTTCTTGTCTATCTAAGGCAGATGCACAATACTGCCTGCAACAGCTGCGTTACTACCACAACAAGCGGGAAGGGGTGTACTAATGGCACGTCAAGCCCGCAAACTCGCCGTCAGCGGTATCTACCATGTCATGGTGCGAGGTATCGGTCGGCAGGCACTCTTTCACACAGCTGCGGACAATCTCGCCTTTCTGTCGGCGGTCACATTTGCCTTGCAGCGCACTCAGGTCCAGTTAATCAATTACTGCCTGATGTCTAACCACGTCCACCTGATGCTCCAACTGCGTCAGGCGGACCAAACCAGTACAGCAGCCTTGTCACAGTGCCTCAAAATCATTGAGACACGCTATGCTGCCTATTACAATAACACTTACGAGCGCGAAGGTCCTCTTTTTACGGGGCGGTTTGCGTCCGAACCCATTGACGATGAACATTATCTGCTTGCTGCATGGTGCTATGTACTGCGCAATCCTGCTAAGGCAGGTATTGCCGAGACCGACACCTATACATGGAGCAGTTACTCTGATTATTTTGGTTCCGGTCATCCATTTCCGGCTGTTGATACGTCTTATATGCTTACCCGCTACAGCAGGGACTTCCTGTTGCAGCAGATTGGCAGCCTTGACGATCCGGATGGAATCCTGGAACCACCCACCCCAAAAAAGAAATGCAGCGATACCGATGTAGTTGCCAAGATGGATCGCATCTGCGGCTGTACCACACCCTCTGCATTTCAGACTCTTTCACAGGAAATCCGTGCCCGCAGCCTTGCTGTACTTGTACAGCAAGGAGCTGGTGTACGCCAGCTTGCCCGCTTGACGGGTATTGCACCGGGCATGATTTCCCGGTCCGTCCGTAATTACAACACAACCCATAAGAATATGGAGGATAAAAAATGATTCGCACTTTGCCCCAGATCCTGGCGCAGATTCGCCGGGATGATCCCAACACCAGCATTACATATTATGCTCTGCGTAACATGTGCGTTAAAAACGAAGTTCCGTATTGCCGCGTTGGTAATCGCTACCTGGTTGATATGGATGTGGTCAAGGCCCATTTCCACATCAATTAACACCGGTTTTTGCGGGTGCACTGACAAATTCTGAAGAAAGGATAAAGCCCAGCCCTCAGCCCGCGTGTGCGCCATACAATGCGCGCCTGTAATCCCTTACAAACCCGATACCTACACTGTTACTCGACTGTGGTTCCGCCTTTCCAACGCGGAACCACAGCCGAGCAACGTGTATGATCTAAGTATGTAATGAATTACAGAGAGCCACTGCGAGGCTCTAAGCGCGAGAATGTAGGCGCACACGTAGTTGAGGGCTGGGCTGGTTATGGTTATGTATAAAGAATATGAACTGACTGACAGAGAGTATTATGTGTTGATTATAATTGATGCACTCAGAATCTGTACAGCAGATGTAGTAGCATGGTTGGCTGGTTATACAGATTACAGCTACTGTCGTAAATCTTTAATGAGATTGTATAACAATGGATATGTATCCATTGTAAAGGGGAATAATGGGAAGAACTGTTATTTTCTAAAAAGTAAAGGACTCAAGAGTATTGGTAAATATAATAGCCGTGTGTATGAGGTATCATCTATGACTAATCATTGTCTGGAGGTTGGTATTGTGTGTGCATGGTTAAGGGCAACAAGGAAACTACATTTTTCAGAAATGTTATTGGATATGCAGTTGAGGGAGTCACAAGCTGTTGGTGAGCACAGACCGGATATTGTTGTGGGCAATTTGGCAATCGAGGTCGAATTGAACCATAAGCGGAAGGAAACCCTGACCCGGAATGTGTTAAGCAATGAGCTTACCTATGATGGTCAGGTATGGTTGGTCCCACAGCGGAAAGCCAATATTCGGCGCAGTCTGGCAGAAATTTTTTCAGATAATGTTATTGAGGATGAAATTGCAAAGATCCTGTGTCTGGAGGACATCCACCAGGAACTTTCGCTCTGCAACATCCACAATAACACTTGGCAAGCACCGCCGCTGCCTTGAAGGAGGAAACCATGTCAAAAATCAAACTCACACTGGGGCAGCAGCAGCGCTTGAATGACTTGACCGTGCCTGCGCTTGTTGCAGCTTTCCTTGCATCCCCTTTCTATTTTTGCCTTTTTGCTGCAGGGTACACCTATATCAAGCATACCCATCGTACCCTGACGGCAAAAATTCCTACTTATTTGGGCGGGGCAGCTTGTGCGTTCTTCTTCATTTTTATTGAACGTTTTATTCGGGATCCGCTGTCGCTGTGCTTTCCCCCAACAATATTGAACTGGCTGTTTGTGCCAAAATCGCTTGTTGTGGGACTGGATTGCTTTGCCCTGTGCCTGTACTCCCTTGCCCGGTTTGTCCCATCAGATCAAATGCTGTTGGAGCGATCCGAACAGGAGCGACAGGCGCGGCAAATCCATCTTGACGATATTCCCATTGAGCACCGCACGCACATTGCCGTGCTGGGTACCACCGGATCCGGAAAAACCACGGCTCTGATGCGCTATGTTGCCCATGCTATGGAGCATAACCAGCGGCTGTACATCGTGTCCGGAAAAAACGGAACGGACGACAATTACAGTCTGCTTAATCAAGTCAAGCGTTTGGCACAGGCGCGAGGGTATCAGCTGCTGCTTGTCAGCCTCAATGAGCGTGAGCCTATGCGCCAGCCATATAATCCGCTGGCGGAAATGTCACCCACGGAGGCCGCCGATGCCCTTACTGCAATTAGCGAGTACACAGAGCCGCACTACAAGGCTGTCACCACCAGTTGGCTCAAGGCCATATGCGAATGTCTGATTGCAGCAGGCACACCGCTGTCACTTAATGCAATCTGCGAGTATTACGATTACAGTGCGTTAAATGGCCTGCTGACGAAGCTATGCAAGGCAGGAACTATCACCAAGGAGGATGTTGCACGATACCGCAGCCTCGCCAAAATAGCGGAGGAAGCCTCCCTCAGCAAATCTCGATATGCCAATCTGTTGATGGGAGAAGGTGCATCCCTGTTTGGTAATGGATTGGACTGCTGCTGTGCCTCACAGGTTAAGGACAGCAAAACTATCTTTTTCCTGGATCTAGATTCTTTTCGGTACGAGGATTTCACGCGTTCTATCGGAAAACTTTTCATCGCAGATTTACGGCACGTAATTTCCGTAGAGGCTGATTTTAACCAAGAAAAAGATGTCATTCTTGACGAGTTAGGTTCTTTTGCCACCGAGCAACTGTTACCAATCTGTGCGCAGGCACGCTCCTATGGATATCAGTTAATTGTCGCAAGCCAAAGTATTGCTGACCTCGAAGCTGTCAGCGATACTTTCACCGAAAGATTGATGGAAAACTGTGGGCAATACTGCGTATTGCAGCTTAATTCTGCCAAGGATGCCGAATTTATGGCTAACTTGTTCGGCACGTTTACAACGACTGAAACGACTTATGTGTCGCTGGATCAGCGACTTGGGGACGGGGTTAAGGGTACGAAGCGCCTGGTGCATGAATACCGTATCTCACCAGACGAGATTAAAGGAATACCGCCGTTGACGGCTTTCTTTTATAACAAACGACGTCCTGACGTCGTTTACAAAGTGAAGGTTCCCTTCACCGAGGGCTGAGTATCCGACGTCCTTGTCCCAGCATAGTCAGTGCTGCGAATCTGTCAACTCACTTTCGCGGCATATCCTCAGTCGCTTCGCTTTCCTCTGGTATTCCACGTTTAAGTTGACATCTCCGCATCCCCAACTATGGGGTAATCAAGGACGATCGGAAAATTTAACGACCCGCAAGGGTTCGCAATTCGCCAACGTCAAATTGAAAGGAGACATCAACAATGAAATCCACCGTAAAAAGCAGCAGAACAATGGGCTACCTCGAGAAGATATTTCGCGCTCTTAACGCGAAATATTTCGATAACACGTTGGAAGAGCCCATAATAACTGTTATGAGCACACCCCGTGCTTATGGTCATGTGACCGTCAGCAAAACTTGGCGGCGCGGCGATGAATACCGCCACGAGTTAAACATAGGCGCAGGGACCCTTGACCGCCCAATAGAAAACGTCGTAGCTACGATGGTTCATGAGATGGTGCATTTGTACAATATGCAGATAGGTGTCAAAGATTGCAGCCGAAACGGAGTTTATCACAACAAGAAATTTCGGGATGCCGCTACCGCCCGCGATCTAGCAATAAGTTATGATCCGCGCCTGGGCTGGTCCATAACACAACCTACCGATAAGTTGTGCGAGTTCATATTGGAACAAGGCTGGTCAGACATCGAAATGGGACGCGCTGAGTACATTAGCTGGGCATCTGCCCCCGGCGCTACCAACAAAGGCCCCGCCCCTGATCCTAGCACGACCGGGAAACGCCCCAGCAGCACCCGCAAATATATATGTCCCTGCTGTGGCATGAGCGTCCGCGCCACCAAAATTGTCCGTGTAATGTGCATGGATTGCGAGGAACAATTAGTCCTCGCAGAATAACACTTATCGAGCGAGGTCCCCTTAGGGGGACCAACCTCTTATTTATAGATTGGAGAAATTATTATGGCAACTATCAGGAAAAAGAGTGCTGGTACATATCAGCTTATTGTATATACCCGTTACACAGAAGATGGCAAGCAGAAGCGCATATATCGCACATGGACCGCCCCAGAGGGCCTGACCCCGAAAGCAGCTGAAAAAGCTGCCCAACGCGCTGCAGATGACCTTGAAACGCAAATACTACATGGGCGAGATCCCAAGCGGATCCGCATGGACGCATTTGCCCGCAAATGGCTCGATGAATACGCCGAGCCAAATCTTGCCCCCAAAACCGTCAGCGGTTATCGGGACATGATGCCGCGTGTGGTAGATGCTTTTGGGTGCCTCTACCTAGATGAGATCGGAAGCAAAAATCTTTCGGATTTTTACGCGGATCTCCGCAAGACCCCTTGTGCAACTCACTATTGCAGTGACGGCGGCTTGTCTGCGCTGATGGAGTCGCAGGGGGTCAGTAAAACCAAGCTGTGCCGCATTGCAAATGTAAGTGATCAGGTTGTCACGTCAGCCACACATGGGCGGAACATTTCTAAGCGTAGCGCCAAGAAAATAGCTGATGCGCTCAAGGTTCCTTTAAACAAAATTTTCCATCCCTGCAAGGAAACCTCTTACTTGTCTGGCACCACCGCACTGCACTATCATCGGATGATATCGTCAATGTTGACCATTGCTGTGTATTGGAATTATCTGCAAGAAAATCCTGCAAAGCGTACACGGAGCCCGCGAAAGGAAAAAACAAAGCCCAAATACCTAGAACCGGAGGAAGCTATTGCATGGCTGGAACGCATGGACGAGCAACGGGTGCCGCCCAAATATCGCATTGCCACCTGTATAGGGCTTTTTGCCGGGACGCGTAAAGAGGAAACCTTCGGGTTGAAGTGGGAAGATATAAATTTTGAAAAGTGCACGATGAATATTGAGCGCACCGCAATATATGTACGTGGCAAAGGACTTGTGATAGGGGACACAAAAAACGATTCTTCCTGCCGCGTAATCGCTATTCCGATAAGCCTTGCACAAATTTTGCAGGAATTTCGTAACTATAAAGTTGCAGAGTACGGCAAAGTCGGCGTTGAGGTAAAACAAGATGATTTCATTTTTGCGGAAGTTGATGGGCATCTGCTCCGTCCGGATACGTTCGGAGGATGGATGCGACGGTTTCACAGCCTTAATCCCGATCTTAAGGAGATCCCGCCTCATGGCTTGCGGCACACCAATGCCAGCATTATGATTAACAACGGTATACCGCTTACAGCCGTTTCAGGGCGGTTAGGCCATGCAGATACCGCAACCACTACCCGCGTGTACTCCCACATGATCCAAAGCGCCCAAGCAGCCGCAGCAGATAAAATACAGGATATTCTTTCCGGTTACAACCACCATTAAAAATTGAGGCGACCTCAGGGTCGCCTTTTTTGTTTGTCCATCGGGGTATTTATCCATAATGATTTTTCTTCGAGAAATTGCTTCACGCAAAATTTTCTTGGGCGCTTATTTGGCGCTTAAATTTCAGAAAAAACACAAAAATGAGATTATCAGACGAAAAATACGCGCGAAAAATACTCGCAGATACGAAAAACACGCAAGAAAGAAAAATCAAAAAAAGTTTCACAGGTCCCTACGAATCAGAAGGTCGGGGGTTCGAGTCCCTTCCGGCGCACCAAGGTCACTTGCGATTGCAAGTGACCTTTTTTGTTTATATCACCTGCGTTCACCGCTCATAGACCCCGCAACAAAGCCCGCCTGTCCCCTTTTGCGGGAGACAGGCGGGCTTTGCTATGCAGATTTACTTTTCAAACTCCTTCGCCACATCCTGCAGCAGCTGTCTGATGGGCAGGTGCTGGGGGCAGACGCGCTCGCACTGGCCGCAGCGGATGCAGTCCGAGGCGCGGGAGCCGGGCCCGGTGTGGACATCCTCATAGTAGTAGTCCGCGTTCCAGTCGTGGTGGGTATGCTTCGTGTTCATGATGGCAAACAGGTCGGGGATGGAGATATGCTTCGGGCAGCCGTCGGTGCAGTAGCGGCAGGACGTGCAGGGGATCAGATCCTGCTTGCGGAAGATCTCCACCACCTTGGAAACGGCGGTACGCTCGGCATCGTTCAGCGGGGTAAAGTCCTTCATGTAGCTCAGGTTGTCCTGCATCTGCTCCATGCTGCTCATGCCGGACAGCACCATCAGCATACCGGGGAAGCCCGCGGCAAACCGGATAGCATAGCTGGCGGGGCTGCCGCCGTGCAGGGCGTCCAGCACGGCTTTTGCGTCGTCGGGCAGGTTGACAAGGCTGCCGCCCTTGACCGGCTCCATGACCAGCACGGGCTTGCCATGCCTGCGGCAGACCTCATAGCACTTGCGGCTCTGGACGGCCACGTCGTCATAGTCCAGATAATTGAACTGGATCTGCACGACCTCGACGGCCGGATAGTCGGTCAGAATCTGCTCCAGCACGGCGGCGCGGTCATGGAACGAGATGCCCACATGGCGGACCTTGCCCTCGGCCTTGAGGGCGAAGGCCGTCTCATAGGCGCGGCAGTCCCTGTAGTGCTGGTAGTTTGTCGTGCTCTGGGAGTGCATTAAATAAAAGTCAAAGTAGTCCACGCCGCAGGCTGCAAGCTGGCTCTCAAAGAACGGGCGGATGTCCTCTTCCTTTTTAAAATAGGACCCGCTCAGCTTGTTGGTCAGGACATAGTCCTCCCGCGGGTAACGGCTGGTCAGGCACTCCTTCAGGGCCAGCTCGCTCTTGCCCTGAAGGTAGCCGTGGGCCGTGTCAAAATAATTGAAGCCCTGCTCCAAAAAGCAGTCCACCATCTGTTTCGTCTGCTCTATATCGACGTCCTCGCCGATCATGGGCAGGCGCATACAGCCGAAGCCGAAATTTTTCCTGATCTTTTCCATTTGTAAATGCTCCTCTCGCAAGGTTTATCTTTCACGAATCTCTCCGGGGGAGGTTCCGTTTTTCCGGGCACGGCATGGCGGGCGCATACAGAATGCGCCCCCTGCAGGGGAACGCGCGTTATAACGTAGGGGCGGATTCCATATCCGCCCGCGGCTGCTTACGCCAGCTCAAACATCCCGTGATACAGCTGGTAATACTCGCCCTTTTTGGCCAGCAGCTCGTCGTGGGTGCCGCGCTCGATGATATGGCCATGCTCCAGCACGATGATGGCGTCCGCGTTGCGCACCGTGGAAAGCCGGTGCGCGATGACAAACACCGTGCGGCCCTCCATCAGGCCGTCCATGCCCTTCTGGATCAGCGCCTCGGTGCGGGTGTCGATGCTCGACGTGGCCTCGTCCAGAATCAGCACCGGCGGGTCGGCGACGGCGGCGCGGGCGATGGCCA
>OKVH01000001.1_pt1 | contig 175648 bp, 155 predicted proteins | sample 1604791 | NCBI WGS metagenome assembly OKVH01 (sample SAMN01760919, study PRJEB22395) | human gut metagenome | reverse complement strand
CGGCGATACGCTCGTCTTTGTTGCCTATTATGATTCATCAGGAGCGTGCAAGATATGTCTTCCCGGAAGAACATGACCCTCAAGGTTCTCTGGAATCGGTATGTGAAGAAGTGTCGGGACAGCGGTCTAAAGCTACGAAACCGAGCAGGAGAAGCTCAAAGTGGAAATCCAGACCTTGCAGCAGGATATTGAAGTACAGGAACGACAGATTGAAAATTTGGAGCAGTTTATTCAGAGGGTACACAAATACAAGGACTTGGACGAGCTTACCCCCTATGCTCTGCGTGAACTTGTCAAGGGAGTTTATATCGAAGCCCCCGACAAGAGCAGCGGCAAGCGGCGGCAGAACATCCGCATTTCCTATGATCTTGTGGGCTTTATCCCGCTGAATGAACTGATGAAAGAGGAAACGGCATGACCGAAGCCATGCCGTTCCTGCAAAAATGCGATATTACTTTCTTACGACCCCCGCCCATTTGCAGCCGGCCTTTTGAAACAGCCATGAGGCACAAAGAAGAAAATGTTACAGGAAAGACGAAATCCGGTACGATTTTATGTTGCGTCCGGGGGCGCCCGTATGCTATAATCCATCCGTATAGCTGGGTAGTCCCGCGTTTTTTGCGTACGCGGAATTGCCGTGGGATGTGATAAGGGAGCGTAGGATCAAAGCATGAAACCCGCTGCGGTATTGGATATAGGCAGCTCTAAAGTCGTCTGCCTTTGCGGAAGCATGGCAGACGGTGACGGCATCGTGGTGCACGGGGCCGGTGTTTGCACATATGAAGGCTACCGGGACGGTGTCTTTATCGACAAGCAGAGTCTGCACAATGCGGTGGTGGAAGCTTTGCAGAAGGCAGAGCAGGAAAGCCGCATCCGCATCCGGGATGTGGCGCTGACGGTGCCTGCGGCCTTTTCCGATCTGCTTTTGACCGACGCCACTCTTTCTTTGGGGAAGCCCCGCAAGACGGAGGCGGCGGATATAGACAGGCTGATTGCCCTGTCTTTGGAAAAGTGTAAAAAAAAGCCCGGATATACCCTGATGCACAGCACCCCGGTGTTCTTTCTTGTGGACGGCGTATCCTCCACGGAAGTGCCGGAAGGCATCACCACGGATGAGATATCGGCTCTGATCTCCCATATGTTCGTGCAGGAGGCATATATCCGCACGGTGCAGGAATCTCTGGACGATATGGGCGTGGAGATCAGCATGTGCGTCAGCGCCCAGCTGGGAGAATCCGTCATGCTCATTCCGGAAAAGGAACGGGTCCGCCCGGCGGTGCTCATAGATGTGGGATACCACCAGACGGAGATCTCCGTGGTGGAAAATACCGCCCTGACGGCCATAAGCACCCTGCCCATCGGGGGGTATCAGTTTGCCAGCGATCTGTCTTTTGGACTGGATGTGCCCATGGACGCGGCAGAGCAGGCCAAGCGGCGGTATGTATTCTCTTTGGATCTGCAGGAAAAAAGCGAAGTGCTGCGCACCGCAGCCGGGAGCAAAAAGGTGTCCCGGTCCGCTATCTCCTATATAATAGAAGCCCGGGCCACGGAGCTGGCCGGGATGCTTCGGCGGGAGATGGAAAATATGGGCGTGAATCTGGATGCACGGCCGGCGGTATATGTTTCCGGCGGCGGGCTGCTGATGATGCGGGGCGGACTGGATTTTATGCGCAAGGCGCTGAATTTGCCCCTGAAGCGGGATATGCCCTGGACGCCCAGGCTCTCCTCGCCCAACTATTGCAGCGCTTTTGGGGCGCTGGACTTTGTCCTCAAGGCCAACCGGCCCCAGGAGGATACGACCGCAAGCGGCAGCGAAGAGAAACTGGGTTCGCTGTTAAAGAAAATAAAAGAGTTCTTCATGAAATAAAAGGGGGATTAACCAATGTTTGATCAGGATTTACAAGGCGCATCCTTTGCCCAGATTAAAGTCGTAGGCGTAGGCGGCGCAGGCTGCAATGCGGTGAACCGCATGGTGCAGTATGGGCTCCAGGGCGTGGAATTTATCGCCGTGAATACGGATAAGCAGGCATTGGCCCTCAACAAGGGCGACGTCAAGATCCAGATCGGAGAAAAGCTTACCAAAGGTCTGGGCGCGGGAGCCGATCCGGAGATCGGCCGCAAGGCGGCGGATGAGAGCCGGGATATGATCGTTGAAAGCCTCAAGGGCGCAGATATGGTCTTTATCACCGCCGGTATGGGCGGAGGCACGGGCACCGGTGCGGCGGCCATCGTGGCGCAGTGCGCCAAGGAAATGGGCATCCTTACCGTGGGTGTGGTCACCAAACCCTTTACCTTTGAAGGCCGGGTGCGGATGCGCAACGCCGAAGGCGGCATCGAAAACCTGAAGCCCGCTGTGGATACCCTTATCACCATCCCCAATGACAAGCTTATCTCCCTTGTGGGCCGGGCCAGTCTCCCCGATGCACTGCGGGTAGCCGATGATGTGCTGCGCCAGGGTATCCAGGGTATTTCCGACCTGATCGCCATGCCCGCCATGATCAATCTGGACTTTGCCGATGTAAAGACCATCATGAAGGAAAAGGGCATGGCCCACATGGGCATCGGCACCGCCTGCGGCGAAAAGCGGGCCTCTGAAGCTGCCAAGCAGGCCGTGGAAAGCCCGCTGCTGGAAACCAGCATCGCCGGCGCCAAGGGTATTTTGATGAACATTACCGGCGGCCCGGATCTGAGCCTGCTGGAAGTCAACGAGGCGGCGGAACTCATTCAGGAGACGGCCGATCCCGATGCCAACATCATCTTCGGCGCAGATATTGACGAGAGCATGGGCGATGCCATCAAGATCACCGTTATTGCCACCGGTTTTGATAAGGTAGATAACGCCCAGCAGGGCCGCGACGCATTAGTCTTCGGCGGCCGGGAGCAGCCCCAGAGCACGCCCATCCGCAGCGCTTCCAATCCCAATCCCGCACCCCGTCCCTATCAGGCGGCCAACATTCCCAACTCCGCAGAGAATGCCTTCAGCGCCCGGCCCTATGCCCAGCTGCAGAGCGACCCTGTAGAGGCACCCGTGGTGCGCAAGGAGCCTAAGGAAAGCACCTTTACCGAAGAGAACATCCGCCGGGACTATAACAACCGCCCCGCCAACAAGCTGGATATCCCCGCCTTCCTGCGCAAGTAAGACAGGCAAATCAGAAGGAGCTGCGAAGAATGGAAACCGTTTTTCGCAGCTCTTTTTTGTTGGCTTTAACTTGTTCCAAACGGATCTGTTTCCCGCCGGATACAGATTCGTTTTGTGTGTGAAAGAATGGGGTTGGAGCATTTGGGGGCCGGTACCCGGGGGAGCGGGGCTCACTTCGTATACGGGAGGCGGGGGCGCTGGGCGGCGGAACGCCGCCGCCCGTCCGCGCAGCGGCCGGGCCCTTTGGCGCCTGCGGCGCCAAAGCCAGCGCCCCCGGATGCGTATACCAGCCAACCTTCGTTTCCGGGCGTCCCGGCCCCCGTTTACAGGAGCCGCTTTTTTCCTGCCGCCGTATATCTGTTGCAAGTCGTTTCCGGTTGTTTCACATAAACGAAGAGGAGCTTTTTACAGCCCCTCTTTGTTTGCGCGCTGAATGGAAAAATCAAAAAAAGCTTCGTTTGCGTATCATAGGTCGGGCTGCATTTTCTTTATGCAAGCCGTGCAAATACCCCGGGAGTTACCCCATTCCCGCCCTGGCCGAAAAGCCGATGCCCGGTAGTGCTCTGTATAGATGCTTTGTGCGCATGTTACCATGCGGGGCATGACAATACATCATACGCAGCCCGGTGCGTTTGCTGCAGCCTCTTTCTCCGCTGCCGAGATGGCATCCGCTCCTTCCGGTTACCTGCGCTCCCGGGGGGAACCGTCAGGGGAGAAGCTCTTCCGTCCAGTTGGCGCTCTGGATCAGGGTGTCTACCCGGCGGAGTTCCGCACAAATCTGATCGCACTTTTTCTGGTATGCCTGCACGGGTATGGCGCTGAGTATTTTTATCTCCGTCCGGGTGGCCCGGCGAGCGGTGCTGCGGGCTGTCTCCAGAACGTTGCGGTACAGACGCACCTGGCGGGTTAACCGATCCCGTTTAGACAGCAGAGCGGTCAGAGTGCCTTCCGGTGTGGTCACGGCGCAGTTGGTGGCGTTGATCCGCTCCGCCAGTGCTTCCAGATGGAGCAGGCAGCTTTCCGTTTCCTCCATCAGCGCCAGAGGATCCTCCGGGGGCGTTTCCCCCTCCTGCACCAGGGCACTGGACTGAATACGGGCCTCCAGCTGATCTATGCGCTTTTGCAGATCCGCCCGCTCCTGCAGGGCTTCCGCCAGTTTCATATGCGGCTCCTTTCCGGGCGATGTCCGCCCTGTCTTCGTTGAAAAAGAAACGAACCGGCGCAGACAGGGCCGGCCCGTGTAAAACGGTTTATGCTTCCGCCACGTCCAGCGCTACCTGGATCATGTCGTGGAAGGCGTTCTGGCGCTGCTCGGGAGTGGTCTCCTCACCGCTGAAGATCAGATCGGAAATGGTGCAGATGCACAGGGCCTTTTTCCCGGCCCGGGCGGCGTTCATATACAGGGCGGCAGATTCCATCTCTACGGCCAGCACTCCCATTTTTGTCCAGGCACCCTGATCAACGGCGTCGTTGTAGAAGGTGTCGGAAGAAAGAATGTTGCCCACCTTGTAGGGAAGCCCCTTGCTTTCGCAGTTTTCCGCCGCCTTGCGCAGCAGGCCAAAGTCTGCAATGGGAGCAAAGATGCCGGGCAGGGCAAAGTTGTGAGCATAGTTGGAGTTGGTGCAGGCGCCCTGGGCAATGACGATATCAAACAGCTTCAGGCTCCGGTTGAGTCCTCCGGCAGAGCCTACCCGAATGATGCTTTCCACGTTGAACACGTTATACAGCTCATAGGAATAGATGCCGATGGAGGGCATCCCCATGCCGCTGGCCATAACGGAGACCCGCTTGCCCTTGTAATAACCCGTATAGCCCTGAATGCCCCGGATATTGTTCACCAGCTTGGCATCGGTCAGATAGGTCTCGGCAATCATTTTGGCCCGCAGGGGATCTCCGGGCATGAGTACGGTCTTGGCAAAATCTTCCGGCGTGCAGCCGATGTGAGGGGTAAGAGTAGACATAGATCCTCCAATAATTCAAGATAAAACGGTGGTTACCCGTATTTTATCACAGAACGGCCTCTCGGGCAACGGGAAAAAGAGTATGTTGCTGCACACATGTCTTACGGCAGCCGTTTTAAAGGGGCGGGCACTCTTTTTGCAGATCTGGGCGCAATGATCCGGACGGTGCTTTTTGGCCGCAAAAGCTTCTATAATTTTCCAGTTTTCCCGTACGACGGAGAGAAAATCCTGTAAATATGGGGTCAAAGACAAAGGTTCGGCTTTGGCAGGGCATACTGCCCCCACCAGGGGTTTTGATCTGCCAGGGCGAGCAGCTCTTCCTCACATATCGATAATTCGGGGCGTTCCCCGCTGTTTTCATGGATGGGGTTCATAAAATGGCAGCGCCCGTCATATCTGGTAAACATGGCGGCGTGTTTGCCGTATGGGGCCGGAAAGGTATGCATCCTCTTCTTTGGCAAACAGCCAGAGCGGTTTGATCTCCGGCGCGATTTTGTAGTCTTCCGTATCTATGCCTTCGCATGCCGGCAGCCCGGCCGGAGCGGCATAGGAACAGGATGCTTAAAAACATATGCATCATAAAAAGATCCGCTTTCACGGAGAAATGGCTATAGTATATGCGGGTCAGCTCCAAAAACAAGACCTGAAGAAGCTGTTGTTTCGGCATACCATTGAATAAAAAGCGGCAGGGGAGCATCCCTGCCGTTTTTGCGACAGCAGCGTATATGCTGCTGTCTTTCATCCTGTCTGTTTCCAACAAGGAAACAAAGGGCAGCCTTTGCTTCTATTTTCTGGTGCGTCCCCGGGACCGCTTCTGGGAACCGATCATGCCCGGACGTATCTTTCGGGAGGGAGCTACTTCTTCGCCGGAGAGGCGCTTGATCTCATCCCTGAGCTTGGCGGCCTGTTCAAATTCCAGCTCCCGTGCGGCCTGCTGCATCTGCTGCTGCAGCAGAGCGATGCGCTCCTTACGCTTTCCCATATCTTCTTCAAAGACAGGGGATTCGGCTTTATGGGAGATCATCAAAGTGTCCGCCACTTCTTTGATGATGGTTTTGGGCACGATGCCGTGCTCCCGGTTATAGGCCATCTGTATGTCCCGGCGGCGTTCCGTTTCTTCCATGGCTCGTGCCATGGAGGGGGTTATGGTATCGGCGTAGAGGATGACCCGGGCTTCGGCATTTCGTGCGGCCCGGCCGATGGTCTGTATAAGGGAGGTCTCCGAACGCAGGAAGCCTTCCTTATCCGCATCCAGAATGGCGACCAGTCCCACCTCCGGCAGGTCCAGTCCCTCCCGCAGCAGGTTGATGCCCACCAGCACGTCAAAGTCTCCCAGCCGCAGATCCCGAATGATCTCCATGCGGTCCAGTGTATCGATATCGCTGTGCATATACCGGACCCGGACTCCCATGCCCTCCAGATATTCTGTCAGGTTCTCCGCCATGCGTTTGGTCAGGGTGGTGATCAGGGTGCGGAATCCTTTTTGCGCCGTCATCCGCACTTCGGAAAGAATATCGTCTATCTGTCCTTCAATGGGGCGAACTGTCACCTCCGGGTCCACCAGCCCTGTGGGCCGCAGGATCTGTTCGGCCACCTGGCTGGCCCTTTGCAGCTCCCACTGGCCCGGGGTGGCGGAAACGCAGAGCATCTGGGGGATCCGGGTAAGGAACTCATCAAAGGTCAGGGGCCGGTTGTCAAAGGCCGAGGGCAGGCGGAAGCCGTATTTCACCAGTTCCGTTTTTCGGGCCAGATCTCCCCGGTACATGGCCCCGATCTGGGGGATGGTCACATGGCTTTCATCCACAATAAGCAGAAAGTCTTTGGGAAAATAGTCGATGAGGGTAAAGGGGGGCTCCCCGGGCTTTCGGCCGTCAAAATAACGGGCATAGTTCTCTATGCCGTTACAGTAGCCGATCTCCAGCATCATCTCCATGTCGTGGGTCACCCGCTGCTCGATGCGCTCGGCTTCCAGAGGCTGCTCGTTGTCCAGAAACATCTGCTTCTGCCTGTGCATATCCGCCTCTATATTCCCCATGGCGCTTTTGAGCTTTTCCGCCCCGGTGGCATAATGGGTGGCGGGGAAGATGGCCGCATGGTCGCAGACGGCCAGCAGTTCGCCGGTAAGGGCGTTGATCTCAGTAATCCTGTCGATCTCATCCCCGAAGAAGCTGACCCGGTAGGCGCTGTTTTTGGAGCCCATGGGGAAAATATCCAGAATATCTCCCCTGACCCGGAAGGTGCCCCGCTGAAAGTCCATGTCGTTTCGCTGGAACTGAATCTCCACCAGCCGGCGCATGACCTCGTTGCGCTCTATCTCCATGCCCGGCCGCAGGGAGATGGAGAGCTTCAGGTATTCCGTAGGATCTCCCAGTGCATAGATGCAGGAAACGGAGGAAACGATGATCACATCCCTCCGCTCGTTCAGGGCGCAGGTGGCGGAATGCCGCAGCCGGTCGATCTCTTCGTTGACGGCGGTGGTCTTTTCTATATAAGTGTCGGAAGAGGCAATGTAGGCTTCGGGCTGGTAGTAATCGTAATAAGAGACGAAATACTCCACCGCACTGTCCGGAAAAAAGGCCCGCAGCTCGCTGCAAAGCTGGGCGGCCAGGGTCTTGTTGTGGGCCAGCACCAGCGTGGGCTTCTGCACCTGCTCAATGACCTTGGCCATGGTATAGGTCTTGCCGCTGCCGGTAACACCCAGCAGCACCTGGAGCTTGTCACCCGCCAGCACGCCCCGGGACAGCTTTTCTATGGCCTGGGGCTGGTCTCCCTGAGGGGAGAAGGGGGATACTACATGAAAGCCCATACTCAGCAGCTGTAGTCCGCCGTGTGGGACTCGGTCACATGTGCGTGGATGTATTTGCGCACTTCGTTATGATGGGGGTCCTTATCGTAGACCTCGTACCCCGCTCTGTCCCGGAAGGTGACGATCAGACAGGCGTCATAGCTCCGGGGGCCGTGGAGCTCGTCCGTATGATAGGTCATATCCGCGATCTCGGGGATCAGGGCGGGAAGGGTCAGCAGGCGGCGCCCCACTTCTGCGGCGCACACTTCGGGATCCCGGAATTTGAAAAGAAGCACATGCTGAAACATAACAGCCTCCTTTGGGGCACAGCCCCTGAAAATCTGCTTCCATTATACCCGCATCCGGCGTCTTATACAATGAAAGTTTACACACTGTACGCAACCTTACATGCTTTTTTAATTGAAGAAAGAAAGGAAGCATTGTATAATTAAGGTCTATACTACCGGTTTTGCGGGTCTTTTCCCGGCCGGATCAGAGGAGGGAGCAACCATGCAGAAAGAAACGTCCCCCGGAAAAAAGCCCGGGTTGGGGGCGCTGGCGGAATGCATAAAAGGATACTGGCTGCCTACGGTGCTGACACCGCTGCTGATGGTCTGCGAGGTGGTCATGGAGGTGCTTATCCCCATGCTCATGGCGGCTATTGTAGACGGAGGCCTGTACCGGCAGGAGGAGTTTCTGCTGCGGGAATACTTTTCTCCGGAACTGATCGCCAATAATAAAAAGTTCATTCTGGTGCTGGGGGGATTGATGATCCTCTTTTCTCTGCTGTCGCTGTTTTTCGGCTCGCTGGGAGCCAGAACATGCGCCGTGGCTACCATGGGCTTTTCCAAAAATCTGCGCAAGCGGGTCTTTGATAAGATCGAGACCTTTTCCTTTGCCAATACAGACAAGTTCTCCGTGCCTTCGCTGGTCATGCGCTGCACCACGGATGTGACTAACCTGCAGAATACCTTTTCTCAGGTCATCCGGATGCTCTTCCGGGGGCCTTTCATGGTGGTGCTGGGAGCCATTATGGCCATACGCATCGACCGGGAGCTGAGCCGCACCTTCCTGATCGCTCTGCCCATACTGGCGGCGGCGCTGTTTGTATTGCTGAAGATCGGCTTTCCCCGGTTCACGGCCATGTTCAAAAAGTATGATGATATGAACGCCCATGTGCAGGAAGATCTGGTGGCCATCCGTGAGGTCAAATCCTTCGTCCGGCAGGAATACGAAAAGCAGCGCTTCAACACCTATGCCAACACCCTGCAGAAGGCACAGGTCTATGCCGAAAAAATGTTCTCCTTTGCCGGGCCCATCCAGATGCTGGTCATGTGGTCCTGCACCATTATCCTGCTGGCCATAGGAGGGCGCCGGGTCATGGTGGTTGGGGATATCCATGCCGGGGCGCTGACCAGCCTTATCTCCTATACCTCCCAGATCGTGGGAAGCCTGGCCATGCTTTCCTTTATTTCCATTTCCATCGGCATGGCCCGGGTGTCTTTCGGCCGTATTGCGGAGATCCTGGGGGAGGTCCCGGATATTCAGGGACCGGAGTCCGACCTGAAAGTGGAAGACGGCGGCATCGTGTTTGATCACGTTTCCTTCAGCTATACCCGTTCCAAAGAGAATCTGACTCTGGAGGATATCGACCTGCACATTGCTCCCGGGGAGACCATCGGGGTGGTGGGGGGTACCGGCGACGGAAAGAGCACGCTGGTCCAGCTGATCCCCCGGTTTTATGATGTGCTGGAAGGGGCCGTGTATCTGGGCGGGCGAAACGTAAAGGAATATTCTCTTTACGAGCTGAGGGAGAGCGTATCCATGGTGCTGCAAAAGAACACGCTGTTTTCCGGCACCATTTACGAAAATCTTCTCTGGGGCAATCCCGGGGCTACCCGGGAGCAGGTGGAGGAAGCCTGCAGGGCCGCCTGCGCCCATGAGTTCATAGAGCGGTTCCCCAAGGGATATGATACGGATCTGGGCCAGGGGGGCGTCAACGTTTCCGGCGGGCAGAAGCAGCGGCTGTGCATTGCCCGGGCTCTGCTGAAGAACCCCAAGGTGCTGATCCTGGATGATTCCACCAGCGCCGTGGACTCCGCAACGGATGAACGCATCCGCAAGGCACTGCGGGAGGCCTTGCCCCAATGCACCAAGCTTATCATTGCCCAGCGTATCGCCTCCGTTCGCTTTGCCGACAGGATACTGGTCATGGAAAAGGGCCGGATCCTGGATGTGGGCAGCCACGAGGAGCTGCTGGAGCGCTGCCCGGTGTACCAGCAGATCTTTGCTTCCCAAAACAGGGGAGAGCAGGAAGAGGGGAGGGATGCCTGATGCCAAGACGGGATGCTATTGCCATGAAGCTCAACGGGAAGTACAGGCCGGATTCCGCCCTGAGCACCCTGAAGCGGCTGTTTACCTATTATAAAAACTGTCGGCTCTGTCTGACGCTGGCGGTATTGTTTATCCTGCTGTATGCCGCTTCCACCATTCTGGCCGCCTATATGATGAAGCCTGTGGTGAATCTGCTGGGAGAAAGCGGCGTTGTGACGGATGCCCGGCTGGCCCGATACACTGCCCTGCTCATAGGCATGGCAGCGCTGTACCTGACCGGCGCGGTCACCAACTTCCTGCTCAACCGGCTCATGCTGGAATGTGCCAGCCGGGTGCTCTGCGCCCTGCGGATCGCCATGTTCGATAAGATGCAGGAGTTGCCACTGGCCTATTTCGATGCGCACCCCCACGGGGAGCTCATGAGCTATTACACCAACGATATAGACGCCATCCGGGAACTGCTGCATCACAGCATCACTCAGATGCTTATTTCCGTTATCAGTCTGGCGGGCGTCATGGCCATGATGCTCATTCTTTCCCCTGCCTTGTGCCTGATCGTAGCGGTCATGGCCGTGTGCGTGGTGCTGACCACCCGGCTCATAGGCCGCCGCAGCCGCAAAAATTTTTCCAGCCAGCAAAAGGCCACCGCTTCCGTCAACGGCTATATCGAAGAGATGATGGCCGGGCAGAAGGTGGTCATGGCCTTCAATCACGAAAAGGCGGTCATGGAGGAATTTGACCGGCGGAACACCGCTCTGTGCGGCTATGCCACACTGGCAGCTACTCTGGGCAATGTGATCGGCCCGGTCATGAACAACCTCTCCCATATCTTTTATGCCATCACCGCCACCGTAGGCGTGCTGCTGACGATCCAGGGAGGCGTACTTATTGCGTTTCTCTCCTATATTCGTCAGTTTGCAGAACGGGTCAGCCAGATCTCCGAGCAGTTCAACTTCATCATGCAGGCTCTGGCCGGCGCCGAGCGGGTCTTTGACCTGATGGATGTGCCTGCCGAGCGGGATGAAGGGGGCTTTCGGCTGGTGCAGACCGGTGCCGGGGCATGGGAATGGGTCAAGGGCGAGGAGCGGGTGCCCCTGAAGGGGGATGTGCGCTTTAAGGATGTAACCTTCTCCTACGACGGGAAAAAGACCGTTCTCAAGGAGGTGTCCCTTTATGCAAAGCCCGGCCAGAAGATCGCCTTTGTGGGCTCCACCGGAGCGGGCAAGACCACCATCACCAATCTGATCAACCGCTTCTACGATGTGCAGGAAGGGGCCATCACCTATGACGGCATAGACGTAAAGGATATCCGCAAGGACGATCTGCGGCACTCTCTGGGCATGGTGCTGCAGGACATCCATCTGTTTACCGGCACGGTCATGGAAAATATCCGTTACGGTCGCCTGGACGCCACGGACGAAGAATGTATTGCCGCCGCCAAAGTGGCCAATGCCCACTACTTTATCTCCCATCTGCCGCAGGGCTATGATACCCCCCTGTATTCTGATGGGGCCAATCTTTCTCAGGGGCAGCGACAGCTCATTGCCATTGCCCGGGCGGCGGTTTCTGATCCCCCGGTGCTGATACTGGACGAAGCCACCAGTTCCATCGACACCCGTACAGAGAAGCTCATCGAACGGGGCATGGATGCCCTTATGGAGGGGCGGACGGTGTTCGTTATCGCCCACAGGCTTTCCACCGTGCGCAATTCCGATGCCATCATGGTGCTGGAGCAGGGGCGGATCATCGAGCGGGGGAACCATCAGGAGCTTATGTCACAAAGGGGCTGGTATTATCAGCTGTATACCGGTATGTTTGAACTTTCCTAAAACAGGCAGGCAAGGAGGCGGCAATGGTACACATCGGCAACGATTGGGACGAAAGACTGGCGGGTGAGTTTGAAAAGGAATACTACCTGGCGCTGCGGCAGTTCCTCATAGAGGAATATCGCCGGTATCAGGTATATCCGGATATGTACGATATTTTCAACGCTCTGAAGTACACCTCCTTTGCGGATACCAAGGTGGTGATCCTGGGGCAGGATCCCTATCACGGCCCGGGGCAGGCCCATGGTTTGTGCTTTTCGGTAAAAAAAGGAGTGGAGCCTCCGCCTTCGCTGCAGAATATCTTTAAGGAGCTTATGGAGGACGTGGGGATCCCCCGGCCGCCTCATGGCGAACTGACCTGCTGGGCCAGAGAGGGCGTGCTGCTGCTGAACACGGTGCTCACCGTTCGTGCTCACCAGCCTAACTCCCATAAAGGGAAGGGATGGGAGATCCTGACGGACAGGATCATCTCCGAACTTAACCATAAGACTACCCCCGTGGTGTTTTTGCTGTGGGGGGCCAATGCCCGGAGCAAAAAGAAGCTTATCACTAACCCTCAGCATGTTATACTGGAAACGGTGCATCCCAGCCCCTTGTCCGCATACGGCGGCTTTTTCGGCTGCAGGCATTTTTCTCAGGCGAACCGGGTGCTGGAGCAAAGCGGACAGGTACCCATAGACTGGACGGTGCGCTGAACACAAGGAGGAACCATGCATACAATGATCTGGCATAAAAAAGGGGTTCTGGCCCTGATACTGCTGCTGAGCGTCATCCTTTGCGCCTGCGGCGGGGAGGAGAAAGCCGCGCCTGCTCTGGCAGCGGCGCCGGCGGATACGGAGGCTGCGGAGGTGGAAGCGGCCAGCCTGGCGCTGGAAGTCGTGACGCCTGCGCCCACCCAGACCCCCCAGCCCACGCCGGAGCCCACTCCTACCCCCACGCCGGAACCTACCCCCACGCCTACCCCCCGGCCCAGGGAGGTTCTGCTGCAGGAGAGCTACGGATACATTTCCGCCGAAGAGGACAGCCGTTACGCCAATCTTATGATGGGGCGGGAAACGCTGCTCCTTGCTTCCATGAAGGGGCGCAGCATCCGCCTGTATGCGGATACGTCTCTGGCGGAATATGAAGAAGCGGAAAACCAGACCACCTACAAGCGCATCAGGGAGCTTGTCATTCTGGAAAATGATAAAGGGCCCGAAGGCGAGGCGCTGTATAAGGTCGTTACCGCCTTTGACGGCAGAACCGGGTATGTGCTCCAATCGGATACGGATAATTCCGTTCTGGTTCCCTATACCAATGGGAGCTACGCCCTGATGTGCCGACCGGGAACCCCCATTTATAAGGAGCCCTGCGATGAAAAGAAGGATAAAGAGGTTCTTTCCCAGTTGGGCTACGGCTTATGCCGGGTGCTTGGGGTCTATGAGGACAATTTTAACTACTGTTATGTACTGACGGAGGACGGGGTCTACGGCTTTGTGGATCCGGATCAGCTTCAGCCTGTATCCGTAGAGGAAGCCCGGGCGTACCTGTCCCTGCAGCCCCTTTCCGGCGGCGGTTTTTCCATGGAAGAAGTGGTATCCGAACTGGAAGGGCAGCAGGGCATGGCTGCCGGTGATATGGAAAGTCTGCTGTATGAAGCCCTCAGCCGCAGGGGCCTGTATTTTGACCCGGGCTACTATCTGTTTTTTACCAAGGAACTGAGCAACAATACCCTTTACCCACGGTTTTATAAGGACGATACCTACAATTCCCTGCTGTTCAAGCTCTTCAATACAGCCGGGGACCGGGTGCTGTATGAAGGCAAACCCACTCAGTGGGCCTATGTAGGCCAGATCGATGCCCTGCAGCGGGGAGATGTGGTGTTCTTCAGTGACTATGCCGTTACGGATAAAGCCGTGCAGGAGAATGTGGAGGTGGTGTTCCGGGGGAAGTATTCCGGTCACATCACCGGCTGCGGCCTGTATCTGGGAGAGGATAGGCTCCTGGCAGTGCAGAGCGGACTTTTGTACTGCGTGGAGAACTTCTCTGCTTCTTCCCTGGCGGAGGACTTTGATTCTGCCCGGAGGATCTCTCCCACGGTGACAGACTATACGGCCTATTTGATCGAGGTGCTCCTTTCCAACATCTATGACCGGCTGGGGACCCCTTACAACAATGTTCACCGGGTGGGGGATAAGACCTATGACTGTTCCGGCATTATCTGCTGGAGTATGCGTTCCGCCGGGATCAAGGATAAGAAGGGACAGAAAACCATGCTCATTGACCGGACGGCTTCCGGACTGAGCAACGTAGACAAGCTGTATTGGGAAAAGGAGGATAAGACCGTTACCTTTTCGCTGCTGAGCAAGGTGGCCCGAAACAGCGAGGATATAAAAAAGCTGCAGCGGGGAGATATTGTATTCCTGATCAACGGCGGCAATAACAAGATCGGCCATGTCATGTTTTTCCTGGGAGAGGATACGGTCATTCATTCCACCACCATCTCCGGCATTTACCGGGGCACGCTGGTGGCGGGTTTCCGGCAGGCCCTGAAAAACAAATATTATCTTACCACCCGGATGCAGGTGGAGTGACGCCTGCGCCGGAAGAAAGGCAATGTATCCGTGAAAAAGAAGCAAAAAGAGCTTTGGGCACTGTTCTTCACCTTTTTGAAGATCGGCGCCTTCACCTTTGGCGGCGGCTATGCCATGCTGGCGCTGCTGGAGGATGCCTGCGTCCGGCAGAAGGGATGGCTGACCCGGGAGGAGTTTTTGGACATGACGGCCATAGCCGAATCCACTCCCGGCCCGGCGGCGGTCAACAGCGCCACCTACATCGGGTATCAGGCAGGGGGCTTTTTGGGTGCGGTGGCAGCCACCTTTGCCGTGTGTCTGCCCTCGTTTGTGGTCATATATGCGATATCGCTGTTTCTGGATGCGTTCCTGGCTTTTCCGCTGGTACAGGCGGCCTTCCGGGGCATACAGGCCTGTGTGGTGTACCTGATCCTTTCCGCCGGATGGAAGCTCCTGCGGGGGATGGAAAAGAGTCTCTTTAACCGCTGCCTGGTGTGGGGAACGGCGGGGAGCATGGTGGTGCTGTCTTTTCTGTCCGTTTCTTTTTCTTCGGTATATTACATTCTTTTGTGCGGCTGCCTGGGGCTTCTGGCCTGTGGCCTGAAGCGGTGGAAGCAGCGGAAGGAGAAACGGGCATGATATACCTGAAGCTCTTTCTGACTTTTCTGGAGATAGGCGCTTTGTCCTTTGGCGGGGGCTACGGTATGATCAGCGTGGTGCGAGAGGCGGTGCTGGGCAACGGCTGGCTGACGGAGGAAGCGTTTATCCGCTTTATTGCCGTTTCGGAATCCACACCGGGGCCTTTGGCCGTGAACATGGCCACCTTTATCGGCGCTTCGCAGGGCGGATTCCCGGGGGCTCTGTGCGCTACGCTGGGGGTGGTGCTGCCTGCCTTTATCATTATTCTGGTCATAGCGGCCCTTATACAGAACCTGCTGCGATTTGCGGGGGTGCAGGCCTTTTTATCCGGTGTGCGGCCCTGCGTAGTGGGACTGATCCTTGCTACGGCCCTGACCATGGGGCTTAAGACGCTGTTTTCCTTTTCCAACCTGGGGGATAATCCGGTACCGGACTGGCGGGGTATCCTGCTGTTTGCACTTATGCCCCTGACGGCCTGGGGGTATAAACGGCTGCGGAAAAAGCCGCTTTCTCCGATCTTGCTGATATTGCTTTCCGCCGGGCTGGGGATGCTGTTTTATGGATTGTAAAATGTGCGGCGGAGGGTTGACGAAGGCGCTGCCCGGCATATAAAATGCTATTCAGTGGAGTGTAGGCAAAAACATTCCGCATGAACAAAACTTCCGCAGAAACGGAAGGATGGAGGAAAATTCGTTGCAGGACTTTTTGGATCTTTTTTCCAATGTGACCAACTTTACCTGGCAGGCAGGGCTGATGATCGCCATTGGCTGCGTGCTGATCTATCTGGCCATCGTCAAGGAGATGGAGCCTTCTCTGCTGCTGCCCATGGGGTTCGGCGCAGTGCTGGTGAACCTTCCTTTTGTAAATACGGAGGCCATTGAAACGCTGTTTAATGCCGGTATTGCCACAGAGCTGTTCCCGCTGCTGCTGTTCATCGGCATCGGCGCCATGATCGACTTCGGGCCCCTGCTCTCCAATCCCAAGATGATGCTGTTCGGAGCGGCGGCTCAGTTCGGCATTTTCTTCACGCTGATCGTGGCTCATGGGCTTCTCTTTGGAAGATGCGGCTTCCATTGCCATTATCGGGGCAGCGGACGGTCCTACCTCCATCTATGTTTCCCAGGTGCTTAAATCCAATTATCAGGGTGCCATCATGGTGGCGGCCTATTCCTATATGGCGTTGGTGCCCATCGTGCAGCCCCCCATCATCCGGCTGATCACCAGCAAAAAAGAGCGGCGCATACGCATGAACTATGCGCCTGCCGCCATCAGCAAGACCACAAGGATCCTGTTCCCCATTATCGTTACCATTGTGGCAGGTACGGTGGCCCCCAAGTCTGCAGAGCTTATCGGTTTCCTCATGTTCGGCAACCTGATCCGGGAATGCGGTGTGCTGGGGTCTCTCAGCGAGACGGCGCAGAATGCACTGGCCAACCTGATCACGCTGTTGCTGGGCATTTCCGTAGCTTTCAGAATGCAGGCGGAATACTTTGTCACCTTCCAGACGCTGGCCATATTGCTGCTGGGGCTGGTGGCCTTCATCTTTGATACGGTAGGCGGTGTTCTTTTTGCCAAGGTGCTGAACATTTTCTGCAGAGAAAAGGTGAACCCCATGATCGGGGCGGCGGGGATCTCCGCCTTCCCCATGGCATCCCGGGTGGTGCATAAGATGGGCCGGGAGGAGGATCCCTTCAACTTCCTGCTCATGCATGCGGCCGGAGCCAACGTAAGCGGACAGATCGCCTCCGTTATTGCCGGGGGACTGATCCTCACTCTGGTACTGGGACACTGAGAAAGGAGAGAGACTATGCAGTTTCGTTTTTCCACGCTTCCCCAAACGCTGATGATGACGCTCAAGGGCATGGTAGGTATTTTTGTGGTCATCGGGGTGATCATGCTCTGTATCTGGATCCTGAACAAGATCACCGCCGCCAAAGGCGCAGAAAAAGAAGCGTAAGGCGGTTCATATCTTTATAAAAAGGCAGCTTCCCCATCCGTGGCGGAGGCTGCCTTTTTGTGCAGCCCGGCCTTTTCCGGCTGGGAGGGATCTGCTTTTTGCCGCTGGCGGGGGGCGCGCCGTATACGGAAGGCGGGGCGCACGGCGTGCCCCCTTTGGGGCACGCCTGCGGGGCTACGGCCCCGCAGAGTTCCGGCGGCACAGCCGCCGGAACGTGCGCCCCATCCCTCGAAGTGCGGCAAAACGGCGTATATGCACAGGCTGCGTATAACCGTTAGCTGCTTTTTGCGCCGGGCAGCGATGCATGTTCCATTCTGGAAGAAAACGATATTCCGTTTAAAAGAGAAAGAATATGCAAAACAACGGTTTCACGCACCGGCGGGCTTCCTTTTCGGGCAGGCATAGGTCTGCTCGGCGGCACATAGGCTGTGGAGGAGGTGAAGCATATGTATATCGTGTTGCGGGAAAAACAGGGCCGGGCGGCGGGCCATATCTGCCTGGAAGAAGGACAGGGGGAGCTTTGCTGGCGGGGGCGCTGCCAGGGGAAAGCGGTACTCCTTTCCGGAGAAGGGGAACGTTGGCTTACGGAACAGGGCAGGTGCCCCTTTGTTCCGGTGGGCGCACTGGTGCTGGAAGGGGAGACCCTTTTGGCCTGGGGTAATGCTCCCGGAGCATCCTTGACGGAGCAGGAACTGCTGGCACTGTATAAGGAAAAAAACGTTCCTGAAAAAACGGAGGAACCACCGGAAAAGACGGAGAAACCGGAAGATCTTCAGAATGAAGCGGGATCACAGGTATCCTCCCAGCCATCGGAATCGCGTAAACCGTGTATGGAAGAGAGGGAGAACACAGCAGAAACTCCCCGGGAGACACCCGCTCCGGAAGACAGCGGCGCAGAAGCGGCAGCCTTTGCGGCATTGGTAGCGGAAGCCGCTCAAGTGTACAGGCAGCTGGAATCCGGGGAGACCCGAACGCTTCAGGGGCCGCCGGAAGGCAGACAGTGGATGGCAGAGACAGAATCCCTGCTTTCTCCTGCCCGAAAGGTGTCTGCAAGAGAGAGTATTCAGCCCGGGGAGGATCGGAGGCAAACGCAGTTTCTGACAGAAAATCCCTTTCCTTATGCTTTCCCAAAGGGAGAGTTCATGCGGGTTTACGGTCCTGGGATACTGGAACATCTGGAGGGCCGGTGGCGGCAGGGGAACCGGGAATACCGAATCATTGCCGTGCCAGGAGCACCTGCTTCCCACCCGCCCCGGCATCTTTTTGGATTCACTCGATATGTGCGCAGCACAGGAGGCGGTTATTGGATCAAGATGCTTCCCCTATCCAACTGATCCCGCTGCAAGAAATGAAACGCTGCCGGACATGACGGATGAAAAGGCATTTATAGATTGTTTACCCCGTAAATGGCATTGATCCGGCGCCGCTTCGGCCTGATTTGCGGAACTTCCGCAGCGGCGGTAAAAATCAAAGACTGCTTTTGACGCTTAGCTGGACAGATAGCCGGTTAAATGAAGGAATTGCAAAGTCAAATCATGGCGGCGGGATCAGGAAGCATCTCTGGCTCGGCGTATCCGGTTGGCACGGGAGAAGGTGCGCAGGCTGGTAAGCAGAGCCGCTACCGCCACGATCCCTACGGCAATGGCCAGAGCACTGATGGCAGTGGCGGTGCCCCAGGTTAAAACCTCCTGCCGGCTGCTGCGGACCATAGCTTCCATGGTGTAATGCAGCCCCCGGCCGGGGATCAGGGCGATGAGCACGGGCATATTGTATACCGTAGCCGGGGCCCGGGTGATCCGGGCCATCAGTTCGGCATACCCCGCTCCGAAAAGGGCGGCCAGAGCCTGTGCGGCAAAGCCTTCCCCCAGCAGGGGCATGCACAGCAGATAAACGCTCCAGCAAAGCCCGGAACCCAGAGTGCAGAAAAACAGGTTTTTATATGGTACCCGGAAGATAAGGCTGAAGCCCAAAGAGCCCAGTGCGGCGGAGAGGGTCTGCACAAAGGGGAGGCGTGCCAGCGTATCCGCCTCCGCAGGAGACTGTATATTCCGGGTGAGCAGCATGGCCGTGGCAAAGCCGCCGGCAATAAAACAGGCAATAAGCAGGCTTTCTACCAGCCGCAGCGTGCCGGAAATGGTATCGCCTGTAAGCATATCCCGAACAGAGTTGGTCATGGCAATGCCGGGGATCAGAAGCATGATGGAACCGATCATGATGTAGCTGGGGTGAAAAACCGGGCTGAGCAGGGGCAGAGACATAGCAAAAAGCCCCGTCAGCAGAGAGATAAGAAAAGCCTGCAGAAGCCGCTGCATATGGACCCGCTTCAAAAGCCCATCCAGCAGGTAAATGAGCACACCCGTAAGCACCGAAGCAAGGCCGTCCCACAGGCTGCCGCCAAAGAATACCGCAAAGGCGCTTCCTGCCAGAAAGTAGCCTGCCAGCCGGGAAAGATCCTTTCGATTGCGGTGCTGAACATTTTCCCGGATCGCCCGGATCCCATCCCCAAGCGCCTCTACGGGGGGCTTTTGGGCACAGATTCGCCGGGAAAGCTCGTTGAGCATACTCAAGCGGGTAAAGTCTGTGTCGTAAGCGCCGTTCCAGATGCGCCGCAGTTGGGTCTCCGTTAAGCCGTCCTTAAAGGAGGCGGAAAGCGTGATACCGGAGGGAATGGTCATTACATCCACTTCTGCGGCGCCGTAGCTTTTCAACAGCCGTGTGATGGTATCCTCCACCCGGCTGACTTCCGCTCCGCACAAAAGCATGTCCTGCCCCATATCCAGTACATACCGCAGCAGCTTTTTTTCGTCCATGACGCTGTCCTCCTGAAAGATGCCCCCATTATAGCAAGTCGCCGGGTTTCCTACAAGCGGCAATCTTTTGTTCCCAGGGGGCAGAGGGAGTGGTTTGCCGTCCCGGTGCCCCTTGTATACGCTTTCCGGCCGGAGCGAAGTCTGCCCGGGCACGGTAGCCCCGGGGATGCACCTTTGGCGCTGAGCGCCAAAGGCAAGGCCAACCGGCGGCCTTGCGGGCCGGTTCCCGGCCCATGCATCCCCCCAGCCGGGACCGGTGCTTTTCCTTTAGACAGGGGCAAGGTTTATACAGCCCGGAGCTTTGGCGGCCGTCTATGTTCATTCAAACTCCGGAAAAAGAAAAAGGCTGCCCTCATGGGAGAACAGCCTGAATACCTGCCGGGAAAGAGAAGGAAAACCCGGCGGGCGGCAGAACCGAACGGCCTTTTCCGGAGTCTGCCTCTCCGGGGCCGGGGAATCATTTCACACCGAACAGCAGCATGTCATAGGTGGGGAAGGGCCAGTATTTTTCGGCGGTAAGGTTTTCCGCTTCGTCGCATACCACCCGCAATTCCGCCATGCGCTGGCGGATCACATCCCGGATCACGGCGGCGGCCTGGGTCACATCCCCAATGGTCTTATAGCGGATAAGCTCCGAATCCAGAGCCTCTGCGGCCTGGTCGATCTCTTCGATCAGGGGGCAGAGACGGCCCAGCAGCTTCTTTTCGTAGCCTCCGGTCAATTCCGGAAGCACGGCACTCTTGGCGGCCAGGGATTCCGCCAGCTCCCGGGTATAGGCTTCCACCGCCGGGAGGATCTCTTTACGGGCCATGTCTACCATGGTCAGTCCCTCTATGTTCACGGTTTTGCAGTAATTGTCCAGCAGGATCTCATACCGGGAGCGGATCTCCACGGGGGAGAATACCTTGTGAGAGGTAAGCAGATCCACATTTTTCTTTTCCAGAAAAGCAGCCATGGCATCGGGCGTGGTTCGCAGGTTGTGAAGCCCTCTTACCTCCGTGGCTTCCCGGAGCCAGCTTTCGTCATAGCCGTTTCCGTTGAAGATGATCCGCTTATGGGCATGAATAGTTTCCCGGATCAGCTCGTGGAGTGCGGATTCAAAGCAATCCGCCTTTTCCAGTCGGTCGGCATACTGGCGGAGGGATTCCGCCACCGCCGTGTTGAGCATGATGTTGGAGCAGGCAATGCTGTTGGAAGAACCCAGCATACGGAACTCAAACTTGTTCCCCGTAAAGGCAAAGGGAGAGGTACGGTTCCGGTCGGTGGTGTCCCGCAGGAAGCGGGGCAGCACATGCACCCCCAACTTCATGACGGTCCGCTGGGTGCCGTTATAAGGAGCGTCTGCCTCAATGGCATCCAGCACGGCGGTAAGTTCATCCCCCAGAAACATGGATACCACTGCCGGAGGGGCTTCGTTGGCGCCCAGCCGGTGATCGTTTCCTGCCGTAGCTACGGAAAGACGCAGCAGGTCGGCATAATCGTCCACCGCCTGTATCACAGCACAGAGGAACAGCAGGAACTGAGCGTTTTCATAGGGGGTCTCCCCGGGGGTCAGCAGATTGATGCCCGTGTCTGTGGCAATGGACCAGTTGTTGTGTTTGCCGCTGCCGTTGACGCCTGCAAAGGGCTTTTCATGGAGTAGGCATACCAGATTGTGCCGGGAAGCCACCTTCTGCATGATCTCCATGGTCAGCTGGTTATGATCCGTAGCAATATTGCCGGTGGTGTAGATGGGGGCCAGCTCATGCTGGGAGGGTGCCACTTCGTTATGCTCCGTCTTGGCCAGAATACCCAGCTTCCAGAGTTCCTCGTTCAGCTCCGCCATATAGGCCGCCACCCGGGGCTTGATGGCACCGAAATAATGGTCGTCCATCTCCTGTCCTTTGGGGGGCTTGGCACCAAAGAGCGTGCGGCCGGTAAACATAAGGTCCTTCCGCCGCTCATACATATCCTTGTCTATAAGGAAGTACTCCTGCTCCGGGCCCACAAAGGTCTTTACGCACTTTACATCCTTATTGCCGAAAAGCTTCAGAATACGCATAGCCTGCTTGTTCAGGGCCTGCATGGAGCGCAGCAGGGGCGTTTTTTTATCCAGGGCTTCACCGCCGTAGGAGCAGAAGGCTGTGGGGATACACAGGGTCTTATCCTTGATGAAAGCAAAAGATGTGGGATCCCAGGCGGTGTAGCCCCGGGCTTCAAAGGTAGCCCGCAGCCCTCCCGAAGGGAAGCTGGAGGCATCCGGTTCTCCCTGGATCAGTTCCTTACCGGAAAACTCCATGAGTACCCGGCCGTCGGAGGCAGGGGCAATAAAGCTGTCGTGCTTTTCGGCGGTAACGCCTGTAAGGGGCTGGAACCAGTGGGTAAAATGGGTGGCCCCGTGTTCAACGGCCCAATCCTTCATGGCTGCCGCTACGGCGTTGGCCACCTGCGTGTTCAGGTTGGCACCCTCATCGATGGTCTTTTTCAGAGAGGCGTAAATATCTGCCGACAGGGTGGCTTTCATCACTCTGTCGTCAAAGGTCATACTGCCGAAATAGTCTGCTATGGTATTCATGCTTTCACCTCATATACGGATTCTTTCCACTAAAAAAGCGGGGCGCCGGGTATAACAAGACCCCATTGCCTCGCCTGCATCAGCACTATGCTTTTAAAAAAGCAACGTCCGGAACCATACTCCAGACGCCCTTGCCTTCATGGAGAGTATTATACCGCAGCGGTAGGATTTGTCAAGAGGAATTATATATTATTTTTTCGGAGCGATTGACAAAGGGGTTTTCTCTGTGCGATAATATACCGTCGATGGGCAAAGGCGTTCATTCATCCGGGGAAGGGCCCTGCGCTGAATGAGCTTCGTGCCCCATTTTTTATTTGGAAAACACATAAGGAGACCCAGTGCACAGCGAGGAACGGAACGGCGCCATACTGCTTGTATCGGCGGCGGAAAAACTCAATGAATCCCTGCTGAAGCTCCTTTCCCGGGAGCATTGGGGTCCCGTCACCTTAAAAACGGAGGCACATCAGGCCCGGGAACTTCTCAAGGCCAGGCATTTTGAATATGTGCTGGTCTGCGCATCCGATCCGGGAGAACCGGCCGCCCTTCTGGCACGAGATACGGTGCAGCATACGGGTGCAGGCGTATTGGTTCTTACCCCCGCCCAAAGCTATGAGACCCTTAGCGCCATGTTGGCGCCTCTGGGGGTGCTGGTGCTGGCAAGACCCCTGTCCTCTCAGCTGCTTTTGCAGGCCATGCTTCTTTTGCAGGGAACCCGCAGCCGTCTTAAGGGCATGGAGAAGCGGGCAGCCTCTCTGGAAGAAAAGGTGGAGGAGATGCGCATCGTCAACTGCGCCAAATACCTGCTTATCGAACAACTGCAAATGACCGAAGCACAGGCCCACCGCTATATAGAAAAGCGGGCCATGGACAGGTGCGTCACAAAACGGGTCGTTGCAGAAAGCATACTTTCAACCTACAAATAACGGAGGATTTTTCTATGACCAAGTATATCTTTGTCACCGGCGGCGTGGTTTCCGGTTTGGGCAAGGGCATCACCGCCGCCTCTCTGGGCCGGCTGCTAAAAGCCCGGGGGCTGAAGGTGGCCGCTCAGAAGTTGGATCCTTACATCAATGTGGATCCCGGCACCATGAGCCCCTACCAGCACGGAGAGGTGTATGTAACGGAGGACGGGGCCGAAACGGATCTGGATCTGGGCCACTATGAGCGCTTTATCGATGAAGGGCTCAACAAGTATTCCAACCTGACCACCGGCAAGGTATACTGGAACGTTCTGAACAAGGAACGCCGGGGAGAGTATCTGGGCTCCACCGTGCAGGTCATCCCCCATATCACCAACGAGATCAAGGACTTTGTCTACCGGGTAGGCAAAAAGACCGGGGCAGATGTGGTCATCACAGAGATCGGCGGCACCATCGGCGATATCGAATCCCAGCCATTTCTGGAGGCTGTCCGCCAGATCTCTCTGGAAGCCGGCAAGGAAAATACCCTCTTTATCCATGTAACGCTGGTGCCCTTTTTGCGGGGGTCTGACGAGCATAAATCAAAGCCTACCCAGCATTCCGTCAAGGAGCTGCAGGGCATGGGCATCTGCCCGGATATCATTGTTCTGCGGTGCGATGAGCCTTTGGAAGAATCCATCTTCAGGAAGATATCCCTTTTCTGCAATGTAAAACCCGACTGCGTCATAGAAAACATCACTCTGCCCAACCTGTATGAGGCGCCCCTCATGCTGGAAAAATCCAATTTCTCCTCCATCGTCTGCCGGGAGCTGGGCATACAGGCGCCCGCCCCGGATATGCATGAGTGGACGGAGATGGTGCACCGCATGGAGCACCCGGAAAAGGAGGTGCATATCGGATTGGTGGGCAAATATGTGGCCCTTCACGATGCATATCTTTCCGTTGCAGAGGCGCTGCGCCATGCCGGCTTTGCCCAGAGCGCCCAGGTGCATATTTCCTGGATCGATTCGGAAACCATTACCCCCGAAACCGTGGCGGAAAAGCTGGCCGGGCAGGATGGCATCATTATTCCCGGAGGCTTTGGGGACAGGGGCGTGGAAGGCATGATTCTGGCCGCCCGGTATGCCCGGGAGCAGGATATCCCCCTGTTCGGCATCTGCCTGGGGATGCAGATCGCCGTCATAGAGTTTGCCCGGAATGCTGCGGGCATTCAAAACGCCAATTCCGGTGAATTCGATGAGCTTTGCAAGGATAAGGTCATTGACTTTATGCCCGGACAAAGCGACAATATAGATAAAGGCGGCACGCTGCGGCTGGGCAGCTATCCCTGCAATATCATGCCCGGCACCGCTATGGAGCGCTGCTATGGAACAGGCAGCATCTGCGAACGCCACCGGCACCGGTATGAGTTCAACAACGAATACCGGGAGATCCTTCAGCAGCATGGTCTGGTGCTTTCGGGGCTTTCTCCCGACGGACGGCTGGTGGAGACCGTGGAACTGCCCGGACGGGACTTTTATGTGGGGGTGCAGTTCCACCCCGAGTTCAAGTCCAGGCCCAACCGGCCCCATCCCCTGTTCATGGGGTTCGTGGGAGCGGCCATAACCAATAAGGAAAGGAGAAACAAATAACATATGTGCGGCATAGTAGGCTTTACCGGCGCCCGTCAGGCGGGCCCCATTCTTCTGGAGGGGCTTCGGCGGCTGGAGTACCGGGGGTATGATTCGGCGGGGGTAGCCGTTCAGGATGACGGCGGGCAGATCCGGGCCGTGAAGGCCAGCGGGCGGCTGGAGCATCTTTGCACCATGACCCGGGAGGGGGCGGCCGTCCCCGGCACCTGTGGCATCGGACATACCCGCTGGGCCACTCACGGGGCGCCTACCACAATGAATGCCCATCCCCACCTGTCTAACGACGGGCGCTTTGCCATCGTTCATAACGGCATCATCGAGAATTATGCGGAATTGAGAGAAGAACTCAAGGCCAGGGGCTTTGTTTTCCACAGCGAAACGGATACGGAGGTGGTGGTCCACCTGCTGGATATGTATTATGACGGGGACCTGAAAAAGGCCGTTATCCGTACCACGGCCCGGCTGGAAGGCTCCTATTCCCTGGGGGTGCTCTGTGCAGAAAAGCCCGGGGAACTCATTGCCGTCAAGTGCGCCAGCCCCCTGGTTCTGGGGGTAGGGGCGGGGGAAAACTTTTTCGCTTCGGATATCACGGCACTGCTGCCCTATACCCGCACGGTGGTGGAACTGGAGGACGGGGAGTTTGCCGACCTGACTCCCGAAGGAATGCGCTTTTTTGATTCTGCCGGCAAGGAGATACAAAAGACGCCCACCCGGGTGGTCTGGAGCATGGAAGCGGCGGAAAAAGGGGGCTATGAGCACTTTATGCTCAAAGAGATCATGGAGCAGCCCCGGGCGCTGAAAGCCACCATAGAGCCCCGCATCCGGGAGGGGCGCATCCAGCTGGAAGGCTTTGCCCTGACCAAAGAGGAACTGCAGGGGATCCGCCGGGTAGTCATCACTGCTTGCGGTTCGGCCTATCATGCAGGCTGTGTGGGCCGCTATGTGATGGAGGAACTCACCCGCATCCCCGTGGAGGTGGATATTGCCAGCGAGCTGCGCTACCGCCACCCCATTATAGACGAGCACACTCTGGTCATTGTCATCTCCCAGTCCGGAGAAACGGCGGATACCATTGCAGCACTGAAGGAATGTAAGAATCTGGGGGCCCGGACGCTGGCTGTCGTCAACGTGGTAGGCAGTACCGTGGCCAAGCTGGCTCACAGTGTGTTGTATACCTGGGCCGGGCCGGAGATCGCCGTGGCCACCACCAAGGGCTATACCACCCAGCTGGCGGTGCTGATCCTGCTGGCCGTATATATGGCCAGGGAACTGGGGCGCCTGGACGAGACCCGGTATGCCCAGCTGGTGGAGGGTATTGCCGCTTTGCCGGAGCGCAGCCAGCGGGCCATAGACCTGAACCGGCGGATGGAGACCCTGGCGCAGAAGTACCACAGCACCGACTCACTGTTTTTTATCGGCAGAAATCTGGATTATGCCGTGGCGATGGAAGCTTCTTTGAAGCTGAAGGAGATCAGCTACATCCATTCCGAGGCCTATGCGGCCGGGGAGCTCAAGCACGGCACCATTGCCCTGATCGATCAGGGACGGCTGGTAGTGGCGCTGGCCTGCCATACGGCGCTTTTTGATAAGCTCATGTCCAACGTCAAAGAGGTGAAAGCCAGGGGCGCCCGGGTGCTGGGCGTGGTGCAGGAAGGGGAGCATCGTATCTTTGCAGAGGCGGATGACGCCCTGCTGGTGCCCCAGACGGATCCGCTGCTGCTGCCCATACCAGAGATCATTCCTTTGCAGCTTTTTGCTTATTATGTGGCAAAGGCAAACGGATGCGATATCGATAAGCCGAAAAACTTGGCAAAGTCTGTGACCGTGGAATAAATGCGGCACGGCAAGCGCTGCAGGTGTATGCCGGAGTGGCTGCGATACCGTGATGCCGCATCGGAGAAGCTTAACCAGATTCAAAAACGCCCGGACAAACATGTCCGGGCGTTTTTCAGACGGCAGATATCTTTGTGTTTTTATTGGCGGGCATCGGATAGGCGGCATGATGTGGAAAATATTCGGTAATAAAATAAGAAGTGCTGATATGATGTTGTTTGAATTCAAATTTGGCAATAAGCACTCTTCAACTTTAATTCAAAAATACCCTGATATCCTAAAATACGAAGGCCTTTTTTCAATAAGAATTGGGACGAAATTTTTTTCGAAGATGCATATTTTTTGTATTTTTGAGTTATTGCAGCAATTCAAAGCTGGCTTGACAATTACGAATATAAAATAATTTACAACACGGTGGAGGCTGACGATACACCTATACTTGAATTTAGCAAACAGGAGACGGGTATGTGGAAAATTTCTTCTGTTTGGCAGGAATTTGATTGTAAACAGGAGTTTGAAAAGGAGGATATAGTTTCTTCACTCAATAAATGCTTTTATTTGCGGGGATTAAAAAGGAATTTAATGTATAAACACAAATAAATTTAGTGTATGATTCAAGCAAAAGAGACAGAGCCTGGAATGCGACCCATATTTCCAGCGTCTGGATGAAGATAAGAGAGCGGCAGTACAAAAAGATGATTCCCTTTGTCTTTCAGGAGAGAAGAAGCAATTCTTTTTTGCAAATAATGAGAAAAAATACCTGTATTTGTTGAAAAGAAAAGAGACATATCGTATAATTATTATTAACTTATGAACTGAAAATCATAAGTTTAATCGGATCGAATGGAGGAATGAACGTGAACCGGCGATGGACGGCACTGTTTTTGTGTGTGGGTATTTTGCTCTCTTTATTGCCCGGGATAAGAGCTTCCCACCTGTCTGAAGAGGTATATTCCGGCGAATGCGGGGATGTACAGTGGAATTTCGATCCTGATACCGGCCGCCTGACCCTGATCTGCCAAGGATATATGGAAGAATTTGGCAGGGGAGAAGCCCCTTGGCAGGAATGGGCGGAGAGCATCATTTCTCTGGTGCTGGAGGGAGAACTTTCTGGTCCAAGTCCCTATGCTTTTGCGGATCTAACCAGACTTCGCTCCGTTTCCTGGTGCGAAACCATCCTGTCTATTTCAGATGGAATGTTCCAGGGGTGCACCGGGCTGAAGACGATGCAGGTGCCCGAAGGCGTGTATGAGGTCGGCATGGAGGCCTTTGCGCAGTGCAGCGCACTGGCGAAAGTATATCTGCCGGAAAGTCTCAGCCTGATCAGCAAAGGTGCCTTTGACGGTACATCTCTGAAATACATATGTTATGCAGGGGAGGAAAGCCAGTGGGAGAATGTGAATGTGGAATGTCAGCTCCCAGAGGGCGTCCTTGTTTTGTTTAACGGTCAGGAGCCGCCCACGCCTACCGCTGTTCCGATGCCTACGGACACTCCCACTCCGAAACCCACGGATACACCTACACCTAAGCCCACGGATACACCGACTCCGAAACCCACGGATACGCCTACGCCCAAGCCTACGGATACGTCTACCCCGAATCCAACAGGCACGCCGACGCCCAAGCCTACGGACACTCCCACTCCGAAACCCACGGATACACCAACCCCGAAGCCCACGGATACACCGATTCCGAAGCCAACGGATACGCCAACACCCAAGCCCACGGATACGCCGACTCCGAAGCCTACGGACACGCCTACGCCGAGGCCCACAGATACGCCAACTCCGAAACCCACGGACACGCCAACTCCGAAACCCACGGATACACCGACTCCGAAGCCTACGGACACGCCGACTCCGAAACCCACAGATACGCCCACCCTGAAGCCTACGGATACACCTACACCCAAACCCACAGATACACCGGCCCCTAAACCTACAAACACGCCTACACCTGTTCCGCATGTGCATAGGTATGGCAACTGGGAAGCAGTGCGGCCTGCAACATGTACCGTGGAGGGTATCGAGAGGCGGTATTGTGACTGCGGTGCATGGGAAGAGCGGACTGTATCCATGCTCCCTCATTCTCCGGTGATCGATGCGGCCCAGGCACCCACCTGTACGCAGGTGGGGCATACGGAGGGGACTCACTGTGAGATCTGCGGCAAAGTGCTGGTGGAAAGCGGAGAGATAGAGCCTCTGGGACATGCGCCGGAAAACTTGCCCATTCAGGAGCCTTCCTGCACGGAGGCGGGACTTTCTCCGGAGATCCGATGCAGCCGCTGCCAGGAGATATTGGAAGAGCAGAAAGAACTTCCGGCTTTGGGACATAACTGGGGAGAAGGTGTTCTTATCCAGCCGCCTACTTTTGAAGCGCCGGGAGAGAAGCTTTATACATGTTCACGGTGCAATGCTGCCCGTACAGAGGTCATTTCACCTCTGCCCAGAGACCGGATCCCGGTAGATGCGCAGATCTGGCCGGAGGGAACTGCTCTGGAGGTAGACGGAAAAGCCCGCATTGTACAGACGGACGAAACCGGCACCGCTTATATCCCCCTGCCCGAAGAAAAGGGACGGGTGGTGACCCGGTATGCTTATGGAGAGAATGCAGACGGTCAGGCATATCCTACGCACATGGATGTCTGGCTGTTGGAACAGCAGGTGGAGGGGTATGTACTTCAGCCCATGGAGCAGCTGGCAGATATTCTGGTATATCGGGGCGCCTCCATTCGCATCCGGGGCAATAAGGGGATCCGACTGATCACGGGCGTGCCCGAGGATAAAAAGGAAACGCTGATCCAAAGCGGCATAGACAGATGGAAGCTGTTGGAATACGGCACACTGGTAGCCTGGGATACCGAGCACCCTGCCGGGGAACTGCTGCTGGACAAGAAATACAGTCATTCGGCTGTCGCTTACAGGCGCGGGAAGGCCGACCCGATCTTCCGCTCAAAGGACGGCTTGTGCGAATATACGAATGTGCTGGTGAACCTTACGGATGAAAAATGTGTGCCTCAGTTGGCCATGCGTCCCTATATGAAGTTGGAAAGAGAGGGAGAAACACTGGTGCTTTACGGCGGTACGGTGACCCGAAGCATCGGCTATATTGCGAGCCAGAATCGGAATGCCTTTGCACCGGGAACAGCGGCCTATGCATACCTGTGGCACATTATCCATTATGTATACGGAACTGCTTATGATAAGGACTATGTGCACTGATTGAAAAAGAAGTCTATGGAGTGCCGACAGAATAAAATGATGATTCGCTTATATGGATGCGTTTGAACAAAATTTTGTTTGAAATTGCGGCGAATAAGCGATGCTTCGTTCATTTGAAACATTGTATACAAACCGTCACTTGCGTTAAAAAGCGAGGATTAATGGGAAGCGCACCCGCCGCTTTTGCAGATAAGTTCGTATACGAAAGGCGGGGCGCACTGCGTGCCTGACGGCACGCCTGCGGGGGCAAAGCCCCGCAGAGTTCCGGCGGTAGCCGCCGGAACGTGCGCCCCGGGCTCCGTTTCCCACGCAACACCTTCTTGTCCCGGACAGCATATTTCATGCGACTGCGATTATCCGCGAATTATCGCTATTTTATACACTGCGCTGATAGGCATAGCGAATTCCATTGACTCTCGCCGCAGGCAGATTCGCTTTTTGCGTGGGGCAAAAACGGAATTGATTTTATTACTAATATATGTTAATATATTAAAATAGGGAATTAAATTTTATAGAACATGTAATTGGAGGTGAAAAATATTGGCAACTTCAGAAATCGAGCGTGTAACTGTTCATACACGACCCATGAATTTAACCTTGCAAGAATTAAAAAAATCTGTTGACGCAAATGATATTATTACAGATCCTGATTATCAGAGAAAATATGTTTATGATGATAAACGTGCATCCTGCCTTATTGAATCCATTCTAATTGGAATTCCCATTCCTGTTATTTATTTAGCAGAAGAAGATGAGGGTATATACTCTGTAATTGACGGTCAACAACGTATTACATCTTTTGTTCGCTATTTGAAAAATGAATTTCAACTTTCGGGGCTTAAGAAATTACAGCGCCTAAATGGTCTATATTTCAAAGAACTTGATAAATCCCTGCAACGTCGTTTAAACTATCAGACTTTATCAACAGTCTGCATCGAAAAAGACTCGGAGAATTTGAAATACGAAATATTTTCTCGCCTTAATCTTGGTGCGGTTAAATTGCGTGACCAAGAAGTGCGCAATTGCATATATCGGGGCAATTTCAATAACATGTTGAAGGATATTGCCCAAACAAATTCTAATCTTCCCGTTTTATTCCACGATAGCAATATTAGATATTCATATGAGGAGCGAATCCTTCGCTTTTTTGCTCTACGTGATATGGAGTTAAAGGGCACTTTCAAGTTGATGATGAATAATTATATGGCGATTCATGCTTATGATAATGAACTTTCGATTGAAAATGCAAAAAGGCAGTACAATTCCCTAATAGAACTTGTTAAGGCCGTTCTTGGAGAAAGTGCTTTCTTTTCTGCGGCAGATCAACGGCACAAGTTTAATGGTGCTGTATATGATTCAATAATGATTCCATTTTCTTCATTTCCCAAAAGAGACATCATTAAGCATTCAGATGAAATTCGCTCAGCAATAGAAACGTTAAAAAGGGATAACAAGGATTATCAAGATTGGATTTATGCCGGAACCAATGCTGCGAAGCGAATTCGTTCAAGGGTGGGTGTCGTCATGGAGATTCTCAACAAAATAATACGAAATAATGAGTTTGCTCGTATTAAAGTTCAAAAGCGACTATTTTCTCCAGATATTAAAGAGAAGCTATTTCATACAGGGTATATATGTTCGTATTGCGGTAATCAAATTCTAAACATAGATGACTGTGAAATCGATCATATCGTTCCCTTTGACTTGGGTGGACCGACAGAAATTGAAAACGCACAATTGTTGCACAAATGGTGCAACCGAAGCAAGGGAAATCAGATTCAAGCTGAAGCGGATTTTGAGGATGATACACAGGAAATTGATGATGATAATCTATAGTGCCTAATAAAAATGCTCTGCTGAGTTCGTTTCAAAACTTGGCAGAGCATTTGTTCATTATAGGGAGAAGCAACCTGCAAACCGCTTGTCCCTTGAAACAAGAATAAACAAAACAGTTTGGGTATCTGCTATCATTTTGCTATCAAACGGGAAATGAGATTTTCAAAAAGTGCGTGTTTTCAAGGGTTTGCGGTCCCTCATGTTCACTTTTATCTCATTCCCACTCGATCGTTGCGGGGGGCTTGCCGGTGATATCATAGACCACGCGTCCGGCGCCGGAGACCTCGTTGACGATGCGGGCCGCCACATGGGAGAGGGTTTTATGGGGAATGGGGGCATACTCACAGGTCATGAAGTCGCTGGTACGCACGGCTCGCAGGGCAATGGTATAGTCAAAGGTGCGGAAGTCTCCCACCACGCCTACGGAGCGGGTATTGGTCAGAACCGCAAAATACTGGTCGGCTTTCACATGGCGGCGTTCCAGTTCCTGGCGGAAGATGGCATCTGCATTGCGGAGAATATCCAGCTTTTCCGGCGTGATCTCACCCATGACCCGTACGGCCAGACCGGGGCCGGGGAAGGGCTGCCGAGCCACGAACTTCTTGGGCAGGCCCAGCTGATAGCCCAGAGCCCGCACCTCATCTTTAAAGAGACTGCGCAGGGGTTCCACCACGCCTGCAAAATCCATGTTCTTGGGCAGGCCGCCTACGTTATGGTGGCTCTTGATGGTGGCCGCCTTGCTGCCGCCGGATTCGATCACATCGGGGTAGATGGTTCCCTGGGCCAGATACTTCACATGGGAAAGCTTCTTTGCCTCCGCTTCAAAGACCCGGATGAACTCTGCACCTATGATCTTGCGCTTCTGCTCGGGATCGGTGACGCCTTTCAGGGCCGTCAAAAAACGATCCTGAGCGTTGACGCGAATAAAGTCCAGATCCCGGTTCTTAAAGGCGGCTTCCACTTCGTCCCCTTCGTTTTTGCGCATGAGACCGTGATCCACAAAGATGCAGTGGAGCTGCCCCGGAATAGCCTTGGAAAGCAGCGCCGCACATACGGAGGAATCCACACCGCCGGAGAGCGCCAGCAACACATGGTCACTTCCTACCTGCTTCCGGGCAGCGACAATGAGCTCCTGTTCCAGACCCTCCAGAGTGTAGTCCCCTTTGGCGCCGCAGACATTGTACAGGAAGTTGCGCAGAATATCGGTGCCTTTAGGCGTGCTCTCTACCTCCGGGTGGAACTGGACGCCGTACAGCTTTTTCTCCCGGTTCTCCATGGCAGCGTTGGGGCAGGACGCCGTCCGTGCCACGGAAACAAAGCCCTCCGGCAGAACGGTGATCTGATCCGTATGGCTCATAAGCCCCTGCTGCTCTTTCTCCAGCCCGGCAAAGAGTAGAGAGGAGGCATCCACTTCCATGGCGGTTTTGCCATATTCGCTTACATCGCAGGGCTCCACCTTGCCGCCCATGGACCAGGCCAGCAGCTGGTCTCCATAGCAGATGCCTAACACGGGGATGCCCAGGGAAAAGATATCCTTGTGGCAGCGGGGGGATCCGTCTTTATATACGCTGTTGGGGCCGCCGGTGAGGATGATGCCGATGGGCGAAAGCTGCTTTACTTCCTCAGGAGAGATATCTCCGGCTTTTACCAGAGAGTATACATGGCACTCCCGCACCCGTCTGGCGATCAGCTCCTTATACTGCCCGCCGAAATCCAAAATCAAAACCGTCTGTGAAGCCATATGCTCCTCCTGTTCTATGCGCTGAAAATACAAACGTTCTTCTCTGAAAGAGATAAAACTACATTTATTATATTACAGGCAAACAACGCAGGTGGCAACCTGTTTTTTCTTTTCCCGGTCTGATTTTTATTCCGGCAGAAAAAGCATTCCCGGCGAGGAGGCATCGTTTGACCCGCCGCAAGTTGACAATATGCGCTGTACACAATACCCCTTACGGTATGGAGAGAATGTGTATGAAGCAGTGCATGGATGCGGAAAATCTGCATCGCAGATTAAAGAAGATTATCGGGCAGGTACAGGCCATCGACCGTATGGTGGATGAAGACGTGCCCTGCGAGGATGTGCTTGCGCAGATCAATGCGGCCAAATCCGCATTGAACGGATGCGGCAAAGTGGTGTTGAAAGGGGGCATATCAAGCATTGTGTGCGGGATGGCATAGAACACGGAGATGCGGACAGAACCATAGAAAGCTTTACAAAAGCCGTGGAGCGTTTTGCCAACATGCAGTAAACAGGGAGCCGGTGACAGACCGGCTCTTTTTTATGTATGCATGGGCGCTTCGGCCGGGTCCCGGAAACGAAAAATGCAGACGGTTCCCGTTTCCACCGTCTGCATAAAAAGCGTTTGCGGATCGATCTTTCAGTTGCGGATCTTGGAATGGATCTCCGGGCTGTCCAGCGTCAGGGGCAAAAACGTATACCCGTGTTCTTCCCCCCAGACCAGGATCCGTTCCACGGCGGCTACGCTGAATCCCCGGATATCGTGCTGCAGCACGATGGAAAAGCTGTCGGCATGGCTGCTGATGCCGCCGGTCACACTTTTATATACCGTATCGGTGGTGGCGCCTTCTCCGCAGTCTCCGCTGGATACGTTCCAGTCAAAATAGCGGAAGCCCATATTCTGCATGTGCTGCGCCAGCCGGGAAATGATCCCCCGGTTGAACATGCTGCATGTGTTGGAACTGCCCCCGGGGAAGCGGAACAGCCGGGTATAGCTGCCCGTCTGCTCATAGATCACCTGCTCCGTAGCCAGAAAATCCCGGAAAAATGCCTCCTCACTGGCATAGATATCCTTATAGACATGGGTGTAGCTGTGTACGCCGATGCTGTGCCCCTCTTCATAGGCCCGTTTGATGAATTCGGGAGAAGCTTTGTTCCCAACCACAAAAAAAGTAGCCTTTGCATCATGCTTTTTCAGCACATCCAGCAGGCGGCCCGTATTGCCGCAGGGGCCGTCGTCAAAGGTCAGATATACGGTCTTGGGGGCGGGCTCCACTATGTCCGGTACGGGGACGGCTTCAACGGTGACGGTGCGGGTCACGCTGGCTTCCCGGCCCTCTTCGTCCGCCACGGTGTAGGTGAGCGTATAGGTGCCCGGTACATAGGGGATCACTTCCCCCTCTACCCGGATATTTTCAGAAAGCGCATGGCCTGCTTCGTCTGCGGCCCGGCAGCCCGGATCTTCAAAGGTAAAGGACGCCGCCAGCGTCATCTCCGCCTCTCCCAGCAGCTCCAATACAGGCCCCGCACAGGGAGTGGCCGTAGGAACGGGAGTATCCGTGGGGGCGGGGGAAGGGGAAACCGTGGCTGTGGGGGCAGGGGGAGGCGTGGCTGTTGCCTCCGGGGTGGGCAAAGCCTGAGCTGCTCCGGTCTTTGCCTGACGGCAGCCGGTCAGCAGCAGCAAAAGCAGCCCTACGCCCCATAGCCGACAGGATCCGAATGATTTTTTCATTGTTTGCACCTTTCATTTTATATTTCGTATTATAGCACAGCCTGCCCCATGCGCAAGAAAATATCCCCGGCAAAAAACGACAAAAAACAATTCACCTGTTGTCAGAGAAAATGTATAGCAAAAAAGATCTCCGTGCAGAGATCTTTTTTAAGCGGTGCCATGTCTTCAGGCCAGATAGAAGCAGTTCCAGTATACCGGCCCCCACAGGTTCACCAGCACGCACAGCAGGATCAGAGCCGCTTTCCAGCTGGTCAATTCCCGGCGGGTAAGACCCATGGCCGCCAGCAGCAGGGTGTAGGGGAGGAAGTCCATGGCATAGCGCATGCCAAACTGGGCAAAGCCGTTGCCGTAGTTCATCAAAAACGGCAGGGCGCACAGCACCATAGCTCCCAGTATGAACCAGCAGAGCTTTTCTTTTTTAAAGTCGGCCCGAAGTGCAAAGTATAAAGCCGGGGAGGTGATACTCAGGCATACCCCCGCCATGGTGGGAATGATATAGGGGAACTCGGTGGAAAAGGCCGGGGGCAGCAGGAAGATGGAGTACAGATTGTAGGGGATGCTGCTCAAAGACAGGGGGCCGCCTACGGTTTTTTCACATTCCTTCAAAAAGGCCAGTTGCTCCGAAGCGGGAAGGGACTGCAGCTGATTATACAGATCCCGGTGCAGATCCTTCAGGTGGGTCAGGTTGTAGCCCTGATCCATGATGGTGCCGTAGCGGATATAGTCAAAGGCCATGTACATACCCCCGAATATGGCCGCGCCTGCGCAGAAAAGCAGCAGCAGCCGCAGCCAGCTCCGTTTTTCATGCCGGAGGAGGATATAGCCGAAAAAGAATACTGCCCCCGGCAGGTTGGCCATGCGGCAGGTGACGGAAAAGCCGTAGCACAGCCCCGCCAGGAATATATCCAGCCCAGGCCGTTTGCTTTTTCGGGTCAAAAAGACTATGGCCAGCAGTAAAAAGAACCAGCCGGATACATGACCTAAAAACCAGCTGTGGCCAATGGCGGCCAAAAAGCAGTGGGTGGTGCCGAAAACCGCCAGCACCGTGCACCAGAACCGTTCCCGTATCCCCCGGCCAATGCCCATCTGCCGGAATACCCGGTAAAAGAGAGTACAGTTTCCCGCCCCCAGCAGGATGGAAAGCCAGGCGATGTTAAACCCGTCCACGCCCCATATGGCCACAAAGGGAAGGCACAGCAGGCTGGGACCCGGGGCAAAGTGCATATAGGTATGCCCGCCGAAGGCTACGGATTCCAGATACTCGGGCATACCGTCCACATACAGGCGGCCGTGAAGCAAAGCTTCGGCCAGATAGCTGTAATTGTTGTAAAAAACGAATTTGTGATTGTTCAGCAGGAAAAAGAGTAAAAAGGCGCCCAGAAACAGCAGCAGCTCCATGCCGCCCCGGTCCAGAAATCCTCTTTCTTTTGCAGGCAGCAGGATTCCGCCCCGCCGCCAGAGTCTGTCCAGCAGAAATACGCCCAGCAGCAGAATGCTCAGGCTCAGCATTATGGTTCCGTACAGTTCCCCCGCCTCCATGGTTCGTTCCTCGTTCCCTGTTTGTTCTTCCTTATTATGCCATAAAGTTGCGTTCAAATTGCGTCCAAAGAATGAATTTATGCACGCCTTTCTTTTTCTTTCCCGCAGGTGGAAAATGAAAAAAACACCGCATGTCCACAATTTCTTATCAATTATGCCCTTTCCATGTCATAATCCCGGTGTAAGATAGCCACAATAAAACAAAGTACCCTCTCTTAAAGGCCCCGGGCCCGGAGGGAAACCACATAGAAGGAAGGCTTGGATATGGAATATTGGCAAGACCCGGCACAGACTCCCGGAACAAAAAAGAAGAACCGTCTTTCCGTAGGTATGGGGTTGTTCCTGACCTGCATCGTACTGACTACCCTGATCGGTCTGTTTGCAGGGTTGCTTATCAGCAATTTCACGCATGACAGCTACCTGACCGCAGACAGGGGATCCCAGGAGCAGCAAACGGTTCAAAGCCAGCCGGAATCTTCCGACGGCACTGCCCAGACGCCTTCCGGCAGCAGCGATGCCCAGGGCGTGCTGACTACCACCCCTGTGCTTAAGAATGATTCCCAGTATACCAAGGCAGAGATCATTGAAAAATGCGCCCCCAGCGTGGTGGGGATCGACATCACCTATACCGCCAACAGCAGCTACTATTTCGGTTACGGCTTCGGCGGCACCCAGGAGGCTCAGGCCAGCGGCAGCGGTGTGATCCTTACCCAGGATGGATATATCGCTACCTGCGCCCATGTGATCGCACAGGCCAACACCATCAAGGTGACGCTTAATAACGATGAAACTTACGATGCTAAGCTCATCGGCGCCGACAGCAGCAACGATATCGCCATCATCAAAATCGAAGCTACCGGCCTTACCGCTGCAGAGCTGGGTGAAAGCGATATGCTTACCGTGGGTGAAGATGTGATCGCCATCGGCAACCCTCTGGGCGAGCTGCGGGGCTCCGCCACCCATGGCATGATCTCTGCTACCAGCCGTACCATCACCGTGGAAGGCCAGGAGATGACTTTGATCCAGACCGATGCGGCCATTAATGAGGGCAACTCCGGCGGCGGTCTGTTCAATGCGGCCGGTCAGCTTATCGGTATCGTCAATGCAAAGGTTTCTTCCTCCGGCGTAGAAGGATTGGGCTTTGCCATCCCCCTGAACTCCGTGCTGAAAGAGATCAATGATCTGGTTTCCTTCGGATACATTAAGGATCGTCCCTATCTGGGCGTTTCCACGCAGGATGTTTCCCTGCGGAATGATTACGGCAACTGGTTCTCCAGCCGCAGCGGCGTCTCCTGTGTGCAGGTAGTGCAGGTGATCTCCGGCGGTACGGCGGATGTGGCTGGCGTACAGGTGGGGGATCTGATCATGAAGCTCGATGATACGGAGATCACGTCGAATACCGTCCTCTCTCAGGCCATCCAGGCATATAAACCCGGAGATAAGGCCATACTGACCATACAGCGGAACGGAGAGACCAAGACCCTGGAAATCGTATTCCAGGAGTATGCGCCGCAAATCACCGCTGCTGCCAATAACGGATAAACTGCCATAAGGCGTTTATCATACCCCCCATCCTCATACACAGAGAAGCCCTTCATCCCCCCCGAAGGGCTTCTCTGTATTTTGGCTTAAAACGGCTGCAGAATGTCCAGCTGGGTGGCAGCCAGCAGCAGCTCGTCCAAAATGGACTCCCGCCATTTGTAAATATTGGCGGTGCTGACATGGAGTTCCATGGAAAGGCGGATCACTTCGTTTCTCCGGCAGCGACTCCCGCTTCCCAGCTGGAACAGGCGGCTGAATACCATTGCCTTTTCCGGATCGGCGGCCAACAGGCGCTTTTGCACCATTTCTACTGCTGTCACCCAGCCGGCTTTGATCCTGTGGGCCTCGGTTTCAAAAAGTTCGGAGGGCTGCGCATCTTCAAAGCCGGACAGATAGGCCTTGTAGCTGCGATAGCATTTGGCATGGCGGGCGGCGGTCTTTCTCAGTTGCAGATCCATTGTGTTTCTCCTTTTGATTGATAATTGATTTTGTGAAAATTCTTTCTGTTAAACGAACGATTGTTCGTATAATAGTATAGCACAGGATCGGGATCTTGTCTGCCCCGGAAAAGGAAAAAGTAAAAATTATTTGCAGACGGAGGCACCCTGCATTTTCCGGGAAACGGTTGACGGAAGGGGCGGAATTGGGTAAACTAAATAAGGTTAAGGATAAGCTATATTTTTTTGGAGGCAGGCATGAGTCAGTATTACAGTATTCAGGGAGGCAGACGGCTGGAGGGTACCGTGACCATCAGCGGCGCAAAAAATGCGGCGGTGGCCATTATTCCGGCGGCTGTATTGGCCGGGGAATGCTGTATTCTGGAAAACCTGCCGGATATTCAGGATGTGAAAAGCCTGCGGAGCATCCTCACCCGCCTGGGAGCCAAGGTAGACTTTACCAGGGGAGACTGTATGCGCATAGACCCCAGCTCCATTACCACCCGGGACGTGACTTTTCCGGAGGTAAGCTCCATGCGGGCTTCCTATTATCTGATGGGTGCCATGCTGGGGGCATACGGTGAGGTGGAACTGGCCTTGCCCGGAGGCTGTGTGATCGGCCCCCGGCCCATTGATCAGCATATCAAGGGGATGCGGGCTTTGGGCGCTAATGTGTATATGGACGAAAGCCGCAACGTGGTCCGGGCACAGGCTGCCCGCCTTAAAGGGGCGGAGATATTTTTTGATCTGGTATCCGTAGGGGCGACCATCAACGTGATGCTGGCCGCCTGCCGGGCAGAGGGGCAAACCGTCCTGCAGAATGTGGCCAAGGAGCCCCATGTGGTGGACGTGGCCAATTTTTTGAACATGATGGGCGCTTCCATTAAAGGGGCAGGTACGGACGTGATCCGCATTCAGGGGCGGCCCAAGCTCCATGGGTGCAGCTATGCCGTGATCCCCGACCAGATTGAGACCGGCACTTACATGATCGCCGCCGCCGCCACCCGGGGGGATGTGATCATTAAAAATGTGATCCCCACCCATATGGAAGCCATTACTGCCAAGCTGCTGGAAAGCGGCGCCAAGGTGGTAGAAGGGGACGATGGGCGGGAATTTTTCCTGCGGGTGCGTATGAAGGAGCGGCCCCGGGCGGTAAACATCAAGACTGCCGTGTATCCGGGCTTCCCCACGGATCTGCAGCAGCCCATGATGGCCTATCTGGCAACGGCTCGCGGGAACTCGGTCATTCAGGAGAATATCTTTGAAAACCGTTTTAACCATGTAAAAGAGCTGCGGAAGATGGGCGCTTCCATCTCCATCAGCAAGCGCACGGCCCGGGTTCGGGGCGTGGAGGCACTTCACGGGGCCGATATTCAGGCCAGCGACCTGCGGGCAGGGGCTGCTTTGATTGTGGCTGGCCTTTCTGCCGGAGGGGAGACACGGGTCCGGGGCGTAGAATATATAGACCGGGGTTATGAGCATCTGGAGCACAAGTTCAACGCGCTGGGAGGCTGCATCTCCAGAAAATGATATACGGTTGTTAAAGCACAGAGGCCGCAGAGGAACACAAAAACGTTCCTTTGCGGCCTTTTTATTGGAAGCCGAGCCGGCGAGGCCCCGAAAGCCGATTGCCAGGAAGCGAGGGGCGGGGGCGCACTGCGTGCCTGGCGGCACGCCTGCGGGGCGAATGCCCCGCAGGGTTCCGGCGGCTTTGCCGCCGGAACGTGCGCCCCCGGGTTTCGTATACAAGTTTTGTTCGGGCTCCGGCGTCCCCTGCCCCGACGGTATTCGGTAACATTGCGGCACTCTTTTCAGGCGCAAACAAAAAGCGCAGAGCTTTTGCTCTGCGCTGCCGGATCCTTTGGATCACTCAATATCCATATATTCTTTCCCGCTGCCTTCTGCCGGCATGGGCCAGCAATTGCGTTGGCAGATCATCTTCAGGAAGTTATTGACCACCTGGGAGCGGTACCGGCACTTCTGGGCGACCACGGTCAATGTGGGCATAAGGCCGCCGCCTTCCATATCCCGAACGGTGAGCCCCTCTACGCCTTCCAGTTCCTTCAGCAGGAGCTTGGGCAGGATGGTCATGGTGTAGCCTCTCTGGGTAAAGGCCAGGCAGTCCTGCATCCGGGAACCGATGACCCGGATATCCGGTTTAAAGCCCAGTGTGCGCACAAAAGCGGAGTTGGCCTGAAGCATGGTGTTGGTCACGGCCACGGGATGATCCGCAAATACGGAGTAGGGCAGAACGCCCTCGGGCAAGTCTGTAAACTTGGGGCAGTCTCCTTTCCACAGCGCCACCAGAGAATCCGGTTCGGCATGCACCACTTCCAGCGTATCGGGAATATTCCTGTCGGAATAAAGCACTGCCACTTCGATTAAACCGTTGACCAGCATCTTCAGCAGAGAACTCTGATCTGCTTCGATGGACTTAAAGGAAATAAGGGGATATTCCCGGGCATACTGCTCCATAAGGGATTCCCACTTGGCGCCGCACAGACCGCTGATGCGGCCGTAGCGCAGCGTGCCCTCTTCCCCGGAAAAGCTGCTGGTGATCTCCCGCTGGGCTTCCTGCTCCAGAGCCACCATTTCTTTTGCTTTTTCATACAGGATCCGTCCCGCATCGGAAAGCACCAGCCGCTGGCCGCCGCGGTGGAAAAGCCGGGTGCCAAAGCGCTGTTCCATGGATTTAAGTTGATTGCTCAGAGCCGGCTGGGCCACACCCAGCTTTTTGGATGCAGCCGTCAGGGTCTCTTCTTCTACGATGGCGATGAAGTTTACATAATATTGAAAATTCATGGTGCCTCCTGAACTGTTGTTCTATAATAATTATAGTATACCCTCCTCATGCAGTAAGTTCAACTCCCTTTTATAAAAATATAGCCGTTTTCCAGGCAGGAGCTTCCCCCCAATGAAATCGCAAAGGCGGCTTTTCCCCTTGCGTCCGGAAGAAATCTGGGGCATAATAAAGAAAAAACACATAAGGAATCAGACGGTATGAAACTCAACTACAAGCGGACCATTCTGGTGGGCTTTGCCTTTTTCCTCATCTGCACCTTCTGGCAGGCCTATGATACCATTATTCCCAAGATCCTTACAGACAAATTCGGTATGTCTCAGGCCTATTCCGGCATCATCATGGCCATCGACAATGTGCTGGCCCTGTTCATGCTGCCGCTGTTCGGCTCCCTTTCCGATAAGTGCAAAAGCCCCATGGGCCGCCGGACGCCCTTCATTCTCATCGGCACTATTGTGGCGGCGCTGGCTTTTGTAGGTCTGAGCTTTGTGGATAATCTGCAGCTGAACCGGATCAGCGCTGTTTCCGCCATAGACGATCCCACCGCCATGGAAGCCATCTATGAGGATCAGAAAGAGGCTTCCCTGCTGACCCCTGCGGGAGAGAGCTTTGTCCTGGGTGAAAAGTATACCAAAGAAGCCTTTGCCGCCATTCCTTCCATGAAGGAGGGGAAGGTAAACCCCGAGTATTCCGATTATGTGGTGCCGGCCCGGCAGGCGGCGGTGCACAAGATTACCCGCAGCGATCCCTCACTGGAGCGGCTGTTCATTCTGGTACTGTGCGTGGTGCTCATTGCCATGGCGACTTTCCGCTCCCCTGCCGTAGCTTTGATGCCGGATGTAACGGTGAAGCCCCTGCGCAGCAAGGCCAACGCCGTTATCAATCTGATGGGCACTGCTGGGGGTATTCTGGTGCTGGTGCTGGGTATGGTGTTTAAAACCTCCAGCACAAAGAACGCCCTTATGAGCTATACGCCCTTCTTCTGCGCTGTAGCGGGGATCATGCTTCTGGCTCTGGTGATTTTCATGCTTACAGTGAAGGAGCCCCGGCTGGTAAAGGAGATGGAGCTGGAATCCAGACGGTACGGGCTGGAAGAGGTTCCGGAGGAAGCCGATATCCCACGGGGCAGGCTGGGCAAAGGGGAGCTGCGTTCCCTGCTGTTCATCCTCGGCTCCATTGTGCTGTGGTTTATGGGTTATAATGCCGTGACCAGCAAATATTCCGTCTATGCCGAAAAGGTACTGGGCATGGATTACAACACCACCCTGCTGCTGGCTCAGGCGGCGGCTATCGTCAGCTATCTGCCTGTGGGGATGATCGCCAGCCGGGTAGGCCGGAAAAAGACAATTCTGGCAGGTATCCTCATGCTGACTGCAGCCTTCGGTACTGCTTCCTTCCTGCGGGTAGGGAGCAGCCAGCTGCTGATGAACGCCATGTTTTGCCTGGCGGGTATCGGCTGGGCAACCATCAATGTCAACTCCTTCCCCATGGTGGTGGAGATGTGCAAGGGCAGTGATGTGGGCAAATATACGGGTTTCTATTATACCGCTTCCATGGCCGCCCAGACTCTGACCCCTTATCTCAGCGGCAAGCTGATGGACATGGAGGGCATGACCGCCCTGTTCCCCTATGCTACGGTGTGCGTGGGGCTGGCCTTTGTGACCATGCTTTTTGTGCGTCACGGAGACAGCAAGCCCATGAAGAAGCAAAGCACGCTGGAAGCTTTTGACGTAGAAGACTGAGCCCTGCGGGGGCATGGGCTGCTTCCTGAAAGGGAACGGTCCGTTTTATTTTTTGCCGACCCCGATTTCGGCGTGTTGGCTGCGTATTCTTTTTCAGAAAGGATATCCTATCCCCTATGGCAAACAACTCCATAGAAAAGCAGGTTCTGGAAGCCCAGAGGGATCCTCAGGCGGCCGACCGGCTGATCGAACAGTATACGCCGTTTATCCGCCGGGAAACGGCCCGGTTCACCAAGCGCATTCCCCGGCCGGATGGGGAGGAGCTGAGCATTGCCATGCTGGCTTTTTATGAATCCATCCGAGCCTATACTCCGGGTCGGGGCGCATTTCTGCATTTGGCTGCCGCCGCCATACATAACCGGCTGACGGATCATGCCCGGCGGGAGAGCCGGCACCGGGGGAACGTCTCTTTGGAGCTTGCCTGGGGCGAAGACGGCCTGACTCTGGGAGAAACACTGCCGGATGAAAAAGATGAGCTGGCCGCCCGGAAGGAAAGCCGGCTGACCCGGGAGGAAATAGAAGAGTTCACCTGTCGGTTAAAGGATTTTGGCCTGAGTTTGGGGGATGTGGCAGACAGCTGCCCCCGGCAGGAGCGGACTATGGATGCCTGTATGCAGGCCTTGGATTATGCCCGGGAAAATCCGCTCCTGCTGCAGGTACTGGAGCGGGAGAAAAAGCTGCCTCTTTCCCGATTGGCCTTAGGGGCAGGCGTAGAGAAAAAAACGCTGGAACGGCACCGGAACTATCTGGTAGCCATCCTGCTGGCCTATACCAACGGCTATGAGATCATCCGGGGGCATTTGAGCCGGATACACAGAAGGGAGAACCCATGAAGGAATACCTGGTTATGGAATGTCACCCGGGATACGCCGTGGTGCTGGACAGGGAAGGCCGGTTCCTGCGGGTAGCCAATCTGGGCTATACTGTGGGGCAGCTGGTGGACGAGGTGGTGGAAGCCCTGCCGCCCGTACAGGAAACAGAAACATCCGTCCCTTCCAAAAGAAAGGTTCCGCCGCTGGTTCGCTGGGGGCTGGGGGCGGTGGCTGCCTGCCTGTGCCTGCTGCTGGTAGGGTTGGGCCGCTTTTCTCAAAGCCTGTGGGGCACGGTAGTGCTGGATATGGGTCCCGCTGCGGAGATCCGGGTGAACCACCGGGAACAGGTGATGGAGATCCTGCCCCTGAACGATGCGGGCAGTGCGTTGCTGGCGGAATATTCCGCCCGGGGAAAAGCGTTGGATACGGTTTGCGAAGAACTGGCCGCTCTGGCCGCCCGGAATGGCTATTGGCAGGAAGGGGACGCCGCCTCCCTTACGGTGGAGAGCGAGGATACCCAATGGAAGCAGCGCACGGAGACCCGGCTCTGGGAGCAGCTGGCGACTTATACGGATACTACGTTGCTGGTCCTTCCGGTAATGCCCCGGAGCACTCCCGCTCCGGAAAGCCCGCTCCCGTCTTCCGTTCCTGAAGAAAGCCCCGCATCCGGTGGGAAAGTTCCGTATCCTGCCGGAGAGGATGAGGACGACGACGATGATGACGATGAGGATGATGAGGAGGAGGACCATGATCCCGGCAGCTGCCGGAACCCTGCGCACCATCATTAAAAAGAAATTAAAAAAGAGTAACGGCGACCCCGGTTTTTCTTTCATGGCAGCGTACTCTATCAGCACAACCAACAAAAAGGAGACAATAACATGCAGCAAAGAGTAATCAAATCCATTTTTCTGATTATGGCCCTGATACTGCTTTTCGGAGCTGTGGCCTGTCAGGCTCAGAATGAGGCTCAGGCGTCTGTTTTTCAGGATTCCGGTGCAATGGGCGCACTGATCCTCAGTGTAAATCCCCAGATCGAGATCCAATATGATCAGGCGGGGCTGGTCACCGGGCTTACGGGGCTCAACGAGGATGGCAAGAGCGTGATCGCCGCTTACGGCAAGGGCATCGGCATGGCTTGTGATCAGGTGGTCAGCGACCTGGTGGAATGCATTCATGCACAGGGGTATTTTGTTCCCGGAGATGACGGCGCCCAGAAACAGGTAGTGCTGAAGCTGAAGGCAGGCTCCCGGTGCCCTGACGACAGCTTCCTGGAAACCGTTACAGAAAAGGTGCGCACCACCGTAGACAGCTGGGAGCAGCCCGCTTTCATCACTCTGGCGCAGGCGCAGGAAAAGGCTCTGGCTTACCTGGGTCTTGCCGATGCACAGCTGACCAAAGCCGTTTTTGATGCCCAGGACGGCAAATACGAATTCATTTTTACCGCAGCGCAGATGGGCTATGGCGTGGATGTAGATTCGTACACCGGCAATATCCTCAGGCTGGAACAGGCGCAGCTGACGGTGGAGCCCACTGCTCTTCCCGGTCAGGATGGTTTTATCGGACTGGAAGCTGCCAAAAAGCTGGTTCTGCAGAAACTGGGGCTTACCTCTGCCGAATTTATCAAAGCAGAGCTGGATGCGGAAGACCGGAAGTATGAATTGGAGCTTATCGTAGATGGCATAGAATACGATTTCGACATCGATGCCTACAGCGGCGCATTTCTCAAGCAGGAACAGGAGACCGTAGGGTCTTCTGCCGGCAGTCAGCCTTCCGCTTCCAACGTCATCGGTCTGGATGCAGCCAAGAAGATCGTTCTTAAAAAGCTGGGGCTGAACTCCGCCACCTTTACCAAGGCCAAGCTGGACAAAGAGGACGGCGAGTATGAGCTGGAGCTTATCGTCAACGGCATAGAGTATGAGTTCGACATTGATGCCTACAGCGGCAGGATCCTGAAAATGGAACAGGAAGGTCTGGACGGGGATGATGATGATTACGACGGGTATTGCGATGATTATGCCCGCCATGGGTATTGCGACGATGACGACCATCATCATGGCCGCCGCAGGGGCTGTTGAAAAGAAGGAAAAAGAGGAGGCATTCGCCTCCTCTTTTTAATAGGACGTTACTGAGGGTCACAGGGGCAGGCTTCACTGGGGTGTCCGGTGAGTACTTGCCGCACCTGCCGCCGCCGCAGGAACACCGTCAGCCAGCATACTGCCATGGAGGTCAGACCGCAGATGGTCATGCAGAGCCGGTAGTCCAGCACCTCCCCCAGAGCGCCGATGGCCAGAGACAGCACCGCTCCAGATGCCGTGCAGAGCATGGATTCATAGGCATTGAGCCGGGCCCGCAGCCGGTCGGGGATGTAGCGCTGCACCGCCGCCTGGCGGATGGTGGCGCTCTGGATGCCCAGAAAGCCGCAGACAGCCCGGTTCACCAACATCAAGGGGTACGGCAGCCACAGGAGACAGGCATCCATCAGCTCATAGGTCTGATACACCCCGAACAGAAAACCGAACCGCTTTTGCTCCGGCGGGGAGCAGCGGTAGCGGACGGCTCCGCCGATGGTGCGTCCGGCGAATTCCGCTGCGGAGAAAAAGGAATACATGGCAGTGGTGAAACCCGGCGCTGTGCGGAAAAAGGCGACGAGCAGGGGAGAGTAGCTCATGCCCATGCCGTTGGCGACGGCCATGTACTCATAGAGACCGTGCAGGCCGTGCTCCTGCCGCAGGTAGGCGGCAGCCTCCCGGATATCCCGCCACCAGGTTTTCAGGGACAGCAGCGGCGCCTGATCCCGGCGGTTCTCCTGCACCCGGATTCGGTTTTCGATTAGGGCGGCCAGCACCGACAGCGCAGCTTGGATCAGCAGCAGCCGCCCCACGCCCAGAGTGTCGTACATCAGCGCCGCCAGCGGCATCATCAAGACCTTCAAAATGGGGTAGAGCATGGCGGAGATGGTGTAGCCACGCTCCTCCTGCCCCTCCGGCAGCAGCAGGGGGTAAAAACTGTTGTAGGCCAGCTCGTCGAAGGATCCGAGACACGATACCAGCAGGGAAAAAGCCAGATAGGCGGTGTAGGAGAAATCGTTGTGCAGCAGGAACAGCCCTGCTCCGGCGTAGCACACACCGTTGAGCAGGTCGCCCCACACCAGAAAGGGCTTACGGGGCAGACGGTCCATCATGGGGGCAATGATCAGCGGCAGCAGCACCATGGGGATCAGCTGAATGGCCACCACCAGTGCCGCTGCCAGGGTGCTGCCCGTCTCATCAAAGACCAGAAAGGACAGTGCAAATTGGCTGATGATGCCGCCGGCAGCGCCCAGCGCCGTAGCGGCGGTGATGCGGGTAAAGTCCCGTGTCCAGAGTGTTTGTTTCATAGCATTCACCTCACTGCAATGATTATCTCTCAACTTCTTACAAAAGAAAAGCAGGCCGTTGTGGGAAAGATATTACCACAATGCCCCGCTTAGATGGGTAAAAATACTATTTTGCAGGAAACTCCTCCAACAGGCGGCACGCCTGACGGTATTGGCGGTTGGCTTTGTACCACGCCAGCACCCATGGCAGGTGAAACCGGGCAAAGCCCATGGGGTATGTGTCCCGCAGGCGATGGAAGCAGCCCAGCAGCCGGGTACCATAGGCGCTGTCGTGGAGATAGTCCGGGTGCTCCAGCCGATAGCGCACCAGCGCCAGCATATGCTGCTCCATTTCGGTGGTGGCCAGAGACTCCGCCTGCTGGACGGCCGCCAGCGCCTGCTCCCGGTGCCCCAGCTGCTCGTAGCAGATGGCCAGCTTGTGCAGGTTCAGAAAGCCGGGGTGGGGGAGAGCGGCAAAGTAGGGCAGGGCCTTTTCAGGCTGGCCCAGTTCCAGTTGAGTGGCGGCAACGTTGTAGCGAATAGAGGTCAGACTTTCGGTGTCACCCAAAGCCTCCGCCAGACGCTCCGCCACGGCGAAGTGGGCCAACATTTCCTCCATGTGGCCCAGATCCGAGTAGCAGTTGCCCATCCACAACCGGCAGAACAGCATCAGGTGGGGGTATCCGGCGTCTGCTGCCGAGCGGTAGGCATCCCGCAGCACCTCTATGGCGATGGTGTACTCACCCTTGGCGTAGAGGGCCTTTCCATGGAGGGCGGCCAGCAGCGGCAGCGGTTCCAACCGCACAGCCTCTTCCCAACGACCCTGCAGGCCGCGCTGCAAGGCCAGTTGCCGGGTGGAGAGAAAGGGCTCCCATTCCTCCGGCAGAGGGCGCATTTCATCTGCATAAAAGGCGGCCAGCAGCAGGGCGTCCGCCGCCAGCGGACTGCAGGCGAGGCTCTCCTGCCGGGGCTGCACCAGGCGTTCATAGCAGGAGGCGAAGCCCGGGCCGCCGGAGAGCAGGGCCTTCCAACAGGGGTCTAATCCCTCCGGCTCCGGAGTCCAGATAAGACCCAACCGGTGCAGCAGAAGCTTTGCCACCTCCGGGGAGGGAACTGCCTTGCCCTGTTCGATCTTGGACAGATAAGAAGGGGCGCAGATGCCCTGGCACAGACCTTCCTGGCTCCAGTCCCGGCGGAGACGGGCCTGCCGGATCAGCAGTCCGGCGACGTCGCCGCCCCTCATTTGACAAGACCTCCCGTGATGGTGCCTGCAGACCGGCTGCCGCTGGTTCGGGAGAAGTCCATCTTCCGCAGCAGAGCGGGGATCGGCTTATTGCAGGCGCCCGGTGCCGGTTGCCCCGGCATCACTTCGGCGTATAAAAACTGTTTGCACATAATAAGCTCCTTTATTTCAAAACGCTATCCCAAAAGATCAAATGATTGATGATCCAAATAAGGGATGCCATTTATACTTTTGCCGTTCCAATCTGTCAAGGGATTTTTAAAAAGCAGAGGATAAAATGCATTGTGCCCCCACTTGAAATTTCTATTGCCCGGTTTCTGCCGGTATGTATCTTGCCTGTCTACATCATTGGAGCAGCGGCTTTCGGGGTTTCGGCAATATTTCCGGCTTTTGCCGCCTGCCGGTCAATGCCGGCAGGATAGCGGTTCAGTTTCCTACTGGTCAACAGAGTCATATGGACTGTCCTCCAATAGGACTGGCTTTACCTGCGATTCAACCATTCCGGCTGATTACAAAACCGAAGGGAGAGGATTTCCCCGTGAAGTATCTCCCTTCGCCTCCTCTTTTAAGGGGCGGATCGCCGCATCTTTGCGCTTAACAAGACAGTCGTATGCGATCCACGATCTCATAACCGGATCCCAGCACCCGGGAAAACTCTATTTCATATATGCAGGCCGAAAAAGGCACAAAACGGACCTGCATGCTGCGGCACAACTTATTCAGATCCAGCTCCGGTCCCTGCACCAGAGTGGTATGGGGCAGCCACCTGTCTCCCCGGGTCCACAGGTTGAGTGCAGCGCCGTATGCTTCCTCGATGCGATCATGCATGGCCTCCAGCATGGGGGATCTTTCCGGGATCGCTACGATAAGGGAGGTCTCGGAAAGAACTTCCAGCCCTGTATACCGTACCAGAAACGGGGCGGCAGAGGAAAGCAGTTCCTTGCAGAAGCGAATAAAGGCAGTCTCGTTTTCGCCCATATAAGCAGCGATGGTGATATGCCCGTGCAGGGGCTTTATGGCAGGCATGGCGGAAAGGGCGATCCGCTGCAGCGACAGGAGTTTTTCTGTAGCTTCATTGTCAAGCTTTGCGATCATACACAGCATACTGCACCCTCCGTAGCTTTGGAATTGAAAAAGGATATCCTGTTCTGAGGTTCTCATTCTGTGGGGAAAGCATAGAGTTTTTTATGAGAAAATTATGCTTTTTGGCCGTTTTGCTGCCCTTGCTGCTGTTTCGTGGGTGTAAAGAAGCTTCTACTGCTCCGGCAGAGATGCGGGAGACAGGGGTCACACCGCCGGCATATCTGGTGGTATTGGACTGCGGCCACGGGGGCTTTGATGCCGGAGCCCGGGGGGATGATACCGGCGTCCGGGAGGATGAGCTGAACCTGGCTGTGGGCATGCTGCTGAAGGAAGCACTGGAGGAGCTGGGAGTACAGGTTTCTGTGACCCGCAGCGAAAGCGAGGCTTTGGGGGATACGAAAAAGGAAGATATGCGCCGCCGGGGAGAACTTTTGTGCACCGAAGGGGCCGATGCGGTGGTCTCTGTACACATGAACCACTTTTCCGACAGAAAGGTAGCAGGGCCCATGACCTTTTATCAGGCAGGGGCAGAGGAGGGGCAAGAGCTGGCACAGGCGGTCATGGACGCCCTGTGTGCCGGTTTGGGGCTGAAAGCCCGCCTGGCCAACCCGGGGAACAACTTTGTCACCCGGATCCCCACTGCCCCGGCGGTGCTGGTGGAATGCGGATTCCTCAGCAATCCGGAAGAGGAACTGCGGCTGCAGGAACCGGAGTATCAGCAAAAACTGGCCCGGGCCATTGCAGCGGGCGTACGGGCCTATCTGCAGGCAAAAAGCGAAGAAGCTTTGCCTTCTTTCAGCCCAGCAGCGCCTTGAGATAGGCGGGCATATAGGCCGGAAGATCCTGAGGCCACCGGGCGGAGATCAAATTGCCGTCGGTGACCACGGGTTCGTTGATCCATGTGGCCCCGGCATGGCGCATGTCGTCTTTGATGCCGGGGGTAGAGGTCACCTGCCGGCCGGAAAGCACCTCTGCCGAGCACAGCACCCAGCCTGCGTGACAGATGATGCCCACAGGCTTTTTTGCCGCCATGAAGTATCGGGCCATCTCCAGCACCCGGTCAAAGCGGCGGAGCTTATCCGGGGCCCAGCCCCCGGGGATCAGCAGGCCGTCATAGCCTTCATAGGGGATCTCCTCAAAGGTAAAGTTCGCCTGAGCATGGACGCCGTATTTGCCGGTGTATTCCCGAATGGCTTCCCCGGCCACGTCCACCTGCACTCCGGCTTCCCGGCAGCGGAGGATGGGATACCACAGCTCCAGATCCTCAAAGTCGTCAGAGATAAGACTGATCACCTTCACTTGCTTTTCCATGGGTTGCCTCCTTTGATGCTGTTTTTATTCCACGATCAGCTCACACCGCTCTCTTACGGAGCAGGCGGCGATATAGGCTTCCTCGCTGGGGATCCAGCGCCGGCGGAAGGATTCCCAGCCCTCCGGGCCGTTGCGCAGAAGGATCCGCCGCTGCTGTTCCTCCGTGGAAATATCCACAAATACAGCCAGATCATAATAGCGGTGCAGGACGGGCAGCAGTGCATAGGCCCCTTCCACCACCACAAAGGGCTTGTCCACCGTTCTCTTTTCCGGCAGGAAGGCCTGCTTTTCACAGGAGAAGGCCCGGTAGGCAAAAGGGATCCGTTTTTGCAGCGGTTCCGCTACTTCCCGGGCAAAGCGTTCCATATCCATATGACTGCCGGGGAGGCGGCGCTGCCGGGCAGGGTCTGCCCGGGGCAGAAAGAAATCGTCCGTATGCACCACGCTGCCATGGAAGCGTTCCGCCAGCATTCCGGCCAGAGTGGTTTTTCCGGCGGCGGAACGGCCCTCCAGCACCAGTACAAAGGGAACGCCCGGCTGCACCTGCGCTGCCAGATATTCCGTAAGCTGCTCTCTGGTCATGGGCGCCCCTTATATGACCTGAAACAGATAGAATTTCAGATAACTGGTTTCCGGCACCGTGGGCAAAATGGGATGATCCGGCCCCTGCTGGCGGGCTTCTATCTGCCGAAGGGTCACATGGGCGTCGGCGGCAGCCTCCAGAAGCATCCGTTTGAAATCCTCTTCGTACATGAAGTGGGAACAGGAGCAGGTAGCCAGATACCCGCCCCGGGGCAGCAGCTGCATGGCCCGGCGGTTGATCTCCTTATAGCCCCGGTAGGCATTTTTTCGGGTATCGCTGCTCTTGGTAAAGGCCGGGGGATCCAGAATGATATAATCGTATGCCCGGCTCTTCTTTTCGCCCAGTTCCGTAAGCAGTTCAAATACATCCCGGCAGACAAGCTCCAGCTCCAGCCCGTTGAGCCGGGCATTGGCGGCCGTTTCTTCTATGGCTGCCTGTGAGATATCCACCGCCGTAACTTTGGCGGCTCCCGCCCGGGCGCAATTTAGGGCAAAGGCTCCGGTGTGGGTAAAGCAGTCCAGCACCCGCATCCCTCTGGCCAGAGAGGCCGCTGCCCGGCGGTTGTACTTCTGATCCAGAAAGAAACCGGTTTTCTGTCCGTTGATATAATCTACGTCATAAAGCACACCGTTTTCGAAGATCCGGGTGTGGCCGTCCAGCTCCGTTTCCAGCCCCTCCATGGGGAAGAAACCCTTGCCCGTCTGCATGCCCTCCTTCAGGCGCAGAGGACTTTCGTTGCGCTCATAAATGGCCCGGATGGTGTCACCTCCGGCCCGCAGGTTTTCCACAATGAGCCGAAAGAGCATTTCCTTGCGCTTTTCCATGGCCAGAGACAGAGTTTCCGTTACCAGAATATCGCCAAAGCGGTCCACCGTCAGGCCGGGAAACTGATCCGCCTCCCCAAAGATCAGGCGGCAGTTGTTAAAATCCGTTCCCATGACACGGCGGCGGTAGTCCAGCGCATAGGCGACCCGGCGGGCAAAGAAGGCCTCGTCAAAACGGTCGTTGGCGTTGGAGGAGAGCAGCCGGATCAGGATCTTGCTGGCATCATTGATGCAGCCCGTCCCCAGATACACGCCTTTTTCCGTGACCACATCGCCCAGACCTCCGTTTTCATAGGCGGCGGGCCGCTGGATCACTTCCTCCCCATATACCCAGGGGTGCCCCCGGCGAATGGCGGCTTCGGCTTTTTTGTTGACGGTGAACCGGGGATAGTCTCTTTGTGTATGCATACAGGCAGCTTGCTCCCATCTTGTGTGTGTTTGCTTACAGTATAGCATACCGATCCTCCCCGGAAAAGAGGGAGCGCCGGAAAAGAGAGCCGGGGGAAAGGACATAAAAGGAAAACTCTTGGTGAAATATAGCCCCGGGGGGTAATATGGAATTGTATTTTCTTTCAAAGTATGGTATGAATAGGAAAAAAACCAAGGAGGTTTTTATGGAACTGTCGGTTGGACAAAAACTGTACGGCTTTACGGTGACCCGGGCACGGAAGGCAGAAGAGCTTTCCGGCACGCTGTATGAGATGACCCATGATAAAACCGGGGCGCAGCTGTGCTGGATGGATAACGGAGAAATGAACAAGCTTTTTTCCGTAGCCTTCAAGACCCTGCCCGAGGACGATACGGGCGTGTTCCACATTCTGGAGCACAGTGTGCTGTGCGGTTCTGAAAAATACCCGGTGAAAGAGCCCTTTGTGGACTTGATGAAGAGCTCCATGAACACCTTTTTGAACGCCATCACCTTTTCCGATAAAACCATGTACCCCGTTTCCAGCCGGAACGAGCAGGATTTTCTCAACCTGATGGGCGTATATCTGGATGCCGTCTTTGCTCCCAACTGCATCCATGATTCAAACATCTTCTACCAGGAGGGCTGGCATGTGGAACTGGGCGAAGAAAACGCCCTCAGCTATAAGGGCGTGGTGTTCAATGAAATGAAGGGCGCCACTGCCGGTCTGGACCGGGCGCTGTATGACGGTTCCCAGAGCATCGTTTTCCCGGATAACTGCTATCGCTTTGAATCCGGCGGGGAACCGGCGGCCATCCCCGATCTGACCTATGCCAGATACTGCGAAACCTATAAGCGGTTCTATCACCCCTCCAACGCCCGGATCTATCTGGACGGTACGGTGCCCCTGGATAAAACGCTGGCGGAGATCAATGGCTATCTGTCCCGCTATGAACGCAGTGAAGAGACCCATGAGATCCCCATGCAGGTCCCTGTGGCGCGGGAACTGACGCAGCATTATGAGGTAGCCAAAGGCGAAAGCAAAAACAAGGCGGCGCTGTCCCTTGCACGGATCCTTTGCCCTTATACGGATAAGGTAAAGGTGCTGGCCGCCCGGGTCCTTTGCAGCTTCCTGGCTGAAACCAATGAATCTCCCCTGAAAAAGGCCATTCTGTCTGCCAAACTGGCAGAGGATATGGATACCATGGTGTGGGATGGATTGCAGCAGCCCCTGTTCCTGCTGAATATCCGTAACACGGAGCCGGAAAAGGAGCCTGCCATCCGCAGCACCATCCGCACCACCGCAGAAAGTCTGCTGGAAAAGGGCCTGGACAAGGATGCCCTTACCGCCTGCCTGAACCGGCTGGCTTTCCAGATCAAGGAACCGCAGGAGCCTGCGGGGCTTATGCGCAACTTTGATGCCTTGGCTTCCTGGCTGTATGGCGGGGATCCCATGCTGTATCTGTGCAATGACGAAGCTATAGAGCAGCTGCGGCAGATGGTGAACAACGGCGGTTTTGATGCACTGCTGCGGGAGCTGCTGCTGGACGAGAGCACCCTGTGCGTGCTGCATACCCTTCCCTCCGAGACCCTGGGGGAGGAAAAGAAGCAGAAGGAGCAGGCCCGGCTGGAGGCTCTGAAGGCCGGTTGGAGCGAAAAGGACTGGGCGGAACTGCGTTCTTTGAATGACAAGCTGAAGGCCTGGCAGAATACACCTGACGCCCCGGAGCAGACGGCCACGCTGCCAATGCTCTCACTGGAAGAGATCGGGGAGGAATTGGAGTATACCGAAACGCTGGAAAGCCGGGCGGCAGGGGTCACGGTGCTGTATCATCCCGTCCCGACAAACGGCATCGTGCATATGAAGGCTTATGTATCCCTGGCGGATAAGTCTCTGGAGGAGCTCAGGGATCTCTCTTTGCTGAAGGATCTGCTGGGCAATCTGCCCACGGCTTCTCATCCGGAGACGGCCATGCTGCAGCAGCAGGTGCGCAGTCTTACGGGGCGGATGGAGTTTTCCATGAAAGCCTATGCTCCCGCCGGTGAGAATGAGGGCTGCAAGCCTGTGCTGGCGGCCACCTGCTCCGTGCTGGAAGAAAACCTGCTTCCGGCGGCGGCGCTGATGCGGGAGATCCTTACCGAGACCCGCTTTACGGATAAGGAAAGTATTCGCAGCATTCTGCTGCAAACCTATGAGGAAAAGAAGCAGAACGCCATCATGTACGGTCATCAGCTGGCCTTTGCAGAGGCGCTGGCTCATGTTTCTGCCCAGGGAGCCGTTCAGGAGGCATTCTCCGGCTACAGCGCGCTGCAGGCGCTTCGGGCTCTGACGGAAAACTTTGAAGAACGTATCCCCGCATTGACAGCATTGTACGAGGACTTTGTGGCTCACAGCGTATGCAGAGCCCGCATGACATTCAGCCTTACCGCTTCCCATCCGGTGGAGGCGGAGCCTTTGCTGGAGGGGTATCCTCAGGGCACGGCCGTGCCGGAACTGGGGGCATATACAGCCGATCTGCCCCGGAAACTGGGCATCTGTATCCCTGCCCAGGTGGGCTTCTCCTCTCAGGGACTGGGAGCCGGGCGCAGCGGTTCTTTACGGGTAACGGCTCAGATGCTGAGCCTGGATTACCTGTGGAACGTGGTGCGGGTTCAGGGCGGCGCTTATGGCGCAGGCCTTGTAAACCGGGGGGAAAACGTGTTCACCTATTCCTTCCGGGATCCTACTCCCGCCAAGACGCTGCATGCTTATGCAGGCATGGCCGAAGCGCTGGAAGAATACTGCGCCGGCAGGGAGGCGTTGGATAAATACATCATCTCCACCGTGGCGGAGCCCCTTCGCTCACCGCTGGAAAAGGGTGCGCAGGCAGACGAAGCCTGGTTCTCCGGCCTGGACAGGGCAGACGCTGTCCGGCTCAGAGAGGAGATCCTCCATACCAACAAGGAAAAGATGCTTGCCTGGAAGCCTCTGCTGGAGCGGCTTGCCAAGGAAGGCCCCCTGTGCCTGGTAGGCCCCAAAGCCGCACTGGAAGACGTAGAGGGACTGGAAACCCGGGAACTGTAAACAAAAAAGCTTTGACTTTTTAAAGAAAAATCTGCTATACTCCAAACATCGTGCAGCAGAAGTGCGTAAGCCCAGATAGGGCTTACGCACTTTTTTTGCGCCTTTTTTATTGCAGGAGGATAGTATGGAAGCAAAAAAGAATGTATTTTTGGAAGAACGCCCCGTAGCCGCCCTGATGCGGCAGTATGCTCTGCCCTGTGTGATCTCGCTGCTGGTGGGAGCACTTTACAACATTGTGGATCAGATATACATTGCCAACACTGATTATCTGGGGGCCTGGGGCAATGCTGCCAACACGGTGGTGTTTCCCCTGACGGTCGTGGGCCTGGCACTGGCGGTTATGGTGGGGGATGGCTGCTGTGCCTATGTGAGCCTGCACCTGGGTAAGGGGCAGCAGCAGACGGCGGCCAGAAGCGTAGGCGGTAGCATACTGCTGACCTTGGGGATGAGCGCTGTGCTGACAGCGGTCTATCTGCTCTTTGGCGACAGCCTGCTGGCACTGTTCGGCGGTAAAGTCAGTGAAAAGACCTTCTCCCTTTCCAGGGAATATTTCTTTTACATTACTCTGGGCATCCCCTTCTATATGTTCGGGCAGGCCATGAATCCCATCATCCGGGCGGATGGCAGCCCCCGCTTTGCCATGATATCCACTTTGGCAGGGGCCTTGCTCAATATAGTGCTTGACCCGGTGTTCATATATACCTTTCGCTGGGGCATGATGGGGGCCGCCGTGGCTACGGTATTGGGGCAGATCCTCACCGCGGCGCTGGCGGTATGGTATTTATGCCGCATGAAGACTATCCGTCTGACGAAGGATGCTTTCCGGCCGGACTGGGCGGTTGCGGGCCGCTCCCTGAGTCTGGGTCTGTGCAGCTTCCTGGCTCAGATCTCTCTGGTAGCCGCCATGGCAGCTACCAACAATATGCTCCGGCAATACGGAGCGCAGGATGCTGTTTTCGGGCAGACACTTTATGCTCATATTCCTCTGGCGGTGGTGGGCATTGTTATGAAGGTGTTTCAGATCGTGATGTCCGTATCTATCGGCATGGCGGCAGGGTGTATTCCGCTGGTAGGATATAACATGGGAGCCGGGCGCAAAGACCGGGTAAAGTAGCTTTTTATCAGGTTGCTGGCTACGGAAGCCCTGCTGGGGATGTGCGCCATGCTGGTTGCGGAACTGTTGCCCCGGCAGTTGCTGGGGATCTTCGGTGCAGCAAACGAAAGTGTGCATTATACGGCATTTGGTATCCGGGCCTTCCGCATATACCTGTCCATGTCCATCCTGGCCTGTGTGAACAAGGCCGCTTTCATATTCCTGCAGGCTATGGGAAAAGCAGCCGCCTCTACGGGGCTGTCCATGGTGCGGGAAATCCTTTTTGGCGTGGGGCTGTGCCTGCTGCTGCCGCCTTTTTGGGTTTGGATGGCGTGCTGTACTCCATGCCCCTTTCGGATATACTGACTTTCTGCGTCACTCTCTGGCTCGTTGGACGGACGCTGAAACAGCTGAAAGAACAGCCCGTATAAGCTTCCAAAGAGATACGGAGAGGCGCGGGCTGCGGGGACTCTGAATTGCCTGCATACGAAGCTATGGGGCGCACGTTCCGGCGGCTTACCGCCGGAACTCTGCGGGGCGTTTGCCCCGCAGGCGTGCCGTAAGGCACGCAGTGCGCCCCGCCCCTCGCTCCGGGTCTTTTCCGCGGATACCGCACACTTCGTCCGCATGCAAGCCGCAGCATATGCACGATATAGAGAATTGACAAGAAAAAGCCCTCCGGGTACAATATCCATACAGACTTTTACCGAAACTTTACGCAGCAGTCCTTGTACATTTGACAGGACGGATGTTTACTGAGAACATGAGAAGAAGTGACAGAAAGGGAAGTTTGAAAATGGATACGCTAAGAAGCAAAAAAGGGTTCATATGCGATATGGACGGCGTGATCTACCACGGCAACAAGCTGCTGCCCGGGGTAAAGGAGTTTGTAGACTGGCTGTACAGGGAGAAGAAGCACTTTCTGTTTTTGACCAATTCCTCCGAGCGTTCCCCAAAAGAACTCCAGCAGAAGCTTCGCCGCATGGGCATGGAGGTGGATGAGAGCCACTTTTATACCAGTGCGCTGGCTACCGCCCGTTTTATCAGCAGCCAGGCGCCGGGATGCAGCGCATATGTTATCGGCGGAGCAGGCCTCATTATGGCTCTTCACGATGAGGGTATCACCATGAACGATGTGGATCCGGATTATGTGGTCATCGGCGAGGGGAATAACTATAACTATGAAAACATCCTCAAGGCCGTGCGGCTGGTTATGAAGGGCGCCAAACTTATTGGCACCAACAGCGATCTGACGGGTCCTTCGGAGGAGGGGATCATCCCTGCCTGCCGGGCCATGATTGCCCCCATAGAGATGGCCACGGGTCAGTCTGCCTACTTTGTGGGCAAGCCCAATCCGCTGATGATGCGCACGGGTCTCCGGATCCTGGGGGTACATTCCGAGGATGCGGTAATGATCGGCGACAGAATGGATACGGATATGGTGGCGGGCATTGAAACCGGTTTGGATACGGTGCTGGTGCTCTCCGGCGTGACGGATAAAAACGATATAAAGCGTTTTCCTTACCGGCCCAGACTGGTTCTGAACGGCGTGGGAGATATCCCCGGCCCGGCAGAGCAGAAATAAGGAGCGGAAGAAAGCCTTTCCCCGGGATATGTCCCGGGGATTTTTATGCGCTTTCTGGAAGCGGGGATGCATGCCGGTGGGAGATAGAACTGCATCTCAAAGAAAAAACATACCCGCAAGAGGTGCAAATGGGAATGTGAACCGATCTTCATACCCCCCTGCCCCATTGACAACGCAGGGAAAAGGGCATATGCTTTTACCAACCTGGAAGGTAGGTTTCATTTGATCAAAACGAAAGGAGAATGCGGATGGACTTTCAGTGCATGACAGCCAAGAAGAATGTATACGCATATGTGTGTATGTGTCTGCTTTGCTATGCCCGGGCCCCGGTAGGCATTCCCTGAAAAGCAGACGATCAAAAAAGTATCTGTTTTCGGAAGGCTCCGGCGAGCCTTCCGTTTTTTTATGCCTGTATGCAGAAAGGAGTTTATATATGCCTGTTTCCGTTCCGCAGGGGTTGCCTGCCGAAGAACAGCTGAAAAAAGAAGGACTGCTGCTGTCCACCGAAAAGGAGGGGCGGGCGCTGAAGGTGCTGGTGCTGAATCTGATGCCCACAAAGCTGGAAACGGAGCTGCAGCTGGCCCGTCTGCTGGGGCGCACGCCGTTGCCGGTAAAAATGGAAATGCTGGGGGTGCACCGTATGCCCCGCCATACTTCCGCCGTGCATATGCAGCGGTTTTATCAGTCCTTTGAAGCGGTGGAGGAGCAATATTATGATGGACTGATCCTGACGGGCACCCTTGTGAAACGGATGCCCTTTGAACAGGTGGAGTATTGGCCGGAACTGTGCCGGATCCTGCGCTGGAGCATCACCCATGCGGGCAGCACCATGCATATCTGCTGGAGCGCACAGGCAGGGCTGTATTACCATTACGGGATAGAAAAGCAGGTGCTTTCGCAGAAGCTGTCCGGCATTTTTTCACATACGGTGTGCGCCCCGGAAAATCCACTGATGGCCGGGTTTGATGATGTGTTTACGGCTCCTCATTCCCGCTATTCTGCTGTGGAAACAGCCGGCATCCGGACGGTACCGGAGCCGGAGATTCTGGCGGAAAGCGGGGAAGCAGGCGTTTATGCGATCTGGGCCAAAAAAAGAAGGCAGTTGTTTGTTCTGGGGCATCCGGAATATGACAGGGATTCCCTGCAAAAAGAATACCTGCGGGATCTTACCGCCGATCGGGGGCTGCGTCCACCGGAACACTGCTTTGCGGAGGGAGATCTGAATCATCCGGTGCCATGTACCTGGCGCTCGGGGGCTACACTGCTCTTTGCCAACTGGTTGGGGGTTCTGGCCGAAAAGATATATCCTGCCCTATCCCGTTGATTTACCCGGTAGGTTGGTGGTATAATGAGAAAAAATAAACGGGAGAAGGTTCTATGATCTCTACAAAGGGACGGTATTCCATCCGTATCCTGCTGGATCTGGCGGCGAATGGCGGCGAAAAGTATATCCCCATGAAAGAGGTGGCTGCCCGGCAGGAAATTTCCTTGAAGTATATAGAAAAATTGACTCCCGTATTAAAAAGCGCCGGGTTTGTGGAAAGTGCCCACGGTATTGGCGGCGGATATCGACTGACCCGAAAGCCGGAGGCGTATACTCTGTGGGAGATATTGCAGCTGGCAGAAGGAGATCTGACCCCGGTATCCTGCCTGCATGAAGACGGAAGCGTGACCTGCTGCCGGGCGCCCCATTGCCGGACGCTCCCTGTGTGGCAGCGGTTTTATACCATGACCCGGGAGTACTTTTCCGGCATTACGCTGGCGGATCTGCTGCAGGATCCGGAGAAGCCTCTGTAAAGAATAATACTTGGTTTTGCGGGCATGGCCCGCTTTTTTGTATGCGAAAAACCGTTTACCGGAGGGAAGGATACATGAATTCGGTTGGGTATCATGAAAGCATGAGCTTTTGCGTTAAAATAAACTCCAAACCCGTTGACTGCACAAAACCTAAAATTGCCAAGAGAAGTTACAAACTGCGATGGAGAAAATGGGAATCTTTTGCAGTACACTTTTCAGCCGGCAGACAATATCTGCACCACATGACATACAATACGGCAAACAACAGAGATTACCGAAAAAAGGTTATTTTTATATAAAATTAACGAACATTCGGCAACCGAATGAAAACAGCTTATTCGCAGCGGACAGATTCATCGAAGCACAGGAGGATTTGGCCCCACGGTATCGTTTATAAAAAGGCTGTGTTACCGATAAAGCAATAAAAATGGATAAAAAACACAAACGAACAGTAGAACCGGTTCGTATAAAGCGGATAGTGCGGCATGGGGAAAGCCCGGCCGATTTTACAGCGGGGGGAGGAGACGACTATTTTTTCGCCCGGAGGGTGCAGGTATGGGCCCATTGCCCCAGCAGTTCTACAGCAGAGAATCCGGCTTCCTGCAGCAGGGTAGTTTCATGCTCCCGGGTAAGGGGCGTATCAAAGTGGTATAAGCCCTTTGACGGCAGTCCCTGAGTGCGGAGCTGGTGCAGCAGTTCCCGGCGGCAGCGGGTTTCTGTTTCCTCATCGGAGGCAAAATGGTCTGACAGAATAAAGTCGCTGCCGTCCTTCAAAGCGGTGTGAAGCTTTTTGTATAGGGGGAGCTTTTCTTCCGGAGATAAGTGGTGCAGGGATTCTACCGAGACTGCCCCGTCATAACAGTCCGTTCCCAGAGGCAGCTTCAGATAGGAGCCCTGTATCAGGGTAAGGACTTTATGCGGGAATTTTTGCTGCAGGGCACGGAGCATCCCCGGAGCCAGATCTATGCCCGTGATCCGGGCCGTGGGATTCAAAGCAAAATAATACTCCAGCTCCAACCCCGTGCCGCAGCCCAGATCCAGAATGACGGCTTCTGGGGTGCGGGGCAGCTGCGCGGCGGTAAAGGGGTAGAAATCCCGGGCGGAGTCTATGCAGTCAAGCTGGTGTGCATCGTAAATATCCAGGCGAGCATCAAAGAAAGAGCCCATTTCTTCCAACGGTGTTTCTCCGACAGGAATACGGCGGCCGGTGATGAGCGTATAGCTGCGGGCATGGATGGTGAGCAGCACATTTTCTGCCCGGCAGTACAGGTTCTTTCCCAGGTGCAGAACGGTGCAGTCTTCCCGGGAAAGAAGATCCCGGCAGAATGCAACCGGGTCGGTGTCTTCGCTCAGGCAGAGGTTATGGCGGAGCCGGGTCAGCCCCAACGGGGTGGTGTGGAGCCGGGGAAGGGCGGCCAGCAGGGCTTCCTTTGCCTGCAGCAGATCCATATGATGCCTCCTTTTGTTTACGATTCGCCTCGCCCATGGAAGAACGGATAAGCTGTTTTCTTCCGAAGGGCAAATGCGCTGCCTCCGATCCGGCGAAGAAAAGAGATGTCGTTTTGGAGAGCTTAGCCATTTGGAGAGGCGGGATGCAGCACCGGCCAGATATCCGTGCCAATAAAGCCGTATTTCCGGTATAAGGTTTTCGGCTTTCCCGGAGAAAGACATTGCCCGGATATGGTGACGAACCGGGCGATACCTTCCTGCCTGCAAGACAGCGCGCACATCATGTACCGACCCCGCCTCAAACGGCGGCAGCTTTCGGATACCTGGATCCATTCCGGCGTGCCTTCATTGATCCTCCGATCCGGTTCGCCTGCCTGTGGCACTCTCTTTCAGTGCGATCCATAACTTCGGCACATATACGTTTCTGTGGGTATATGCCAGCGGGAAGTGCAGGCGGCTCCGTAACAGCCGGGATAGATTCCGGCGTGTGCCGCAGACGGAAATAGGGAGTGCCCTGGTATTCAGGATGATCCTCTGCCCCAAAACGTTGTAGCATATTTAGCCGCAGCCCTTGTGGCAGAGCTGTTTTCTTTGCCTTCCAATAGGGCGGGGAGGCATTTTGACAGGGGCATTCATATTCTTCAGACATGAGCGCCTGCTGAGTTCTTTGCTCCCTTTAACATTGTAAGCAAGCGTATTATTTCTGCAATTCCAGGTAAAAGTGGATACCCTCCTGTCGGGAGGCCAGCAGCGTAAGGCCCTTGGCCAGGCAAAAGGACAGAATGCTTTCCCGGGATTGGACATCCAGCTTGCATATCCCATAGGAGGTGTGCAGGAGTTCGCCCTCCAGATCTACATCCAGTTCCGTCACAAAAGGATTCGGATAAGCGCTCTCTACGGCGCAGTCCCAAAGGCACAGCCGTCCGTTAGGACAGAGGACCCGGATCCCTTCGGCAATGGCCCGTTCCTGCTCCCCGGCAGTCATGAACAGAAGGGAATAAAAAGCAGTGACGGCATCAAAGCTTTCATCTGCAAAGGCAAGGGTGGTGGCGTCCATGCAAAGCTTTGTGCAGGTATCCGGCGCTTCGTCCAGTTCCTCCTGCCGGTTGTCTATGGCGGTGACCCGGGAGCCGTACAGGCGGCCGATGATCCCTTCCCCGCCTCCGCCTATATCCAGAATGGAGCCGGTAAGCTCCTTTTTCAATGTAATCTTCATACGGTAACTCCTTGATATTGTGCAAGCTTCAAAAACAATACTGATACAATCAGGCTTTTTATTTTCGTTCCATGGCAGAAGCAAAGTCTATCTCACGGGTCTGCATATATTCCGTTTGATCCAGACACCGTCGGATCTTCTCGCTGTCGGCACCGGCTCCTTTCAAACGCTCCGTTTCGCTGAACCACAAAGGAAGCAGACAGCGATACAGCAGGAGTGCCGCCTGTTTTTCTTCCGGGCAAAAGGCATAGTGAGCGGAAACCGTTTTCAGGGCCCGGAGGATGCAGTCCGTCTTATAGTCTTCTCCAAAGGCACGGGGCGCCATGACGCAGGGGACTTCCCGGAACAGATAGTTCAGCAGAGTATCTCTTCCGCAAAGGTTGAAATCATATACGCCCCGGAATCGTCCCGATTCATCCAGAAGCACATTGGTAGGGTTGGTGTCCGCCTGAAAAACGGAACGGGGCAGCTGGGGATACAGTTTTTTCAGTTCCTGGCGGTTCTTCTCCCAGCGAGTCCAAATCCGCTGCACTTGAGGTTGAAAATCTTCTGGCAGGGCAGCGGCAGTTTTTTGCCATTCCAGGGCATTTTCCAGCACTTCATCCACAGGATCGCTGGGGCAAAAGGTTTCAAACAGGCAATATCCGGAGGGAAAATCGCAGAAATCAAAACGGGCGGCAGCTACTTGGGCCGTCATGGTCAGCATGTACTCACCGTAAGTATAAAAGCCGTTTTCCGTGATGCTTTCCTCCGGGAAACTTTCTGCCGATGCGTAAGGGGAGAAGGTCTCACCCCAAAGAAGGCAGCTGCGGCCCTTGTATGGCACGGTAGGGAAGCGGCCCTCTGCATCCGGCAGGATTGTGGGGCAATAATAGCCCAGCTGCCGGTATGCTTCGGCACAGCGCTGCCAGATCGTCAGCCGGTGGGCAGTGGTAAAATCATTGCATGCCAGCTTGAGTACAAGCTTTTCGCCGTTTTCCCATCGGGCCAACAGGGTTTCCCGAAAATCAGATTCACCCCGGCTGGTATTTTTTATCTCTATATGAGAGGGGATTTCCCGGTCGAAACGGGTAAAGAGCGATCCATATTCCTTCACGTGGCGTCCTCCGGCAGAGTAAACTGCATTCAGTGTAGCATAGGGATAAGGTCATTTCAAGAGCGGGAGCAGGGGAGGCGTGTATCCGGGGTGGGGGCGCTGGGGCGGCATGCCGCTGCCGGACCGCATAGCGGTCCGGCCTTTGGCGCCTGCGGCGCCAAAGCCAGCGCCCCCCTGCGTATATGGATCCGGCTTGCTTCGTAGCGTCCCCGGCTTCACATACCGGGCAAGCGTCGGATTATTCACAGCTTCACCTTCGGAATGTCTCGCAGCATACTTGTCGTTTTCGTACCGCAGAGATAAGCCGTGAAAGAAAGGGATAGTCTTTTGGGCGGCGCTGTGATATGATTATATATAATTTCAAACGAAAGGCGGAATTGTCCTGCTGGGACAGACCTGCCCGGGAAGGAGGCACGCTTTGCACTTTACCAAGATGCAGGGATTGGGGAATGACTACCTTTATATATATACCACGGAGGAGCCCCGGCAGCCGGAGGCTCTGGCCCGCCGCCTGTCGGACAGGCACTTTGGCCCGGGGGCCGACGGTATGATCTGGATCTTACCCTCCCGATCGGCGGATTTCCGTATGCGCATCTTCAATGCCGATGGCAGCGAAGCGAAAATGTGCGGCAACGGCATCCGTTGCCTGGGCAAATATGTATACGACAACGGTCTGACGGATAAAACGGAACTGACCGTAGAAACCCTTTCCGGCCTGCGGCGGCTGACCCTGCATCCCGGCAGTGATGGACGTATTGCATCCGTTTCTGTGGAAATGGGCATGGCTCGGGTGGAAAAACCTTTGTCTCTGGCACTTCCGGAAACATCTCTGTCCTGTATACCCGTTTCCGTAGGGAATCCCCATGCCGTGACCTTTGTCAAAAACGTTTCCGCCGTGCCTCTTGCAGTCTGGGGGCCTCTGGTAGAGAAGCATCCCGCCTTTCATGGCGGGGTAAACGCCGAGTTTGTGGAGGTGCTTTCTTCCCGCTGCTTTCGCATGCGGGTGTGGGAGCGGGGCAGCGGCATTACGTTGGCCTGCGGCACCGGAGCCTGCGCCAGCGCGGCGGCGGCGGCGGGATACTGCCCGGCGGAAGAAGAGATAACCGCCCGGCTGGATGGGGGAGAACTGCAAATCCGGGTGTATCCCTCCGGAGAGGTCGTCATGACCGGACCCGCCGTAACCGTATATAAAGGAGAGATTGAGCTATGAGCCGCATGAATCATCACTACGGGGATCTGCCGGATTCCTACTTCTTTACCCAGTTGGGTGAGCGCACCCGGGCCTTTATGAAGGCGCATCCCGGGGAATCCATTCTGCGTCTGGGTGTGGGGGATGTAACGCAGCCCCTGTGCCCCGCCGTTATAGAAGCCCTGCATCGGGCTGTGGAGGAGCAGGCGCACGGAGAAACCTTTCACGGCTACGTGGCGGAAAACGGAAGCCGTTTTTACCGGGAGGCCGTTCGTGGCTATTATCTTCTTCGAGGGATAGAGCTGGATGCCGGGGAGATCTTTGCTTCCTGCGGCGCTGGAGATGAGCTGGGGGATGTGCTGGATCTGTTCGGCCCGGAAAACACGGCGCTGGTGCCGGAACCCGCCTACCCTGCCTATGTGGATACCAATCTGATGGCCGGGCACAAGGTCATTCGCCTGCCTGCCGGGCAGGAATGCGGGTTTGCCCCCTGGCCGGATCCTTCCGTACAGGCGGATATACTGTATCTGTGTTCTCCCAACAATCCCACCGGGGCCGTGTATACCCGGGAAAAGCTACAGGCCTGGGTGGATTACGCCAATGCCCGGCAGGCCGTGCTGATCTTCGATGCCGCCTATGAAGCCTTTGTGGGGGATTCGGCCCTGCCACGGAGCATTTACGAGATCCCCGGCAGCCGTACCTGCGCCATAGAGATCAGCTCCCTGTCCAAAACCGCCGGGTTTACCGGCACCCGCTGCGGCTACACCGTGGTGCCCAAGGTGCTGGAACGGGAGGGCATGTCCCTCCATGCCATGTGGGTGCGCAACCGGGCTACCAAGACCAACGGCGTTTCCTACATTCTGCAAAAGGGAGCCGCCGCCGCCTTTACGCCCGAAGGCATAGCCCAGACCCGGGCGGCCATTGCCGTATACAAGCAGAACGCCAGGGTACTTATGGAGGCGCTGGATCGCTGCGGCCTGTGGTACTGCGGCGGGGAAAACGCCCCTTACATCTTCCTGCGCTGCCCGCAGGGGATGGACAGCTGGACTTTCTTTGAGTATCTGCTGGAGCACGCCCGCATCGCCGCCACGCCCGGCGTAGGCTTCGGCCCCTGCGGGGAGGGGTATATGCGCCTTTCCTGCTTTGCCCGCCCGGAGGAGGCCCGGGAGGCCGCCCGCCGTCTGGAAGCGCTGCTCAAGCCCTGATTCACCCGCGCTCAACGCCCCGGATACCGCCCGGTTCCGGGACTTTTTTTCGCCCCGTTACCGATAGGCCGTTACTCCGGCTCATATGTGCGAAATTTGGGTTTATTTATGAAAATCATATGATTTCCAACTTTAACTTATTGACTTTTCCCCGCCGTTGCGGTACTCTATGCATGTATACAAGGGATACTGTCTCCATAGGTGGGAAGGTGTCTCTATTCATAGAACCGGAGCGGAAAGGAAACAAGGAGGATTCAACATGAGCAAGCGGAAAAAGAAGGGCGTAAGCACCAAGGTATTCCTGTCCCTGCTGGCACTGGTGCTGGTGGTGGGCTGTGCCGTAGGGGGCACCATTGCCTGGCTGACAGCCACAACGGAACCTGTGGTGAACACCTTCACCTACGGGAAGATCAAGATCGAACTTGCCGAAACCACAGGCACCAAGTACAAGATCATCCCCGGGGTAAACATCTCCAAGGATCCCAAGGTCACCGTTAAGGCTGGCTCTGAAGCCTGCTGGCTGTTCGTGAAGGTCGGGGAAGCCAACTGGCCTACTTTTACTGATAAAGATGGAAGAAAAGTTTCCTACACTATCGCAACCGGCTGGAAGGAATTGCCCGGTGAATCCGGTGTCTACTACCGCGAAGTTGAGGCCGTTACCGCCGATACGGGTTTCTATGTTCTCGCAGGCGACACGACCTATCCCAACGGTGTAGTTACCGTCAGCGAAAACCTGACCAAGGAAGATATTAAGGACTTGACGGAAAATCATCCCCAGCTGATCTTCACGGCCTACGCAGTGCAGAAGGACGGTATTAACACCGCCGCCGATGCCTGGGACAAGGTAAAAAACAACTAAGCAAAGTTTTCCCTACATCCATCGAAAAGGAGAAGGAATATGAAGAAGAAACTCACCGTTCTGGCTGTGCTGGCCCTGTGCCTGGGGCTGGCCGCTACCGGCACCTGGGCCTACTTTACCGCCCAGAAGCAGGTGCACAACGTCATCACCACCGGCAAGGTAGACATCCGCCTGCTGGAGTGGGCCGACGCTGACCGCACCCAGCCCTTCGAAAACCTCACCGGCATCATGCCCGGCATGGAGGTCACCAAGATCGCCGAGGTAAAGAACATTGGCACCGCCCCCGCCTTTATCCGTGTGCAGGTGGTGGTAGACGTTTACTCCGCCGAAGGGAATGCACTGGATTCCGCCCCCGTCAAGCTGGATTTCAACCAGACGGACTGGATCTATTACGACGGGTACTACTACTACAACCGCATCCTGAATCCCGGCGAGACCACCGAGCCCCTGTTCACCACCGTCAGCTTTGACGTATTCATGGGCGATGCCTATCAGGAGGGCACCACCTATGTAAACGTGCACGCAGGCGCTGTGCAGTCCGCCAACAACGGGGAGGATCCCCTGCAGGCCACGGGCTGGCCCTCCTTCGCCCCGCCTGAACCCACCATCGTGCCCATCACCGGCGCATAAGGGAGGTAAAGCATGAAAACAAAAGTAATTTCCCTGCTCCTGTGCCTGGTTATGGCGCTCAGCCTCGTCCCCGCCGCTCTGGCGGAGGGGGAGGATCTTTCCGTTTACAACGGGAACGAAGCCGTCACCGCCCAGCAGCTTGAAAAGAATACCGGCAAGACCCTCACCCTGGCGGTGAAGGCCGAAGCTGCCGCCTACCAGTGGCAGATCCATATTGAGGGCGATCTGTGGGCCAACATCTACGGGGAAACCGGCAAGGCCCTCACCGTCCATTCCGGCATGGTCTCCGGCCGGGGCAGCAGCGCAGAATTCCGCTGCCTGATGGATAAGACCCCCTCCGAAACCGTTACCGTAACTCTGGTAGAGGGGCAGCCCGCCAAGGCCCCCGCCCCCAAGGCTCCGGAAGTGCTGAAGGAAGCCCAGCCCGTAGGCGAGCCCCGGATCGTGGAGCCTGCCGCTAAGGCCGCCCCCAAAGCGGAGGAGGCCCCTGCCAACGACCCCGCCGAAGGGGACGAAAACCCCGTAGCCCCCGCCGCGGAAGGGCAGGCAGACGAATCCCCCGCTCCCAGCACCAGCACCTATACTATTATAATCAACTATCAGTTTGCAAACGGTACGCAGGCCGCCCCCTCCTGGAGCGCCACTGTAGCCACCGGCAGCACCTATACACAGGACATCCAGAGCCCTGTGGTGGTGGGCTATACGCCCAGCGAAACGGTGGTTCATGTGAATACCTCCGAGGCCAAGACCTACACCGTTACATATCAGGCTGCCGAGGTGGACTTTACGGTCAAGCACTACCAGCAGAATGTCTCCAATGACGAATACACGCTGGCAGACACCGAGACGAAGAAGGGCTTTACCGAGTCTGCGGTTGGAGCCGGGCTTGCTAAGACGGACTATACCGGCTTCTACTCCCTGCTCTACGATACCACGACCACGATCGCGGCGGACGGCAGCACAGTGGTCGAAGTGTACTATGACCGCTACTACTATCTGATGAACTTTGATCTGGACGGCGGCTACGGCGTGGAGCCAATCTACGCCCGCTACGGTGCGCCGATCAGCATCGGTACGCCCGAAAAGCCCGGCTATAGCTTCAACGGCTGGGATAAGAATCTCCCCGCCACTATGCCCGCAGATAACACCAGCTATAAGGCAAACTGGAAAATCGGCGAATCCGGCTTTACCGTTGTGTTCTGGTATGAGAACGCCAATGACGACGGCTACAGCGTAGCCGGAACGTATACGCCCGCCAATGTGAAGCCCGGTACGCAGAAAAAGAGCGAGGACTACAAGGATCAGAGCTTTACCGGTCGGGACGACAAGCATTTTACCTATAACGCCGCCAAGTCCGAGACTGTCACCGTCAAGGGCGACGGCTCTACCGTGCTGAATGTGTATTTCACGAGAAATGTGTATACGCTGACGTTTAAGAATGGAAACATCAAAATTGTCTGTGGCAAAGTTGAACATGAACATAGCTCCGCTACTTGCTGTGATAAGTCGCATGATTGGTCTTGCAACGGTTATGGCATGTTTGGAAGATGCAATACCAAAAACTGCCCGGTTGGTTACGAACATGAGCACACGACCGGTGGGTGGGGCACTGAATCTTGCTATGAAATTTCCGACCTGACCATCACCGCCAAGTATCAGGCAGACATCCATAGCAACTTCCCCATCAAGGATGGGGATGAGACCATTTGGTGGGAGGTTCCAAGCGGCTGTAAGTCCTTTAAACCGGGAACGCAGCTTGGCAGCATTGATACCATGCCCGGCGAAAATATTACGTTTACACGGGACGATAGTGAATCCGGAGCCGTTATTTGGTACTATGTCGAAACACTGAATGGGGAGTCTGGAGAATATACACACGGCGGGAAAAATTTCAAGCTTTACAAAAAAATCGACATTGAGAAGTCTGGATATCTTACCTATACTGAAGAATTCCATGATATTACGGGATTTACTCAGTGGTGGTCGGATCCGTCTTTCAGTAAGATGGAGCAGGGGGGGAAAACAAACGGAGTCAATTCTAACAACTACCTCTGCTACACCCGCAACAGCTACAACCTGAAATTCTACAACTACAATGCATATGTGGACGGTAAGGGCGGCAGTGTACAGTACGAAGCACCGCTGAGCAGCCACTATTTTGAGCCGGAATATCCTGCCAATCTGGAAAAGAACGCCTATGTGTTCGACGGCTGGTACACCACGGCTGGCTGCTATGAGGGTTCCAAGGCTGACCTGAACACCATGACCATGCCCGCCTCCGACGTGATCCTCTACGCCAAGTGGACGCCCAAGACCCACACCGTCAAGACCTACCTGACCAAAGTCGAGATGGACGAAGGCAAAGCGCCGACCAACACTTGGACGGCAGTTCCCCACGGCACGGCGGTGACAAATCCCCCGGCAGACCCTGAACGCAAACCGTATAAGTTCGTCGGCTGGTTCTACATCAGCGATACCGGCGAGGAAAAGGCGTTTGACTTCTCCATGCCGGTGAACCGGGACCTGAATCTCTATGCCAAGTGGAGTTCCAACACGCTGATGGAGTACACCATCCGCTATGAGTTGGAGAATGGCACGGAGATCGCGCCGCACACCACCGGCAGCGCCCTGGCTGGCACCACCAAGACCTTCAACGCCAAGACGGGTACGGAGCTGAACGAGGGCTATCAGTCCGGCTATTTCCCCGAGGTCAGCAGCCACTCCCTCACCATAAACATTGAGGGCGGAAACGAATTCACCTTCATCTATGTGGCGAGGACTGAAGTTACGTATACGGTCAAGTATCTGGAAAAGGGCACGAACACCCAGCTTGCCGAGCCAAAGACCGTAACAACCCGCGATGCGGTCGTGACGGAGACCTTCAAGCAGATCGGGGGTTACGCTCCTGACGCCTACCAGAAGCAGCTTGTACTGGCCGCAGATAATAATGAGATCATCTTCTGGTATGTGAAGGACGATGCACATGCGCCCGTGCAGATCATCCACTGGATCCAGAATATCGAGGGTGACGGCTACACCGAGTACCAGAGCAGCACGAACCTGAACGGCGTCATCGGAACGGAATATCCCGAGGAGCCGCTGACCATCCCGGGCTTCACCTACAACGGAACCAAGAGCAACGCCAAGGGTACGCTGACCGCAGCAGGTCTGGTACTGAACCTGTACTATGACCGCATCGAGTATCCCTATGCGTTCAAGTTCCTTGAACAGGGCACGGATAAGGAACTGGCAGCCTCCGTTACCGGAAATGCCCACTATCAGGCGCAGGTGACGCAGAAAGCAAAGGACATCCCCGGCTACACGCTGGTGAGTGCGGAGAATCAGGCTATCAATATCGCCATTGAGGATCCCGCCAATGTTGCCAGCAAGAACGTAAAGACCTTCTACTACACCGAGCAGACGGTAGAGATCAAGTACGAGGTCGTCGGCCCGACAGGCTGCGGCACGCTGGATAACTATCAGGAAAGCCAGCTCAAGGTCACGACCGGTGTGGTGAAGGGCTCCACGCCTACCCCCGCGGGCGGATTCAAGTTTGTCGGCTGGTATGAGGACGAAGCCTGCACGCGGCCTGTGAATGTTGCTTGGGTTGCAGCCAACAAGCTGCTGACCCCCGGCAAGACCAGAAACTATGGCACAGTGGAAGCACCGGTCATGGGTTATGCGGCCGCCACCTACTACGCCAAGTTTGAGTACGACGTGGCCGACCTGACCATCACCAAGTCCGGCGCAGAGGATATTGACGAGAATCAGTCCTTTATCTTCACCGTCACCGGCCCCAATAACTTCAGTGCCAAGGTGGTCATTCAGGGCAACGGCTCCGTTACCATCAAGGGTCTGAAGATCGGTGAATACACCGTTACCGAAGATATCGGCTGGAGCTGGCGGTATACGCCGCAGGAAAATAGAAAGACGATCACGCTGTCGGCAACCGAACCCAACACCGTGACCTTCACCAACAAACGCAGCAAAGGCAAGTGGCTGGGCGGGGATGCGTATAAGCGTAATATACTTCGCCCGGGCGAGAAGGTGTAAGAAAGGGGGGCATGAATTATGGCTAAAGAGAACAGGGGCCTCAAGCCCTCTAAAAAAGTGATCCGTTGGAACCGCTCCTTTGTGGTGCTGGCCGCTCTGCTGGTGCTGGTGCTGGGCATTGTGGGCACCACCCTGGCCTGGCTGACGGATAAAACCAAAGATCTGACCAATACCTTTGAGTATGCCAAAGTCTCCTGCAATGTAGAGGAAACGTTCGAGAATAATGTCAAGTCTGAAGTGAAGGTGAAGAACACCGGCAATACTGATGCCTATATCCGGGCTACTTATGTGGTAACGATCAGAGATAAGGAAGGCAACATTCTCTACGATGCCTATGAGACCGAAAAATTCAAAAACTATATGGCAGATTTGGAACGTAGGATTAATGATGACGGATCTTGGCAGGAGGGTACAGATGGCTACTGGTATTACAGGCTGCCGGTGCCGCCGAACGGAGAAACCTATAAGCTGTTCAGAGAAAAGATTTACTCCGCGCACATAGAGATCAATGGAACTGGCGCGGATACGTACATAGAAATTCTGGCATCGGCTGTCCAAGCCATGCCCACAAATGCGGTAACGGAGGCCTGGGGGGCAACAGTTCAAACGGTGCAGGTGCCAGGGAGGGATTATACAATCAATCTTCTTACGGCGCCGGGTGCCAGTGCTGATATTCCAGGTAACTAAATAAGGAGGGGCAAGAAGATGAAGAAAAGACTTTCCAAGCTGGCCCTGGCGGCCCTGCTGCTCCTCCTGGGAACTGCCCTGCTGGGCTGCTCCCTGCCGGAGAAGATGGATCTGTTTACCCAGAGCGAGAGCATGAACTTCCGCAACCTTATGCCCGGGGACAAGCGGGAGGTGGTCATTCAGGCCGCCAACACCCTTACCGAGTATGATTATGTGGATGTGTATATGCGGGCCATTCTCCACGATGAGCAGAGCAACCACCCCGTGCAGGAGGATGTGACTTCTGTAGAACCCAGCGTGGCAGAGATGAATGAGTTCCTCAGCCACCTGCACATGACCGTGGATAACGTGAAGGACGGGGCACAGACCCGCATCTTTGACGGTCACGCAGCCGAAACCGACGGTCTCACCGAAAACGTGAAGCTGGGCTCCTACCGCAAGGGTGAAGTTGGGGAGCTGCGGGTGACCATCGAGATGCCCATTGATCTGGGCAACGAGTATGCAGACCGGGCCGGAGAAGTGGACTGGCTCTTCACGCTGGAAGGGAAGATGGATCCCAGAACCATTCTGGTCAAGAAGGTCTGGAACGACAAGGGCTATGAGAAGGATCGCCCCCACAGCGTGACCATCACCCTGTACCGGGACGGCGAAGTCTATGAGACCGTGGAGCTTTCCGCCGCCAACAACTGGCAGCATGAGTTCACCGACCTGCCCTATGAGGACGAAGCCGCCAATAAGGTCTATAAGTATGAGATCAAGGAAAAGGCGCTGGCCCGCTACAAGACCAAGTATCAGGTGGATGGAAACACCGTGACCGTAACCAACACCCGCAGGGCGCTGATCCAGACCGGTCAGCTGAACTGGCCCGTGTATGTGAGCGGCGGTCTGGGCCTGTGCATCCTGGCAGTGGGCGTTGTGCTGCTGCTGAAGCGGAAGAACGAGCATGAAAAAGCGTAAAGCCGGCATCTTGCTGGTATTGGTGGGAGCGGCGCTGCTGGGTGCGGCACTGCTCCTGCTTTTCTATAACCAGAGGGAGGATCAGGCGGCCGGAGAGGCCTCGGAAGAAGGTCTTGCGCAGGTGCAGGAGGCTATTCGTCAGGCAGAAGCGGCCCGCACCCCGGCCCCGGAAACGCTGCCTGCGGAAGATGGCTCCACCCCGGCTCCCACGGCACTGCCGGAAAACATGCCCGAGGTGATGGTGGATGGCTATGCCTATATTGGCTATGTGCGCATCCCGTCTTTGGAGCTGGAGCTGCCGGTGCTCAGTGACTGGGACTATGAAAAGCTGCGCATTGCCCCGTGCAGGCAGTTCGGCAGCCTGTATACGGAGGATCTGGTCATTGCCGCCCATAATTATGACCGGCATTTTGGGCATTTGAAGGAACTGGAGCCGGGCGCAGCGGCCAGCTTTACGGATATGGCGGGGAACCGGATGGAGTTTGTGCTGGCAGAGATCCGCATACTGGATCCCAACGACCCGGTATCCGAAGAGGACGTGAGCAGCAGCGGCCATGCCATGGTGCTGTATACCTGCACCAAGGGCGGGCAGTCCCGGGTGGTGTGTTTCTTTGACAAGGTACAAGCGTGAAGGAAAGAGGCTGTGATGAGCCTCTTTTCTGCGCAAAAGGGACTTGGTCTGTACACAGGTATGGGCCGCCGTGATACGGAGGCAGTGCGTATACGGAAGGCGGGGCGCTGGCTTTGGCGCCGCAGGCGCCAAAGGCCCGGCCGCTGCGCGGACGGGCGGCGGCGTTCCGCCGCCCAGCGCCCCCCACACCGCTTCCTCGTAAAAACAGGAGCGAGCGGAAGCGGCAACCTGCGGAAAAGCAGCAGAGGTCAACGCAAAAAGAAAAGCGTAAGGATCCTCTGTCTCTCTTTTTTGCAAGTAGCCGGCGTTGCCATGGCAACAAAAATGAAAGAAAGAATGATCTATAATGAGACCGGGAAAAGAATACAAGAAAGGTCTGTGTTATAGCGTTATGAAGAAAACCATCACCCTGCTTTTGTGCCTGCTTCTGACTTTGAGTCTGACAGCCTGCACGCCACCGGCATCCCAAGAGGCGCAAGCCACCGCTGTACCGACGGAAGTGCCTACCACTGCTCCCGCGGAAGAGCCGGCAGAAACGTCTGCACCTGAATCTAAAACCACCGTTCGCCTGGGCGGCCTTACGGGACCAACCACCATGGGCATGGTCAAGCTGCTGGAGGATAACGAAGCCGGAGAAACAGAGAACGACTATGCGTTCACCCTGGCCGGTTCTGCCGATGAACTGACGCCGCTGTTTGTTAAGGGCGAGCTGGATATTCTCTCCGTGCCGGTCAACCTGGGATCCGTGCTTTACAGCAAAATGGAGGGGGATGTGGAAATGCTCTGCGTAAATACCCTGGGTGTGCTGTATATTTTGGAAAAAGGCGGCGAAACCGTAACGGATATGGCCAGCCTTCGGGGCAAGACGATCTATGCCACCGGCAAGGGCTCCACTCCGGAGTATGTGCTTTCCTACCTGCTGGCAGAGAACGGTCTGAACATGGAGCAGGATGTGCAGGTGGAATGGAAAAGCGAACCTGCAGAGATTGTGGCGCAGCTTGCTTCTATGGAAAACGCCATGTGCATGCTTCCTCAGCCTTACGTGACCGTGGCCATGAGCAAGATAGAGGATCTGCATATTGCGCTGGATCTTACGGAGCAGTGGGATAAGCTGGGCAAAGGTACCCGGCTGATCACCTCCGGCGTGTTTGTGCGCAAGGCCTTTGCACAGGCAAATCCCGAGGCTGTAGCGACCTTTTTGCGGGAGCTGGCAGCTTCCGTAGAGTATGTGAACGCCAATGTGGAAAAAGCCGCCGTACTGGTAGAAAAGTACATCAATGTCAAGGCCCTCGTCGCCCAAAAGGCGCTGCCCTATTGCCATGTGGTATGCATCACCGGCGAGGAGATGCGGCAGACGGCAGAAGCGTATCTTTCCATCCTGCTGTCGCAGAAGCCGCAGGCCATAGGCGGTGCACTGCCCGGAGATGATTTCTATTATGCTCCCTGAAAAAAAACAAAAAATTTATAAAGCTATATCCGTAGCCCTGGCGCTGCTCCTTTGGCAGGCCGGGGCTACGGCACTTGATTCCGGTCTGCTGCTGGCATCTCCCTGGGAAGTGCTGGTACGGCTGACCACCCTGTGGCGGGAACCCGGCTTCTGGAGTGCCGTATGGTTCACCTTTTCTCGGATTGTGCTGGGATTCTTGCTGGCCTTTGTGCTGGGTACAGGGCTGGGTCTGCTGGCCGGGCGATGGAAAGGAGCAGAACTCTTTTTGTGGCCATATATGCTCACCATCAAAACGGTGCCCGTAGCTTCCTTTATAATATTGAGCCTGGTATTTCTAAAAGCCCGGCAGCTTTCCGTATTCATTTCGTTCCTTATGGTGCTGCCGGTACTTTATTCCAATGTGCTTCAGGGAGTAAAGTCTACAGACAAAGCCCTGCTGGAGATGGCGCGGGTATACAGAGTGCCCTACGGACGGCGGCTGCTGTATATCCATCTGCCTCACTTAAAGCCCTTTGTGCTTTCCGGGTGCAGCACGGCGCTGGGGCTGTGCTGGAAGGCGGGCGTGGCGGCAGAAGTTATTGCCGTTACGGCAGATTCCATCGGAGGACATCTTTATGATGCCAAGGTATACTTTATGACGGCGGATCTGCTGGCCTGGACAGTGCTTATCGTGCTTATAAGCGTAACCTTTGAAAAGCTGTTTCTGCGCCTGTTGAAAGGGGCTTATGCCCTGCTGGAGGGAAGATAATGGAAGATATCCGTTTGAAAGCTCTGACTAAGCGCTATGGAGACATAACGGCTCTGCCGCCGGTAACAGCCCGCTTTCCGGCCGAAGAGACAACGGTGCTTCTGGGCCCGTCCGGCTGCGGCAAGACCACGCTTTTCCGCCTGCTCATGGGGCTGGAAAGGCCAACCGCAGGGAGCATATCCGGTGTGCCCGAAAATATAAGCGCCGTATTTCAGGAAAACCGGCTCCTGCCGGAATTTTCCGCTCTGACCAATATTCGGCTGGTCACCGGAAACCGGGTGGGAGAGGAAGATATCCTTTCCCTGCTGAGGTCTCTGGGACTGGGAGACTGGGCCCATAAGCCCGTAAAAGAGCTCAGCGGCGGCATGGGGCGGCGCGTGGCCATTGCCCGGGCGCTGCTGCATCCGGCAGAACTGGTGCTTATGGATGAACCATTTAAAGGGTTGGACACTGAAACACGGGAGCGGGTCATGGCATTGGTACAGCGTTGCTGCCGGGCAAGGACGCTTTTGCTCATTACCCATGATCCTGCGGAGGCTGTGTTCTTCGGGGGGCAGATGCTGCAACTGGGGAATACCATGCAGCAAGGATAGAAAAGAAAAGTGCATAAACCGGCAGGCGTTCATCTGATTTTTGCAATAGAGGCTCCTTTGGCCCTGCAAGAATCCTGTATGAATGTCTGCCGCTCTTTATTGTGGCATGCGTTCATATTCCGAACAGGAGCTCTGAAAGGAGGACTGTTTTTGTGGAGCATGTATGAACAGGCAGGGCATTTAATATATATAGCAGGAGGAATTGTCAAGGCGGCAGGGGGGATGGTATACTGGAAACACACAAAAACAGGAGGGAAAGTATGGAATATTCTGCACTTTACAAGAGCAAACTGCGCACCCCGGAGGAAGCCGTCCGGTGCGTAAAAAGCGGGGATTGGGTAGACTATACCAGTCAGCTGGGCTTCCCCTATCTGCTGGATAAGGCTCTGGCAGGCCGCAGGGACGAGCTGCGGGACGTAAAGGTTCGGGGAAACCTGATGTTTCAGCGGCTGGAGATCGTGGAGTGCGACCCTGCCCGGGAGCATTTTATCTATAACTCCTGGCATTGCTCCGCTTATGAGCGCTCCCTGTGTGATAAGGATATGTGCAACTTTATCCCCATGGTGTTTCGCAACGTAGTGCCTTACTATACCCATTTTCTAACAGTGAACGTGGCTATGGTCAGCGTTACGCCCATGGATAAGAACGGATATTTCAATCTTTCCTGCGCCACCGGGGTGGCACGGGGGATCCTGCGCAAGGCGGATATTGTGATCCTGGAGGTAAACGAGCATCTGCCCTGGGTCTGCGGCGGGTTTGACGAGGTGATCCATATCTCCGATGCAGACTATATTGTGGAAGGGGAACACCCGCCCATTTATGAACTGCCCATCCCCAAGCCCACGGAAGTGGAGAAAAAGATCGCCGCCAGTATCGTGCCTTACATCCAGGACGGGGCCTGCCTGCAGCTGGGGATCGGCGGCTTGCCCAATTCCGTAGGCACCATGCTCTGCGAAAGCGGCATAAAAGACCTGAGCATGCATACGGAGCTGTGCTCTGACGCCTATCTGGATCTGTTTGAGGCAGGGAAGCTCACCAATCGATGCAATACTCTGCACAGGGACAAGGGTATGTTCGGCATGGCCTTCGGCAGTAAACGGCTGTATGACTGGCTGGATCACAATCCCGGCCTTATGGCCTGCCCGCTGCAATATGTAAACGATCCGGCCATCATCGGCAGTATCGATAACGTGGTGGCCATCAACAACTGCATCTGCGTGGATCTGTATGGCCAGGTATCTTCGGAAAGCTCCGGTACCCGGCATATCAGCGGCACAGGCGGCCAGCTGGACTTTATGGATGGAGCAGCCCGGAGCAAAGGCGGTAAGGGCTTTATCGCCATGACTGCCACCTATACGGACCGGCAGGGGAATCTGCGTTCCCGGATCGTACCGCATCTGGGGGGGGACATCGTTACTACGCCCCGGAGCCAGGCCTATTATATCGTTACGGAGTACGGCATTGCCAATCTGGTGGGCAGAACCACCTGGGAGCGGGCGGAAAGCATGGTGGAACTGGCCCATCCGGATTTCCGGGAGGAGCTTATCCGCAATGCGGAAGCCCAGCGGATCTGGCGCCGTTCCAACAAGCGCTGAGAGCAGGGGTATACAGCATGCAACAGGTGTTTCTTCATTTGAGAAGAAATACCTGTTTTTTATAGAGAAAGACGGGAGTGCCTCTGCCTCTTTCCCCATATTCTGCCATAAATTCCCGCATAAGCGGAGAATATTAACACTTAGGTCATGAAGATTTTGCATACACGGCGCCTTGTCGCCTTGAAAAAAAGGGGGGGATTCAGTAAAATATAAGAAATCAATACGCACATGCTGCGGGAAAGCGACAAAGGAGAGCATGGCAGAAACCAATCGTTCCGACGATAAAAGCAAGCATACATCCGGATCCATCAACTGGAAAAAGGTACGCCGCCGTTTTAAGAAGAAGAGCCGCAAATTTTTGGGAGCTCTTGGAATGGGCGTCGTTTTCTGCGGAAAGAAGCTGGGGCAACTGGCAAAAAGGACCGTTCCCTTTTGGAAAAAGCTGGGAGACGGCCTGTGCGCCGGGGGCCGCAGGCTCCATGAAAAGATACAGGGCACCAAGGCTGCTCCGGTATGCAACGCCATAGTTCGATTTTTTGCCGCTATGGGGCGGGGTTGCAAAGCCTTGAACGCCAGATTCAAAACTCTGGGCAAACCCTTGCGGCTGGGGATCAGTGCCGCTTCCCTGTTGTTGGTGGTGGGGCTGGTGCTGTCTGCCGCTCTTTCAGGCGGAAGTCAGAAGACTGCCCAGACCGATCTGCCCATAGAGGTTCAGGGGTCTCCTTCTCCCACCCCCGTGCCGGAGACCACTGCACTGCCCAGCCAGGAGCCGGTGGTGCAGGCGGCAGTTGCAGGCACCGTGCAGGATACCCCCGCTGCCTTCTCTGAGACGTATAAAAAGGGAGATGACGGAGCGATCATCGCCGATGTGCAGCTTCGGCTTATGGAGCTGGGGTATATGGACAGCGATGAACCTACGGAGCATTTCGGTTCCATTACGGAAGAAGCCCTGACATCCTTCCAGAAGCATAACGATCTGCCTGCAGACGGAGTGCTGCGGGAAGCCACCTATCTGGCGCTCATGAGCGAGACAGCCAAGGAATACGTCATGCAGGACGGAGACGAGGGCGACGATGTCCGGGACGTGCAGCAGCGGCTGTATGAGCTGGGCTATCTGGCTAAAAACTGTATTACGGGCACCTTTGGGGATAAGACTCTGGAAGCGCTGAAGGATTTTCAGAGCAGCAACGGTCTCAAGGGCGATGGCAAGGCCGGGGTCAAGACTCTGGAGAAGCTGTATGATGAAGACGTGGTGGGCAATTTCTATCGCAAGGGCGATGTGAATGACTCTATCAAGACATATCAGCAGAAACTGGTCAAGCTGGGGTATCTTTCTTCCACCTATTCCCCAAAAGGGAAGATGGATAATGAGACCGTAGCGGCTCTCAAGAGCTTTCAGAATGTAAACGGCATCATTGCCGACGGTTGTCTGGGTGTTGTGACCATGGAACTGCTGGATTCCAAGAATGCCGTGGCCTATTCTCTGAGCCTGGGCATGAAGGGTTCCGATGTAAAGGATGTGCAGAAACGGCTGTACAAGCTGGGGTATCTGAAGCATTCTTCCCAGATCACAGGGTATTTCAGCGCTGAAACGGAAGACGCCGTAGAAGCCTTCCAGAAGCGTAACGGGCTTACCGCAGACGGAACGGTGGGGGCCAAGACCCTGAAGGTCCTGGAGAGCGATTCGGCCAAGAAGCCCAAAGCTACGGCAACGCCCAAGCCCACCAAAAAGGCTACGGCAAAGCCCGGCAAGGCTACGGCAACGCCCAAGCCTGGTACCAAGACGCCCAAGCCCACCAAAACGCCCAAACCGACCTCTGCCAGCACTTCCAAGCTGGATAAATTCATACAGATCGCAAAGTCCAAGGTGGGCAGCCCCTATGTCCGGGGCGCCAAGGGACCCAATAAGTTCGACTGCTCCGGCTTTGTATACTGGTGCCTGAATCAGGCAGGTGTGAAGCAGGGGTATATGACCTCCATCACCTGGCGCAGCTGCACCAAATACACTCGCTTTGACAGCATGAGCCAGGCCCAGAAGGGAGATGTGCTTGTGTTCAAGGGCAGCAGTATGTCTACCGGCCATGTAGGTATCTATCTGGGCGGCGGGAAGATGGTGGATGCCAGCTCCGGCGCAGGGCAGGTGCGTATCACCAGTTCCAACATCCTGACCAGCACATACTGGAAGACCCACTTTTTGATGGGATACCATATCTTTGATTAAAACAGCACAGATCAGACAGCCGCTCTGCAGCAGGGCGGCTGTTTTTCGATCCGGAAAAAACGTGCAAAAAAAGTTGGATATTTTTTAAATTGCCTATTGCATTTTGGCTTCCATGTAGCTATAATACTCTATGCAGCAAGTGATCCTCAGTAGCTCAATGGCAGAGCACCCGGCTGTTAACCGGGTTGTTGTAGGTTCGAGTCCTACCTGGGGAGCCAGAAATCCGAAGCCGAATGACTTCGGATTTTTTTGTATATCTCCGCAGGCAGGCGGACCGGCTTGGGGGTACCCCTCAGCCATCGCTGCACGGTTTTATCGGTCTGAGAAATGGTATGTGCAGAAACAATGGCCCTATCACTGAATCTTTATACAAGGCCGGTATAGACAAACACGTTTGCTCGAAAAAATGTAAAATTAGAAATAACATAATTTTGCCACTTTTTTACCGTGACATTCCGAGCCTTTTCTTAAAAGCATACCGTTTTGGTAGGATTTATGGACGAAAAGCAAAAACCGCCGAAAACTAATTCTTTGTAAGAACCATCTACATTTTTTTCACAAAAACGTTGATTCTTGTTGACAAATACCCGCCTACGGTATAATATAAATCTCAAGTATACGGAGTGAGGGTATACAAAAGAAGGGTATTTATATAAGAAATACCATCTTTTACATCTTATTTCGCAAAAGTATACAGTCCGTTCGGCTGACTCACAGCCGGCGGAATTATTGTTCGCTGATAAACGCATTCTCGGCAAGACCTTTTCCACAGGTACGGGCGGCCCTGGCGGCTCCCATCCAAAGCAGGAGGCTACGGCATGAAAAGACAACGGATATGGATCCCTTACATTTCCGGTATCTGTATGCCCTTCTGCGGCCTGAAGCAGAGTATGCACTTAGACGGGAACAGCTGTTCCTACGGCATAAAGAGCCGGGGTAACCGCCTCAACAATAGCAGCGGCATGTGCTGACACGCCGATACTATGGCAGCGATTGCCCCGGATTTTTTATATAAGCAAATATACACAGAGCAAGCGAGCGCCTGGAGGGAGGAACCGGACGCATCGGGGTCACCAAAGGCAAGTCCCTCATGGAATGATGATTTGGTTCGAACGGCCCGTAAGCCGTTCAAGTAACACAATGAAAGGGGAGCAAGTATGAAGGAAAGATGGATCAAGAGAATTGCTGCACTGCTTCTGGCCGTGATAATGATTCTCGGAACCGCAGCCTGCACCAAGGGCGCTGAACCCACGGTAAAGGCTGACAACGACAAGCAGACCACCACCGAAGCCAACAAGACCACCCCCGACGGAACTACCCCCGAAACCACCGATGCTCCCGCAGAGGAGAAGCCCTTCGCCGTGTATGACAACGACGAGGACATCTACATGGCCAACCTGGGCGAATTCTATGAATTCCTCCAGCAGGCCCTGGCTGCGGAGAACGTTTCCCAGCGCTACGCCCTGCTGGCCGTAGCAGAAGCAAAGATGCTTGAGTCAGGCGTAGGGATGCCCTTCTCCGGCGGCAACGCCATCTATTACATGAGCCGTATCGTGTACGGCTCCGGCGGATACGCTCCCTGGAGAGGCACCATGTCGGATCTGAGCCAGTACGTGATCACCAACGAGATTATCCTGACGGAGGATTATAACCACCTGGTGGAGCTGCAGAAGGAGCTGGCCGGCACCGGCACCTATATGGCCACGGCCATAGAGTATCTTACCGAGAAGGGCTACACCTTCCGGGATACCTTCCAGAACACCTTCTCCGTTACGCCAACCTCCTGGGATATTTTTGCCGTTTCCAGCGCCAACGAGGTGCGGATCATCGATCCTACCTATGATTATCCCTTTGCCTACGATGCAGAAGGCACCATGCAGCCCCATCTGGCGGAAAGCTGCCAGATGAGCGAGGGCGGCAGGGTATTCACCCTGAAGATCCGCCCCGGCCAGATCTGGGTCGATTCTCAGGGCCGCAAGGTAGCGGACGTCACCGCCGACGACTGGGTGGCCGCCGCCCAGCACCAGGCCGATATGCAGAACAGCTACACCATGAACAACTACATTCTGGGCATGGTCGATTATGCTTCCGGCGAGATCACCGATTTTGGCCAGGTAGGCGTAAAGGCCCTGGACGAGCTGACCCTCCAGTATACCCTGAAGGAGAAAGCTCCCTACTTTATGAGCCTGTTCCAGACCAACGCCTTCGTGCCCCTGTGCCGGAGCTACTTCCTCTCCCAGGGCGGCGCCTTCGGGCTGACGGAGTTTGCAGATGCACGGGCCAAGGAGACCTATCAGTACGGCATCGACCAGAACCACATCGCCATCTGCGGACAGTTCCTCTGCACCAACATGACGGAAAAGAACTCCGTTACCTATGTGCTGAACGAGAACTACTGGAACGCCGCCAACGCCAATTTGAAGAAGGTCAGCTTCCTTTACAACGATGACTTTGACGTAAGCCGGGCCTATTACGACTTCATGCAGGGGAACGTAATGAGCTTTGGCATGAACGAACAGCGCATGGAGCTGGCCAAGCAGAAGGGAGATTTTCAAAAGTACGCCTATATCGGGGATGTGGGGCAGATCAGCTCCCTTCTCTGGTTCAACCTGCACCGGCAGACCTACGCCAACATGGCGGATGGTGCCGCCCCCTCCCGGAAGACCGACGCCGAGAAGGCCCTTAGCTGCGCCGCCATGCAGAACCGGCACTTCCGTCTGGCCATTGGCCATGCCATAGACCGGGAAAGAAATATTGCCCAGAGCGCAGGCGAGGAGCTTGCTCCCCTGAGCATCCGTAACACGCTGACTCCCGGCACCTATGTAAAGCTCCTGGAGGATATCACCATGGATATCAACGGCACCCCCACCACCTTCCCCAAGGATACCTGGTACGGCGCCATCGTACAGGCCCAGCTGGATGCCGATGGCATGGACATACAGGTCTGGGATGCCGAAAAGAAGACTACGGACGGCTGGGACGCCTGGCTCAATGTGGAGAAGGCCAAGGAGGAGCTCCGGCTGGCTGTTGAGGAGCTTAAAACCCTGGGCTATGAAGTCACCAAGGAGACGCCCGTCATAATCGACTACCCCTACACGGAGTACAATGAAATCGGCAAGAATAAAGCGTATGTGATGAAAACGAACATCGAAAACGCTTTTGACGGCCTGGTACGCTGCGATTTGATCCCCCTGAACAACGTTACGGAGATGATGAACGTGGCGCTGAACACCAAGTGCGGCGCAGAGGTGAACACGGATATGGGCGGCGCCGGGGCGCTTGGCTCCGACCACGGTGACCCCATCTGCTATATGGAAGGGCTGCTTCCCCACGGGGACGGCTGGCTGACTCCCTACCTGGGGCTGTGGTAAGAACAAGGGATTGCCGGGCGGAAGCCTGAACAGGGCCTCCTCCGGTTCGTACGGCTCGTAAGCCGTTCAAGTAACACAAAGAAAGGGGAACAAACATGAAGGAAAGATGGACCAAGAGAATTGCTGCACTGCTTCTGGCCGTGATAATGATTCTCGGAACCGCAGCCTGCACCAAGGGCGCTGAACCCACGGTAAAGGCTGACAACGACAAGCAGACCACCACCGAAGCCAACAAGACCACCCCCGACGGAACTACCCCCGAAACCACCGATGCTCCCGCAGAGGAGAAGCCCTTCGCCGTGTATGACAACGACGAGGACATCTACATGGCCAACCTGGGCGAATTCTATGAAGCCTTCCAGGCAGCCACCACCACTGCGGAGAATGTTTCCCAGCGCTATGCCCTGCTGGCCGTGGCAGAAGCCAAGGCCATCGAAAGCGGCGTAGGCACCCCCATGTATGGCGGCACGGCCGGTTATAACATGAGCCGTATCGTATACTGCTCCGGCGGATATGCCGGCTGGCGCGGCACCATGTCGGATTTGACCCAGTATGTAATCACCAATGAGATCATCACTGCGGAAGATTATAAACACCTGAAAAAGCTCCGCACCGAGCTGGGGGGTACTGGCACTTACATGACCAAGGCTGTAGAATACCTTACCGAGAAGGGATATACCTTCCGGGACACCTACACCGCTACTTTTGTAGATAACCCTACCACCTGGGATATCTTTGCCGCTTCCACCTCTAATGATTCCGGCATAATCAGCCCCACACTGGATTATCTGTATGCCTATGATGCAGAAGGTGTGCTTCAGCCCCATCTGGCTGAAAGCTGCGAGATCTCCGAGGACGGCAAGGTTTACACCTTGAAGATCCGCCCCGGCCAGATCTGGGTGGATTCTAGGGCCGCAAGGTTGCAGATGTTACCGCCGACGACTGGGTGGCGGCCGCCCAGCACCAGGCCGACCTGCAGGATTGCTACGACCTGAACAATTACATCGAAGGGATGACCGCCTATGTTACCGGCGAGACCACCGATTTCTCCACCGTAGGCGTAAAGGCGCTGGATGATCTGACTCTCCAGTACACCCTGAAGGAGCCGGCCACTTACTTTATGAGCCTGCTCCAGAAGATTGGGTTCCTGCCTCTGTGCCGGAGTTACTTTCTTTCTCAGGGCGGCGCTTTCGGTCTGGATGCCTTCTCCGAAGCTCAGTCCAAACCCTCCTACCAGTACGGTATCGACCAGAACCATGTTGCTGTCTGCGGTCAGTTCCTCTGCATCAACATGACGGAAAAGAATTCCGTTACCTATGTGCTTAACGAGAACTACTGGAATGCTTCCAATGCCAATCTGAAGGCTGTAAAGCTGACCTTCAGTGATAGCAGTGATGTATCCCGTTCCTATGACGATTTCATGAACGGCACTGTAGTCTCCATGTATCTGAACAGTCAGCGTCTGGAACTGGCCAAGAAGAAGGGCGATTTTGAAAAGTATGCCTTTGTCAACGATGTAGGCCGGATCACCTTCCTGTTCTGGTTCAATATTCACCGCCAGACCTACGCCAACATGGCGGATGGTGCAGGCGCTTCCCGGAAGACCGAGGCAGAAAAGGCGCTCAGCTGCGCTGCTTTGCAGAACAAGCACTTCCGCCTGGCCATCGGCCATGCTATTGACCGGGGTGCATATGTAAGCCAGAATGTAGGTGAGGATTTGTCTCTCCAGAGTGTGCGTAACTCCATCACCCCCGGCACTTATGTGAACCTGGAGGAGGATGTGACCATCGATATCAACGGCACCGCCACCACCTTCCCCAAGGGGACCTGGTACGGCGCTATCGTACAGGCCCAGCTGGACGCCGACAACTTCGGCCTGCAGATCTGGGATGCCGAGAACCTGACCAACGACGGTTGGGATGCCTGGTACAACCCCGCGAAGGCCATGGAAGAGCTGCAGATCGCCATTGAAGAGTTAAAGGCAGCCGGCTATGAGGTTTCCAAGGAGAACCCCATCGTTATGGATTACCCCTACCCCTCCTACATGGAGGTAGGCCAGAACCAGTGCTACGTGCTCAAGACCTGCATCGAATCCGCCTTTGACGGCCTTGTGCGGTTTGATGCCCTGCCCCTGAACAACGTGACCGAGTTCCTCAACGTACAGAACAACACCAACAACGGTTCCGAGCACAACACCGACATGGGCGGTCTGGGCTGCATCGGTTCCGACCACGGCGATCCCATCTGCTATCTGGATGGCCTCCTGCCCTACGGCGACGGCAGGCTGACCCAGAAGCTGGGGCTGTGGTAAGAAACAGCGCAGGCTTTTGGCGCTAAAAGCTAAAGCAGTTTTCATGCTCACCGGGGAGCCATCCCCGGTGGGCTGAAATAGAGAAAAAGAAAGGGACTCACACATGAAGGTAAGATGGACCAAGGGAATCGTGGCGCTGCTGCTGGCAGTGATGATGATTCTCGGAACTGCAGCTTGCTCCAAGGGCGCAGAAAACACTGCGGCCAACGGAACCAGCGAAAACGACAAGACCCCCGCAACCGGAACCGACACTCCCGCCACCGCGGATGAGCCCGCCGGAACCGACACCCCCGCCGAGGAAGAGAAGACCTTTGCCGTTTATGACAACGACGAGGATATCTATATGGCCAACCTGGGCGAGTTCTACGCCGATTATCAGAAGGCTACCGAAGCTTCCAGCGTTTCCGAGCGCTATGCGCTGCTGGCAGTAGCAGAAGCTAAGGTACTGGAGAGCGGCGTTGCCACCCCCATGTATGGCGGCATTGCAGGCTATCAGATGAGCCGTATCGTATACTGCTCCGGCGGTTACGCTCCCTGGCGCGGCGATATGAGCGATATGTCTCAGATGATCATCACCAACGAGATCATTCTCGGTGAGGATCAGAATCACCTCCGTGATCTGAGAAATGAGCTCATGGGCACCGGCACCTACATCCAGAAGGCCGTGGAGTATCTCACCGAGAAGGGTTACACTTTCCAGGATACCTACACCTCTACCTTCGTGGATAACCCCACTACCTGGGATATCTTTGCTGCATCCACCAACACCGATGCCGGCATTATCGGGCCCACCTTCGACTACCTCTTTGCTTATGATGCAGAGGGCGTCATGCAGCCCCGTATGGCCGAAAGCTATGAGATCTCCGAGGATGGCACCGTTTACACCATCAAGATCCGCCCCGGCCAGATCTGGGTCGATTCTCAGGGCCGCAAGATAGCGGATGTCACCGCCGATGACTGGGTGGCTGCCGCACAGCATCAGGCCGACCTGCAGGATTGCTACGACCTGAACAACTTCATTGCCGGTATGACTGAGTACCTCACCGGTGAGACCACCGATTTCAGCACCGTTGGTGTAAAGGCCGTGGATGATCTGACCCTCCAGTACACCCTGAAGGAGCCTGCCACCTACTTTATCAGCCTGCTCCAGAAGCATGCATTCCTGCCTTTGTGCCGGAGCTACTTCCTCTCCCAGGGCGGCGCATTCGGCCAGGCCGAGTTTGCTGAGGCTCAGGCCCAGCCCACCTATCTCTACGGTACCGATCAGAACCATATTGCCATCAGCGGCCAGTTCCTCTGCACCAACATGACGGAGAAGAACTCCATCACCTACGTGCTCAACGAAAATTACTGGAACGCTGCCAACGCTACTCTCAAGGGCGTTAAGTATGTTTTCAGCGACAGCAGCGACGTGAGCCGTACCTATGATGACTTCATCAACGGCGTCACCATGACACTGGGTCTGAACACCCAGCGTTTGGAGCTGGCCAAGCAGAAGGGTGACTTTGACAAGTACGCTTATGTTGGCGACGTAGGCCGGATTACATTCCTGTTCTGGTTCAACCTGCATCGCCAGACCTACGCCAACATGGCGGATGGCGCTGCTCCCTCTCAGAAGACTGACGCCGAAAAGGCCGTCAGCTGCGCTGCTCTGCAGAATGCACATTTTCGCCGTGCTATCGGCCATGCCATCAGCCGCGGCGCTTACCTGGCCCAGAACGTGGGCGAGGATCTGGCCATGATGAGTGTGCGTAACACCCTCACCCCCGGCACCTATGTAAAGCTGGATGAGGATGTGACCATCGACATCAACGGCACTGCCACCACCTTCCCTGCCGGCACCTGGTACGGCGCTATCGTACAGGCTCAGCTGGACGCCGACAACGTAGGCGTTAAGGTATGGGATGAGAAGAACCTGTCCACCGATGGCTGGGATGCCTGGTACAATGTGGATATGGCCAAGGCTGAACTGCAGCTGGCCATTGAGGAGCTCAAGACCCTGGGTATCGAGGTCTCCAAGGAGAACCCCATCGTCATGGACTACCCCTATCCCGCCTACAATGAAGTGGGCCAGAACCAGGCTTACGTGCTCAAGACCTGCATCGAATCCGCTTTCGACGGCCTTGTGCGCTTTGATACGCTGGTGCTCAACAACGTTACCGAGTTCCAGAATGTGTTCAATAACACCAACAACGGTTCCGAGCACAATGCCGATATGGGCGGTTTGGGCTGCATCGGTTCCGATCACGGCGATCCCATCTGCTACCTCAACGGCATCCAGCCTTACGGCGATGGTTGGCTGACTCCCCGGATGGGTCTTTGGTAAGAATTACCGGTCTCCAGCTTACGGCAACGTAAGCCGCACAAGCCGAATGGAGGGAGCGCTCCCTCCATTCGGTCATACAAAAAGGGGTTCGCGCTATGAAGTATTTTTTCAAACGACTGCTCCGGGGCCTGTTCTCGGTAGTAGTCGCCATGTGTATCATCATCATCCTGCTGTTCTTCGTGCTGGATAAGACCCTTATCTTTGCCGAGGACGAGCAGTATGTAAAGCTCTCCAACAACCAGAAGATCACCTACATGTATACCATGTGGGAGAAGTACGGGTATCTGACCCGCGTGACCTACAATGACTATCTCAACGGTCTGGTAGATGCAGGAGAGATTACTGAGGAGGAGAAATCCGCCGTGGCCACCATCGGAAGAACCGCTGAGAAGGATTCCGATGAGGTCCGCAAGTATGTGGATCAGTTCACCAAGCTCTACGAATCCAAGGGATATACCATCTGCCGGCTGGATGCGGTCATGGCCAACAAGAGCCGAATCGCTACCGGCGGCGGACAGACACTTTTTGCTTATTTGAATACTCCCGTTCTTAAAAGGCTGGGAAGCTTCTTCTCCGGTCTGCTCACCTTTGACAATATTCACTATGTACAGGAGGATATTGGGGAGCGGAAGCTGACCTTCACCTTCTATGACCCGGTTTACGGCGGTGAAAAATTCTCCCCCGCCATCATCGGAAACGGTACATATCATAAATACCTGCTGTACTGCAACGATCAGTTCCCGTATATACACCAGAACTTCGTTAAGCTCCGCCTGGGGACATCCTTCACGGTAAACAAGGGCATCGATGCCTTTGAAACCATGACCCAGTCCCAGGGCACCTATGTGGTACACACCAACTATTATCCCACCGGGTTGGTGGCGGAAAGCGCAGACGATCTGCACACCGCTACCTATATGGCCGGATCCAGAGAACTGAACCTGGTGTATGCCGATCAGTTTGACGACGATTACACCAATACCAATCTGGTCAAGGACAGCAGATCCAAGATCTACTACTCCTTTATCATCAGCATTCTGGGATCTTTGTTCACCTACCTGATCGGTCTTCCTCTGGGCATTCTCATGGCCAAAAAGAAGGATACCTGGGTGGATAATCTGGGCAACGCATATGTGATCTTCATGATCGCAGTGCCGTCTTTGGCCTATTACTTCATGTTCAAGGCCTTTGCCATCAATATCGGCCTGCCGGTCATCTTCTCTCTGGATAACCCGTCGGCACTTATGTATGTTACGCCGGTACTGGCCAGCCTGGCCGCTTCCGTAGCAGGTACCATGAAGTGGATGCGCCGATACATGGTGGATCAGATGAACTCCGACTATGTTAAGTTCGCCCGTGCAGGCGGTCTTACGGAGGGAGAGATCTTCACCAAGCATATCTTCAAGAATGCCGCCATCCCCACGGTTCATGGTATTCCCAATACCATCATCATGGCCCTGTCCGGTTCCATCATGATGGAGCGTATTTACGCTATCCCCGGCGTGGGCGGCCTGCTCATCCAGGCCATCGGCGCCTATGACAATGCCGTTATTCTGGGCGTAGCGTTCTTCTATGGCACGCTGTCCATTATCGGCTCGATCCTGGGCGATATCCTGATGTCCGTTATCGACCCCCGTATCTCCTATACATCCAAAGCGAGGTAAGCGCATATGATCGACACCAAAGAAAAACTGATCGACCTGAGCGACACGGGTCTTTCGGACGCAGAGCTCTTTGCCAGCTGTCCTCAGGATGCTTCCGCTGTGGAAAAGATCACCGCACCCAGGTATTCCTACTGGAAATCTGTGGGTCGGGTATTCTTCCATAAAAAGTCCAACATCGTGGTACTGCTGATGCTGGCTATCATCCTGGTGTTCACCTTTATCTATCCTTCTTTTGCAGGATTCGATAAATATGCCAACATCATGGATCCTTCGGCCAAGCATCTGACACCCGGTCAGGCCTTCCAGAAGTTCGGCTTCAGCATCCATTGGCTGTTTGGTACCGGCGAATCCGGCCAGTCCACCTTTGACGGCCTGTGGTACGGCGCCCGGATCTCTATTTCCATTGCACTGATCTGCGCCCTGATCAACTTTACCATAGGTATTCTGCTGGGCGCCGTGTGGGGCTTTTCCAAGAAAGTGGATATGGTGCTCAACGAGATCCGCAACGTTATCGTGGTGGTGCCCGGCACCTTCGTCACCTCCGTGCTGATGATGGTGTTCTCTCCCAGCTTCTGGACTTTGATCTTCTCCATGTGCATCACCGGCTGGATCGGTATTGCCTATTCCATTCGTACCCAGGTCATTATCATTCGGGACCGTGACTACAACCTGGCTTCCAAGTGCCTGGGTTCCTCTACACTGCGGATCGCTACCAAGAACATCCTGCCGTTCATGATCTCCTTCATCGTGACCATGGCGGCCACTTCTCTGCCGGGTTACATCGGCTCTGAAGCCTTCCTGAGCTACATCGGCTTGGGTATTTCCGAGATGACCCTTGGTAAGATCCTCTTCAACTCTCAGGCAGCCATGGTCACCCCCGGCTGGGGCTGGGAATTCTGGTGCCCGGTCATGCTGTCCGCCTTCATTTCCATCGTTCTGTTTCTGGTGGGGCAGAGCCTGGGCGATGCGGCGGATCCCCGGACCCACATGCTGTAAGGAGAACCGGCTATGGAAGAAAAAAATGTTCTGTTGTCCATTAAGGACCTGTCCGTAAAGTTCCGGGTGCGCGGCCGTATCCTCACGGCTATCCGCAACGTATCCCTGGATATCTATGAAAATGAAACCATCGCCATCGTAGGCGAATCCGGCTGCGGCAAATCCGTGTTGACCAAGACCTTTGCGGGTATGCTGGACGGCAACGGCTTTATCGATAAGGGCGAGATTGTATTTAATGACGATTCCCTCACCAACATCTGTGCCCCCATGAACAAGGCGGCGGAGGTGATCATCCGTCAGGCTCGCAGAAAGCTGGATGAGTACTCCAAACTGGAGCTGGGCGCACCGATGTACCGGGCAATGCGCCAGCTGGAGAAGGAGCGGCAGGATCGCCTGACGCTCAGCGAAGAAGAGTCTGCGGCCTTTGAACTGCAGCGGCGGGAGCTGGTGTTCAACCGTACCGAAGCCCACAATCTGAAGCTGACACTGGACAGCAGCAGGGAGCGGGCGGAAATCCGGGAACTGAACAAGAAAATCGATGCGCTGGATAAGCAGATCAAGGCTCTGGACGAAAAGAAAAAGGCCACCATTGAGAATCACCGGAAAAAGACCACTCACGATGAAGCCTATAACCGCGGCTACAACGAGAGGATGCAGGGACTTAAGGCCCGGTACGAAAAGGACTGCGCAGGGGAGATCTCTCAGCAGACCAAGGAAAGAAACAAGCGCCTGGCTAAAGAGGTGTATCTTTCCATCAACCGCTATCCGGCTCACAAGCGGCCTCAGCTGCTGAATAAGCTCTATAAGTCCCTGAAGAAGGCCATGGAGATCGGCGCTGACCTGAACAATGATGTGCAGCTGAATCAGATCTTTGAAAATGCCATCTTCCGGGTCAAGTATCTGGAAGAGGACGGGAAGTATATTCGCGGCACGGCCAACCTGAACCTGGCCAAGAATAACTGCGTGTGCAACTGGACAAATATCCGCGGCGAACGTATCGCCACCATTTTCCAGGATCCCATGACCTCCCTGAACCCGATTTTGACCATCGGCAACCAGATCACCTCCGTTATCATCAAGCACCAGCACGTTTCCGAATCGGAAGCCCGGCGTAGGGCTATCGTGCTGATGAAGAAGGTAGGTATTCCCAATGCCGAAAACCGGTTTGACGATTATCCCTTCCAGTATTCCGGCGGTATGCGGCAGCGCATCGTTATTGCCATCGCATTGTCCTGCCAGCCCAAGATCCTCATCTGCGATGAGCCTACGACAGCGCTGGACGTGACCATTCAGGCACAGATCCTGCAGCTGATTAAGGATCTGCAGAAGGAATTCCACTACACCACCGTGTTCATTACGCACGATTTAGGTGTGGTGGCCAACGTGGCAGACCGGGTGGCCGTGCTGTATGCCGGGCAGATCGTAGAGATCGGCACCGTGGAGGAGATATTCTATGATCCCCGCCATCCATACACCTGGGTGCTGCTTTCCTCTCTGCCGCAGCTCAGCGATCCTCAGGCAGAGCTGTATTCCATTGCCGGAACGCCGCCTTCCCTGTACAACAGGATCATCGGAGATGCCTTTGCACCCCGGAATCCGTACTGCCTGAAGATAGATACCCTCAAGGAGCCCCCCATGTTCAAGGTCACGGAGACCCATTACGCCAAGACCTGGCTGCTGGATCCCCGCGCCCCCAAGGTGGAGAAGCCGGAGATTATCTGCTGCATCAACGGAACCCTGAGAAAAGTATTCAACATATAAAGGACGAACCGCTATGGCTAACGAAAACAAGAAAAAAACTCATGCGCATAGCTTCCCCGAGCACGGTCCCATTGCCGAAAACGGCAAGGAGATCCTCCTTTCCGTCCAGCATGTGGATATCAACTTCGGTAAGGGCGACAACCTGGTTCGGGCAGCCAAAGATGTGACCTTTGATATTTACAAAGGGGAGACCTTCTCCTTTGTAGGGGAATCCGGCTCCGGTAAGACCACTGTTGGCCGGGCTGTGATCCGGGCCAACCCCTGTGCAAAGGGCGCTATCTACTATAAAGGCGTGCGCATCTCCGGCAAGATCCCCAAGGCTTTGGACCGGCAGGTCATCCGAAACATCCAGATGGTGTTCCAGGATCCCGCCACTTCCCTGAACGAGCGGGCCACCGTGGATCAGATCATCTCCGAGGGGCTGCACAACTTCCATCTGTATGAAAACGAAGCGGATCGTGTCCGCAAGGTGGAAGAGATCATTGAGGAGGTGGGTCTGCTTCCCGAGCATCTGACACGGTATCCTCATGAGTTCTCCGGCGGTCAGCGCCAGCGTGTAGGTCTGGCCCGTGCCATGGTCATGGAACCGGAGCTGGTCATAGCAGACGAGCCCATCTCCGCACTGGATGTATCCATCCGCGCTCAGATCCTCAATCTGCTGAACAAGTTCAAACGGGAAAGAAACACTACCTGCCTGTTCATTGCTCACGACCTTTCCATCGTTCGGTATATTTCCGACCGTATCGGCGTTATTTACAAGGGGCAGATCGTGGAGATCGCTACCAGCGAGGAACTGTTCAACTACCCGCTGCACCCCTATACCCGATCTCTGATCTCCGCCATTCCCCTGCCGGATCCCCGGTTGGAGCGGAACAAGGTGCTCAACACCTATGATCCCTCTCAGCACAATTATACGGAAGCGGATCCTCCCAAGCTCACCCTTATCGGTCACGACCATTATGTGTATGGCAATACCGAAGAGCTGGAGGCATACAAAGCCCTGCGGGAAAAGAACGTGCCCCTGCACACCCTGTTCATCGTGGGCGTGAATGCAGAAGCACCGGAAGAAGGCCCTACCGCAGACACCACTTCCAGAGAAGTTATTCTGGACAGGCCTGCTGGCGACAGAGGCAGCTTCTTCTACGGCTTGCTGAGCTTCCTGCTGCCCATTCCGGGTCTGCTGGCCGCTTATCTGTTCCGTAAGCATAACTATATGCGTAATTACAAGGTATGCAGAAAGGGAGCACTGGCTTCCCTCATATGTATAGGCGCATTGGGACTGCTGCTGGGGTTGCTGGTACTTATCGCACTCAAATAAGCAAAGAAAAGATACTGTGTGGGGGTATGTCCCCCACACAAACCCATTTCAAAAAAATTGTAAAAAAATAAGTAAAAAAGTTTTACAAACCAGTTGACGCTATACCCGTGCGGGGTATATAATCAAGATGCTCCTAGAGGGTATACAGGAAAAAATATTGGCATACGGTTCAAAACCGATGCCGGATTATGGAGGTATCATGAAGCAATACAACGTAACCGGAATGAGCTGCGCAGCATGCAGCGCCAGGGTTGAGAAGGCCGTCACCAAGGTGAAGGGCGTCACCGGCTGCTCCGTGAGCTTGCTCACCAACTCCATGGGTGTGGAAGGCACCGCCAACCCCGCCGACGTTATCGCCGCGGTCACCGCCGCCGGTTATGGCTGCACCGAAAAGGGCGCCGCCACGTCTCAGAGCAGCTCTCAGGCTGCTGCCGAAGAGGCCCTCAAAGATAAAGAAACGCCACTCCTTAAGAAGCGCCTCATCTGGTCCGTCATCTTCCTGACCATCCTCATGTACTTCTCCATGGGCGTCAAGATGTGGAACTGGCCCTACCCCTCCTTCATGGCTGTCACCGCAGAGGATGGCGAGGTCATTTTCAACCCCATGATGGTCGCTCTCATTGAGATGCTGTTCACCATCATCGTCATGGTCATCAACAAGAAGTTCTTTATCAACGGCTTCAAGAGCCTCTGGCATCGTTCCCCCAACATGGATACCCTGATCGCTCTGGGGTCCACCGCCGCTTTTGTTTACAGCACCGAGCAGGTCTTTGAGATGACCATGGTTCTGGCAAAGGGCATGGTCCATCATGCACACATGATCGGTCACGGCCTGTACTTCGAGTCCGCCGCCATGATCCTGACCCTCATCACCGTAGGCAAGATGCTGGAAGCACGCTCCAAGGGCAAGACCACCGATGCTCTCAAGAGCCTGATGAAACTGGCCCCCAAGACCGCAGTGGTCATCCGCGACGGTCAGGAGCAGGAGATCTCCATTGATCAGGTGCAGAAGGGCGACATCTTTGTGGTTCGTCCCGGCGAGAATATCCCCGTAGACGGTATCGTTCTGGAAGGCCACAGCGCCGTAAACGAAGCCGCTCTTACCGGCGAAAGTATCCCTGTGGATAAGGCCGAAGGCGACACCGTTTCCGCCGCTACCCTGAACCAGTCCGGCTTCATTAAGTGCCAGGCCACCCGCGTCGGCGAGGATACCACCCTCTCCCAGATCATCCAGATGGTCAGCGACGCAGCCGCCACCAAAGCTCCTATCGCCAAGGTTGCCGATAAGGTTTCCGGCGTGTTCGTACCTGCCGTTATCAGCATCGCCATCGTCACCACCATCGTGTGGCTGATCATTGGTCACGAAGGCAAAATGGACGTTGGTTTCGCCCTGGCCCGCGGTATTTCCGTGCTGGTCATCAGCTGCCCCTGCGCACTGGGTCTTGCTACCCCCGTGGCCATCATGGTAGGCAACGGCATGGGCGCCAAGAAGGGCATCCTCTTCAAGACTGCCGTATCTCTGGAAGAAACCGGCAAGATGGATATCGTTGCACTGGATAAGACCGGTACCATCACCACCGGCGAACCCAAGGTCACCGATATTATCCCTGCTGCCGGCGTTTCCGAGAAGGATCTGCTGACCATGGCCTATGCTCTGGAAAGAAAGAGCGAGCATCCTCTGGCCCGTGCTATCCTGCAGAAGGCTGAAGAAGACAAGCTGGTTGCCGACGAAGTTTCCGACTTTGCGGCTCTCCCCGGCAACGGCCTGACCGCCACCTGGAAGGGCGCCAAGCTCACCGGCGGCAACTACAAGTTCATCAGCACCCAGAGCACTATTTCCAACACCCTGAAGGAGAAATCCGAGAAGCTGGCCGAACAGGGCAAGACCCCCTTGTTCTTTGCCAAGGACAATGACCTTATCGGTATCATCGCCGTTGCCGACGTTATCAAGAGCGACAGCGCCCAGGCCGTTAAGGAAATGCAGAATATGGGTATCCACGTTGTTATGCTCACCGGCGACAACGAGCGTACCGCCAAAGCCATCGGCGCCCAGGCCGGTGTGGACGAAGTCATCGCAGGCGTTCTGCCCGACGGTAAGGAAGCCGTTGTGCGTGAGCTGAAGAAGAAGGGCAAGGTTGCCATGGTAGGCGATGGTATCAACGATGCTCCCGCCCTGACCAGAGCCGACATCGGTATCGCCATCGGCGCCGGTACTGACGTAGCCATCGATGCCGCGGACGTTGTGCTCATGAAGAGCCGTCTCTCCGACGTACCCGCTGCCATCCGTTTGAGCCGCGCCACGCTGCGCAACATCCATGAGAACCTGTTCTGGGCCTTCTTCTACAACACCATCGGTATCCCCGTGGCCGCCGGATGCTTCATTTGGGCCGGCATCGAGCTGAACCCCATGCTGGGCGCTGCCGCCATGAGTCTGAGCAGCTTCTGCGTGGTTTCCAACGCTCTGCGTCTTAACTTCTTCAAGATGAATGACGCCAGCCACGACAAGAAGCGCAAGCACAAGGCTGTCAAGGCCGCTCCCGCTGGCCAGACCATCACCAAGACCATCAGCATCACCGGACTTATGTGCGGTCACTGCGAGAACACCGTAAAGAACGCTCTGGAAGCTATCCCCGGTGTGGAAGAGTGCGTAGCCAGCCACGAGAAGGCCAACGCTATCGTCACCCTGAGCAAAGACGTTCCCAATGACACCCTCAAGAAGGCCATTGAGACCTGCGGTTACGTGGTAAACAGCATCAACTAACAAGCTGACGCTGTGATATAAACCAAAAAAGAGAACTGAGAAGGGAGATTCAAGAACTATGAAGAAGCTCATGAAGATCGAAGGTATCCACTGCGGCGGTTGCGAAGGCCGTTTGAAGAGAGCTATGGAAGCCCTGCCCCAGGTAGAAGAAGCCGTTGCCAACCATGTGGACGGCACCTGCATCGTGACCCTCAAGGAAGCTGTTGCTGACGACGTTCTCAAGCAGACCGCCGAAGCCGCCAACTTCAAGGTACTGGGCATCGAGTAAGTCCATTCAGTAGTAGCCAAATTCATTTGATACCAGCAGGAGAGGCCCTGCCTGCCTCTCCTGCTGTGTATTTTTTAGAGAGAAAATTTTTAAAAGGAGCATCTCCCAATATGTCCATGGAAAAGCATGATCCGCTGTACGCTGCCTATATCCGCATTCTGGAAGCAGAGCTGATCCCCGCCACGGGCTGCACTGAGCCCATTGCCATTGCCTATGCAGCGGCTAAGGCCCGCGCTGTTTTGGGGACGCTGCCCGAGTCCTGTCTGGTGGAGGCCAGCGGGAACATTATCAAAAACGTAAAGAGCGTGGTGGTGCCTAATACGGGGCATATGCGGGGTATCCCTGCCGCTGCTTCTGCCGGTATTGTGGCCGGGGATGCGGATGCACAGCTTCAGGTGATCTCCAGGGTGAGCCCTGAGGCCAGAGAGCAGATAAAAGTTTACTGCGATACACACACCATTCAGGTGGTGCCCGCTCATAACGGAAAAGTTTTTTACATTGCCATCACGGTAAAGGCCGGGGATTCCAGCGTCCGTGTGGTCATTGAAGAGTTTCATACCAACATCACTCGGATTGAAAAGGACGGCGTTTGCCTCTTCTCCCAGGAGAGCACCGGGGCGCAGGCAGAGCAGCCCAATGCGGAAGCGCCTCACTATGAATGGCTATCTGTGGAAAAGATCCTGGAGTTTGCAGACTCTGTGGATCTCAAGGATGTGGAAGAAGTGCTGTCCAGGCAGATTGCCTACAACAGCGCCATCTCGCAGGAAGGCCTGAAGAACCCCTGGGGTGCCCAGATCGGTCGTACGCTGCTGAAGGAGCGGGGAGACGATATTCGGGTTCGGGCTCGTGCCATGGCGGCAGCAGGCTCTGATGCCCGTATGAGCGGCTGTGAGCTGCCTGTGGTCATCGTTTCCGGCTCCGGCAATCAGGGCATGACGGCCAGCCTGCCTGTGATCGCCTACGCGGAGGAGCTCAAGGCGGACAAGGATCTGCTGTACAGATCCTTGCTGGTGTCCGACCTGATCACCATTCACCAAAAGACCAGCATCGGCCGTCTGTCTGCTTTTTGCGGAGCTGTCAGTGCAGGCTGCGGGGCCGCAGCGGGCATTGCCTATATGCACGGTTACCGGCTGGAAGTAATTGCCCACACGGTGGTCAACACGCTGGCTATTCTTTCCGGCATGGTGTGCGATGGAGCTAAACCCTCCTGTGCGGCTAAGATCGCCATGGCTGTGGAAGCAGGCCTGCTGGGCTATGAAATGTATTTGAACGGAAAAAATCAGTTCCTGGATGGGGAAGGCATTATTAAAAAAGGCGTGGATAACACCATTGTTACCGTGGGCCGTATGGCACGCCTGGGAATGCGGGAAACCGACCGGGAAATCCTGGATATAATGACTGAAAACTGCTAACTTACTTACCCCTTCTGTTGCGGGATGTTTTGTCATGACTGCTCGTCCCCCTCATGGCAAAAACATCCCGCCTTTCCTGCTCAAACATAATGCAGGCCCATCTCCTTCAGAGAAAGGATGTACACAGCTTCAGCGCCCCTTTCCTGCAGAAGTGCGGCAATGTGCTCGCCTGCCTGCCGGAGCGCCGGCGTATCCGCCTGATTCAGGATAAATTGGGGATGATATGAGCCATAGCCTGCCCAAAGCAATTCGGCAACGGCGGCCTCATCTATGTTTTCCGGCAGTTTGGGGAGACGCTCCCGGGCCAAAGCCCAGCGATGACAGACCTGCTCTGCGGGGCGGTACAGCCCGCTTAGCCCGGCTACCACAAAAATGTGACAGATCTCCGGCAGGAGCACGGGTTCCGTATCGTTTGGAAATTTCAGCGGCAGCCGTCTGGAGCCGTCAGCCTCCACATACAGGCAGGGGACGGTGCTGACCAGCGTCTGCCATTGCGCTTGACCGCCAAAGGTAAATTTGCCCCCTTCCAGACGGCCGCAGACAGGCAGACGTCCGCTTTCAAGGATGGCAAGTATTTCTTCGGCTTTTGTCCCCTGCCACAAGGCCTGCCAGGATTTATCCGGGCGGAACATGTGGGTGGTGGTGGTCACGGCGGTCCTGCTGCCGGCGGCCAGAGCTTCCCGAGCCAGAGCATAGCATAAAGAGGTTTTTCCACCGCTGCCGCAAAGGGCCACAGGCCCCTGCCCGGGCGTCAGATTCAATAATGCATGAAGGGAAAGCGTATCCATGGGCGTCTCCTTAAAGTGCGTATATACAGTATATCTGCGCTTCTTCAGAAACGCAACGGAGGAGACACCCACAAAAAACATCTTTAGCACAACAAAATTTAATATAGGTTGCATCTCGCCTTAAGACCATGATACAATAAAAACCTATTTTTTAAGTAAAACGTTGATTTTCCGGTTGAATTACCCCAGGGGCCATGCTAAAATAAAGTAGCATTGATACTCGGATTGGCCCCCTTTTCCGGTTGCAGCATCCAAGAGGATGAAAAGATAGCAACAAAAACAATAAGGAGGAACCATTTTCATGAAGAAACTGATTGCCCTGCTCCTGTGCCTGGTCATGGTATGCGCCCTGGCTGCCTGCGCCGGCGGGGAAGCAAAGAAAGGCGAAGAGGCAAAGTCTGATTTTAAAGTCGGCTTTATCTTCCTGCATGACGAAAACTCCACCTATGACCTGAACTTCATCAACGCCGCCAACGCTGCCAAGGCCGAATTGGGGCTTACCGATGACCAGGTCATTATCCGCAAGAACGTCCCCGAGGGACAGGAGTGCTACAACGCCGCCGCCGAGCTGGTGGATGAAGGCTGCGACATCATCTTTGCCGACAGCTTTGGTCATGAGGACTTCATGATTCAGGCCGCCAAGGAATTCCCCAACGTGCAGTTCTGCCATGCCACCGGTACCAAAGCACATACCGAGAAGATCGCCAACTACCACAATGCCTTTGCCCACATTTATCAGGGCCGTTACCTGGCAGGCGTGGCCGCCGGTCTCAAGATGAATGAGATGATCGCCGCCGGTAAGTTCACCGCAGAAGAAGCCAAGATCGGCTACATCGGTGCCTTCACCTATGCCGAAGTGGTTTCCGGCTACACCTCTTTCTTCCTGGGCGCCCGCTCCGTGTGCCCCACGGTCACCATGGATGTAACCTTCACCGGTTCCTGGTATGACGAGACCGCCGAGAAGGAAGGCGCTCAGGCTCTGATCGGCCGCGACTGCAAGCTGATCTCTCAGCATGCCGACTCCATGGGCGCTCCCACTGCCTGTGAGACCGCCGGTATCCCCAACGTCTCCTATAACGGCTCTACCGAAGCTGCCTGCCCCAACACTTATATCGTATCCTCCCGGATCGATTGGACTCCCTACTTCGTGTTTGCCATCAAGGCAGCCATGAACGGCGAAGAGATCCCCTATGACTGGTGCGGCGGCCTGAAGGAAGGCTCCGTTGTCCTTACCGACATCAACACCAATGTAGCCGCTGAGGGCACCGCAGAAAAGCTGGAAGAAGTTAAGAAGGGTCTGGAAGACGGTACCATCCATGTATACGATGTGACCACCTTCACCGTAGACGGCAAGCAGCTGGACAGCTACCTGGCCGACGTGGACACCGATCCTGCCTATGAAAAGGACACCGAGGTCATTCATGACGGTTACTTCGATGAGTCCAACTACCGCAGCGCACCTTACTTCGATCTGCGCATCGACGGCATCAACCTGCTGGACGAGAAGTATTAATCGCATAGCATCTTAAGTTGACGGGGAGTCCCGCCCTTATGGGACGGGACTCCTTTTCATATCCAAATCCCTCCGGCTATCCGGAGAAAAACAGGGGGACGCACTTGGAAACGAACATAGCGGTCAAAATGCGGGGCATTACCAAAGTCTTTGGCTCCATCGTGGCAAACGACAAGGTGGACCTGGACATCCGCCGGGGAGAGATCCTGGCGCTGCTGGGAGAAAACGGCAGCGGCAAGACTACGCTGATGAATATGCTCTCCGGCATTTATTTTCCTGACGACGGGGAGATCGAGGTAGACGGAAAGCCTGTTACCATCGGCAGTCCCAAGGATGCTTTCGACCTGGGCATAGGCATGATCCACCAGCACTTCAAGCTGGTAGACGTGCTGACGGCGGCGGAAAACATCATTTTGGGCCTTCCCGGAAAGCAGCGGCTGGACATGAAGGCCGTGGCGGAGGAAATCAAAAAGATTTGCAGCCAGTATGGCTTTGAGGTAGACCCCAACCAGAAGATCTATAACATGTCCGTTTCCCAGAAGCAGACCGTAGAGATCGTCAAGGTACTCTACCGGGGGGCAGACATCCTGATTCTGGATGAGCCTACCGCCGTGCTGACCCTTCAGGAGACGGAAAAACTGTTTGCCGTCCTGAAGAACATGAAAAAGGCTGGCAAAGCCGTGGTCATCATCACTCACAAACTCAACGAGGTGGAGGAGATCAGCGATCGTGTGGTAGTTCTGCGCCACGGGAAGTTTATCGGAGATCTGATCACACGAAACACCAACGCCCAGGAGATGACAAACATGATGGTGGGCCGGCAGGTAACGCTGAATATCGACCGGCCGGAGCCTGTGGATCCCAAGCCTCGTATTCAGGTGGAAAATCTTACCGTCCGCAGTGAGGACGGAGTGCTGAAGCTTAAGGATGTTTCCTTCACCATCAACAGCGGGGAGATACTGGGCATCGCCGGCATCTCCGGCAGCGGCCAGAAAGAGCTCCTCGAAGCCATTGCGGGGCTCCAACCGGCAGAAAAGGGCAGCGTCAGGTTTGTGGATGATGCAGGCCGGAGCAGCGAACTGCTGGGGCTGGATCCCCTGAAGATAGAAGAAAAGGGCGTGACCCTTTCCTTTGTGCCGGAGGACCGGCTGGGAATGGGGCTGGTAGGCAATATGGACCTGGCAGACAACATGATGCTCCGCTCTTTCCGTAAGGGAAAGACCGCTTTTACCGACCGCAAGACACCTTACAACCTGGCGGATCAGGTGGTAAAGGAGCTGGAAGTAGTGACCCCCGGCATCTCCACACCCGTGCGGCGGCTTTCCGGAGGCAACGTACAGAAGGTATTGGTAGGGCGGGAGATCTCGCTGGCCCCCAAGGTGCTGTTGACAGCTTATGCGGTGCGGGGACTGGATATCAACTCCTCCTATGTGATCTACGATCTGGTAAATAAGCAGAAGCAGAAGGGCGTGGCCGTAGTCTTTGTCGGCGAGGACCTGGACGTGCTGCTGGAGCTGGCAGACCGTATTCTGGTGCTTTGCGACGGAAAAGTCAGCGGCATTGTGCCGGGCCGCGGGGCAGATAAGCGCACCGTAGGCATGATGATGACCCGCCTGGGAGGTGAACAGACCCATGAGTAACAACCTGAAGAAAAAGAACCGGGAGCCCCTGATCCATATCACCAAGCGGGCGGCTCTTCCCTGGCCCAAAGCCTGGGCCATTCGTGGTATTGCCCTGATACTGGCGCTGATATTATGCGCCCTGATCACCACGGTGTTCACCGGTGAAAATCCCATTGCCGTATACAAGGCAATCCTGCAGGGGAGTTTCGGTACCCCCCGGAAAGCATGGGTACTGTTTCAGAACCTGGCCATTCTGCTGTGTGCTTCTCTGGCGGTGACGCCTGCCTTTAAGATGCGCTTCTGGAATATCGGCGCAGAAGGTCAGATCCTTATGGGCGGTCTGGCCAGCGCTGCCTGCATGATCTGCCTGCGGGATATCTTTCCCAACTGGCTGATCATTGTGTGCATGGTGGTTTCCAGCATTGCCGCCGGAGCCATATGGGCGGGAATTCCCGGCTTCTTCAAGGCCAAATGGAATACAAACGAAACTCTGTTTACCCTGATGATGAACTATATTGCGACCCAGCTGGTGGCATTTTTTGTCATCGTGTGGGAAGTGCCCAAGGGCGCCGGTAAGATCGGGATCATCAATCAGGGTACCCAGCTGGGGTGGCTGCCCCAGATCGGGAGCTACAAATATCTGCTGAACGTGCTGGTGGTGGCGGCTATCACCGTGTTCATGTTCATCTATCTGCGCTACAGCAAGCACGGCTATGAGCTCAGCGTGGTGGGCGAAAGCGAGCGCACCGCCCGGTATGTGGGCATCCACGTGGAAAAGGTAATTGTCCGCACCATGCTTCTTTCCGGAGCCATTTGCGGCATTACGGGTCTGCTGCTGGTGGGCGGCACGGATCATACTCTGACCACCACCATTGCCGATGGAAGAGGCTTTACCGCCGTAATGGTCAGCTGGCTGGCCAAGTTCAACCCGTTTTTGATGATCTTCACCAGTTTCCTGCTGGTGCTGCTGGGCAGGGGCGCTTCGGAGATCTCCACCAAATTTGGCCTGAACCACTCCTTTGCCGATATACTGACGGGCATCATCCTGTTCTTCATCATCGGCAGCGAGTTCTTTATCAGCTATCAGATTCACTTCCGCAAATCCGCAAAGAAGGAGGGCGCAGCCAATGTTTGATTTCTTTGCTTTCTTTCCCCGGGCAGTAGCCCAGTCCATCCCGCTGCTGTTCGGCAGCACCGGTGAGACCCTGACAGAGAAATCCGGCAACCTGAATCTGGGTATTCCCGGCATCATGTATGTAGGAGCCATCAGCGGCGTTATCGGCGCCTTCTTCTATGAGCACTCTGCGGGAGCCGCCAATATGAACGCTTTTCTGGCTATCGGCATTCCGATGCTGTGCTCCCTGCTGGGATCCTTTCTCATGGGATTGCTGTACTGCTTCCTGACCGTAACGCTGCGAGCCAACCAGAACGTTATGGGTCTGGCCCTGACCACTTTTGGCGTGGGCTTTGGAAACTTCTTTGGAGGATCTCTTATCAAGCTTACCGGCAGCGAGGTACCTTCCATTGCTCTTTCCGCTACCAGTCTGTATTTCAGCCGTTCCCTGCCTTTTGCCGATAAATTGGGCGTGGTGGGCAAGCTGTTCTTCAGCTACGGATTCCTGGCATATCTGGCGGTGATCGTTGCGCTGATCACTTCCTACATACTCAAGCGCACCCGTATCGGACTGAACCTGCGGGCTGTAGGCGAAAGCCCCAAAACGGCGGATGCAGCGGGCATCAACGTGACCAGGTATAAATACGTTGCCACCTGCGTGGGCAGCATGATCGCCGGTCTGGGCGGCTTATATTATATCATGGACTATGCCTGCGGCGTGTGGAGCAACGATGCCTTTGGCGACAGGGGCTGGCTGGCCATTGCATTGGTCATCTTCACCATCTGGCGGCCCAATGTGGGGGTGCTGTCCTCCATTCTGTTCGGGGGATTGTACATTCTGTATCTGTATCTGCCTACCGGCGCCAACTTTGCGGTAAAGGAGCTGTATAAAATGCTGCCTTATATTGCCACCGTTATCGTGCTGGTGGCCGTATCCCTGCGCCGCCGCCGGGAGGATCAGCCTCCTCAGAGCCTGGGTATGCCTTATTTCCGGGAGGAGCGTTAGTCTGCACAGTACATACACGGGAGCCGGGTCATTCCGGCTCTTTTTTCATGCCCGGGAAGGGGTTCGGGATGGCGCTGTGTGGAAAAATGTTTATATAACGGTCAACGGCATGCAAGAACCGCAGTTACGCGAGAAAGCGGCATTTCAAAGACTTTTGCAGCACTTTGGCACATGTTCACTCAAACGGAAAAGTAAGGCGCGGCTAAGCCAACCGGGAAAAGACACAAAAGCGGGGCTTGCCGCTTAAATGGAGCTTTGTACGTTCAGTTCGCTCAGGTAAAGTGTAAAAGCACAAAAAAGCCTCCGGAAGTGCCGGAGGCAGGGAAAGAACCAAGGTCAGCGTTTGCGGTGCAGCAGCAAGGCCGCCAGCAGGCAGGCAAGACCTACCAATGTCAACCCCAGAAGTACATACAGAGCAATGCGCAAGGGCGCTGGGCGGGCAGCTGGAAGGGGATCCGCTACCGTTTGAAGCGTTTGAACGCTGGGGACGGCTGAAGGAGAGGAAGGCAGAAGCAGGGGCCCCGAGGCCGTGGAAAGCATCGTATTGGAAATAACCTGTCCCTTTGCATCGGCAAAGGTAAGAGCTGCATTCTGGATAGAAAAGATCAGAGCATCTCCCGGGAGGGCAGACTCCTGAAGGGCAAAATACAGGGTCAGCACAGCCTCTTCCGTCCGGCAGGGAAAACCACTGGCAAAGGCCAGCCGCACCGTTCCCGGTTCCTGCCCGTTTACCACCCAGGTCTGGGGTTCCTCCTGCCCGGAAGCAGGATCTGTGTACCGGCAGCCGTAAGTTTGCGCAAGTGTTTCCCCCGTTCCCAGGTAGGTCAGCCGGGCGGCGTCATAGCCAATGTCCAGCTGTGCACTGCAAAGAAACAGGGTCTCATTCAACCCATCCCCCGCAAGCCGCAGGGGCAGGGCCAACACATCCTGCCCTTCCAGCAGCTGCATATAGACGCTGCCGTCTCCCTGCGGCAAAGAAAGGGTTAGGCCAGTCTCACCATAGGAAATACGAAGGGGCAGACACAGCAGCAGGCATATGCAGCTGGCAGCCCAAAGCCGTTTTATGGATGTAAGCAATCGTTTCATGGGTTCATGGTATCATAAAGCGTATAAAAAGCAATGGAAACGGGGGAAAGTTATCACTTCCGAAACAGTTTGTACGCATATTTGCGCCGAGTTTTCCCTGTATTTCCGGAAAATGGATATTGCATTACTGATTGACGGTGAACAGCGAATAGAAATACCCCTTCCGGGCCATCAGCGTTTCAAAATCACCCTGCTCAGCAATGCGGCCGTTCTTCAGGCAGAGAATGGAATCGCAGCGGCGGAGCATACCGCCATCCATATTGTGAGTGACTAAAATGCGGGTCATCCCTTCCAGCTCCAAAATGGATTCCGTAACGGTGCGGGCTGTTTCCGCATCCAGGGCGGCGGTGCCTTCATCCATCAGCAGCACAGGGGAATGGCGCAGCAGGCAGCGGGCAATGGAGATCCGCTGCTTTTCTCCGCCGGAAAGGCCGCAGCCATTCTCTCCACAATGGTAGTCCTCGCCCCGTTGCTCCAGAAGAGGCCTTAAACCGGAAAGCTCTATGGCACGCTCTACCTCCTCTTGAGGGAATTCCCGGAACATGGTGATATTGCTGCGGATGGAGCTGTTGAAAAGGAACACATTTTGCTGGACCTGAGAAACAAGCTCATAAAGGGAGGCGGTGCTTACGGTGCGCAGTTCCCGGCCATCGTAAAGAATATCCCCGGTGTAATCGCTGCTGGCCCCCATAAGCAGGTTCAGCAGGGTGCTCTTGCCGGAGCCGGAAGCCCCTACCAGAGCGTAGCTTTTCCCGGATGCAAAGGCTGCATCTATATTTTGAAGAACAGGGGTATCCGCTTCATAGCCAAAGGTCACCTGCCGCAGCGTGATCCCGGAGTTCAGGACTTTGGGGATATCCGTCCCTTCGTCCCGGAGATTCGCACTTAAAGCGGTATCCAGCTTCCGCATCAGGCCTCTGGCGGCTCTGAGGTTGGACAGCGTTTCAGGAAAGTCGGTTATGGTGGACATCATCTGCCCCATCAGGTTCCCAAAGGCAATAACCATACCGGGGGTCACGGCATTGCCGGATGGGCCAGCCAGGCGCCAAAGATAAATACACCCAGCTGGGCGGTGATACTGGCCATGGAACTGATACAGTAAATAAGGATGGACAGGCGCATACGCCGGGCTTTAGCGGCTTCCGCTTCCCGGCTGCTGATTTCGTACTGCCGCAGGATCTGCTTTTCCGCCTTAAAACTTTTTATTATGGAAAAACCCGCCAAAGCATCACGAAGCGTTTCCATATAGCCGGCATTTTTATCGGAAACGGCCTTTTCGGCAGGAGCCATGCGAGCGCCGGTGGCAAAGGCCGCCGCCAGGGGCAGCAGGGAGAAGACTATGGCAGCCGCCGTCAGCAGGGGGCTGTACAGCAGCATGGTGGCCAACATCCCTACTCCATACAGGATATAGGAGAACAGCAGGGTAAGGCCCCGCACATATTTTTCTTCAATGATGGCAGCATCGTTGCTCAGGGCAGAGAGATATGTAGCTGTGCCTTCCCGGGAGAAAGCGGCTATACTCTTTTGCAGCAGCCGGGAAAAGGCGGCTTCCTTATATTGCCCCATGGCCCGGGCCTGGAACCGGGGACGAAAAAATCCCCACACGCCGCCATAGAGCAGCAGCAGCCCCAATAACGCTGCCGTCAGCCATAACAGCGTCCCAAAGGGGAGAGCGCTCCCGCCGTCCAGCATGGAATCTACGATCAGCTGCAGCAGCACGGATAGGAAGAGCGTCAGCGCAAGATCCAGCAGCAAACCCAAAATACTCCCGGCCAGATTCCCAAGGTTCTTGCGAAACAGTTCATTTTTTAAAGAAGAGGAAGCGGTGTTTTGAATTGCGGAAGATTTCTTTTTCATAAAACGGATCCTTTCCTGCTTTGATGATTTCAGCATACGGAAAGGAAGCGGTTTATACAAGCAACCGGCCGTTGGACAGGGCACGCAGGAGGATACCATTGGTTACCTTTGCTTCCAATATCAGGCAAAGACCTTCAACCTGGGGTTGAAGGTCATCAGAGCAAAGGATATGGGGACGTCTGTACTTAAAAAACAGTACTGCCAGTATTACAAATAATTGTCCTGATGGTATGAGCAGTGTGTTTTCATTCGGACTGTCATCCGTTATAATAAAAGCAGTAAAAGAAAAGGGGGCGGTCATATGACTATCCAACTGGCACAGAATATCCGTACTTTCCGCAAGCAGCGGGCTCTGACCCAGGAGCAGCTGGCCGAGGTGCTGGGGGTCACGGTGGGTGCGGTATATAAGTGGGAAGCGGGGCTTTCCCTGCCGGAGCTGACCATGCTTATGGAACTGGCCGTTTTCTTCGATACTTCTGTGGATGTGCTGCTGGGGTATGAACTGCAGGATAACCGCCTGGAAGCCACAGTGGAACGACTGAAGAACTTCCGGATCCAAAAGAACCGGGAAGGTCTGGGCGAAGCGGAAAAGGCTCTCAAGAAGTACCCAAACTCCTTTGAAATAGCTTATCAGGCGGCTGCCATATACCAGTGCTTCGGCACGGAAAGCGGCGAAAAGCAACTGCTGCACCGGGCCATGGAGCTGCTGGAAGGAACCAGAAAACTTTTGCCCCAGAATAAGGATCCGCGTATTAACGACAGCACCCTTTGCGGAGATATGGCGGGGATCCTCTTTTGTCAGAAGCGGCCTCAGGATGCGGTAGAGCTGCTGCAAAAACACAATGCCAACGGTATTTACAGTGATCTTATAGGGGATATTCTGGCGGGGGACTGCCATCGCCCGGAGGAGGCGCTGCCTTATCTTTCTGAAGGACTGCTTCGAAGTATTGCCAGTCTGGTTCGTATTGTTATGAGATACACCAATCTGTATCTCAAGCGAAAGGACTATGCCTCTGCACAACTGGTGCTCACCTGGGGCATCAGCCTGTTTTCCGGATTGAAGGATGGGGAAAAGATCAGCTTTCTGGATAAACTCAATGCGGTGCTGTTGATCTGCCTGGCCTTTGCACAGTGGAAAACCGGGGCGGAGGAGAAAGCCGGAAGCACACTTATCCAGGCCAGAACTTCGGCGCGTATCTTTGATGCAGCCCCGGAATACCGGCCGGATGCGCTGCGGTTCATCATGCCGGGAGAACAGGCCGGAGTCTATGACGATTTGGGACTTACGGCCCAAGACGGTGCGGAAAATGCAGTAGCCTCCATGGAGGATCCGACATTTGCAGCTTTGTGGCAGGAGGTATGCGCATATGAAGCATAGATCTTTGAAAAAGCAGTTAACGGCACAGTTTTACAGGGGGAATCTGCCCGCCTTTGCGCTGGCCGTATTTGCAGCCCTGGCGGGAGGATCCTTGAATCTGATCGTTTCCTGGATCATGCAGCAGCTTATAGATACGGCGTCCGGGGTGCCGGGGGCCATGTCAGTAGAAACACTGGCAAAGATAAGCGGAGCCTTTGTGCTGCTTTGCATCCTGCTGTTTTTGCTGAAATATGCTTCGGAGCCCCGGTTTATAGAGCGGGCACTGCGGCAGTATAAAGAGTTCGCTTTTGAACGGCTTACGCAGAAGAGCATCTCTTCCTTTCGGGAGGAGAGTACGGCAGCCTATCTTTCGGCCCTGACCAACGATGCAGGGAGCATAGAGGCAGAGTATCTTTCCCAGCAGCTGTCCATCATTACCAAGACAGTGACCTTTGCAGGTGCGTTGGGCATGATGCTCTGGTATTCGCCCCTGATGACGGCCATTGCCGTAGGAGTGACGGTGCTGCCGCTACTGGCATCCCTATTGACAGGGAGCCGCCTGCAGGGAGCGGAACGGCGTGTTTCGGATCAGAACCGGAACTTTACCGCCGCTCTGACGGATTGCCTCAGCGGCTTTGCGGTGGTCAAAACATTCAAAGCGGAGCGGGAGATCTTTCGGCTGTTTGCGCAGAACAACCGGGCGCTGGAGGAAGAAAAGTTCAGTAAGCGGCGGCTCAAGATCCTGGTGGGCATGATTGGCGGTGTTACAGGGATCGTGGCCCAGTTGGGGGTATTTCTGGCAGGCGCTTATCTGGCGCTTACGGGAAGCGGGCTTACGGCGGGTACGGTGATCCTGTTTGTAAACCTGATGAATTTTATGATCGATCCGGTGGCGGAACTGCCCGCCCTGCTGGCAGGCCGTAAGGCGGCCATGGGACTGATAGAAAAGCTGGCGGAGGCGTTGGAAAAGGATCCGGCGCCAAAGGGCGGCGAGAATCTGCCTGTATTGGAACGGGAGATACGGCTGGAGGGCGTTTCCTTCAGCTATGACGGGCAGAAGCAGGTGCTCCATTCCCTGTCCGCCCGGTTTGAAGCCGGAAAAGCCTATGCGCTTGTGGGAGGCAGCGGCAGCGGGAAATCCACCCTGCTGAACCTGCTCATGGGTGCGGGAGCGGCCTATGAAGGGAAGATCCTTATGGACGGGCGGGAGGTAAGGGACCTGTCGCCGGAGTCTTTGTATGGGCTCATGTCGGTGATACAGCAGAATGTATTTGTGTTCAATGCTTCCGTTCGGGATAATGTGACCATGTTCCGCAGTTTTCCACAGGAGGAATTGGAGCAGGCCATGGGCCATGCGCACCTGACGGAACTGCTGCAGGAGCGGGGAGAAAACTACCTTTGCGGGGAGAACGGAAAAAATCTTTCCGGCGGAGAGAAACAGCGTATATCCATTGCCCGGAGCCTGCTGAAAAGATCCTCCGTCCTGCTGGCGGACGAAGCCACTGCGGCGCTGGATGCCCAGACGGCCCACCAGGTCACATCCGATCTGCTGGATCTTACCGGAGTGACCAGGATCATTGTGACTCACGGACTGGAGGAATCTCTTTTGCGCCGGTATGACGGGATACTGGTTTTGAAGGACGGCCGTATTGCCGAAACCGGAACCTTTGACGAACTGATGGAAAAGAAGGGATACTTTTATGCCCTGTTTACCGTGGCGCAATAAAGACGGAAAAGGGGTATCCGCAAATCGAATTGCATGGGGCAGCATGGACTATACAGATAGTCCATGCTGCCGTTTTTTCAGGATACAGCGTTGTATACCAATATTCCGTTTGTTTTGCTGCAGGTGTATAAAATATGGGTATTCAGCTTGAACAGAGGCACAAAAACGAAATTCCGTACAAATAAATAGACATGAACGGAATTTTGGCTGCGCGGCCGGCATACAAAACTCCTGCCTTTACTTGCCTGCAAAGGCAAGAGTGACATTTTTTACGGTTTTATGCTACCATGATACATCAAAAGGAAGGAGAGGCGCTTATGGAATTCGGGGAAAAAATGCAGCTGCTCAGAAAAGAACGGGGACTCACGCAGGCAGAACTGGCGGAACAGCTGTTTGTTTCCCGGGCGGCTGTTTTCAAGTGGGAATCCGGCCGGGGATATCCGGGGATCGATTCGCTTAAAGCCATTGCCAAATACTTTTCCGTATCCCTGGATTCTCTGCTTTCCTGCGATACGGTGCTGGCCATTGCAGAGGAAGACGGCAGGCAGGCGCAGAGCCGCACCTGCAGTCTGGTTTTTGGCTTATTGGATATAAGCGGAGTGCTGCTGCTCTTTCTCCCTGTCTTTGGAGAAAGGACGGAAGACGCAGTGAGGAGCGTTTCGCTGCTTGTCCTGCAGGGAACATCTCTTTATATGCGGGCCGCCTTTTTTGCGCTGATCGCCGTCTCACTGCTTTGGGGAATATTGCTTCTGACCCTGCAAAACAGTGCCTTCTCTTTCTGGCAGCGATGGAAGGACAGGGGGTCTCTTGCCTTGAGTGCCGCCGGGACGCTGCTGTTTATGGTAGGCCGCCAGCCTTATGCAGGCGCTCTTACTCTGGTTTTTCTGCTGATCAAGATGCTTTTGCTGCTGAAACGCTCCTGATACGTTTCGTATCCCTGTCGTGACGACAGGTTTCTTTTCTTTTTCATTCCCGGCTGGCAGACTGTAGGAGACATCTGCCATACATGGAGGAGGAAAGAAACATGAATCGTCACACGGAACAAACAACTTTTTTTCAGGCGCTGGGTGCATTGGCTGCTTTTATACTGTGGACGGCGGCGATCTGCTATGTGGACGTGCGGCCCATAGGGCCGGAAGGGTCCTGCGGCGCTGAACAGCGCCTTTCACCGATTTACAGGGGTACATATGGAGCTGTATGTCATTACGGACTGGCTGGGGCTGTTCCCTGTAGCCGTTAGCTTTGCCTTTGGGCTGCTGGGCCTGAAACAGCTGCTGCAGCGGAAGCGTTTGCAGCTGGTAGATCCGGACATACTGGCGCTGGGGGCCTTTTATCTGCTCGTTATCGGGATGTATCTGCTGTTTGAAAAGCTGGCTCTCAACTACCGGCCCGTACACATCCAGGGGATTTTAGAGGCATCCTATCCTTCTTCCACCACGTTGCTGACCCTGTGCGTTATGGGTACGGCCCGTATGCAGCTGAAACGACGCATCCGCAGACCTCGGCTGCAGAAAAATCTGTTGTGAGCGGTGGATCTGTTTACCGGCTTTATGGTAACGGGCAGACTTTTTTCAGGTGTTCACTGGCTCACGGATATTGTGGGCGGCATATTCCTCGGCGCAGGGTTGCTGTTGCTGTATCGCTGGGCAGCAGAGTTGCTTTCCAGGAAACTGTGCGGGCAGAACCGATCCTGATGTGCACACGGGCACAATAAGTGGGTGCCGCCGCAGCATAAAAACGCCTTAAAGAGGCGATTTCGGGCAGAAGGCTTTTTGTATAGCTGCACCGGTTCGTCTTTTAAGGCGTTTTGAGCATATAGGGATAAAATTGACAGGGGTGATCTGCGGGGTTACTGACGGTAGGTGCTTAAAAAGTCACGCAGGGAAACGGCCGCTTCTTCCAGCACTTCCATGCGGGGCAGGTAGACCACACGAAAATGGTCCGGGTGGATCCAGTTGAAGCCGCTGCCATGCACGATAAGGATCTTCTTTTCCCGCAGCAGATCCAAGGCAAAGCGCTCATCGTCCATTATATTGAACTTCTTTGCATCCAGCTTGGGGAAGATATAAAAGGCGGCCTTGGGTTTCACGGCACTGAGCCCGGGGATATCGTTCAGCGCCCGGTATATATATTCCCGCTGTTCATAGATGCGTCCGCCCGGTTCCAGATACCGCTCCACGCTTTGATACCCGCCCAACGCCGTTTGAACGATGGACTGAGCCGGTACGTTGGAGCACAGCCGCATATTGGAGAGCATGTTGATTCCCTCTATATAATCTTTGGCCACACTTTTGCGGCCGCTGAGGATCATCCAGCCAATGCGGAAACCCGCTATCATATGGGACTTGGAAAGCCCGCTGAAGGTCACGCAGAACACATCCGGAGCCAGGGAAGCGATGGATACATGCTTTTCCCCGTCCATGACCAAACGATCATAGATCTCGTCAGAAAAGAGGATCAGGTGATGCAGCCGCGCCAGTTCGGCGATCTGCTCCAGCAGTTCCCTGGGATACAGGGCGCCTGTGGGATTGTTGGGGTTAATGACAACGATGGCTTTGGTCCGGTTAGTGATCTTCCGGCGGATATCCTCTATATCCGGGTACCAGTCGGCACTTTCATCGCAGATATAGTGTACGGCAGTGCCCCCCGCCAAAGTTACACAGGCTGTCCACAGGGGATAGTCCGGAGCGGGGATCAGCACTTCGTCTCCGGCGTCCAGCAGGGCAGACAGACTCAGGTTGATCAGTTCGCTGACGCCGTTGCCCGTATAGATATCCTGTATCTCTACCCCTGGGATCCCTTTAAGCTGGGCGTACTGCATAATGGCCTTCCGGGCAGAAAACAGCCCGCAGGAATCGGAATAGCCTTCGCATTGGGTAAGCTGCTGCCCCATGTCATAGATCACTTCATCCGGCGCACGGAACCCGAAGGGAGCGGGATTGCCGATGTTCAGTTTGAGAATATGGGTGCCTGCCTGCTCCATGCGGGTGGCTTCGTCCAGCACGGGTCCCCGGACGTCATAGAGCACATGCTCCAGCTTGCGGGATTTGCTGAAGGAATAAGACGGCTCCTCTTCCTTTTGTTCGCGGAAAAGGGGAACTGCCGGAGCGGGTGGATCCAGCTCCACCTGTCCCAGAAAATAGGCGGGATGGGTGCCCAGTACTCCCGCCAGACCTTCCAGCACGCCTTTGCGGGGAAGTGTCTTTCCGGAAAGGTACTGGCTTACCTGGCTTTTGCCTAACTTCAGCCCCCGGCTGTCAGCCAGGCGGATCAGCTCCGCCTGTGTGAGTCCCCGCTGTTCCATGGCCTGCCGAAGTTTATCCGAAAAGACTTTTGCGTTCATTTTTAACCTCCCATAAAGAAAAAACAGTTCAAAATGCAGATAATATATTATTTATTGCCCATGATACCATGAGAAATGCAGACTGTCAATCTGAAATATGTTCATTTTTATAAGGGAATAGTTCAGAATGAAACAAGAATGAAACATTCAGTACAGGAGCGTGCCGAAAAACAAACCGGATAAAGCCGCAATGAGCGTGCAGAGCAGGGCGGCCGGCAGAGTATACCGGGAGCGTCTTATGCCCGCTGCGCCGAAGTACAGTCCCAGCGTGTAAAAGATGGTTTCCGTAGAGCCCATGAGCACCCCCGCCAGATGCCCCACCAGCGAATCCGGCCCAAAAGCTTCATACAGCTCCGCCGTCATGCCCGCCGCCGCACTGCCGGAGAGAGGCCGCAGCAGCAACAGGGGCAGCAGACGGCTGTCCAGCCCCACTTTGCCGCACAGGGGTGCAACCCAGGTGCAAAAAGCATCTAAGGCTCCGCAGCTGCGAATAAGAGAGATGGCCGTAAGCATGGCGGCCATAGAGGGTAGGATGCGGCCCAACAGAGGAAGGCTTTTGGCGGCGCCTTCCAAAAAGGCAGAGAATACAGGAACCTTTTTATACAGCGACCACAAAAGCAGCGCCATAATAAGCAGCGGCAACAGGGCAGAACTCATGCTTTTTCCTCCCCAACAACAGGCACAGAAGTATGGCCGCTCCCGTGGCGCAGGCAGAGGAAAGGAGCGTAGGCAGCCATACGGAGGCAGGGTGCAGGCTGCCGTAGGCCTGACGCATGGCCAGCTGACCGGTGGGCAGCAGCTCCAGACAGGCGGCGTTAAGGATCAGCAGGGCGCACATTTCATGAGTAGCGGTGCCGGGAACGGGGTTTTCCTGCTCCATCAGCTTCATGGCTTCCAGACCAAAGGGGGTAGCGGCATTGCCCATGCCCAAAATATTGGCGGCCAGATTCATGGTGATGGCGGGGGCGGCCTTCCCTGCCCGAGGAAAAAGCTTTTTAATGACGGGGGCCAGAAGCCGGGAAAGACCTTCCATAAGTCCCGCCCGGCTGCCTACCTCCATAAGCCCCAGCCAGAACATATAACCGCCCCACATTTTCAAGCAAAGAGTTACGGCTTCGCTGCCTCCCTGCAAAAGGGCAGCCATGGCTGCTTCTCCGCCCTGGGTAAGCAGCGTCCACAAAATACCTGCCAGCAACAGTCCCACAAACAGAATATCCATACCCATGGGTATGCTCGAACAGAAGCAAAAAAGCATACTTTTTGCAAATTATTTTCTATGGGGGTGCAAAACCGGGGGATTCTGCTATAATGACAGTATGTATACGTATAAACAAACAGAAGGGGCCGGGCGCTCCCCACATATTGGCGCATGGAAGCGGAAGGGCATTGTGCTTCTGGCTTTGGTGCTGCTGCTTTCCGGCGTTATTCCCGGCTGTTCCGGCAGCAGGGGGGACGGTACCGTGGTCTGCCTGCAATTTGTGCAGCTGCTGGCCATGAAGGACTTTGAGGGGGCGTATGCGCTCATTGACCCGGAGATCCAAAACAATACCGGGGAAAAGACCCCTTCCGGAACCAACAAGGTCTCTCTGGCGGAATTCAAAGAGAAGTACACCAGTATCTTTGATGCCATGGGTCTGACGGATGTGGCTTACAACGTGGTCAGCACAGCCGGGGGCACCATCACTGCTTCGGCCGATTATGACATGACCTATTATACGGAGCTGGCGGGAAACCTGACTTACCGCTTTACCATTACCTCCGAATACCGGGAGGGATGGTATGTGCAGTGGAGCCCGGCACTGATCTTCCCCACCATGGAATGGGGCGATAAGATGCTTTCCGGCATCAATTATCCCCGCCGGGGTGAGATCTTTGACTGCAACGGCAATCTGCTGGCCAGCAATATCAACTGCGTTACCGTTTACTGCCTGCCAAGCCGCATCCAGCTGGCGGGAGACAATAAAGCGGTCACGGATGTGAAAACGCTGTTTAAAGCCAACGATGAAGATCTGACTCCTGCCCAGCTGGAAGAAAAAAGCTGGTATCTGCCCTTTGAGCAGCAGCTTGCCTCCATCCCGGAACTGGGGCTGACGGAAGCGGATGTGCGTAATGCCTTTGCTCGCACCTATCAGGACTTTTGTAAGATCGCCACCCTGTATCCCGATGAGCTCACCGATGAACTGGAAGCAAAGCTCACAGCCACAGAGGGTATCGGCGTGGATACCAAAAACTACGGTACCGTCCGTTCTTATCCCTATGGGAAAAGCCTGTGCCACCTGTTGGGCTATGCCGGCGTCATTCAGAAGGAGTATCTGTATGAATATGACGATAAAACCGGGGAAAAGAACGAAGAATGGCTCAACGATCCTTTTTACGATGGTGACAGCTGGCTGGGCTATGCGGGTCTGGAAAAGCATTATGAGAATATCCTTCGGGGCGAAAAGGGCAGCTTTGCCTACATCCAGGGGGCTAGAGGAAGCGCCAAGCAGGTTCTTTATAACATCCCGGCCAAAAACGGCCAGGATCTGCACCTGTCCATAGACATCAATCTGCAGCAGCGGACGGAGCAGGTCATCAACAACATTGTGTATACGGACGATTATACCGGCGCCGTGCTGGTGATGAATCCCAAGACCGGCGCCGTACAGGCCATGGTCTCCTTCCCGGGATATGATCCTAATGCCTTCTCCCGGGGCGATCTGACGGATGATGACTGGTCGGCCATGTCCAAAGACCCGCAGGAGCCGCTGTTCAACCGGATCATTCAGGGCCTGTATCCTCCGGGATCCACTTTCAAGCCCCTGACGGCCATTACCACGCTGGAATCCGGCACCATGACTACGGAGGATGCTTTCCCGGAGGATGAAGAACATCTGCGGGGAGACGATGTGATCTGGAATCCTTCCAAAAGCCCCACCATGGCCTATACGGGGGTCACCAAGGTTACCCGTACTTACAGCACCAACCGGCGGGGCCCCATGAACATGAAAAACTGCATGATCCAGTCGGACAATATCTACTTTGCCTACTGTGCCATGAAGATCGGCTGGGATACCTTCAAGAAATACCTGACGGTCATGGGTATGGGGGAGAGCGTTCCCTTTGACCTGCCCACCCAGAAATCCCAGATCAAAAACGAAAGCAGCGATGAATCCTATGATCTGCTGGCCATGACGGGGTATGGCCAGGGCGAGCTGCTGCTGACGCCCCTGCAGCTGGCGGCCTACATCGGGGCCTTCCATAATCAGGGGCAGACCTGCAGGCCTTATGTGATAGAGAGCACCTGGCAGCAGGAGAATACGGAATACAACCTGGTTTCTCAGCACGAAACGGAGGTATGGAAGACCATCTGCGCACCTTCTACTGCCGCCACCATCAACGATATGCTGGAAGGCGTGGTAGCCCTGCCCCGCTCCATGGGAAAGGGATATGACGGCTTTGGAACCGGCCGCTTCCTGGGGGTGCGGCGTACCTATCTGTGTGCGGGCAAGACCGGAACGGCCGAGTTGGACAAGGCCCAAAACGCCAAGGAAGCCAACAAAGAGATCGCATGGTTCGTGGCCTACCGCAGCGCCAAACTGGATGGAACGGAGCTGAAAGACAGTGAAGAGCGTTTGGTGCTGGTCATGCTGGAAGTGGATATGACCAAACAGGTCAGCGAGTGGACGCAGATGAAGTTCCAGATTGCCCAGGCACTGCTCAAGGATGACACCCTTACGGAGGAGCCGGTGACAGAGGATATTATGACCGCCGGCATCACCCTGGGGAACGTTGGCGCATAAGATACAAAAAACATAAAAGCGGGGGCCTCCGGCATCGGGAGCCCCCTGTGAATGAGGAGAGGGAAAATGAAGACCATAGTCTTTACCGGCGGCGGCACGGCGGGCCATGTGACCCCCAACCTGGCGCTGATGGATAAGCTGGACAAAAAGGAATGGAACATCCACTATATCGGCACCAAGGAGGGCATAGAGCGGCAGCTCATCGAGCCGCTGCCCTATGTGACGTATCACGCCATAGCCTGGGGAAAGCTGCGGCGATATTTCTCCTGGAAAAACTTTACCGATCCCTTTCGGGTGCTTAAGGGCTATTGTCAGGCCCGCCGGATCCTGAAGGAGACCCATCCCGATGTGCTTTTCAGCAAGGGGGGCTATGTGAGCGTTCCCGTAGCGGCAGCGGCCAGAGGGCTTTGCCCTGTGCTGTGCCATGAGAGCGACTATACCCCGGGGCTGGCTAATAAGCTGGCTGCCCGGTATGCCGACAGGATCTGCGTGACCTTTGAGGATACATTGGAGTATGTGCCGCGGGGCAAGGGTGTTTGCACCGGTACCCCCGTGCGGGATTCTCTTTTGCAGGGGGATAAGCAAAAAGGCTTGTCTTTTGCCGGGCTGGAAGGGAAAAAGCCCGTACTGCTGGTCATGGGCGGGTCCTCCGGGGCGCAGGCTCTTAACGAAGGGCTTCGGGCGGCGCTGCCTTTGCTGCTGCCGGAATTTGATGTGATCCACCTGTGCGGCAAAGGAAAACTGGATCCCAAAGCCGCTCAGCCGGGCTATGTACAGTTTGAATATATAGATAAGGAACTGCCGGATCTGTTTGCGGCGGCGGATATTCTGCTGTCCCGGGCGGGGGCCAATGCCGTTTTTGAGTTTCTGGCCCTGCAAAAGCCCGCATTGCTGGTACCCCTTCCTCTAAGTGCCAGCCGTGGGGATCAGATCCTGAACGCCCAGTATTTTGAAAAACGGGGCTTTGCGCTGTATCTGGATCAGGAGAAGATGACGCCGAAGCGTCTGCAGGAACTGCTGGAAAAGCTGTACCGGGAACGGGAGGATTTTGCCGAAGCCATGAAGGCCTACCCCAATGCCAACGGTACGGAGAACGTGCTCAAGCTGATCTTTAAGGCGGTGGAGAAGTGACGGCCGCTGCCTATGTAAAAGAATTAACGGGCCCGGAAGCCGCACAGGCTCTGTCGGCCCTGTGCACACTGGCCAAAAGCAAGGAGGGCCGCCGGGAAATAGAGGCGGCTCTGGGAGGGCATACCCTGCTGCGGGAATGCACCTGTTCCCGGGAGCCCAAAGTGCGTAAGAACGCGTACCGGCTTTTGGGAGCCCTGGGAGATATTACCGATGGCCCCTGTCTGGCGGAGGCCCTCCGGCAGGAAGAGACCTTCTTTGCCATTCCCAGCCTGCTGCTGGCCATGGGAAGCCTGGGGCAGGAGGCGGCTTTGCGAGCCTATGTGCCGCCTGTTTCTACGGGAGAGGCTATGGACAAGCATGTGGCCGAAATAGCTCTGGCCCGTCAGAAGGCACTGCAAACCTTTGAAAAGCGGGAACGGAAGCCCATTGACCGGCTGGATCAGCCTCGGGAGGTGCTGTGTTTTGCCCCTCAGGGCTTTTTGTTCTGTCTGATCAGCGAGCTCAGGGCTCTTGGCTTTGCCCCGGAGGAAAGGGGAGAGGCTGCTCTGGTGACAACAGATCGGATGGATATACTCTATCAGGCAGACTGCCTGACGGAAGCGCTGCTGCCCATTGCCCGGGAGGTGCCTCTGGAGGTGGACAGACTGGCCACTGCTGCAGGCCCCATGCCCTCCACACCTTACCGCATAGAGCTGCGGGGCTTTACCCGGGACAGGCGCAAACTCATTCGCCTGCTGTCGGATGCCCTGGAGGGAGAGAACAACCCCTCGGACTACGACTGGGAACTGCGGGTAGACTGTCATATGGATACAGCAGACCTTTACTGGAAGCTGTGCAACGGTGTGGATGCCCGCTATCCATGGCGGGTGCGTTTCCTGCCGGCTTCCATGCATCCGGCACTGGCAGCCTGCTTGTCCCGGTATGCTATGGGGCTGGGCCGGGTAGGGAAGCCGCGGGTGCTGGATCCTTTCTGCGGCAGCGGGTCCCTGCTTTTTGAACGGGAAAAATGGGGGAACTGCAAGGCCCTTATCGGGGTAGACAAAAGCGGCAGCGCGGTGGAAGCGGCCCGGGAAAATGCCCGGGCGGGAGGATCAAAAGCTTCCTTCGTTACCAAGGACATTCTGCGCTTTGAATGCAGGGAAGGGTTTGATCTGATCCTGAGCAACATGCCCTTCGGCAACCGGGTGGGAAATCATCAGAGCAATAAGGAGCTGTATCAGCGCTTTGTCCGGCGGCTGCCCATGCTGTTGACGGAAAAGGGCACTGCGGTGCTGTATACCATGGAGTACCGCCTGCTGGAAGCCTGCCTGAAAAATGTCCGTGGCCTGAAGCTGCGGGAGGTTCGCCGCACGGAGGCCGGAGGCCTGCTGCCTTGGGTGTTTGTTATTGACCGGGAGCCGGGCGATTTTCATTGACAAAGAAATTGGCCGTTGCTACAATTATATATTGCAGTACAAGTAAAAACAGGCCCCTTATCCGGGCATTTACAGGGAATGGAGAGGATACATACCATGGAAAAGAAACCGTACTTTATTACCACGGCCATCGCCTATGCTTCCGCCAAGCCGCACATCGGCAATACCTATGAGATCGTTCTGGCGGATGCCATTGCCCGCTATAAGCGATATGAGGGCTACGATGTGGTCTTTCAGACCGGCACAGACGAGCATGGCCAGAAAATCGAAGAAAAGGCGCAGAAAGCAGGGGAAATGCCCCAGCAGTATGTAGACAGGATCGCCGGAGTCATCCGCAGCAACTGGGATCTGATGCATACCTCCTACGATAAGTTCGTCCGCACCACGGATAAGGAGCATGAGCGCAAGGTGCAGGAGATCTTCCGCCGGCTGTATGAGCAGGGAGATATCTATAAGGGCGCATATGAGGGGATGTATTGCAAGCCCTGCGAATCCTTTTTCACCTCCTCTCAGCTGGTCAACGGGCGCTGCCCCGATTGCGGCAGCGTGGTGGAACCTGCCAAAGAGGAAGCATACTTCTTTAAGATGAGCAAGTATGCCCCCCGGCTCATTGAATACATTCGTACGCATCCCGATTTTATCCAGCCCGAAAGCCGAAAAAACGAGATGATGAACAACTTCCTCCTGCCCGGGTTGCAGGATCTGTGTGTGTCCCGCTCTACGTTCAGCTGGGGTGTGCCTGTGGACTTTGATCCCAAACATGTGATCTATGTGTGGCTGGATGCTTTGACCAACTACATCACCAACATCGGCTATGAGCCCTGCGGCGAGAGCACGGAGGAGTTCAAGCGTTACTGGCCTGCCGATCTGCATCTGATCGGAAAGGATATCATTCGCTTCCATACCCTTTACTGGCCCATCTTTCTTATGGCGCTGGATCTGCCCCTTCCCAAGCAGATTTTCGGCCACCCCTGGCTGCTTATGGGCGATGGAAAGATGAGCAAGAGCAAGGGCAACGTGCTGTATGCCGATGAGCTGGTAAAGGTGGTAGGCGTAGACGCCGTGCGCTATTTCCTTCTTCACGAGATGCCCTTTGAAAACGACGGTTCCATCACCTGGGAGCTGCTTATTGAACGCACCAACGGGGATCTGGCCAACACGCTGGGAAATCTGGTGAACCGTACCGTGGCCATGAGCAACAAATACTTTGGCGGACTGGTGGAAAAGACCGGAGCAGAGGAGCCGGTGGATGGGGAGCTTAAGAGCACTATCCTGACCCAGTGCCAAAAGGTCACCGAGAAGATGGACAAGCTTCGTGTGGCCGATGCCTTAACGGAGCTGTTCAACCTCTTCAAGCGCTGCAACAAGTATGTGGACGAGACCGCTCCCTGGGCCCTGGCCAAGGATCCGGAAAAGCAGAGCCGCCTGAAAGAAGTTCTGTATAACCTGACGGAAGGGATCACTATGGGCGCAAGCCTGCTGAAACCTTTCCTGCCGGATACGGCCGATAAGATCCTGGAGCAGCTGCATGCACAGAGCCGCAGCTTTGAGAGCCTGAATACCTTTGGCCTGTATCCTTCCGGCAATAAGGTCAGCGACAAGCCAGAGATCCTTTTTGCCAGACTGGATCCCAAAGTGATCCTGCCCCAGGTGCAGCCCGCACCGGAAGAAAAAGCCCCGGAAGCCCCTGCGGCAGAGGAGAAGCCTCAGGTGCCCATCAAGCCCGAGATCCTCTATGAGGATTTTGAGAAGCTGGATCTGCGTCTGGCCAGGATCGTGGCCTGCGAAGAAGTGAAAAAATCCAAAAAGCTCCTGAAGCTCACCGTGCGGGTAGGAAATGAGGAGCGTACCATTGCTTCCGGCATTAAAAAGTGGTATAAGCCGGAGGATCTTTTGGGCAAGACCGTGGTCATCGTGGCCAATCTGAAGCCGGTGACCATGTGCGGGGTGGAAAGCAAGGGCATGATTCTGGCGGCTTCCGATGCCGGGGATGAACACCTGAGCGTTATCGGGCCTTATACGGAACTGCCGGACGGTTGCACCGTGCGCTGAAAATCATTTGCAGAAAAGTGGGTGGCGATGAGCCATCCACTTTGACGATAAAGGCGGTAGATTTATGCAGATTTTCGATACCCATGCCCATCTGCTTTCCCGGGAATTTGATGCTGACCGGCCTCAGGTGCTTCGGGAGATGCAGGAGAAGGGCGTTTCACTGGTCATGGAGGCCTGCTGTACGGAGAAGGATATTCCCGGTATCCTGGCTTTTACCCGGGAAAACGATTTTGCTTACGGAGCGCTGGGTCTGCACCCGGAGGAACTGTATCATGTGGTCCCGGATGCGCTGGAACAGGTGGAAAAGAACCTGATGCAGCCCGGAATACTGGCGGTAGGAGAGATAGGGCTGGATTATCACTGGGAGACCAATCCGCCCCGGGAGATGCAGAAACAGTATCTGGACGGCCAGCTTTCCATGGCGGCAGCGTATAAAAAGCCTGTGATCCTTCATGTGCGGGATGCCCACGGGGATTGCATGGATATTTTACGGGCTCATCGGCAGGGACTGGAAGGGGTCATGCACTGCTTCTCCGGCAGTTACGAAACAGCCAGGGAGTGTCTGGATTTGGGCCTGTATATAGGCGTGGGAGGGGTACTGACCTTCAAAAATGCTCGGAAGTTGAAAGAAGTGGTGCAAAAAGTACCGCTGAACCGCCTGGTTCTGGAAACGGACTGCCCCTATATGGCGCCGGAACCTTTACGGGGTACCCGAAACTATCCCGGAAACCTGATATATGTCCGGGCCGCTCTGGCCAAGCTCCTGAACATGGAGAAGGAGGCTCTGAGCTGCATCCTTTTTGAAAACGGGAAGCGGCTTTTTCATATGGAATGAGCGGCCTGCCGCAATAACCGGAGAGAAGCAATGCAGATAGAACAGTTTGTAATGGCATATGAAGCGGAGCAGGACAGGCTCCGGGCTTTGCTGCCGGAAGGATTTGTATCCCTGCGGCCCGTTTTGCGCATCAACGCCGAGATCCGGAACGGAAATGAGGGGTATGTGGAGTTTAATACACCGGTGGAACGGGACGGAGTAAGAGGCTGGTTGAATATAGGTTTCTGGAAAGGAGTTCCTTTTGCAAAACAGGGGAGCATAACAGTATTTCAGACGGATTTTCTGAAAATACAGTTTACCGGTACAGGCATAGAAGGAGGTTGCCCGGCAGAAAAGGACGACGCCGGCTGCTTTTTTCTGGAAAATCCCATTCGGCTGCAAAAGGCCCCGATCATTCTCAATCGAAAAGAGTTTTGCGATTGTCGCTTTGCCTGGAAATATGCGGAAAAGGATGCTCATGGGGCAAGTATCGCATACCCTGCTGAAGTCATCCATGTATATGAAAAGGAGACTTTTACACCGGAAAATGCCGCCAGGATCCCCTGCCGGCAGGTTCTGGGCGCCTACAGGGTGCTGTTTGATGCGGAAGCATAGCGGAGCCCGGTATGGAGGATGAACGCCTGCGGGCTATCGGCAAACCGGCGTTGTTGAACAAATCGGACCATGCAGAGGAAAATAAAGTGAATCATGTAATGCGGCTGGCCCCTTCCCCTTTTGAAATGATTGAAGCCGGAACAAAGACAATAGAGCTGCGATTGTTTGATGAAAAAAGAAGGAACCTTCATGTGGGGGACGTCATTGAATTTATCCATACCGAAAACAGCAGCAAAACGCTTCTGGTAAAAGTAGTGGATCTGTTTGTTTTTGATTCGTTTATGACCCTGTATGAAAACCTTCCCCTTTTGGAATGTGGGTATATGGAAAAAGACATTGATACTGCCTCGCCAGACGATATGGATGCATATTATTCAAAAGCCGAGCAGGAAAAGTACGGCGTGGTAGGGATAAAAATAGCGCTGCTGTAAGTTTCGGCCGGCGAAGCCAAAGTAAATAGAATTCCCTGTAAATGCACCTTCGTATATGTGCAGCGTACGGAGGCGTATTTGTTTTGCGACATAAAGATCCGGCTCAGGCAGCTGCCTGAGCCGGATGCATATGAACCGTATTTATTCGCCGTCATGTTCGCCTTCGCCCGGGTCGGGGGCGGGAGTAGGCGTAAAGGGCGTGGGGGTAGGCTTCTCGGTGGGGATGGGTTTGGTACCTACTTCGGTCACCTGTTCGATCTTGGGGTACGTGGCCACATAATCATAGACCATGGTTTTTTGCCCGTTCTGCACTTTATAGACCTTTACCTCCCAGGAGGAACCATCATAAGCCTTTTGAATGACCTCAGCATAATCCGTGTACTGATTTCTGTTAGGCTTGGTGGTGGGGTTTACCGCCGGATTCTCTTCTACGCAGGTGGAGATCACCTGATAGGTAACGCCGGGTTCTTCCGGACCGTAGACCTCTACGTTAATGGTCTTTTTGTGACTGGAGCTCTTGCACTTGGTAATGTACACAAAGACATACAGAGTGCCGCTCTTATTGTTTTTGAACCGGAAGTCAATGGAACCGTAATTCACCGTGGCGTCCATGCCGTTGTCTACATAATCCGAAGGAAGGGAGTGCTCCTTGTGGTTGGTGACATCTACACCGCTGCGGAGCAGTGCATTGAATATGGTGGTGCTCACCTGACATACGCCGCCGCCGGGTTCTGCACGGTGGCTCCCCCGATATACGGCGGGCGCCAGAGCCCAGCCTTTCTTTTCGCTGCGTTCGCCGGTTGTCTTGTTGAAACTGAAGGATTCGCCGGGTTCCAGCTGGATAACGTTCATAAGCCCGGTCGCCTTGCTGATGTTGTGATCCCGATTCTGGCGGCGGGTCAGTTCTTCGGCGGTGGTGGAGCTGCCGGACGTAGTAAAGTAATAATCCGTAGAAAAACTGGCCAGCTTGGTGGTTTGCTTCTGCACATCCGCCACGGTAACGGTGGGCTTGGATACGGTCACATCCGGAGAGATGGTAGTCTGCAGCGTCCCGGCATTCAGGGCGGCGGCTACCTGATCCACAACGCCGTCGTAGTCCAGCTGCATACCGTCAGTGCCCTCCGTATATTTGAAACTGGGCTTCTGGTACTCCTTATACCCGGAGGTCTTGTCGCCTACGGAGTAGGTTTCCTTTTCAATGGTAAAGGAAGCGTTGGTGGCATGGCCGGGCACCTGGTCGTTAAGCGTATACAAAACTTCCCGCAGGGCGGTCTCGTCATAAGACAGGGGCGCCTGCACACTGCCGCCCTTCATGGCGGAGATCAGTGCGCTTTCTATATCATAGGCGGCCTGAAGATCTTCCTTGGTCAGGGTGTAATTAAAGGAATCATTTTGCAATGTAATGGCAATGCCGTCCAGGGTCTTGTTCAGCTCCTGGGCAAGAAGCGAACGAACCTGCGCGGCTGCCTGCCCGCCTACCGCCACACCGTTGATCCGGGTTCCGGCGGGGAGAACATCCGTATCCTTCACCTGAGAACCTGGGGCCGGGGTACTGCCGTCAGCATGGATGGAAGGACTGACGGAGGAGGCAGCGGAGGGAAGCAGAACCGCCTCCTGCGCCCGTTTTTTGACCAGTAGGCTGATAGACCATACCAGTGCAGATACTGCTATAAGGAAAAAAAGAACAGAAGACAGCAGCACCCGGCGCTGCCGCTGCCGGGCCCGTTTTTTAGCCGCTGCCCGGCGTTTGGCTGCCCTGCGGGCTTTTTCTTCCTCGCTGAGGGGCGCTTTGGGGGAAGCGCTTTTTGAGGAGGTCTCTTTTTGAGCGCTGCGGGACTGCATTTTGGTATATTGCAGCTCCTGCTGCTTTTGCTGAGAATCATTTTTCGTATACATACCAGCATTGTACACGGTTTTTTTGATTTATTCAACCATGGGACCCAAAATGGTGGTATAATTCTAATGTAAACTTTTAGTGCTCTGCAGGGGATACCGGCAGGGCAGAGGAGCCGGATATGTTTCATATTGTGTTGGTAGAGCCGGAGATCCCCCAGAATACCGGCAATATTTCCCGTACCTGTGCCGTTACGGGTTCGGCGCTGCATTTGGTGCGTCCTCTTGGGTTTTCCGTGGAGGACAGGCAGCTCAAGCGGGCCGGTCTGGATTACTGGCACAGCCTGACCCTTTTTTATCACGACAGTATAGAGGAACTATGGGTTCAGTATCCTCAGGGGCGATTCTTTTATACCTCCACCCATGCAGAGCGGCGCTACAGCGATGTGGCATACAGAGACGGAGACTTTCTGGTCTTTGGCAAAGAGACGGCAGGGCTGGGGCCAAAGATCCTGGAAGCCCATGCGGATTCTGCCATCCGCATCCCTATGGGAAAAGAGCAGCGCTCCCTGAACCTGAGCAATGCGGCGGCCATTGTACTTTATGAAGCCCTGCGGCAAAATTCTTTTTTTGATTTATCCTAAAAAATCCTTGCATTTAGCGAAAGTCTGTGGTAAGATAGTTCCGTTCGATTTCTGCAAAGGAGGTGGACTTGGATGGGTAAGTTTTGTGAAGTCTGCAACAAGGGTGTCATGTCCGGTAATCTGGTAAGCCACTCTAAGCGTAGGACCAAGCGCAGCTGGGCGCCCAACGTACAGCGGGTACATGTCATCATCGATGGCAGAACGCAGGCCATGAATGTGTGCACGCGGTGCCTCCGTTCCGGCAAGGTCGTTCGCAGCATCTGAGTTTATTGGCAAATGAGCCACTCTTTTGGGAGTGGCTTTTTTTGTCTGTCAAGTTCCGCAAAGAAAGGAAAGGTCTATGTTGATTTCCAGCCGCAGCAATGAGCGGGTCAAGGAAGCCCGTTCTCTTCGGGAGAGCAAGTTCCGCCGGGCAACGGGGCTGCATTTCATAGAAGGGGATAAGTTGGTAGGGGAGGCGCTGACCTCTGGAGCAGAGGTTACAACGGTTTTCTGCCGGGAAGGAACGCCTGCCCCACGGGGAGGGTTTGAGCTGCTGGAGGTGACGGAGGGGGTCATGGAAGCCCTTTGCACCGGTACGCCCCAGAACCTGTGCGCACTGGTGCGCACGCCTGTTACGGCGCCTCCGGAGGAATACCGGGGCCTTATAGTGGTGCTGGAGCAGCTGCAGGACCCCGGAAATGTGGGCACCATTCTACGCACAGCAGATGCTCTGGGGGGGGCAGGTGTGCTGCTTTCTGCGGATTCGGCGGATCCCTTTGCCCCCAAGACCCTTCGGGCTTCCATGGGTTCAGCATATCATTTGCCGGTCTATATCGGGGATGTGCCCGCAGAACTTAAGCGTATGAAGGAACAGGGGTATACCTGTCTGTGCGGCCATCTGCGGGGCAGCGAGAACATGCCGCCCATACAGGAAAAGATGGCGCTGGTGGTGGGCAACGAAGGACAGGGCGTCAGCCGGGAGACGGCAGAACTGTGCACTTTGTATCGCCTGCCCATGGCGGGCCGGGCAGAAAGCCTGAATGCAGCGGTGTTTGCGGCCATTATGTTGTATGAACTTACCCGGAGGTAGTATGGAGCAGGAATTCTGGCAGGCAGCGGATGCTCTTTTGGCAGGCGGGAAGATAGTCATCGATCGGCCTGCGGGTTCCCGGCACCCTCAATGGCTGGATTCGGTGTACCCACTGGATTACGGCTATGTGGCCGGCACCTCCGCTATGGACGGGGAAGGCGTGGATCTGTGGCGCGGCACGGCGCCCGTGCAGAAGCTGGATGGCCTGCTGGTCTCGGTGGACCTGCTTAAGCGGGATGTGGAGATCAAGCTCCTGCTGGGCTGTATGCCGGAGGAAAAAGCTCGCATACTGGCGTTTATGAACCGAACGGCATCCAGAAAAGTCCTGCTGGTAGAACGGTAATAGGGAAGGAGATCTGCAGCTGCCTTGCGCCATGCTTTGCGACCCCCCAACCCCTTTGCAGAGGGGATATATAAGCGACGGATACAGGCAGAGGATACGGCGGCAGATCTGCTGCGCGGCGCAATAAAAAAGCTTCCGGTCAGGTTCCGGAAGCTTTTTGCGTTTCAGTGGATCAGAAATCCCGGTACAGCTCCACCAGGTGCAGGGCGATCTCCAGGGCCTTATCCATGCCCTCCACACTTACGTGCTCATAAGGACCATGGCAGCCGAAGCCGCCTACCCCCAGATTGGGGCAGGGCAGCCCCATAAAGCTCAGCTGCGCGCCGTCGGTACCGCCCCGGATGGGCTGGATCAGGGGCTCCACACCGGCAAGCCGGCAGGCTTTTACGGCATTCTCGATCAGGTGATAGTTTTCCCCGCAGATCTTCTCCGCCATGTTCCGGTAGCCGTCCTTCCAGGTAAGGAGGCAGGTGCCGGGGCCGTACTTTTCATTGATGGTCTTTTCGATGAGCTCCATGGTCGCCTTCCGGCCTTCCAACCTTTGGGCATTATGATCCCGGACGATATAATGGAGGGAAGCCTTTTCCACGTTCCCTTCCATATCCGTCAGGTGGAAGAACCCTTCATAGCCTTCCGTATGAGCGGGTGTTTCCGCTGCCGGGAGCATGCCGTTGATCTCCATGGCCACCAGCTGGGCGTTGATCATAATGTTCTTGGCGCTGCCGGGGTGCACATTGAACCCCTTTATCTCAAAGGAAGCAGAGGCGGCATTGAAGTTCTCAAACTCGATCTCGCCTTCTTCTCCTCCATCCAGCGTATAGGCAAAGTCACAGCCGAATGCATGAACGTCAAAGAAATCCGTTCCCTGGCCGATCTCTTCATCGGGGGTAAAGGCAAAGCCGAGAGGTCCGTGGGGGAGGTTTTCCTTTTGCAGCCGTTCGATCAGGGTCATGATCTCCGCCACGCCTGCTTTGTCATCGCCCCCCAGCACGGTGGTGCCATCGGTAACGATCAGAGTACGGCCGATCATCCGATCCAGAGAAGGAAAGTCCTTGGGAGAAAGTACCCGGCCGCTGCTGCCCAGGGGAATGTCTCCGCCGGCGTACTTTTCCACCAGGGTGGGCTGGACGTTTTCACCGGAAAAATCGGGGATGGTATCCATATGGGCGATAAAGCCCAGTTTTTTTGCCTGTTCATACCCGGGGGTGGCGGGCAGGGAGCCGTATACATAGCAATGCTCATCTATCCGGGCATCCGTGACCCCCAGCTCCTGCATCTGCTGCACCAGCAGACGGCCCAGGTCAAACTGACGCTCTGTGGAGGGAACCCGATAGGGCCCCTCCTCACTGCTGGCGGTGTGGATCCTGGCATACTGGATCAGCCGTTCATACGCGCGCATGGTGTATCCTCCTCAGCGGATGGCAGACAGATCCTGCGCATCCAGCCACTTGGAAGCGGCTTCGCAGATGGTCTGCAAAGACTCTTCCCCAAAGGGATTCATCAGCCCGGCAGAGGCTACCAGCTCCGTATAGGTTTTGGTGCCCGCCAGTTTTACCAGTGCGTAATACCGTTTCCAGGCGGCTTCCCGATCCTGCTGCATCAGGGCCCAGAACTGCAAAGCCACGCTCTGCGCCAGGCAGTAATCGATGTAATAGAAGGGGCGGCCGTAAATATGTCCCTGACGCTGCCAGTAGCGGCCCTCGGCATAGAAGGACAGATCTCCCAGAGAGATCCAGGGCAGGTAGATCTTGGTGAGACGTGCCCACTCGGCATTGCGCTGGGCGGGGGTCAGCTCGGGGTGCGCATACACAATATGCTGGAAGTGATCCACCATGGTGCCGTAGGGCAGGAAGGTCAATGCTCCTGCCAGGTGAGAATAACGGAACTTTTCCGCCTGGGGGCCGAAGAACTTCTCCGCCCAGGCCCAGCCAAAGAATTCCATGCTCATGGAGTGGATCTCGCAGCTTTCCAGCGTGGGCCAGTGATAGCTGGAGGGGAAGATGTTCCGGGCTTCATAAGCGGCAAAGGCGTGACCGGCTTCGTGGGTCATGACCTCTACGTCATGCTGGGTGCCATTGAAGTTGGCAAAGATGAAGGGGCACTTGTATACGGGCAGGCTGGTGCAGTAACCGCCGCTTTCCTTGCCCTTGCGGGAGAGCACGTCCATGAGTTCGTTATCAAACATGCAGTCGATAAACTCTCCGGCTTCCGGGCTCAGCCAGTGATAGAAAGCCCGGCCTTCCCGCAGGATGTCCTCCGCATCCCCCTGGGGAACGGGGTTGCCGCTGCGGAACATGAGGCTGGCATCTTTGTAGCTCAGCGGATAGGGGAGGTTGGTGCGCTCTGCCTGCTGGCGGTAAAGCTTATCTGCTACAGGCACCACATATTTGACAACGGCCTGACGGAAGCTGTCAACATCCTTTTCGCCGTAGCAGTTACGGTTCATGCGGTCATATCCCAGGGGGATATAGTTGTCGTATCCCAGCTTCCTGCCCATGCCGGTGCGCAAAGCGGTGAGCTTGTCATAGATATCGTCCAGTTCCTGCTTGTGGGCATCAAAGAAGGCGTTGTTGGCTTCCCAGGCTTTGTGGCGCAGTGCATCATCGGCAGACTGCATATAAGGAGAAAGCTGGCTCAAAGTCAGCACCTGCCCCTCAAAGGGGATCTGGGCGGAGGCGATGAGCTTGTTATAGGCGGTGACCAGCTTGTTCTCCTCCTGCATGTCGGGAATGAGCTTTTCGTCAAAGGCCCGCAGCTGGATACCCAGGTTGGTGAACAGCAGTTCACCGTATTTTTCGGTGAACTGAGGCCGGAACTTACTGTTGTACAGGGCCTTGTTGAACTCTGCATCCAGCTGCTGGAGCAGGGGCATCATTTCATCCAGCACTTCCTGTTCCTTGGCATAAAAGGCATCTTCTGTGTTGATGGAGTGACGAATGGAGACCAGGGTCACAGCCGTGGAGACCCTGTCTCCCATGTCGCTGTACTGGTGGAAAGCAGCGTCCGCCTGGGCGAAATCGGCGGCGTTGATAAGGGCCTGCACATAGGCAGTGCCTTCCTCCCTGACCTGCTCAAGATCCGGGCGGACGTAAGGCATTTCAGAAAACTTCATATGCGTGTACCTCCTTGTGGGTTTTTCTTATTATACACGGGAATCCCCCTGCTTGTATACCCTCCCGGGGAATATATCCGAAGTTCTATGTGTTACAGCGGCATCGGCGGCAAAAGAATGCCTCATGAGGCGAGGAAGCGGTTCGGGGCACATGCCCATAAAATCCGTCCTTGCAATGGGTCAGGGCCATGGTATAATATACTGTACATTTTCAATCCGGCAGGATACGGGAGGGGATCCAGATGAGAAAAACAGGCTTTGACCAACAGAAATACGTGCTTCTTCAATCACAGCACATTCGGGAAAGGATCCAGGCCTTCGGCGGCAAGCTGTATCTGGAGTTCGGCGGTAAACTGTTCGATGATTACCATGCTTCCCGGGTAGTGCCGGGCTTTGCCCCGGATACGAAGATCCGTATGCTCATGGAGCTTCGGGATCAGGCAGAGATCCTGCTGGTCATCAATGCATCCGATATAGAGAAAAACAAGATCCGGGGGGATCTGGGCATCCCCTATGATATGGATGTGCTGCGGCTCATCGATGCCTTTCGCGAGAAGGGACTGTATGTGGGCAGCGTGGTCATTACCCGGTATGAAAGACAGCCCGCGGCCGTGAGCTTTGCCAACCACCTGCGGGATCTGGGCGTTCCCTGCTATTATCATTACCCTATCCCCGGATACCCGGCGGATGTGCAGAAGATCATGAGCAGCGAAGGCTGCGGCAAAAACGATTATGTTCCTACCACGCGGCCGCTGGTGGTGGTCACGGCTCCTGGCCCCGGGTCCGGAAAGATGGCTACCTGCCTGAGCCAGCTGTATCACGAAAATCTTCGCGGCGTTCAGGCCGGATATGCCAAGTTCGAAACCTTCCCCGTGTGGAACCTTCCGCTGGATCACCCGGTAAATCTGGCTTATGAGGCGGCGACCACAGATCTGGACGATGCCAATATCGTGGATCCTTTCCATCTGAAGGCTTATAATAAAATCGCCGTGAATTATAACCGGGATGTGGAGATCTTCCCGGTGCTGGATGCCATGTTCGAATCCATCTATGGGGAATCTCCCTATAAGTCTCCAACGGATATGGGTGTGAACATGATCGGCTGCTGCATCAGCGATGATGAGGCTGTGCGCTATGAGGCAGGACAGGAGATCATTCGCCGGTATTACCGGGCCATGGTAGGGCAGAAACAGGGACTGGTAGTCCCTGCCGAGGTAGACAAAATGCGCATTCTGCTCAAACAGGCCGGGCTCAGGCCGGAGGATCGGCCCGTGGTAGCACCTGCATTGCGGCGGGCGGAGGAGACCGGGGGGCCGGCAGCGGCTATCGAATTGCCTGACGGTACCATCGTTACGGGAAAATCTTCGGAACTTCTGGGGGCGGCTTCCGCTACCCTTATGAATGCCCTGAAGGTATTGGGCGGCATCCGTCACAGCCTGAAGCTCATTTCTCCGGTGATCCTGGAACCCATCCAGCATTTGAAAGTGGCGCATTTGGGAAATCGGAACCCCCAGCTCCATACCGACGAACTGTTGCTGGCCCTGTCTATCTGTGCCGCAACCAATCCGGTGGCGGAGATGGCTATGGAACAGCTGAGCAATCTTCAGGGCTGCGAGATGCATTCCACCGTGATCCTTTCTCAAGTGGATAAGAACTTGCTGGGCAAGCTGGGCATTCAGCTGACCTGCGAACCGGTATACCAGAGCAACCGGCTGTATCATAAATAAACGCAAAGCTGAAGCCGCTTCCTGTGGAAGCGGCTTTTTATGTCCTTGCCTGAGGGATAAAAATGCGCTATACTGCTTAAAAAGGAGACAACCATGGAAAAGAAGCTCAGCGTTTCTCTTACCCGGGAGGAAGCCCGCATCCTGGGGCAATGGTGCCAGCAGCAGCAGGCCGAAGCCGTGTTTTTCTGTACGGTGAATATGGATATGCTGCCGGAGGGGTATGCGCCCCGGCTCATGCTGGGACTGAAAAGCTATGTTCTGCTTTCCGATGAGGATGAGCCGGGCTTCTGGTATGTGGGCGCTCTGCTCAAAGAGGGTGTATTCGGCTTCTGGCAGCGCTGTGATAGCCTGGAAGAGGCTCTGGATGCTCTGAAACAGTCATAGACAATATATTTGCATAAATTACAACAGAAAGGAACCGAAATATGAAACGCAGTGAAATGGATCCCCGATTCCAGTGGGACTTTACCCACATTTACCCCGACAAGGCCCATTGGGAAGCCGCCATGACCGAAGCCGAAAAGGCTGTGGAATCTCTTTCCGCTTTGCCCGGCACATTGGGGCAGTCTAAGGATGCCCTGAAAAAAGGACTGGAGCAGCTGGCGGATGCCTCCCAGAAGGTAGAGATCCCCTATATCTATGCCATGCTGCACCGGGCGGCAGACGGCTCAGAGCCCGCCTATCAGGAGATGGAAGCCAGGGGCATGAGCCTGGCCGTAAAGGCAAACGCCGCCACCAGCTTTTTGGATCCGGAGATTCTGGCCATTCCAAAGGAACAGCTGGATGCATGGATGGCGCAGGAGGATATGGCCGTATACCGCCACATGGTAGAGGATATTTCCCGGGGCCGGGCCCATACGCTTTCTGCCGATAAGGAAAAGATGCTGGCCATGCTGGGCGAGGCTGCCGATACCCCCTCTTCCGCTTATGAAATGCTGACCAACGTGAACATGGTGTTCCCCAAGATCCATAATGAAGCGGGGGAAGAAGTCCAGCTTACCAGCGGGAACTTCGGCGTATATCGGGAAAGCCGCAGCCGGGCCGTTCGGGAAGAGGCTTTCCGGGCCATGTTCGGTACCTACCGCAAGTACGGCGATACTTTTGCCGCACTGTACGGCGGGCAGATCAAGTTTGATACTTTCTTTGCCAATGTCCGGGGGTATGGTTCTTCCATCGAAGCCTATCTGGATGGAGGAAACGTACCCGTATCCGTATATGACAGTCTGATCGAAGCCGTTCACGAAAGCCTGCCGGCCATGAAGGAATATCTGGCCCTGCGCAAGAAGGCATTGAAGCTGGATAAACTGGATATCTTTGACTTGTATGTGCCCATGGTAGAGGACGTAGACTATCCTGTGCCTTTTGAAAATGTGAAGGAACTGGTCAAAAACGCCACCAAGCCCCTGGGAGAGGAGTACCAGCAGTTGCTGGACCGGGCCTTTGCAGAAAACTGGATGGATGTGTACGAAAATCAGGGCAAGCGGGGCGGCGCCTTCTCCTGTGGGGTATATGGCGTGCATCCCTATGTGCTGCTGAACTACACCGATACGCTGGATGATGCCTTCACCGTAGCCCATGAACTGGGGCATTCCATGCATTCCTTCTTCTCCAGCCGGGCGCAGGAGTTCGTCAATCACAGCTATCGCATCATGGTGGCAGAGGTAGCCTCTACGGTCAACGAAGTACTGATGACCATGTATCTGCTGAAAACCGAAACGGACAAGAAGCGCAGGGCTTATATCCTCAATCATTTTCTGGAGGGCTTCCGTACAACGCTGTTCCGTCAGACTCTCTTTGCGGAATTCGAACGCAAGGCTCATGAGCTGCATGCCGCCGGTACGCCCCTGACCTCCCAGACCCTGAACAAGATCTATCATGATCTGGTGGCTCTGTATTATGAAGGCGCAGAGATAGACGAGGAGATCGACACCGAATGGTCCTTCATTCCTCATTTCTATACGCCCTTCTATGTATATCAGTATGCCACGGGCTTCTCCTCTGCCGTAGCCATTGCAAGGCATATTCTGGAGACGGGGGATGCCTCTGAGTATCTGCGCTTCCTTTCTACCGGAGGCAGCGATTATCCCCTCAACGAACTGAAGATCGCCGGTATCGATCTGACAAAGCCCGATACCGTCAAGAGCGCATTGGAAGTATTTGCCAATACCGTCAAGGAATTTGAAGCACTTCTGTAAGCAGAAAGCGGGGCCCGGAGATGCCGGGCCCCTTTCTAATTATCAGCTGCCGGGGAGAACGAATATGAAGTTGCAAACCGTAAAAAGGGTGTTGTGGGGTCTGTGCGCTCTTGCCATATTGCTTATGCTGCTATATATGCTTATCAAAAGCGTGGCCTCTATTATAAGCCTGGCGGCGGTGCTGCTGGGAATGCTCCTTTTTGAACGGACTTATTGGCGATGTCCGCATTGCGGCAGATTCCTGGGCCGGCTGGATGCCAAGGCCAGCTTTTGTCCCTTCTGCGGAGAAAAACTGGAACTGTAATTCATTTCTCTGCCCGGGCATAAGGGCGGTCGTCATCCGTCAACCCGGCCAGATAGTCCATGCTGGTGTGCAGCGCCAAAGCGATGCGCCGGCACTGTTCAAAGGTAATACCGTTTCCCGCTTTCTATTTTGGAATAATCGCTTTGATCGATCCCCGTTAATAATTGCATCTGCACCTGCGTCAGCCCACGGGCCCGGCGCAGGTCTTTTAGTCTGCTCATGTACTCACCTCCATTTTTATTATGGTTGTTCTGACCTATTGACTTTGGGGTGAAATTGACCTGAAGCTGAAATAGAAAAAAGAACCGGCAGGAAATTCATTATTTTTACCAAAGTGTGGATACGGTTGCCTATGTTACTAATGACAGCGGTGTTGCTTGATAGATGCCTGGATCTGGATGATGTACGGGAAGCCAGAGAAGTGACCGTAAAAATGAAGATAGCGGGGGAAGAAGACAGTAAGCGATTTTCCTATACGGTGACCATGGTGCGAATGGGGCTGCTGTGGAAGGTTATTGACTGGGAACAGGATTAAAATACGGGCACCGCATGCACCATCCTTTTGCGCAAGGGCGGCGCATGCAGCTTTTACCTATCCGTTGAGCTGCCAGGTGGCAAAGTTCAGATAAGCGGCAAAAGACAACCACAGCAGGTAAGGGATCTGCATATAGCCGGTCCAGGGGACGATCCGTTTGAACTCTCCGGTCATATATACGGCCAGTACCAGCAGCACCAGCAGCCAGATGAACGCCGCAAACCGCAGCTCCAGCGCAAAGAACAGGGGCGTCCATAAAAGATTCACCAGCAGTTGAGCTGCAAACAGGGTCAAAGCGGGCTTCCAACCCCGCTCCGGGGCCAGATATACCCGGGCGGCGCCTATGCCCATGAGAATATACAGAATGCTCCAGACGATGGGAAACAGGATCCTGGGGGGAGAAAGGGGTGGCTGCGCCAGTTGCTCATAACGATCCATACCGCTCCTGGATATAAGTCCGCTGAGAGCGCCGCCTGCCAGAGGGAGCAGACAAAAGAGAATATAGGGCAGAATGCGGCCCTTTTTTGCTTTTTCAACCTTTTCCATGGGAAAAGTATACGCCGCAGGAGTCTTTTCTATACGCTGCCTTGACAATAGGGCCTAAAACTGGTATGGTGCATTTGGAAAGGGAGGGGCATTGCACCATGGGGTGGAAAACCTTGCTGTTTGTGTATCTGGGGATCGTGAACGTGATAACGCTGGCTTTGTTTGCGGTGGATAAGAGCCGGGCCCGGCAGGGACGACGGCGGATACGGGAACGGACGCTTCTTCTCTGGGTTTGGGCTGGAGGAAGTCTGGGTGGGTTGCTGGGCATGGATCTGCTGCGGCATAAGACCCGGCATCCCAGGTTTTATATTGGCCTGCCGGCAGCGTTGCTGGTGCATCTGGCCATATTGGGGGCTTTGTGGGTGCGTTTTTTTCATTAAACCCGGGGATTTTTTGATAAAAGCCTTGACAGAGGGGCGAAAGGCCCCTATAATAATAAAGCTAAGCAGAGGCGCCCGCCTCTCACCTGCCGGCTCAAGTGCCAGGCATGGTCTGATGGGACAACGATAAGGGTGGGCGCGTATGCGTCCGCTATTTTTTTATGGAGGTGTTGTGCCATCGCTACACAGGAACTGCCCATCAATGAGGAGATCCGGGATCCGGAAGTCCGCTTGATCGACGAAACCGGCGCACAGCTGGGCATCATGGACGTGCGCAGTGCCCAAAGACTGGCAGATGAGAGGGAGCTGGATCTGGTAAAGGTCAGCAGCGGTACCCCCCCTACCTGCAAGCTTATGGATTACAGCAAGCACCGCTACGACATGATGAAGCGGGAAAAGGAGCAGAAAAAGAATCAAAAGACCATTGAGATCAAAGAGATCCGTCTTTCTGCCACCATCGACCAGCATGACATGGAAGTCAAGGCCAAGGCCTGCAACAAGTTTCTGCAGGACGGCAATAAGGTCAAGGTGACCATCCGCTTCCGCGGGCGTCAGATCACTCGCGGCGATATCGGCGCTGATGTAATGGAAGCTTTCTACAAAATGGTAGAGGCCAGTGCGCAAAAGGAGCGTGCGCCCAAGCAGGAGGGCAGGAACATGTTCATGGTACTCTCCCCCAAGAACTAAGACACTATTTAGGAGGAACACTTATGCCAAAGATCAAGACCCATCGCGGCGCAGCAAAGCGTTTTGACGTGACGAAGTCCGGCAAAATCAAGCGCGGCAAGGCTTACAAGAGCCACATCCTCACCAAAAAGTCCACCAAGCGGCTTCGCGGTCTCCGGCAGATCGGTTATATTGCCGAAGAAGAGCAGAAGAAAGTACGCGAGCTGATTCCCTATAAGTAAGGAGAAGTGAACCATGGCAAGAATTAAGAGAGCTGTCAATTCCAATAAAAAGCGCCGTAAGGTGCTGCGCCTGGCCAAGGGCTACTATGGCGCAAAGTCCAAGCAGTATCGTGCCGCCTCCCAGCAGGTCATGCGTTCCATGGCATATGCTTTCGTGGGCCGCAAGAACAAGAAGCGGGAATATCGCCGTCTGTGGATCGCCCGTATCAATGCCGGTGCCCGTATCTGCGGTACCAACTACTCCAATCTCATCAACGGCCTCAAGCTGGCTGGTGTGGATGTGAACCGCAAGGTTCTGGCTGATCTGGCTGTCAACGACATGGGCGCTTTCAAGGCCTTGGTAGAGACCGCTATGGCCGCCCGGAACAACTAAATCGTCCAAAGAGCAATATAAGCGTCGGAGTCTTTATGGCACCGGCGCTTTTCATATGCCGGTTATTTCGTTCGATGGGGAATCTGCCTTTGATCGCGGATCACCGTCCGCCGCGGGGCACGAATATCGTAGGGCCGCTTGTGAAAGCGGATTACCCGTATTACGCATATGTGCATCCATATGAACGGAATTCCGGTACCCTCTGAGGTATATGTCAGGAAAGAAACAGACCGGTTGGTGGGAGTTTTCAGATAGTTTCCTTATTGGCGGTGGTAAGCACCGGGAAAAGATGGTACACTGTATACCATGAAACGCTGTACTTTTCCTGTTCTGCTCATGATGCTGTGTGTGTTGGTATCACTGACATGGAGCGGCTGCATAAAAAAGCCTCCTGCCGGAGATGTGATTGCGCCATTGCCCATCGTTTCTCCGGAGATGGAGGTGCAAACGCCTGTTCCTTCTGCCATCCCCCTGCCTGCGGATACCCCTGTGCCCACACAAACGCCTGCCCCTACAACGGAGTCTTTGTCCTTTCGGCTGGAACGGTATGTACAGGGCATGTCTGTGCAGGAGAAGATCGGCCAGCTGGTCATGTTCGGCTTTTCCGGCACCAATGCCGTATCAAAGGAGTTTGCTTCCCTGATGGAGGAATATGCTGTCGGCAATGTGATCCTCTATGGGGATAATATCCGGCGCGCAGACAGCGATGGAGGCTTCGGCCGCTGCGCAAAGCTGACGGCAAGCATAAACGAGCATGCGTCCTCCGGGATACCCCTGCTTATCAGTACCGATGTGGAAGGGGGCAGCGTTACCCGCTTCCAATGGGGGCGAACTACACTGGCAGCCCGTACGCTGGGGAACCGGGAGGATACGCAGCAGGCGCAGGAGCAGTTTGCCTATATCGGGGAGCATTTGAAGGAACGGGGCATCAATACGGATCTTGCACCGGTCATGGATGTGGCAAGAAACCCTTCTGCCACCTTTCTGGGCAAGCGCATCATTTCCAGCAATGCAGAAACCGTCGCAGCCATAGGCACCGCCTGCATTGAGGGATTGCATGAGGGTGGGTGCCTGTCCGTCATCAAGCATTTTCCTGGCCACGGAGCCACAAATGCAGATTCTCATGAGAGTACCCCCAAGGTGAAAAAGACGCTGGAGGAGCTTTGGGAGTATGAGCTGCTGCCCTTTCAGGCGGCAGTGGATGCCGGGGTGGACGGAGTCATGGTGGGACATATTTACTATCCCAATATTGACGGAGAGCATATTGCATCCCAATCCAGCCTGTTCATTACGGAATTGCTCCGGGGACAGATGGGCTTTACCGGCGTGGTCATGAGCGATGATTTCCGAATGAAGGGCTTGCGGAATCAGGTCTCTCATCGGGAGGCGGCCGTGCAGTTTATTCTGGCGGGTGGAGATATAATCCTCTGCGGTGCCAACCACAGCTACCAACGGGAGATACTGTCCGGCCTTGCCGAGGCGGTGGAGAATGGCGTTCTTACGGAAGAAAGAATTAACGAAAGCGTGTTGCGCATTCTCGCGGCTAAAATGCAGGTCACGGACTGGAAACCATAAACGGAGAAATATGCACATGACTGTAAATGAGTATCAACGGCAGGCAATGGCTACCTTGAATCCGGCTCTGGACAAGAAGGACGTGCTGATCAACAGCGTTATGGGTCTGTGCGGAGAAGCGGGGGAGGCCATTGACATCGTCAAGAAATGGTTGGGCCAGGGGCATGAACTGGATAAAGAACGTCTGGCCCGGGAGCTGGGGGACGTGGCCTGGTATTTGGCAGAGGCGGCGGCTGCCCTGGATATGCCTTTGGAACAGATCCTGCAGGGAAATCTGGATAAGCTCAAAGCCCGATATCCGGAAGGGTTTTCCGCCGAAAGATCACGGGAACGGGTCAAAACGGATCTGTAAAGCAACCGCACAGGGTGCGGAGTTCCGGGAGGCAGAACGGGCGACGCATCCATGCAGATATATGGTGCAAAGGGGGTATTTTGTGGAGCTTTGGGATCTGTACACCTTTGACCGCAGAAAAACAGGCGAGACCATGACCCGGGGGCAGCGGCAGCCGGAAGGCCGTTTTCGCCAGACCGTACATGTATGCCTGTTTAATAAAGCCGGGGAAATGCTTATACAGCGGCGGCAGCCTTTTATGAAAGGATGGCCAGGCCTGTGGGATTTTACCGCCGGTGGCAGCGCTCTGGCGGGGAAAAGCAGCCAGGAGGCTGCTGGCCGGGAGCTGCTGGAAGAACTGGGAGTGGATATTTCTTTTGCCGGTATCCGTCCGGCCTTGAGTCTGCCCTTTGGGAAAGGATTTGACGATATCTTTACCCGGGAGCAGGAGCTGGAACTGGCCGCTTTGCGCTTGCAGCCGGAGGAGGTGGAGGCCGTCCAATGGGCAGGAGAGGCAAAGGTACTGGCCATGCTGGAGGAAGGGACTTTTGTACCCTATCACCCGGGGCTGGTGATGCTGCTATTCTCTCTGCGGAACACCCGCAGCAGCCATACCCGTCCCGATCCTACCAGAAGAAACAGGCGTGATCCATAAGACGGCACCGAGGGTATTTCTCGGTTTTCAAGCGGAAAATCCTTGCCTTTTGGAAAGGAATATGCTACAATACATTTTGTGTTAAGCCGAAATGATGGAATTGGCAGACGTGGCGGACTCAAAATCCGCTGGGCTAATACCCCGTGTGGGTTCGAGTCCCACTTTCGGCACCATAGAAGGACTCTAATTTGGATACAATTAGGGTCCTTCTTTTTTGCACCCCTCCCATGTGAAAAAGTCCTTATATTATGGGCTTTTTCGGCTTCTCGCACACGAATTACTGCTCGAGCTGTCTCTTCATTCATGCTCATCTAGTCGATTTTCTGCCATTTACAGCAAAAAGCCCATCCCGGCTGACTTTGAAATCGTGTGCGAGATGGGGGTAATCGTGTACGAGATGGGAGTAATCGTGTGCGAGATAGGGGTAATCGTGTGCGAGATGGGGTAATCGTGTGCGAGATAGGGTAATCGTGTGCGAGATGTCTCTAATACGACCAATGTGACTTTTTAGGTGATTCTTTCTTTGGCAAACTAGCTTCTGCGGCCTCTTTAGAAGGAAACAGTCTGCTTTCTCTAACTTTGATTCCACCGCCGTGATCTGCAAAACGGATAGTGAAGAATCCGGCTGCTGCTTTGACAACCTCCACTTCCCGGATGTACAGATTGCTTTCAACGATATAAGCAATGTCGCCGGGATTGAATTTACTTTGCATTGGCATAGTTTTTGCCAAAGTGATCTTCGACAATTGCATTTAGCTGGGCTGCAATTTCTGAAAAGTCACGGTTCAAATCAAGTGTCTTCACGCTGATCTTGTTGCCGCTCATCTGGTAAGTGTTGTCCGGCTGAATGGCCTCGTCCGTTGCGGCATAAAGGAGCATGCCGAAAACCTTGTGAGGCTGGTCCCCGAACTCAGTATCCTTGTTCTTGACGTAGGTAAAGATCTGATATAGATTGCCGGAATGTAGCGTATGCATATCATACTGCATCTGGGTAGTATGCGAATAATATTTTGCATCGATGATCAGCACGGTATCGTATTTGGAGAGCATGATATCGCTCTGCATGATCGGAAGCATATCGCTCATGCCGTCGTCCAAAGCCCATGGAATTTGTGATGAACTTGCATGAAGTTCCGGAAATTCACGTCGATAGTATTCTAGAATGAACTTTTCATAAAGTCGATGCATGCGCTGCTCGTCCAGAAAATCCATTAGTTTAGTCGACCCATCGGAATTGGTCTGCAAAAGTCCTTTAATCACCAGATAACAAACCGAAATGAGCATCCGATAGGTTTGATTGTTGCGATTAAACCGTATATTCCAGTCGATTAGATGCACATCAAGTGGTTCGACTTCTCCGAAGAATACTAACAGCTTTTTCAGTTCCTTCTTTCGAGATTTGGAAATGTCCGCCTGAAATAGCAATTCTATCGTCGTTTTGATGATTTGGTTAAGAAAAGAATTGACCGAAAACTCGTCATAAGTACAAACCAGCTGCTGTTTGTGAATGCTCTGCGTTCGGATGGATTCTGAAATATCGATCCTGCCGCGAACGGTGGAAAGAGAATCCGTCTGCTCAATGTATTCGCGTCCCAAACCGCGCTTTATTTGTCCGGAAACCCCTTTCGAGAGGATCGCTGCACATAGTTCTGCTACATTATGAAATTCCTCTGTCGCAATGCTCTTATACCCCTGTTCCCGAAGAACCTGAAAGGCATATGTGAGCATGTGATAGATGTTTTGTATCGGGATCACTTGATCGCGCTCCTAAGATTGTTCGTCCAGTCCTTCACTTTCGTTGGCTCATCGAACCAGTATGGATATTATTAAACTCGATGATTTTCCCATGAATCCCGAACCTAATAAGGTTTATGAGATCATTCCTGACAAGGCAAAGATCGTATCATCTACCAATCGGTTATTTAATAAGTATCCGACGAGGTATATTTCTGCTGTTCCTCGTTTTGCAATAAATAAATACAGCGCCCCGGGTGAGTTTGTTTTAGATCCGTTCTGTGGTTCAGGTACAACTGCTATCGAGGCTATGCTTTTGTCACGAAATGCTATGTCTATTGATATTGATCCTTTTGCAAGGCTATTGCTGAGAATTCCAGCAACGCACAGGATCAGGAAGACTACTCTTCCCGGTACAATGGGTAAGTTTATGTGAATAGATCGTGCACCCTGAATACGTTATATCATGTGCTTGTTTCATGGATTGAACCTCATCCCATACAACGGGATCAATTATGGGGTCATGTCCGTGCTTTACAAAATATTTGGGGAGTTCGCCATGGTTTTTCTGCTCTTTTTTGGTCAGAAAGTCAGGAACAAATGTTTTCTGCAACAGCGCATTTCCACAGTATTTCTCGTTCGTCAGAATGCTCCTGATAGTAGATGGCGCCCATTTTTTCCCAGAGCCAGGGCTTGCAATCTTCTGTGAATTAAGCTTTTCAGCTATATAATTGTCTGATTTTCCCGCAAAAAACAAATAATAGATATAGCGAGCTATCTCAGCCTCTTTTTCATCTATCTCTAAAGTGGTGTTTCCTTTTGTGTATCCGAGGAATCGGGAATAGGCTACATGATACTTGCCATCTGCCATCCTCTTCCGATAACCCCATTTGACATTGTCTGAGATTGATCTCGATTCTTCCTGGGCCATGCTGGACAGGAGTGTAATCATGAACTCACCCTTTGCATCGAGAGTATTGATGTCTTCCTTCTCAAAATATACGGCAATACCTTTCTCCTTTAATTTCCGGATGTGAGTCAGTGTATCAACCGTATTTCGAGCAAACCGGCTGATGGATTTTGTAACAATCAAATCCATCTTAACGTCGTCTATGATACAAAATGAAAAAGCCGCCTCCGGGTCATAATGCCCAGAAGCGGCCTGATTTCAAGGGCTTTCACGGTTTCACCGGTCTATGCGGTAAGGCTGTGAAAGCCCTTTCTCTTTATGAAGATTTCGCTTGAGGCGTGGAGCAAGATGGTGACTTACCCCTCACTATTCTCTCACAGAGGAAAAGTTAAAAAGTGTGAGGGAAAATATAATTGTGTGGAAAAATAATAATGTTTCAGTGAAAAGTGATCCTTCATAAGCTCACTAAGATCTGTATCGAGAGATTTTGCGCAATGTTGATAGCCATAGTGTTTTCTCCTGTTCCGGGGTCAGAGCGGATTTTTGCGTTAGCCCGTAACCGTATAAACCCCTTTATTCTTCAGCATAAAAGAGAGCTGTATCTTGGTGTCTTTTCCGGCATCTTTTCCACCTGTGACATGAACACTCAAATATGTTTCACCCCCTGATGTGTATACATCGGTTACCGTACCAACAAATCCATCCTTCCGTCTTATCGTTTTACCCTTGTACCCATTATACACAGAGAGTCCGGATTTCTCGCTTGCGTCATCGGAGCTTACTGCTGTTGGTGGATTGCTCTTTGCCTTCTTCACTTCTTCCGTAAGGCGTAACAGCTCACGGATTTCCGCAAAGTGCGTCTGTGTAAACCACAGCGAATCGTCATCGTCAATCGGAACCGCGACGTACTCCCCGTTCTCAATGTCTGCCTCACTTTTCGTGAGGAAGGCTCTCCGGATATTATCCATGATTTCCGCGTTGGTGCGCAGCCTGCGATATGCCGCTGCGCAGTTGGGACAAAGGCAAAGATTGACTGGATCCAGCTCTGTTTCCGGCTTCAAGAAAACTTCTGTTGCTTCAAAGCTGGAGCATGTCTCATGGCAAAGCTGGCAGGCGAACTTGAACCGGTTGTTGCCTTCGTGGCGGTACATGTTTTGGAGATATGCCTTGGCCTCCCGTGAGTGATTGCTTACTCGAATGCTACGAATGCGCTCTTCGTATCGAACGGGATCTGCATATATCAGCATCTCCACTGCATGCTTCCGTAGCGCATCCCAACTCTTCACATTGAGCGACGGGAACGGCAGCTGCACTTCTTCAACTGCTTCCTCAGTGCGTTCAGACCCACCATAGCGATCGTTGAGATCGGCGATGGAAATGCCGTACCGTTGCCGTAGTTCCATCTCAAAGAAGGCATCCAGCTTGTCCTGTGGCACCATCTTTTTCAGATCATCCACTTCGTCGGCTTCGGTTCTTTTGAATGCAAGAAGCTTAAAGATTATGGAATCCGGCTTTATCCTTCCATAATACGAAGTACTGATATCATGCTTGGAGATGGTTTTCGGCGCAACGAGCTCTCCCGATTCCGTGAAGATCCACTTGCCGTCCCAGCCGAGCATACGTTCCCCTCGAAGGATACGGATCATCTCACATGGTTCATTTTCTAAATCCGGAACTACACTACTGACTATATTCACACGACCGCAAAGACGCGCCTCATTGTTGACCAGAAGTTTCATGATGGTCTGTGATTTTAGAATTGTGTCTTTTGCTGTAGGGTGGGAGGAAATATACTTCAATACATCCCTCAGCGCATCTGCTGATAGTTTCCAACGAAAGTCCCCAGTCGTATGCCAGGTTGGGTTCTTGCCTCGAGAGTAAGTATAGTATTCACCTTCAGTTTCCCGCTCTCCGACCAGAATGGAACTTCGCACACCCAGCTCCACAAGCTTGCTGCTCCCAATATCGTGTAGGTTATAGTAATCCAAATCTACAAAGAAAACTTTTTGTCCCAAATTGCGGTAGTAGGCTTCAATGTTAATCCCGTCTTGGCTAATCGGCAGGAAAATGCGCACAGCAAAGGCGCTGCGCATTTTTCCATCGCTGCAGCGCAACGCGAGGGTATCTCGAATGATGCGGGTTACTTCATCGTTGTACTCTTCATACTTGATGTACTTCAGCAACGCCTTGATGTCTGCGATGTGCTGTTCGCCATCGGAAATATCCCCGCTCGCATATCGCTTCCCGATATCCTTGATCAGGAACTCGTATTCGTTCGGCTTCTGAAGCTGGAGGATCTCGTCGAAGAAGTGGCGACATCTGTTGTAAATTGCTTGATCAACAAAGTGAATGTCTGTGCTATGAATTTTGGGGGATGGAAGAAAAACATTCGGTATGTAGGTTTTCCCTTCACGTCTGAACGGAGCAACAAATTCTCCTGTCACCGTTTTTACAATGTCAGCAGTGGCCAGGTTAGCTTCAAAACGTGATCTGGAGAAGGCAGCCGGAATGTTCTCAAAAATACCATAAAGCTCTACCAGCCAATCATCAGTCTGTTCTGGCAGGAATTTGGGGTTCGCTGCAATGAGCCGCCGCAAATCTTCTGCCTGAATAACCGTCACGTTGAGTTCGCCGGTCAGAAAGTCACGAACCGACTTGTACTCTCGATTGGTCTCCGTGAGATATGTCGGAAGCCAGTAGTATTGATGCCCGCTATTGATCAGTTGTGTCAGGTGGGTATCCGTGAGAACAGAGGCCAGCTGTTCTGACCTTGTGATCCTAGCATATTTGGCATGAATGTATTTCCCTGAATGGCTGGGAATTACTGCTGCTGTCCGGAACAATTCACTTACCATCTCATAGAGCGGCAAGAACAGATCAAAGGTCTCAAATCGTTCTTCTGAGATGGGGAACGCCTTCACAAAGCTCATGTTTAGTTTGCCAGTTTCTCTGAGCTCCAGAATGCTTTCGCGCAACAGTGTTGCAGTTTCCTGCGCCAGCATGATATTATCCTCATCCTCTGCAGGAATGCTGCTTCTGTTTGGCGTAGTCCGGTATGGCCCTTGCACGATGAAATCGAGCTTGCTCTCAGTTTCAGTCGGAAAATACACTGAGACATATGGACTCGGTGCTTTTATGCACTGATAACTGCCATCCGCTGAGATGCGGATTGGAAAAGCAATATCTACCGTCCGCTGTGCGTACTTCGCTATGCGGCGTGAAAACTTCAGGTAAGAAATGATTTCTTCCGATTTGCTGCCTGCTCCCTTCTGGGCTTCCGTTCCCAGCGCAGATACCATGAGGCAGTGATCGTTGATCTCTGTCTTATCCAGAAGGTATTCGCCTGTAATCGGTATTCCGCCGCCCAACTCGATCTGATACTCGATCAGTTCGAGGTTTTTCATAAACAGCAGAGTGGTTATGCCCAGGTTTTGCAACTTACGAGAAAGTGTTTCGTTTAGCGCGCTAACCGTCGCAAAGCCGGAAAACGTCTTCCCAACAGTATAAGGAAAAACAAAGCGCGTTGTATATCCCTTTGGAAGCGGCTCTTCTGGAATGTCCACGGGACAAGTAAAATCGCGAATCTCCACGGCAAAGGGAACCGCATCGCTATCAATTCGCTCGCGGAAATGATCCGGCACACTATAAAGACGCACGGTATCACAAATACCGAATACCGACTTGAACCCGACACCGAACTCTCCGATCTGATTCAGATTGTCCACTTTGTCTGATTTGCCGATGTCACACAGGCCTTGCAGGTTGGCAGACGTGAAGGGCCTGCCGTCATGGAAAACTTCCAGTCTATCGGGGTATTGAATAAACTTGATACTCTTTGCTTCAGCATCTTCTGCGTTCTGAAGCAGCTCATAGACGAAATGGGATTTATCTGTGTAGAGCTGGATAATGCGTTCCAACGCACGACGTAGCATTCCGTCCTTATCTTGAGCGGTTCTGACTCTATCGGCAATGGTGCTCATGACTCAACCTCTCTTGATCTCAATAATCCCATTTGCGATCAGGGCAGTATGGATATCCGCGCGGGAAGCGCGATCGTTGATCTCAGCTACCTTGACCTGGTATTTCTCAGTTGCCGTGTTCAGCTCACTTTGGTACATTCTGCGAATCTTCTCTTCAAATGCATCGCGGATTTTTTGCTCTAGTGTCCGTTTGCGGTTTCGATAGTTACTGCTGATGCTTTCCAGCTTATAGTTGGCTGTGCTCTGTATGCTAGCCAAATAGCTTTCTTTCTCCCGCTGCCACAGTGCAATGTGCCGTCCTTCCAAGCCTGCCCACATACCCTTGTCAACAGTGGAGTGTATCGGGGAAGTTTCTGCTTCCTGAAGGATATCCGTAAGCTCTGCCGCAATCAGATCGCTTCCGCAAACCGGCACGATGCGGAACATGGGATTCAGGCCAACATAGCTCCACGCATAGATCGAGAACGGATAGGTGCCTTCTGGTAGCTCATCGGAATAGTATTCCAGATGAATATAGGAAACATTGCTCGTGGCATAGTACCTTGCCGCCTGCTTGACCAGCGGATGCACCGGAGTGATGAAGAAAGCTTTTCTCTCTTTGGATGCCGTTTCTGAAGTAAACGTCAGCTTATGCATCGGCTCGGAGCCCTTTAGGTAATTCTCCCATCTCCGCTTCAGCGCTGACTTGATATTCGACAACTTCCGGAAATCTTCCAGCAGCATCATCCTGGCTTCTTTGCTCAGGCGGATCAGCTTCAGCTCTGATGCGCCAATTATGTACTGTCCTTCGCCGAGTCGATCTCTCAGATACCGCTCCACCAGCCGTTGGATATTGAGCGGAGAAATCCACGGGCTTTCCGCATCCTTGATCTCCTTCGCAGCCGTATAATTGGATAGATCGAAGCCGAACAGAGCGCGTTCTTCATCTTCCAACTTGCTCAGTTCCTGCATCCGGCGAACTTCGTTGTCCGCCATCTGCTCCAGCTTGATCCTGCGTTCCTCATCGGTTAGGACGGTGCTCACAGCTATCTGTTCGATCTGGGCACCGATCGCACCAAGCACTTCCTCGCATTCTCCAATGCTACGCTCAAAGATGCCAATTCTCATGAGACAGCGGGAGTAGATGTCTGCATCCACCGTGTCCGCCGTAATTATATTATAGATGTTAACAGCCTCGCTCTTCTGGCCACGTCTGTCGATACGACCAATACGCTGCTCAATACGCATCGGGTTCCACGGAAGGTCATAGTTGATCATAGTGTCACAGAACTGGTAGTCGAGACCTTCTGATCCGACTTCAGTGAAGAGCAGAATATCCAATGCATCGGGGTCACTTTTGTCCAGCTCAAATCTTTCACGGAGCGCCCGGCGGTCATCATCCTTGATGCCGCCATTGATCTGCGCTACCCTATAATTGAGTGCGCGGAGCTTTCTCTCGAGATAGGAAAGCGTATGCCGGAAGGAGCTGAACAGAATGATCTTATTGTTGTCCTGCTTCTGCTTCTCATCAATGATCTTCAGTACGCTTTCCAATTTCGGGTCTTCCTCCGGAAGCATATCAGCAAGATTCAGGACGTGCTGCGCTAGCGACATCAGTGTTGATGTCGCCTTTGCATCCAAATCGTATTCATCCAGATCGACGTCTGGGTCTTCGACCATCTGGTCAAAGCGCCGTGTGATCAGATCTCGAATATGGGGTGCCAGGCCGAAAATGCAGCTGGCCGCCTGACGTCGGATCGTGCTCATCATAAACGGAATGTTTCGCACATTGTGCAGTTTAGCAAGCGCGTCAAACTCGAACTTCAGTAGTTCATTGTGCAGATCATATTGCTGCGGCGTGAAGCTAGTCTCGACTGTGTAGGAACGTCGAATGCAGAAATCTTGAATATCCTTCCTGCGCGTGCGGTTCAGCATAGTATTGAAGCTGTGCAGGGATTCTACATCGGACACTAGCTTTACCCGCTCTTCTCGGCTGATCTCCGGCTTCTCAAGTCTTCCAATGATATCCGCGTACAAAGGGTTCTTCGCAATGACGTTTTCTCCCCACTGTGTAGATCTGATGTTCGTGAGCTCCGCGATTGCGGTTTCTCGCCATCCTTCGCCTGCGCCTCGGATGGCGTGGGAGCAGCGATAAATGAATTCGTTGGGGCGAGACATCATGCGGAATACATCCTTGTCCATGATGACATCTGGCCGGAGAAGGTTCATCAGAGTGAAAAGATCATCATCGCTGGTTTGTAGCGGAGTGGCCGTCAGCATCACGACAGCATCCGCGTGCTCGCAGAAGTACCGGACGCATTTGTAAGCATATGCCTTGTCCTTATCCAAGCTTCCGTTGCGAATATGATGCGCTTCATCGATGATTACGAGATCGAAATGCGGAGCAGGGTCAAGATCAAGCAGTCCATATTGCCTGCCTCTGCGATGCTCTTCGCCCTCATATACGCGACCGTCCAGTATAGAATAAGGAATGATTGCTTTGTTGTACCTGACTGGCCATTCTTCATCCCGATGGGTATCGGAAATGGCCTGCCGCAGGATAGCGCCGTCCAGCGGAATGAAGTCTTCATCGAACCGCCGCATCTCCAATTCCCACTTGCGCTCCGCGACCAGAGGCTTCGGGCAAATGATCAGAATGTTGTCCAGTTCGTTTCTGGCTTCCAGTTCCTTGATGATCAGGCCTGCCTCGATCGTTTTACCGACGCCGACACTGTCTGCGATCAGGATTTTGGGTTCGTCAGATTTGATTAGCTTCAGTGCTGGCCGGAACTGATACGGAACGAAATCAATTCTGGCTGCATTCAGTGAATACAGGTTGCCTGCGGAAGGATTGTTGATCTCATAGGCGGTCAGATTGCTCTGCAGCGTACTGAGGTCGATCCAGCTGTATGCTGGGGCAGCATCGATTTTCTGAATCTGTCCGTCGTAAAACGTCTTGAGCTCTCCATCGACGAACACCTCATATTTCTTCGTACCGCCAACATCTGTAACAGAAAACACCATGCCTTTGGTGTCGGGATCGCCGGTAAGATACACGCGGTCCTTTTCTTGGATATCCCCAGCCGACACAACCGGCTCTGGCTGCTTGACCGTTACCGGCTCTTCCTCAAACACTGCAGAGAAGTCCGTGTTTTCTACTGCGCTTTTGAACTCGTTGATACCCTGCGTGTATTTATTGGTGACCATCACATTCTCGAAAAATGCTAAGATGGTATCCAGATCCCGAAGTACGATATCTTTATCTGCTATGGCTCCGGCAAGATGCGCCCAGTTATTGCGTACCTTCATCATGTCACGCACACATTGCCGGTCGCGGGTGGGAAGATAGGCAAACGAACGCATGTCATACCATGATTTATCTGCTACGCGAAGCATAGCCGCAAGATCAAGATCTTCCAGCTTCGAGTAACCGTTTTCCTCGGCGTATTTCTTCTGTGTAAAGGACAGGTTATCCATGACGCACACTTGCCACCAATCATCGCCTACACGGGGAAGCATCTTGCTGAGCCAAGCACAGAGCTCTTTTGCCGCTATGTGCAGGTACTCATGCATCTTACTGACAATGGCCTGTTCGTTCATTTGCTTCACTTCCTCTGTATATCTTTACTGGAAAAATCCGTCACTTTCAAAAATGTGATTCAGTTCGTCGTTGCTGGCACACCGGGAGACCTTGTCGCGGATGGAACTCTTGGACATATCCAGACGGAATGCCTTTTCCCGACCAACAGAGTCTCTTTGCATCCGGATCAACTGAATCCGCCCAACGCCAGGATTCTGCCGGGCATACTCAGCAAATCCCTTTGCCTTCCCCAGATTGTCCACCCTCGTCGGATCATGTGGTTCCAGAATATCTACGACATAATCAGGACCATCACGCCGGATAATCAGAAAATCCGGGTAGGTCGGCTTTGTCTCCCCGTCGATCTCATAGGGGATGCAGAGCGCCCATGATCCTCTCGAAGGATTGCGTAGCCAGCATACGAAATCCTCCTGCTGCTCCTCCTCGGCAATGACCTTGCGCTCCCAACCGTTCAGATTGATCAAAGCGGTGCCGGAATCATCCACAAACAGATGATTGCTATACAGCCTGCCTTCCGATTCATGGGGAACCCGGATAGTCTCAGGAAGTCGGAAGTTATGCTTACTGACGATATCGCCATCGGAGACAATATCATCATATTTCTTCTTGAACCGCTCCGGCAACGTGACAGTGCGGCGACGGTTGGCGTCATTCAGATCGTGGAACTTCTCTCTGGCATAGACGTTGAGAGCATCCATACAATCAGTGTTTGCCGCAAAAATGATGACATGGATCTTCAGATTGAGAACTTCATCATCGTTGTAGTAGCGGTTCACATAGGCATTCGCAACTCCTTCATTACCGAGGCGCGTTTCTGCCAGTCGAAATTGACGCTCGATATCAGTATCCGTTGTAGAAAACAGATCATGGATAGAGTAGTCGTCAATCGACCGTCCAAACACATCAAAAATCTGAGCATTAAGCTTGAACTGCAGCACCTGTCCGGCAAGGATATCATACATATTGCTCTGCTTCAGCATCTCAATATGCTCATGAATCGTTTTTGTAATGTCAGCGATGACATGCTCCTTGGCGTCCATATCAATTCGTGTCTGCGTAAGGAAACGCGCCAACGCGTACATCGATTTCAGGTAATCTGTGATGCGCACTCTACGGACATTGTACGTCAGAAGGCCTGCGTCGTTGATTGCTTTCACGACAGCTTCGCGGTCAATGTCAGGATGATCCGGAACCGGTGCTGCAGGAGGTTCAGTGCTTGTTGTCGGCTGAGAAATGGGTGGTTGTGTGGTTTGTGCCGGTTGCGCAGGTTCCTCATAAGGGACGGACGGCTCCCGGACAGCAGACGTAGAGCCACCGACGACTGTCCCGGAAGCAGGCTGATAAGTCGTCTGTCCTGCTGGCGCTTCACTGGATGTGGGCTCTGCCGTTTCTGCTCCACCGGGATTCATCATATCGAAGATCGTCAGCTGTCCCGGTGTCTGAGAACGTTCTCTTCCCGGCTGGCGCGGCGCAGTCTGATAGGTGGGCCGCAAACTCAGCGTATCATAGTTGGCGCTGCCCATCTCTTCGGCTTCAACATCAGTGGGTATGGTCGCGCCTTCTTCATCCTGTAGTGCTTTTACAACATCATACACGGTGGTCTCACTGAACTGTGGCAAATACAGATGTACGTCGTTCAGCGTCTCATCCACGTTGATGTGCTGTTGAGTAGGTGTGCGCACCATTCTGCCAAGAAGCTGCGCGATATAGGTATAGTCTATCGCACGACGGAAAGACATCATGGTTTCCGCTCTCGGACAGTCCCAGCCGGTGGAAAGCGTTTCTTTGAAGAAAACGACCTTGATGCGCTTGTCATCTGCAATGCGGGACGGTTCACAATACGGCACGTCCAGACCGCCAATCTGTATGGTAGATGTCCCTTCGCCGAAAGCATGAACAACCTGTCCCTCCAGGAAACGGTCTCCAAGACGTTCCTCAATGATCCGCAGGCATTCATCCAAATCTGTTGTGGAAATCTGATGCGCGGTACCGTTTTGCACCTGAATGACAAAGATCGGATTCACCTGTCCATAGTGCTGCTCATAGCAATACTGATACCAGTGATCCCATTTGCTTTTCCATTCATCCGTAGCAGCCTGCAGTACGGCCATATCGTTGCCAGCATGCTCAGGGTATGTAATGACGATCCGATCCTTCAGCAAGCCGGAAGCGCGGACTTCATCTGCTGTCGTTTTCACATAGTGTGTGGTCGACTGAATGCCCTCTGCCAGCCGGTTGAAGCGCTGCGGAGTCGCAGTCATGCCAATCACTACCGGCATTGGCGGCAGATTGTCCGCGTCAGAGCCTTTCAGGAACTTCTGCATGATGGTGGTGTTTTTGGTCAAGTCTCTTGCCCCTTGCGCACCACGATGGGCTTCGTCAATGATGAAGTACAGCCGGTCGGCTTTCTCTCGAACGGTATTCGCCAGCGTCTCCCAAATGGTATACTGCCGTCCGTCGGAGTGCTTGGTCAGGTTGCTGGATTTGGAGAGCTTTTGGGTGTTCAGGAAATAGATGTGCCCATCCTCCAGCACTTCCATATCAAAGGAATCGTCGCTGATCACGACACACTGGTTTAAACGGATCTTGTCAGCCTTCAGGTCGATCTTCAGGCGTGACTGTTCATTGAGCTGGGGCGAATCTGACAGCCAGATAAAAATGGCCTCATTCTGATCAGGATACAGCTCGTCTCCGTAGTAGATCGCCTCGATCAGCGCCGACATCACGATTGTCTTGCCTGCGCCGGTGGGTGCGGTATAGGAAACCACCTGCGGTGTGTGGGTGCTGCGGTAATTGCCCAGCGCGGTGGCCACGCTTTGACGCAGTCTGGCAAGCGCCGTCTTTTGGAACGGGAATAATTCAACTTTCATATTCGCTTACCTCCTTGCTGCGTTGATGCGGAAGTTGTCGAGATAGTCACGGTAGAGTTGGTAGCTTGCTTTCACGTCCAGACTGGCGATCATATCCCGATAGCCGGATTCCGAATCCGTGATGATGAACACAGTCTCAATCTCAGGGTGCTCATCCAACTTCTCGGCAAAAGCCATATACTCTTTCTCATCCACCAGCACGGCGAACTTGTTCTCAGGCAGGATCAGCATGTCCAATTGTTCCTCACCAATGGTTGGGCAAGCACCATGCGCACCGGCTTTCATCCACAACGTGGGCAGCATCTCTTTGAATTGCCGACCCAGCGCAACGGCATTTTTATCAAGGAAACCGAGCTTGAAGTATGCAGCATTTGCCTTGAAACCATCTACCATTGGACGATCGCTGCCGAGATAGTTTCCCTTCAAAGGCTGACCGTTGACGTCATGGCCTTCGATGGAGCAGACGGTGCGTGGCCATGTTACATAACGGGCAATACCGAGCTTTTCCCACTCCGGATCGCCAGGCTGGTAGCCTTGGGCGGAGAGGGCCTTGGCCTCGTCTGACGACACCTCGTTATTCGTGACTAGGATGCAGCGGCGGTGTCCGCTGTCCTCTGCATTCAACAGATTGACTGCGTGGAGTGTGGTGCCAGAGCCTGCGAAGAAGTCCACGATGAGGGCGTTAGGTTTGTTAGCAACGAAGAAGCGGAGGGTATCTTGGACAGCATATAGGGATTTTGGGAAAGCAAAATCCCTCTTAGGTATTATTTTATCTATAAGGTTCGTACCGTATGTGCTGGCGTCATGCCAATCACGAACCCACATTGTTTTTGGTTCACGGTCTTGTTCCGTGGCTTCGTTCCATTCTAAAATTAAAGAGCCATCTGAATCTTTGCCCTTTGAGATCAGAACACCATCTGCCAGTTGTTCCTTCTGTTTCTTCTTTAAGAATACAATGGCCCATTGATCACGCTTTTTGTTATATGCCCCCAACTTTGCAATACCTTGATCCAAATAGCTTCTCAAAGTATCGAACCCAAGCTGCCATCTTCCTTCACTATCATCCGTCCGAATGGGCCATACTGCTCGTAATCCGGGCTTGGGAGGTTTTTTCTCCACATCGTGTCTGTCGACATTTAATGGCAAGGGTTCCCCTACGGCTTCTATCCTTTTGGCTTTTTCGTTAACCCAAACCGGATAGAATAAATTGGGAGATTCTTGTCTTGACGAACCTTCCGAACCTCGGCGAAGCATACTATTCCATATCGTATCTGTTTTCGCCTCTTTAGCATCCGGATTACTGTTATCTGTAACATCGAGCATCGAGTATTTAGTTTTTTGAATATTCATTTCCCCAAATTGCAGTAGGAAAATATATTCATCACATCGAGCAAATTGCCCCACTCGGGTGGATGCCTTTTTATTGATTCTTGATGTAATCATCTGCATCCTCGCATTCGGAAATATCTCTTCCAGCAGACACCCGAGGTGCAGATACTCTTTTTCGTCAATAGTCACAATCAGAACGGAATCTTTCGGATTGAGTAGCCGCTTCGCCAGCTTCAAACGCTTATCCATCATGGAAAGCCATTTGCTATGCCGATACTGATCGCTATTATCCACATAATCGTTATTGTATTTCCAGTCTCTCGCCCCTGTGTTATAGGGTGGATCGATGTAGATGCAATCCACCTTTCCCGCATAGAGGTATTCCAGAAGCTGCAGGGCATGGTAGTTGTCCGCCTCGATCAGCGTGTGCCACAGGTCACTGTCCGGCGCATTGCAGACCTTGTCGATGGGCTTGAGATAAGGGTAAATGGGCTCCCCGAACTCCGCCACGCTGACAAGTTCATCGACCTTGAACTCTGCCGTGGCGCTCTTGTCTTTATTCAGGCATGTGGCAATGCCATCCTCGATTTTGAGCACGGTATAGAAATCACTGACCTGTCCAGTCTTCAAAGCGACTTTGCCGCCTTTTTTGACAGGAATATCCCACAGAGGCGTACATTCCGGCAGATGCTCTTCAAACACCAATCCGAACTTCTTCTGTTTCGCCAGCTTTTCCACCTCAGCAGCAATCCGAGCACGCAGATCGGGATTCTCAATCTGGGTGACCAGTTCATCCAAAATTGCCATATACTTCGTCTCCTTTATTGTGCCTCTGAACCTTCCTTGGGCTTGTTTTCATCCGGCACAATCTCCATGATGTCGCCGATCTGACAGTCTAAAGCGGTACAAATTCTGAGGAGGACATCTGTCGTTACGTTCTGTCCTTTCCCCAGCTTTGCCATCGAAGCAGAGCTGACCTTGCTGATCTCTTTTAGCTTCTGTTTATTAATTTTTTTGTCAATCAGCAATTTCCACAATTTGTCGTAGCTGAAATGCATTTTAGTTTTCCTCCAATTCACTCTCCGTCGCTTCGGGTAACGCTTTCCCTTCAGGTGCGACCTCGTTCCATGCCCTGCCAAATAACTCGTGGCCGGGAGACAGCCTCAACCTGGTAGTTTCTTTAATCACATCGGGTATCCTGTTCTCGTCCGTATATGATTCACCTTTATCAACAGCGACAAAGAACTGCTTGTCGCTTTGTCTGTATAATTCCAAAATCTTCAGCATTACCGGATCTTCTACCTGCTTCACACTCATGGAGTCCTGAACGACAGCAGGCAAGAGCGTTTTCTCCGCGGTCACAAGATCGAAAAGGAACATGCCTCTGGTCTGAGAGCCGGTGCCGATATCGTTTGGCGTCGTGAATGAATACTTTTTCGCATTGCTGATGGTAATGGATGGAGCTGTTTTCCTCCCGTTGCAGACGATGGTGTTCAGCTCCCGCAGCCGAATGTTGATTTCAGTCTGAAGTTCAGCTGTCAACTCCTCAATCAGGCTATCCAGGCGCGCCTGCAATTCTTCTCTTGTGGTCTGCAGTTGTTCCTTTTTAACGTAATACTCGTTTGCGTCCCGAAGGTTTTTCATCTCACGGTCAATGCCGGAGTAACTGTCCAATAGCGCCTGCGTCAGATGCGGTGTTGCATTTACTTCGGATACTTCCCGCTCTAGCACTGCGATCTGAACATCCAGCAGCTCAATCGCATCCTCGATTTTTCGCTGGTTGTCTTTGTATTCGGAATGGAGGACGGATTTCAGTTTCCGGTGAAACGCATCGATTTCTTCAATATGCTTTATGTCCGCACCCGGAAAGAACTCCAGTAGCTCGCTATAATCCCGCTTGAAACTGGACTCGTCAATCTCCATATCGGCTTTCATCGCGGTGAGTTGAGAGCGCATCCTTGTTTTCTGCCTGCGAAGATTCGCGAGCTGACGCTTCAGGTCAGCCAGCCTTGCCGCCTGAACGGAATCCATATCCAGAAGACCTTGCGTGCTTCCACGCGCAAGGTCTTCTTTTTTTGCCTGAAGCTCGGCAATCCGGGCCTCATTCTTATCGTAGTCGTCCTTTCTCGTGACGCCACGAATGTACTGGAATTTATATGCGTTCTTGTATGTTGTCTCTTTTGACTCGGCTTCTTCGACCAGCGCAGCCAGATCACCTACGGGAGCATACTTTCCGTAGAGCTGGAGCATACGCCGGATACCGGCCTCCATTGTATCATTCTGATACGCTTTGAGCGGATGCTTCTCATCATAGTTGTACCGGCCATAGATTCTGAAAAAGCCGCTGACCAGTTCCCGGAAGCTGGCACCAAGATTCTGCATGCCATACTGCAGCGAGAGGAAGTTGCAGTAGGTATCCAGTGTAAGCTCCTTGACCGGCTCGTATTTCTCGTTGCACTCCATCACCTTCGTATGGTCGCCGGTCGATCTGGAAAAATAGTACTTCTGCTCTCCAAATTGAAAGGTGAATTGTATCTCATGAATTCCGACGTTCCGCTCCACATCGTTGTTGAGCGTTACATAGTCTTTGCCACCAAACACAAAATCGATGATCATTAGGAACGTGGATTTGCCAATGGAGTTTGAAGCCCTCGATGCACCGAGAATGGTATTCAGGCCTTTCTCGAATCTGATCGGAGGACGCACTTTGCCGCTATCCATAAACTTGTCGCAGCGAATTTCAACCAACATAATGCAACACCCCCAAGTGTTCTATCAGTTCGATTTTGCCCAGCGCATACAGGCAGTCCAGTATATCAATGTATTCTCCGATGTCTTCGACTTTGGATTTTACCTTCTTATAAAGCGAGGCAGGAGACATGTCCTGTTCTTTCAGGCAGGAAAGAACAGACGGGAACTTCGATATGGTGCTTTCCTTATATGTGATCACTTTATTCGGGAGTTTCATTGAATACCTCGCAGTTCTGTACAAAAAAGGAAATCATTGCCTCAAGCGCATCCCTATTGTGGCAGTCCGTCTGGTCTTCCAGCCATCTCACCAGTCGCTCAAAGATCTCGCCCTGCGGCATGTTCTCTTCATCGAACGTTTCAAAGCACTGATTTATCTCATTCTTTACCTTTTTGAAACGAAGCGGTAGTGTCCGTTCTCCTTGCTTAAACTGTGATTCGATGTACCGGTAATATCGTAGCACCCAATAGGTAACTCTGTCCTGCAGCGTGCCGTTATCATCAGGGATTTTCTTATCAACTCGAAAAGCCTCCCACCTGGAACGATCCTCCGGCTTGGGAGGCTTCTTTATCTCTGCGAGAGCATCGAGTATTTCACGGATGCCTTTTTCTACAGCAATATCATCCACCTTGTCCTGCAAAGTCATCTCATCCCGCTGCTGCTTTTTGATTGCTACAAGCCTACGATACTCGGCAGTAGACGGTGCAACGAGGTATTCTCCGGCACAGTCTCTACAAAGGAGGATTTTATTATCCAGAGAATCCAGGTCATTCGGAGGAGTTGCTACAGCATTGAAGGAGTTTTGCTGAATGATATCCATCCACGCTGGAAACATGGGTACAACCTCGTACTTTTTGATCGGCTGTCCCTTTACCGTTTTGACAAGTTTCTCCCTGCAGAGAGGACACCGCATATTGCATTCTTGAAGGAGCGGGAAATCCTCATGCTTTACAGGTTCATTCTCGCCAATATTCTGGGCTGCAAGTGCAGCCTTTTTCTTTTTTGCCGGAGCCTTCTTTTTGACAAAGCTGAAGATGATATCTCGGAAGAGATACGATGTTTCTTCGGGAATGTTTGCACGAGTCATATGAGGGCAGTGATCCTTAAGCTGCTGGTATATTAGCTCCTGCGCATCGCTGCTAACGCCATTGATATAGCTAACAAAGAACTCTGCCTCTACATAACTTGCTATCTTTGGCGCAAAACGCGTCAGCCTGCGGTCGCCTGTGAAATACGCCTTAAAAGTTGGATCTTCCGGTTCATCTATCGGATTCGGATCAACATCGTCTGGGATATCTGTGATTCTCTTGAACAGTTCTCTCGTGAAGGGGGCAGCATTCGTTCCTCTCGCAAGAATGCCCCATAAGGTATTTGCAAATTCACTGAATTCCAAGCTGCTGCTCTCCTTTCCCAGAACGTATCCCAACGTCACTAAACGTATCTGAACGTTCGAGCAAATCTTTTTCAATTGACTATAATGAGGCTCGGACAGGCGGGGTGAGCTTTCAACAGCCATGCGAGCGACGATAACTAAAATATCAGTGTATATTTTATCACAATTTGTCGCGGAAATCAATGGCTCGTCTGTAAACGCAAATAGTTTTGTAGCGATAATGGTCGAAAAGTTTGCACCCCGACCAGCCGGTCCAGAAAGGATGGTGAAGGAGTCATGGCACAAAACAAGCAGACATCAAAGGCAGTAGCCACGAAGGCGAGCCAGATCTTGAAGGACAGACGTTACGGCAGCAAAGCAAAGTCTGTCGCTGGCAGCGCTTTGTCACAGACCAGACCCGGCATGAAGAAATAATTCTTGCCACTGAATAAGCGGAGACCTCGGGCTTAGGTGACCATCCCGCTCATTCCCCTTTGGAGAAAACCCACAGTGCATTGGAGCTGGCCAGCAATGATCCGGCGCTGTGGCACAACTTAATAACACGCTTCTCGGCCACCGGAGGACGGGCAAGCCAATCGGAACGGAGTACCCGCAAAGATTGACAATGCTCGCCCTCGATGGCCTTGCTCTGCGTCTTTCCTGACCTCCGTTCCAAACCAGAACGGAGGTTATTTAATGGAAAACCATGCAAATCAAAGCCAATCCCGCCGTATCTACGACAAGAATCTGAAAGAATGGTTCGATGTTCCTGCCGACTACTATGAAGAGTACAACCGTGAGCGCACTGCTTTCCGCAAACGGATGCAGGACCACGGACGGTGCTGCTGCCCTCGCGATAAGTGGTGGCTCTGCGACATGTTCTGTGAAGACTGCGAATACCGCCGTGCGGGCGACATGCTTTCCCTCGATGCCCCGGAAGGCGACGGCAGTGTCACCTTGCTGGACCAGCAGGAAGTATCTGGTCCTCGGATGGAGGACGTCATCGCTGACCGCGACCTGCTGGCCCGCCTGATCGCACGTCTCCGGGAACTCGACCCTGATGCTGACGCCATCCTTGCCCTGTGGCAAGAGAACGACAAGCTCTCCGACCGGGCGATTGCAAAGGCGCTGGGCCGCCCCCAACGGACCTTCGCGGATCAGATGAAGCGCTACCGAACTGAGCTACGGAAAATCCGTGGTTACTAATTGATTCTAAGATATGGCTTCTGGCTGTTATCCAATGACGGTCAGAAGCCATATCTCTTGTCTATATGAGTATCAATTGATACAATAGTGCTTGACAAACGATGCGATTTCGTGTATTATAGTGTTGGGGGTGAGGCTGACTTGAATCCACATTACAATCAGAACTACACGCGGGAAGAGATTGACGCTATCCTTGCAAAAATCAAATCCTGTGTTGAAAAAGGCCGCTTTGTTATTTCTCAGAATGAGAATAGGCAGGAAAACATAGACTTCATCAATGAGTACAATATTCGAAGTGATAAGCAACGATCCATACTCATGCAAATCAAAACCGAGGATTTTTGCCATTCGCTGCAAAATACGAAAATTGGCTTTGAGCACGAGGTCCTCTATGTCTTTGTTCCTCAAGTGCAGCTGTTTAATTCAGACGGTGAAGAAGAAACCGTGGATGTTTATACGAAATTCAACATCATTGACCTTCCGTCCGGCAGCCGTGCTGTAGTTATTTCGTTCTACAAAAGGAACAAGCCAATAGATTATCTGTTCCGTTGATTATCCAGAGGAAAGGAGGAGCCATCATGACGGAAAAAACCTTCTGCGAGGAATGCAGAAATGATGTGGAATATACCACTGCATCCGTTCCCATGACGGGTACAATTAAGGGCAAAGAGTATCACTATACCGGAACAGAAGCTCGTTGCGCGGATTGCGGAAACCTTGTCTTTGTTCCAGAGATTTCCGATGACAACTTGCGGTCCCTTTACAATGTATTTCGAGAGGAGAACGGTATCGTATCGCTTGACGTGATTTGTGCCATCCCGGAGAAATATGACATTGGGAAAAGACCGCTTTCTCTGCTTCTCGGCTGGGGAGAACTGACCTTCTCACGGTATTGCGACGGAGATATTCCAACGAGGCAGTATTCTGATATCCTGCAGCGCATCTATAATGAACCGCAGTTTTATTCGGAACTGCTGGAAGCGAACAAGGCGAACCTGAAATCTCTGCGCACCTATGAGAAAACACGACGGGCCGTCGATGCTTTGCTCTCTGTTGATACTCCATCGAATAGCAAGATCAATACAGTGATCCAATATCTGTTGTATCAATGTGAGGACATTACTCCTCTGGCGCTCCAGAAAGCACTCTACTATATTCAGGGATTCCATTTCGCTTTCTACAGGACCTTTCTCTTTTCTGAAGACTGTCAGGCGTGGACGCACGGTCCTGTATACAGAGACATCTATTTCCGTTATCGCGATTATCGATTTGACCCAATTGAAAAAACGACCACTTTTGATACTTCTGTTTTTTCGGCGAGTGAAAAAGCCATCTGTGATAGCGTAATCAATAACCTTTGCTGCTACAGTGGTAAAATTCTGGAGCGCTTTACCCACAATGAAGCTCCTTGGCTCACGACCAGAGGCGACCTATCCGATTCCGCTCCCTCTGACAGGATTATTGAGAAATCAGTAATTGGCTCGTATTTTGATGCAGTGAAGGCAAAGTACAATATGGTGAATCCGAGGGACATCAAAGACTACGCACAGGATATGTTCCAGCAACTCTGATGCTGACAATTTGAATTGAATACTCGCACATCAAGAGCATCTACTCCGGTAGGTGCTCTTTTCAGCCTCCTGACTGTCCGCTTTCCGACGGTCAGGAGGCTTTTTTTCTTTCTTTGTTTTTTCCTCCGCTCAAATCCGCCGCCCATCTCCAGTGGAAAGTGTAAGGCAACGACACCGGCCTTGCAGAAACGGAGGTGAGACGACATGGATCACAGCAACCGCAGAGACAGCAACATCGCGGCTGAAGAAATCAAGGTGCTCAACGCGATCAGCCTTGTATCCGCCCGCATGGCGCGGAGGCTTGCTGCCCTTGCCAAACAAAGACAACCCGAGGAAGGAGGAAAACACTATGAGCACGATGAGCGATATGGCTCAGACCATCGAAGAGCTCCGCAGTGCTGCTGCCGTTATTACTGACGCCGCCAACTGGCTGGCCCAGCAGTTTAGTGACGCAGGTAGCACGGACCCAGTCCCGGAGGCCCAGCCGGAGCCGAAACCGGCGCTGACCTTGGAGCAGGTCCGGGCCGTGCTGGCGGACAAGTCTCGCGCTGGCCACACCGCCGCTGTCCGGGAGCTCCTGCAGAAGTACGGCGCTGCCAAGCTCTCGCAGGTCGACCCCAAGCACTATGAGGCCCTGAAGAAGGATGCGGAGGTGATTAGCAATGCCACCTAATGGACACGCGCTTCTCTCCGCTTCGTCCTCGGACCGCTGGCTCCACTGTCCGCCATCGGCACGGCTCTGTGAGAGCTACGCCGACAAAGGTAGCGACTACGCCGCTGAGGGCACTGACGCCCACGCGCTCTGCGAGTACAAGCTCCGGAAGGCGCTGGGCATGCAGGCCGAGGACCCCACCGAGAACCTCACCTGGTTCAACCAGGAGATGGATGACTGCGCCACCGGCTATGCCGCTTACATCCTTGAACTGGTAGCGGCCGCCAAAGAAACCTGCGCGGACCCGGTCGTCTTGATCGAGCAACGGGTGGACTTCTCTCGCTGGGTGGAACAAGGCTTCGGCACTTCCGACGCCATCCTGATCGCGGATGGCACGATGCATGTGATCGATTACAAGCACGGGCTCGGCGTCCTGGTCTCGGCGGAGGACAACCCGCAGATGAAGTGCTACGGTCTTGGCGCGCTGGAGCTGTTCGACGACATTTATGACATCGACACGGTGGCCATGACGATCTACCAGCCCCGAAGGCAGAATATCAGTACCTTCGCCCTCTCCAAGGAGGAGCTCTACAGGTGGGCAGACGAGGTCCTGAAACCCACGGCCCAGCTGGCCTTTGCCGGTGACGGTAACTTCCTCTGCGGCGAATGGTGCGGCTTCTGCAAGGCCAAGAACGACTGCCGCGCAAGGGCCGAGGCCAATCTGGAGCTGGCCCGCTACGACTTTATGCTTCCGCCGCTCCTGACGGACGAGGACATTGAGGACATTCTCTCCCGCGTGGACGATCTGGTCGCATGGGCCTCGGACATCAAGGAGTATGCCCTGCAGCAGGCGGTCAGCGGCAAGGAATGGCACGGCTGGAAGCTGGTCGAAGGCCGGTCCAACCGCAGGTACACAAATGAGGCCGCCGTCACGCAGGCGGTCAAGGAGGCGGGCTTCGATCCCTTTGAGCACAAGCTACTCGGCATCACCGCCATGCAGAAGATGCTCGGAAAGGCCCGCTTCGACGAACTACTCACGGCTTACATCGAGAAGCCGCAAGGCAAACCCACGCTCGTGCCGGAAAGCGACAAGCGTCCGGCCATGAACACGGCAAAGAATGATTTTATGGAGGATTTTGACAATGAATAAGAACATTAAACCCAGCAACCCCATGAAGGTTATCACCGGTCCCGACACCCGTTGGAGCTACGCCAACGTCTGGGAGCCCAAGTCCATCAACGGCGGCACGCCCAAGTACAGCGTGAGCCTGATCATCCCCAAAACCGACACCAAGACCCTGACCAAGATTAAGGCTGCCATCGAAGCCGCCTATAAGGAGGGCGAGGCCAAGCTGAAGGGCAACGGCAAGTCCGTACCCCCGCTGACCGCCATTAAGACTCCGCTCCGCGACGGCGACACCGAGCGTCCGGATGATCCGGCCTACGCGGGCTGCTACTTCGTCAACGCCAACGCCATCTCTGCTCCCGGCATTGTGGACGTGGACCGCAACCCGATCCTGACCCGCTCCGAGGTCTACTCCGGCGTGTACGGTCGAGCCAGTATCACCTTCTACGCCTTCAACAGCTCCGGCAATCGTGGCATTGCCTGCGGTCTGAACAACCTGCAGAAGGTCCGTGACGGTGAGCCTCTCGGCGGCAAGGCAAGCGCTGAGTCCGACTTCGCCACCGACGAAGACGACGATTTCTTGGATTAATGGAGGTATATGACAATGAATGAAATCATGATTTCCACCGTGCTGTGCAACATCCTCATCGGCTGCTTCTGCGTCGTCGTCCTGTCTTGGGCGGTGGTCGCCATCCAGACCATGATCAACGACTTCCGGCGTGAGAAGCGTGAGGAAAAGAAGTCCGCGCAGGATGACGAGTACCATCAGGCGCGCATGAAGGCCCTGAAGTAAGTAACCGGGCTGGTGGTTGTGCCAAGCTGCCGCCAGCCCATTTCTGACAAACGAGGTGACGATTATGGAACAACTGGTAAACACCGCAAATGAGCTGATTGCTGTCATCGTGAACTATGCCGCCTTCTTCATCATTTACGGAGCGATCTTCTACTTCATCGGCGCTGTGATCTATCAGTTCCTCCACGCCGTGGTCAAGAGGTTCCTCCCCGCGTGGAAGCGCTGGTATCAGGCCATCCGCAGCAGGAAGCAGTGATCCAACCGGGCGACAGGGTGTTTTCTCTGTCGCCCTTTTCAGGAAGGATGGAATATCTATGAAAACCCTATCAATCGATATCGAGACCTACAGCGACGTCCCGCTCCAGAAAAGTGGTGTGTACCGTTACTGCGAGTCTCCCAATTTTGAAATTCTGCTCTTCGGGTACAGTGCGGACTCTGGCCCGGTGCAGGTGGTGGATCTGGCCTGCGGCGAGAAGATCCCCGCCGATGTGCTGGATGCTCTCACCGACGATGCTGTGACCAAGTGGGCCTTTAACGCCAGCTTTGAACGGGTCTGCCTGTCCCGCTATCTTCGGGATCTGGGGATCAGCCTTGATCCCTTCCATGACAAACATCCTCTCTCGAAGGAGATGGCCCCCTTCCTGAACCCGGAAAGCTGGCGCTGCTCGATGGTCTGGGCGGCTACGATGGGCCTGCCGCTCTCCTTGGAAGGCGTCGGTGCTGTGCTGGGGCTGGAAAAGCAGAAGCTGACCGAGGGCAAGGAGCTGATCAAATTCTTCTGCCAGCCCTGTGCGCCTACGAAGGCAAACGGACAGCGTACCCGGAACCACCCCTTCCATGCGCCGGACAAATGGGAAGCCTTCAAGCGCTACAACCTGCGCGACGTGGAGACTGAGATGGGCATCCAGCAGAGGCTGGCTAAATTCCCGGTCCCGGATCAGGTCTGGGAGGAATACCACATCGATCAGGAAATCAACGATCGTGGCGTCCGGCTGGACATGGAGCTGGTCCATGCCGCCATCAACATGGATACCCGCTCCCGGCAGGAGCTGACCACCGCCATGAAGCGGATGACCTCTTTGGAGAACCCCAACAGTGTGCAGCAGATGAAGCAGTGGCTTTCGGACAACGGCATGGAGACCGAGTCACTCGACAAGAAGGCTGTGGCGGAGCTTTTAAAGGATGCCCCGGCGGAGCTGTGGGAGGTGCTGTCCCTGCGGCAGCAGCTTGCCAAGTCCTCCGTCCGGAAATACCAGGCGATGGAGAATACTGCCTGCTCCGACAGCCGTGCCCGTGGGATGTTTCAGTTCTTCGGCGCTGCACGGACAGGCCGGTTTTCCGGGAGGAACATCCAACTGCAAAATTTGCCTCAGAATCATCTTCCGGATCTCGCCGAAGCCCGTGCCCTTGTCCGCGCCGGTGACTTCGACGCCGTGAAGCTCCTGTATGAGGATGTGCCGGACACACTTTCCCAGCTGATCCGCACCGCATTCATCCCCAGAGATGGCGCTCAGTTTCTCGTGGCCGACTTCTCCGCCATCGAGGCCCGCGTCATCGCCTGGTACGCCGGGGAGACGTGGCGGCAGAAGGTTTTCGAGCAAGGCGGCGACATCTACTGCGCCAGCGCCAGCCAGATGTTCAAGGTTCCCGTGGAAAAGCACGGGATCAATGGCCACCTGCGGCAAAAGGGAAAGATCGCAGAACTGGCCCTCGGCTACGGAGGCTCTGTCGGCGCTCTGAAGGCGATGGGTGCCATCGAAATGGGCCTGACGGAGGATGAGCTCCCGCCACTGGTGGACGCTTGGCGACAGTCGAACCCCCGGATCGTGGAATTCTGGTGGGCCGTGGACCGGGCGGTCATGGAGTCCGTGCGTTATAAGCACACCACCACGGATTACGGACTGACCTTCTCCTGCCGGAGTGGGATGCTGTTTATCACGCTGCCATCCGGAAGGAACCTTGCCTATGTGAAGCCGAAGATCGGCACAAACAAGTTCGGCGGCGAGTGTATCACCTATGAAGGCGTCGGCGCGACGAAAAAATGGGAGCGGCTGGATTCCTACGGCCCCAAGTTCGTAGAGAACATCGTGCAGGCCACCGCCCGCGACATTCTCTGCTACGCCATGTGCACGCTTCGGTGCTGCTCCATCGTGATGCACATCCACGACGAACTGGTCATTGAGGCTGACCCGTGCATGTCGTTAGATGCTGTGTGTGATCAGATGAGCCGGACCCCGCCGTGGGCAAAGGGTCTGCTGCTCCGGGCAGATGGCTACGTCACACCATTTTACAAAAAGGATTGATTTTGGTCCGCTCAAATCAGGCGTTCATCTCCAGTGGAAATTAGAGGTGGACGCCCTTTTCCTATGTCCGCCCGGAAAGGAGGAATCGCGTCATGACGATCAGCAAGTACAACAGCGAAGGCTATCCGGACCCGACTGCCCACGATGCCCTGACGGCCATTGAGCAGGAGCACCGAGCTCTTCGCGCCTTCCGGCCCATCGTATACATCTGCTCTCCCTATGCCGGAGATGTTGCAACCAACACCAAGGCCGCGAGACGCTATAGCCGCTATGCCGTTGAGACTGGGTATATCCCCATCGCACCGCATCTGTTGTTCCCGCAGTTTCTGAACGATGCCGACCCCGCCGAGCGTGAGCTTGGGTTGTTCTTCGGGAACGCCCTGATGAGCAAGTGCTCAGAGGTCTGGGTATTCGGTAGCCACATCTCTGCGGGTATGCAGGCAGAGATCAACCGCGCCAAGTGGAAGAGCTACCGCTTGCGCTACTTCACCGAAGACTGTCAGGAGGTTTGAGACTATGTATGAAATCAAGGAAAAACGCCGTATGCTGCCGGACGGCACAGAGATCACAACCTATACCCGCGACGTGGTGAGCGCCAACATTCTCGAAGTGGAGGCTGGAACCACCGGCTTCATGGGCGGCGACACCGGCCACGGCGGACGTACCTATTTCCGCATTCAGGATGAAGGCAGCACAGACATGAAGATAAACACCTATGTCGACAGGTACGGCTGCAGAGGCTTCGAGGTCTTCCTCGGCGGCGACTGCGAACTGGAGACCACGATCCGCGCTCTCAAGTTCATCACCAAGGTGCTGGAGGAGGAATCTCAGGAGGTGTACGACTGATGTTCACGATCTATAGCGCCGACGTTACCGGCAATCCCGGCAACTGCTCCTACCCGCACAAGCATGTCATTCTGGACGAGGCCAGCCTGAAGGAGGGCATCCGTCACGACTATGTATGCGCGGAGTATCGGAACAGCTACCGCAACGGCGACAACTTTATTGGCAGCGACTGCCTGCCGGTGGACTGTGACAATGACCATACCGAGGACCCTGCCGGTTGGAAGACGCCGGAGGATGTCATGGCGGCATTTCCCGGTGTGACCTTCGCCATCCACTACAGCCGTTTCAACATGCGGGAGAAAAACGGGAAACCGGCACGGCCCAAGTTCCATGTTCTGTTTCCCATCGATTACGTCACCGACGCGGCCCTGTACAGTGACATGAAGAAGCTGGTCAATTCCATCTTCCCGTACTTTGACACCAAGGCGCTGGACGCCGCTCGCTTCTTCTTCGGAACCAGTGCTACGGATGTCGCCATCTATCCGGGCCGCATGACCCTGACGGAGTTTCTGGAGGAGGATGCCTTCGACGACGATCTGCCGGATGGTCAGTACGACGGGAATACTGTCATTTCCGAAGGCAGCCGCAACGCCACCATGTCCCGCTTCGCCGGTCGTGTCATCAAGAAGTATGGGGATTCCGACGAGGCGTATCAGGCGTTCATGGACGAGGCAGCAAAGTGCGTCCCGCCGCTGGAGGCATCGGAGCTTTCTACCATCTGGCACAGCGCCCAGCGCTTCTTCGCCCGCATCCGGCAGCAGGACGGCTATGTGCCCCCGGAGGTCTACAACGATCCGGCCAGCTATAAGCCGGAGGACTATTCCGACGTCGGACAGGCCGAGGTGCTGTCCAAGTATTTCTCCAAGGAGCTGCGCTACTCCCCGGCGACCCATTTCATCCGCTACAGCGATCATTACTGGCAGGAGTCGGAGCCCGGTGCGCAGGCTGTTGCCCATGAGCTGACCCGCCGCCAGATGAAGGAAGCCGGTCGGGACCTGCTCTCCGCGCTGGAGAAGATGAAGAACAGCGGTGCCCAGACCATTCTTGACGGCACCACCAAGAGCAAGGCTGAGCAGCTGATGAGTGACGAGCAGCTGCAGGCCTATCAGGAATTCCTCGCCGCGCAGGCCTACCGCACTTTCGTCATCAAACGCCGGGACTCCAAGAACATCACCTCCACGCTGAAGGAATCCCACCCAATGCTGGAGATCTCACCGAGGGATCTGGACGCCGATTGCTTTGCGCTTAACACCCCGGAAGCCACCTATGACCTGCGTCTGGGCATGGCTGGAGCGCGGGAACACTCGCCGGAAGACTTCATCACAAAGATCACCTCCGTTACCCCCGGCTCGAAGGGCCAACAGATCTGGCGGGACTGCCTCGATCTCATCTTCCAGCGCAATCAGGAGCTGATCGACTACGTCCAGATGATCTGTGGCCTGGCCGCTATCGGCAAGGTCTATGTAGAGGCACTCATCATTGCTTACGGCGATGGTCGCAACGGCAAGTCCACCTTCTGGAACGCGATCTCCCGCGTGCTGGGGCTGTACAGTGGCAACATCTCCGCCGACACCCTAACCGTGGGCTGCCGCCGGAACATCAAACCGGAGATGGCCGAGGTCAAAGGCAAGCGGCTCCTGATCGCCGCCGAAATGCAGGAAGGCGCTCGGCTCAATGACTCCACCGTCAAGCAGCTCTGCTCCACGGACGACGTGTTCGCGGAAAAGAAGTACAAGGACCCGTTCTCCTTCAAGCCCTGCCACACGCTGGTGCTTTATACCAATCACCTGCCAAGGGTCAGCGCCTCCGATGACGGTATCTGGCGCAGGCTGATCGTCATCCCGTTCAACGCCAAGATCACTGGCAAAAGCGACATCAAGAATTATGGCGAGTACCTGTATGACAACGCGGGTGAGAGCATTCTGGCGTGGGTGATCGAGGGTGCCAAGAAGGTCATCGAGCTGGAGTACCAGATTCCCGTGCCGACGTGCGTGCAGGACGCGATCCGCGAATACCGCAGCCAGAATGACTGGTTCGGCCACTTCATCGAGGACAAGTGTGACACCGGCGATGACTATAAGGAAAGCTCCTCGTCCCTCTACCAGGCGTATCGGAACTATTGCATCGATACCAACGAGTATGTGCGCAGTACGGCGGACTTCTATTTCGCCTTGGAGAGCGCTGGCTTTGAGCGCGTGGTGCTGAACCGGAAGCGGTATTTCAAGGGCCTGCGTATCCGCACAGAGGACGATGCCGGAAATGATTTCCTGAAGTGAGGCCATAGGATGACAAGGTGTATCAAGGTCTTATACAAAAATTCTCTAAGGCCTATAAAAACAGCCCTAAGAAAAAGTTCTGAAATGGCATTGATACACCTTGCACGTCCCGGATTCAAGCCCTGATGGGAGGCAAGTATGAGAGAAAAACAGATCGAAAACAAGTTAGCGACAGAGGCAAAAAAGCTCGGCGGGATTGCGGTGAAGTTTGTTTCCCCGAGCTTCGACGGAATGCCCGACCGCCTCGTTTTAATACCTGATGGCCATATCGCCTTCGTGGAGCTGAAGGCCCCAGGGAAAAAGCCGCGCCCGCTCCAACTCTCACGCCATCGGCTCCTGCGGTCACTGGGCTTTCGGGTATACATCATCGACAGCGTGGAGCAGATTGGAGGGATGCTGGATGAAGTTCGCACCTCATGATTATCAGGCCTACGCCATCGACTACATCGAAACCCACCCCGTGGCTGCTGTCCTGCTCGATATGGGTCTGGGCAAGACGGTGATCTCCCTGACTGCCATCGCGGATCTGCTGTTTGACAGCTTCGTAGCCCATCGCGTGTTGGTGATCGCGCCGCTGCGTGTGGCCCGCGATACGTGGCCCGCCGAAATCGGCAAGTGGTCCCATCTGCAGCATCTGACCTATACCGTAGCTGTCGGCACCGCCAAGGAACGTCGCGCCGCCCTGATGAGAAGTGCGGACATCACGATCATCAACCGGGAGAACCTGAGCTGGCTGATCGAGGACAGCGGCTTTCCCTTCGACTACGACACCGTGATCGTGGACGAGCTCTCCTCCTTCAAGAATCATCAGTCCAAACGGTTCAAGGCCCTGCTTCGTGTCCGGCCCACGGTCAAGCGGATCATCGGCTTGACCGGCACACCCAGCTCCAACGGCCTCATGGACCTGTGGGCAGAGTTTCGGCTGCTGGATATGGGACAGCGTCTCGGACGCTTCATCACCCAGTACCGCAACACCTACTTCGTGCCGGACAAGCGCAACGGCGAGATCATCTACTCCTACAAACCGCTACCCTATGCGGAGGACGCGATCTACCGGAAGATCTCGGACATCACAATATCCATGAAGTCCACCGATCACCTGAAAATGCCGGATCTGGTCTCCACCCAGTATGAGGTGCATCTCTCCGACGCGGAGGCCGAGCGGTATGCGGACTTGAAGCAGGAGCTGATCCTACAGCTGCCGGATGGCGAAGTCACCGCCGCCAATGCCGCTGCCCTCACTGGTAAGCTGGCGCAGCTGGCCAACGGTGCGATCTACGCCGACACCGGCGACGTGATCGAGTTCCATGAGCGGAAGCTGGACGCACTGGAGGACATCATCGAATCGGCAAACGGTAAGCCTGTGCTGGTGGCCTACTGGTTCCGACACGACTTACAGCGGATCAGGAGCCGTTTTGATGTCCGGGAATTGAAGTCCAGCAAGGACATCACCGACTGGAACAGCGGAAAGATCCCCGTAGCGGTGATCCATCCCGCCTCCGCCGGTCATGGCCTCAACCTGCAGGCCGGTGGTTCCACTCTTGTGTGGTTTGGCCTGACCTGGTCCTTGGAGCTCTACCAGCAGACCAACGCCCGCCTGTGGAGGCAGGGCCAGAGCGCCGGTACCGTGGTGATCCAGCATATCGTCACCAAGGGCACCATCGACGAGCGCATCCTGAAGGCCCTGCAGGCAAAGGACAAAACGCAGGCTGCCCTGATTGAGGCGGTCAAAGCGGACCTGAAAATCTGATGACAACCTTCGAAAAAATTCGACAATCCGTGCCAATCCGAGAGGAACACTTATCGGAGGTACAAGGATGGACCCTTATCAGGAGCTTGCAAACGCCATCGTCCTGCAGGCAGTGAAGGATTACCGCATGACGGACGATGAGCAGGAACTGAGAGAAATCGAACGCTTCTTCCGTTCCGGCTGGTTTGGAGTGCTGACCAAAGTGGACCCAGACCTCCTGATCACAAACCTGCGGAAGGAGAAAAAGGCGTATGACTACTAAGGCATATCTGGGTCAGGCGCGGTTTCTGGACATGCGGATCAAGTCAAAGATACAGCAGATCGATTCCCTGCGGGAGTTGGCTACCAGCTGCACGGCAGTGCTCTCCGACATGCCAAGGAATCCCAATCACGGTGCGTCCAAGGTGGAGAACTGCGTGATGAAGATCATCGAGGTTCAGGAAGGCCTGCAGGACGACATCAACGCGCTGGTGGAGCTGAAGAAAGAGATCATGGCCACCATCCATGCCGTGGAGGACGTGGAGCTTCAGACCCCACAGAAGCATCGGAAATGTTCCACTTTGCAAAATCGGCTGAAAATCCCTTATTCACGGGCTTCCTGATACATACCCTTACAACCACAGACAAAGTGGTAAAGTATGGAGAAAACAATAAAATAGACTTTTCCGAACATCCAACGGTAGTACAGCGAGGAAGTGAACGCACAATCAACCTCTATGCCGCCGTTCCAGATGTCGCATAATGGACAAGCCAATTTGCACAATGGAGCATAAATACAATTCATTTTATAATATGCCCATAAGGAGGTCAATGCTCTATGAGAGAAAAGAAAACCCACCTGTATCTGGATAGCGAAGAAAGACGCCTGCTGTTACATAGCCTTGTGGAGCTGAAAAATCAGCTTATCAAACAAGGCAGATATACCGACCCCGTGGACGAACTCATCTTCCGAGTGCTGAACGCCCCCGTAAAGAGAATGAAAATTGAATATGTCTAAGGCAGATTACCACGAAGCCGCTTATTCTTATTGAATTTTAAGAGTAGGCGGCTTTTTTGCGTTCTCTGGTACGGTTACATAGCCACCCTGACAAAGTGGCTAAATCTATAAGGAAGGAGGACACATCTATGTCAAATTGCAAAGTGATTGCTTTAACCAACCAGAAAGGCGGTGTCGGCAAGACAACCACGGCGGTCAATCTGGGCGTTGGTCTTGCAAGGCAGGGCAAAAAGGTGCTGCTGATTGACGCAGACGCACAGGCAAATCTTACGATGGCTCTGGGATATAACCGCCCAGACGATATACCCGTCACGCTCTCTACCGTGATGCAGAACATCATCGACGATAAGCCCCTTGATGCTTCGCAGGGGATTATCCGCCACGGCGAGGGTGTTGACCTGCTCCCGTCCAATATCGAGCTGTCAGGTTTTGAAGTAAGGCTAATCAACGCCATGAGCCGTGAGCGTGTTCTGAAAACCTATGTGAACGAGGTCAAGAAGAATTACGACTATGTGCTTATCGACTGTATGCCGAGCTTGGGTATGATAACCATCAACGCTCTGGCGGCGGCTGACAGCGTGGTTATCCCGATGCAGCCCCACTATCTTTCTGCGAAAGGCTTAGAGCTGTTGCTTCGCTCCGTATCAATGGTCAGGCGGCAGATAAACCCAAAGCTGCGGATTGACGGTATTTTAATGACGATGGTAATGCCCCGCACGAACATTTCCAAAGAAATCACGGCAACCGTGAAAAGTGCCTACGGACAGAAAATCAAAGTCTTTGATACCGAGATACCCCATTCCATCCGTGCGGTGGAAGCTACCGCAGAGGGCAAGAGTATTTTTGCCTACGACAAAAGCGGCAAGGTAGCCGCAGCTTATGAGCAGTTCTCGAAGGAGGTGGCAGAGCTTGGCGAGAAACAGAGAAAGCAAAATCGAGCTGACCGCTTACGATGACCTGTTCCAGACGGACGAGAGCCGTGCGGAAGCAGGTTTGAGCAAGATACGGGATATTCCCATATCGGAAATTGATGAGTTTCCAGACCACCCGTTCAAAGTTTTAATGAATGAGGATATGGAACAGCTTGTCGAGAGTGTGAAGAGAAACGGCGTAATGACGCCCGCTACTGTCCGTCTGAAAGAGGACGGGCGGTATGAGCTTATCAGCGGTCACAGGCGTAAAAAGGCTTGCGAGCTTGCAGGGCTTGAAACGCTGAAATGCGAGGTCAAGGAGCTGACCCGTGACGAAGCCATTATCGTTATGGTAGAGAGCAACCTGCAAAGGTCTGTCATTCTGCCGAGTGAGAAAGCCTTTGCCTATAAGATGCGGCTTGAAGCGATGAACAGGCAAGGTCAGCGTACTGATTTAACTTCTCGACCAGTGGGCGAGAAGTTGTTTAGCGTGGATAAGATGAGTCAAGATGTTGCAGATAGTAGCAGACAAATTCACCGCTATATCCGCTTAACCGAGCTTGTACCCGAAATCCTGCAAATGGTTGACGACAGGCAGATTGCTTTCCGCCCTGCGGTTGAAATCTCTTATCTGACCGAGGAACAGCAATACACCCTGCTTGAAGCTATGAGCTACAACGACGCTACCCCGTCTTTGGCACAGGCTATCAAAATGAAGAAGTTTATGCAGGAAGGCAGGCTCACGGACGAGGTTATCCAGAGCATTATGGAAGAAGAAAAGCCCAACCAGAAGGAAAAGCCCGCTTTCCGTGATGAACGGATAACCAAGCTCATCCCGAAGTCCGTACCCAGAGGGCAGGAAGCGGATTTTGTGGTAAAGGCGTTGGAGTTTTACAACCGCCATTTACAGAGAAGCAAGGCTCACGAAAGGTAAGCCACACACCGAGGGAGAGGTTTGTCCGTTGGAGGATAGCCAAAATTTTTTTGCCGTTCCCCCTCTCCACACCTCACCCCCTATACTGCCAGTAACTATCCGAAAAAAGAAAACTTTTAAGCT